>Ga0210003_1000616_pt1 | contig 32099 bp, 27 predicted proteins | sample LantaG_FD_182804 | JGI IMG/M metagenome (GOLD analysis project Ga0210003, IMG submission 182804) | Deep subsurface microbial communities from Baltic Sea to uncover new lineages of life (NeLLi) - Landsort_02402 metaG (SPAdes) (version 2) | ecosystem: Environmental > Aquatic > Marine > Oceanic >... | reverse complement strand
GTGCTGGCTGTGGGGGAAATAAATAAAAGGGGATTATAGGTTAGTTCGATCTTGCCCAGCCAGCGAAACAAGAATTAACCATATTATAGCGTAATCTTTGTGAAAAGGAAAGAGGAAATTTGGAATATTTTGTAGGGAGAGTTGAGAAAAAGGAGATTGGGTTTGGAGGTTTAATATCTAATTGCTTGATAAATTAAAATTTAGATTTTTTTATGTTAGTTAAAATTTAAAAGTGGACTAATTTAAGGTCTTCATTTTTAATTTTCTGGATACCAACCAACTTGTTCTTGTACCAAAATCTAATTTCTGCGACTCCGGTATCTTTATCAGGAATGATCCGTAATTGTACTGTCTCTCGTATAGAAACTCCGGAGATGCGAAATTCAAGATTGTTAAATGATATTTTTCGATAAGGGTTAACCACTCTTTCTGCTCTCAGACAGAATATATCTTTACTAGATTGGAAAGGAGGAGGGACCTTAAACTCTCTGAACAGGGATTTTTTCTCATCCAATGCCCTTCGGAATCTCAAGGAAGAAATCTCTCCTGTGGTGCTATGAACTTGGTGGTTGTTATATCGCGAGACCTCAGCTTTCAGCAGTTCTCTTGCCTGTTGTACTGTTCGGATATTTTCTCTAGTACAAGTTCTTACGATTCTGTCCTGAAGCCATCCATAAGGGCGTTCGATCTTTCCTTTTGCCTGGGGGGAAAGAGCATAAGTTATTTTTACCCGGCAGTCATTAAGGACCTGTTTCCATTGAGGATCTGCCTCGTCAGTCACTTTATAATGCTTCCGCCAGAAGCTGTCTCTTCCCTGCACAAAGCGAAATATGGAATGGCTGTCTACATAATACTTATAGGGAAGTCCATATCTTAAGATTGTACTTTCTAAGGCTAAAATATGATCCCAACTGGTCTCCCGCTCTACAAAATCTGCATAGAGCATATTACGGCTGTAATCGTCAAGGCTTGTGATTAAGTGCCACTTCTCCTCTACATATGGTGACCATTTATGCCAGGAAGAATCATGCTGAATCAACTCGCCTACATAATTGGTAAGGACTTCACGGTCATGAGATTTTCTTTCTTTTCGAGGAAAATAGAAGTTGTTTTTCTTCGCCCTGTCTATGATTGTAGGTACGGAAACTTTCTGGCCGTATTTGCTCCAGAGCTGATCTTTTATATAGCTGTAGTTATAAGATCTGATAGGCATGTCTCTATTGCCAATCAGACCCCTTTCTATGCTTAATTCCTTTAGAATGTTCTCCTCTATCTCTTTGCTTATCCATGATTTAAAATCTCCTTTTAAAACAGAAGCTTAAATCATAGCAGCCTGTAATAGTCCACTTTTAAACTTTAAATGACACATTCCTAGAGGGTTGACTTCTAGAATCTCAAGGTATATAAAGAAAATCTAATACTGAGAGATGGGGGGATCATGAAAAGTTCAAAATATAAGAAACTTTCTAAACTTTTTAATAATATAGAACCACCCATTACATTTAATCCTCAAAAGGATAAGTATGTTATTTTCTCCGATCAGCACATCGGGATGCCTGAATTTGACCATAATAAAGATCTTTATCTGAAGGCCTTGGAATATTATTACAGCACTGGCTTCAAGTTGATTGTACTTGGGGATTATGAAGAGCTCCACAGATATGGAATTAAAAAATTAAAACAGAAATATAATGACGTATATGCTAGCGAACGAAAATTCCTAAAAGAAGATCGATATTTTCGGATCTTTGGTAATCACGATATCGATTGGAAAAGACCAAAGAGAGTAAAAAAATATCTGCATGATGTAATGCCCGGTCTAGAAATCGCTGAAGCGCTAAAATTCAACTGGAGTGGGAATTACATTTTTCTTGCGCATGGTCATCAAGGCGATTTTATTAATGACACAATGGGAAAATTTGGAAGAATAATCCTACGATATATAGCCCGCCCACTTGGCATTCCCAGCATCACAAGTCCAGCTAAGAGATACACAAAAAGGAGAAAGGTAGAAACAGAATATTATAATTGGGCGAAAGAAGAAAAGGTACTTTTCATTGCCGGACATACTCATCGGCCGATGTTTGAATCATTAACTAAAGCGGATCGTATTCGGATCAATATTGAAAATATGCTTAGAGAGTATATTGTTATAAGCGACCCAAACGAAAAGAAAAAAATTGAGGATGAAATAGTATTAAAAAAAGCAGAATTTGAACGGGTTAGAAAGGAGGAAGGAGAAGAAGCGAAATGGACAGGATTGGGGCAGCCTGACCTTGTTATACCTTGTTGTTCCAATGACGGAAGTTGTCTTCATGAAAATGGCATTACGTGTATAGAACTATGCAAAGATAAAATGAGATTGTTTTTGTTATATGATGAAAACATAGAGGTCAACGTCAATAAGCACCTGAGAGCCCCTACTACAGATCTGATCCCAAGTGACTCGGATGCAACAGGGTATAAGAAGCAGATTTTGGAGGAGGAAGATTTAGAATATATTTTCACTCGGATTCGACTCTTGAGCTAAAAAGATGCGGATAATAAAAAGAGTCTAGAAAAATGAAATAGATTATATCTTTCACAATATCTAATTTAAGTATGGGGAAAAATATGCCTAAAGTGTATATTGCTGACACTTCTCAAGGAATTCAGAATGCTGTGAAAATGATATTTGATAATATAGAAAAAAATTCCATCTCGAAAGGAGATTTTATCTTGAGAATTATTTTCAACTGGGTTTAAAATATAAGATAAAGTTAAAAATAATGTCATTCTTTGGGGCAGTAAAAAAGAAAATCATTAAATTTAAAAGACTTATTAAATTTTATACTTACAATTTCGCGTTCAGATTTTTAGCAACTTTAAAGAGGAGTCTCAATTATGTTAAAAATTTTTTAGTCTCTGGAAAATTATGGTATCTCGTTGTCCTTCTAATAGGAGCTACTTGTTTGGGGATATCATTTATTTTTATAGCTAGAGGTATAAAAGAAGGGAATTTTGTAAGAAATTATAAAGAAGTATTTATTGTTGAAGCAGGATTTGTCGGAACCATAATGGCGATATTTTTCACCCTTGTTACTATTCCTATCCAAAATGTTATCACAAGATACTCGCCTGTATTCTTCAAGAAAGTGGCAAGAAATAAAATTTATATAATTTCATTTACAATTCTAGCATTAATTCTAATTTACAATCTTTTTGTAATAATTTTAGGTGGCAACCAATTTTTTACTTATACAACAGGAATCCTCGGATTATTAACAATCATCATTCTAGGTGTTCTAATTCTAGAAACCTTTCATATACTTGACGTAAGAAATCTAATTCGTATGATAGCTAACGATGCCATTAAAGATGTCAGAAAGAACATTAAAACCTCTGAATTCTGGAGAAGGTTCCGATACAAAATAAAAGGAATGATATATGGGAAAGTTTTTTCAGAGGCGTTTAGAAAGCCATTTGAAGTGGAGGAATGGGTTACAGAAAGCTTGAAATCCAATTTAGATCCGATAGTGAGTGCAACTAACAGAGCAATTTTTGAAGACCAGTTTGAGATAGCACAGTCTGGATATGGGAATTTTGCCAGAGTTATACACGAGTATCTTAAGGCCAGAAAAGATTTTGAAACTTATGACGATAAAATTCTATATTATGCAAATGATCAGCTAATAGACCATCTTAAAATTAGTATGAAACAATCTTATCCTAGGTATGTTTCCTTGATCGCTGATTCGGCATTCAAAATTGCCGAAGGCTGTTTAATTGTGAAGCACATAAGATCAGAATTAGGTGAAAACCATTTATTAAACCCTTTTATAAGCCTTTTAAAAAGAATTACATTGAGTGAAGAAATATTCAAAGAGACTTCTTACGCACCATCTAGAGCAATTGGTCACTTAAGAACATTGGGCGTAAAACTAGTAGAAAATGGGTTTAGTGATACCTCTGAGCAAGTGGGGGAGCACATTGGAGAAATTTCCAGAAAGCTGGTAAAAACTGACATTCATTTTCACGATATCCTCTGCCAGCAGGCCAATATTGGCCTAATGGCTATGATGTCAGTAGGTTTCAAATATTTTGAAAGAATAATAGACATAGATTCTTATTTCAAAGCGATTAGGCATCAAATCATGCAATTCTTTAGAGAATACCTCACGAGGAAAAGATCCTCATTTATGAAAGATATTGTCGTAGTCCCCTTCTACGGCTCTCTTTCACAGACCTACACATTCTCAAAACTCTTCTTTACAGCTCTTAATAGAATATATCAAAATCCAAGAGCGTGGCATCAAGCTAAAAAAGAAATTGAAGAAATTGTAAATCTTATTGAGACTATAGGCGACTTAGCCATAAAAAACGAGAAACACTACGACCTCCGCGACCTAAACACACAAATTTATAAAATGATTATCATAGATGTAATTTTTCTTTTAGGAAAAAAGATCGAGGAAAATAGGAAAAAATACTATTCTGAAAATATAACAAGATTATTAGAAATACAATTAACATTTCTCTCAAATATTCTGGAAAAAAAGGGAAGGGAAATAGGAGTAAGAAACCTTCTTGATGAAATCTTTTCCTTACTGGGAATAGTCTTTTATTATAAATATAAAGAAGGAAAAACAGAATTCGACGAGTTAATCGAAAAAATAGTAAAGACCACCTCAGAAATAATTGCCAATGCAGATCAGGAAACAAAAAATGACCGCAATGAGCAGTTACTATGCAGATACTTGAGACTTACTGGGTCTTGGTATATGCATTTTGACAGGAACAGTTCTTGGACTGAGACTCTGGCAAGGCAAGTTGCAGAAACACAGCATATTATTAAGCCACCCAAAATGTTATCTATTAGAGAGGTTAATTATCCAATGGGAATTCACTTGGGATGGTCTTTAAAAAGGGTAGAGGAACTCAATCCATCAGTATGGAATGAGTTTAACGAATTTTTAAATGATGAAGAAAACGAAAAGCAGTTTGACGATTTGGTTGAACCTTTCAGAAAAGAATGCAGTTCTCTGAATCCTAGAAAAGATTAAAAATGGGTCTCCAACCCAATCCTCTTTTTATATCTTTTCTTCTTGCGACAGCTTTGAAACCAGACGAAAGCTTGCGCTTTTTACCCACCCGCCTCTTGCTTAACTTTCTCACCTGCTAACAATTGCCCCTAACTCACCCTAGATCACCGCGGAAATATTAAAGAACTGAATCATGGGCACCGTAAACGGATGCCTGTTGAACGAAAACGGAGGTGGAAAAGTGGATTTAGGAATTGTCACGAAGAAGTGCGATAATTGTGGATGCGAGTTCACTTGCATGGACGACGTAAGGATAATCTACTGTCACAACTGTTATCTCGAGGCATGTGAACCATATGATTATTATTGAAATTTAGGAGAGGTGATTGAATGGGATTCGGATTCGGGATGAAGAAGTGCCACAATTGCGGTAGCGATTTTGTGGCTTACAAAGACAGAGTGTACTACTGTGACAAATACTACATAGAAGAATACAAGCCGTGCGATCTGGACTGAAGATTATTCTTCCAAGACTTATTGTAATGAAGAAGAAAAAGGGAGGTCTTCTACAAAGCTTCGGATTAATTGCCCGGCATCAACTGAATAAACTTCTATCAGCGAATCACCATCTCCTCCTGTTAACTTTGTTTTGTATATAAACTGTTGATAATCTCCCAATAGATGGATATTCGACGTATGATATTCTTTATCTATTATGATATATCCTTCTCTTGGCATGCCTTTTTTTGTATGCTCGAGTAACATACATTCTTTAGGTTTTACGACTTTTATGACCTTTTGGGGCTTCGTATCTAGTACAGGACCTGGAATAACGTTTCCATGAGTGATTAACATTTTATAACCAATCTTTAAAGGATCATCCTCTATAATTTTATTAATTTGTCTTACAAAAAAGAGAGTAAATGAGCTGCCTAATAATGCCTGTAAATAGGAATCGTAAAGCGAGACTATCTGATCGCCATTAATAGTAATTCCTTCTGGAGGAATTGGGGGGACGAGCGCATCAAAAGCAATCGCGAAATTTCTAATTATGGTATGAAATCTAAGATTACAGAGCGCTAGAACTTCTGTTTTTTCTTCTTCTGTGTATTTTTTTCTTAAATATCCTTCCAGACCGCTTGAGCCGATTCCATCCGCCCATACAATGACTTTGTCTCCAGTACAGAAATTATTGCGATAATCATACCAGTGCATCCCCCTGAACTTATCATTTTTTAAAAGAGCAGCCGAACTCAGAGCATATGACCAAGACTTCAGTCGTTTGTATAATTCAAAAAGCATATCCTCATAGTATGGTTTTACGCTTTTATTACTCCCTGCAACTAAGTGTATTCTTCCAATTTTCCCATTAATAGAATCATAAACAGCGTCTTCCTTTTTATTTTTAATTTGACCCAGGTCAATTAAATCTCCTTCCCTCATCCTGTAAGCTATGTTTCCTAATTCTTTTATCTCATCTTTTAGCCAACCAATAAATCTAAGCAAGATAGCCAGATCTTCATCATCAGAATTTATAAACTTTGCAAGCGATAGAATAAGATTTGTCTCTGTATCTTCTTCTGATACGCTTTTCAATCTTTCAAAATATTCCGAGGCGTGTTTTAATAATTCAATCTTATGGCTTACTCCTCCAATATATTCTGTGAACTCTTTATAGCATTCTCTTTCGTTAACATTAGTGGATAATAATTTCCATGTTTTTTCTGTAGCATTGGCAAGGCCATCTCCAATCTCGTAAAACCCAGCATCTTTTGTAATGCCCATGCTTATAAATACTAAATTGTCGATTCCTCCTTTAGTTTTGTAAAACCTGGACAACGGCTTTACATACCGAGGCAAAAATGATTGCAAAAATATTTTTTTATGCTTAAGATCCTGTTCTATGAGTTCAATTTTCGGCTCGAAAAGGAATCCCAAATGTTCTCCGGATTCTTTTGATTTTTTTTTAATCACTTTGTAATAAATAGACTCGAGTCTATTAAGTCCTCCTATTATCCAGCCTTGTTTTGTATGAATGGTTTTAATGTCTTCTTGAACGTTCAGTTTTAATCCCTCTATTATTATGCTTAATGCTTTTTGAACAGCTCCTTCAGGGATTAGTGCTTTTTTTTCACTTCTAAAATGGTAAAGAATGACGGTGATTGCCCGTGTTATAGGATATTCAAATTCGAGCACTCTCATAATTGAGAAGATCCTTTCCAATCTCACTGTCTCTGTATTTTCTTATGAAATCCTTTTTCATAGGCACAACATACCCGTAATCATTAACGGACTCGCTAGCCACGCTTGTGGTTGCCAGACTTTCACCTAATTCAGATGCAACTTCTGGCCTATAATCTGATCCAATATTTTAAATATTCCCACCTTAAGAGAAGTTGGTGGAACTTAAGGATCAAGCAATTGAGGTTCCGCTTGATAAATATCGCAGGAGTTGTGATCAATCATGCCAGAAGAACGATACTTCGTATATCGGTGCATTATAAATATATGGAAACGTTTCATGAAATCTATCATCTCTTGTGTATTAAGCGCATCTAGTTATTGATTTAACATCCAGTCTCTAATCAAGACAAAAAGATTTATATCTCAGGAAAAAGTCTCTCCATTTTTCAATATCCACTATATTACCATCAAAATTATGCTCTCTTATAACCAAAAATAGTAGCTTCCTAACTGATAAATAAATTCTTTCCGTTTCAGAGTCGGAATCTTTGAAAATTTATCTAAAATCTATGATAATTCTTTCTTATCTGAGTATTTGGGGTATGAACACTTTAAAACATTCGAGAACTCAAGGAATGCAAAGTATTATGCAGATAAAATTGGTGGACATTTATATACACAAGTAGATGCAGGCATGACAGTATCATATGTAAAAGGTTTCACATTCGTTAATAGAACAGGCATTTATCTGGTGATTAAATGAAATCCACAAAATTCATGAGAGTGGATGAAAAGAAGGCGGTATTAAGAGACTGGGAGCGTTTTGTTAAAAGCGATTTTGATAGAAAATATTTCACAAAAAAGCTGTATGACCACCTGCATCTTCACTGCTCTTTCATCGCCCACTTCGTCATTCATGGCTTCTATGCCACTTACTTCGATAACCCGGAAAGGACAACGAATTTCCTCAAGCAGTTTGACAAAGATTACGGCTACAAAAGTATCGAATATGGAACTGAACACTGGTTTACCGGCGAAGATTACCACGACCTGAATTCGGAAATGGCATATTTGCTGGAGCCGTACAAGGCAAAAATTTACGAAGGCCTGAAGCAAAATACGAAGGAAATGAAACTGAAGCAAATTGAGCGCTTAAAGAGGGAGATAGAAGTAATTAAATGAGGTGACCCCCATGGGCTATTACATGACGATCGCTGGGCATGACCTCAGATACAAAAAGGACATTTCGGCTGAAATGAATGAATTTCTGGAGAAGAATGAATTTTACCTTCCCTGGAATTACGGCAATGGCTGCATGAATCTGGATGAACTTTATTTCAAGTGGAGCAATGACTTCATCAAAGACCTTCTCATTTTGAAGAATCTGGGTGTCCGGGGACACGTAATATGTTACGGCGAAGAAGGAGAATATTCGAAATACGAAATCAATGGCGAAGGTGTTAAAGAATACTGCGGCTCAGTTGTCTTTTCCGAAAAGCCAGAGAAGGTCATAAAAAGCGAGAAAGACATCAAGAAACTGGAATTCTGAGACGACGTGAGAAATAGAGATATTTTTCCCAGGTGGAAACCGCGAACCTCAGACCTAAAACCTGGGAAATACCGAAGAAGAATTTGCCGTATTCGGGTAGGAAAAGATAAAAAATCATGAATTATTCTTCACAAATTCTGCTGCCCATTTTTCCTCTTCACTTGAGTGAACTGTTTCCGGTGTTCCAATCCTTGAAAAGTCCCTGATAAAAAGATTCTGCAAACTTTCTGCATAGGGAGTTGCTAGCGTCGCGAGTTTTTTCCATGTTCCTTTTAGAATTCCTTTTCCAATTTCTACATAAGAGACTGTCCTGTAGTTTTTGAAGTTAATCAAGAGATATTCACTTTTAAATATCTGAGATGGACATTTTTGAATTTTAGCTGTGTTTTTATTTAACCTACGTTTAAGTTCGCCCTTTCTCTTGTTCTCATTATTTTCATCTTTGAGAAAAGGAACCTCTTTATACTTCCTATTACATCGCAATAATAATACCTCATCGATTTTCGCCTTTCTCTTTTCATCAAAGACAATATCACATGAAGGAGAAATCACAAGCCAAATTGAATCGGATTCTCCATTATCTTTTTTCTCAAGGAAATCTCCAAGGAAAAGGCATTCTTTTGAATAAAATTTTATTTCGAGTGGCGGGAAAATATATATTGTCTCCGGAGGAAAGTACTTTTCTTCTCTAGGTGGAATATTCATCAAATATGAAGCTAATCTCCCAACAGCCATATTTGCAAGAATTTCTTCCTCAAGCTTCTCAACATCACTTTCTTCAAGTATCTTTCCCAGTGTCTGTAAAGTAAGCCTTTTGAATTCATTTTGGATTCTTTCTTTTTCATCGTTATATCTCATTTTTATCCGTATAAATTTTTCTAAAGAATTCTTGAATTTTTCACCTTCTCCCTTTAAAACTCTTCTTATAATTAAATTTTTGAATTTTTCTTCCGGTTCTTCTGAAGAAAATGCGGAATAAATAATTACTGGTATTATTTCCTTTTGAAGGATTTTATTTACAGTCTCCCATCCACTTCTGTCTTCCATGCTCTCTTCGAGACGTAAGTCAACAATCATCAGGTCCGGTTCTCTGTCATTTATTTTTTTCATAAAATCCTTTATCGAACTGAATGATATGGTTTCTATTTTTATTCCCAGTCCCTTCCCAATTTCAGAGCATTGATCTTTTATCTGTTCAAGATCATCTTTATTGTCCTCAATTATATAAATAGAAATTTTTTTCATTTCTTGCCCTCCTTGAAAGGAAGGGATATCTGGAATAGAGCCCCTTTTAGATTTTTATCCTCACCTGCGTCCATATTCCCACCATAATATTCAACAACATCTCTCACAATAGAAAGTCCCAGACCTGTGCCATCGGGTTTAGTAGTAAATCCGGCATCATAAATATCATTTATATTATCCACATTTATTCCTGGCCCATTATCAGCAATTTCAATTTTAATAAATCCTTTTTCTTCTTTTGCCCTGAATTCTATTATTTTCTCTTTGTTTTTTTCATTCTTCAACCAGTAAATTCCATTATCAAGGAAATTTGCAATTAATACATATATGTCTGTAGGATTAGCCCTGAATACCATATTTTTAGGGATTTTATTCTTTACTTTTATACTGCTTTTATCCAGATCGGGTTGAAAAAGAAATTCTATTGATTCCAGAGCTTTTTTTAATACAATATCCTGTCTTCTTTTTCCTCTGAATTTTAGAAACGGGTCCAATTCCCTGAATATACTTGCAAGCATTTTTCCCCCCGACACCATCCTTTTTATACGGTCAAACAACTTAGAATCAAGATTGTCCATGTATTTCTCTATCATGGGATAATTATCTGTAATCTTCATCAGGGCACTTCTTGCCTCGTGTATGAGTCTGGCACCAAGCAATCCCATGGTAGCCATTCTATCCCTGCCCAGTATCCATTCTTCTAGCATATTTCTGAAATTATCTATCTGGGATGCGTATTTTTCAATCTCCTCCTTCTTTTTTGCAGGAAGCTTTTTTGCTGCATATCTCAGCGGCGAAGTGTCAAGGTAATTGAAAATAACTCCACGAGAAAGTGCTTTCCTCCGACGAAGACTATATCTTTTAAGTTCGAGGATATTCATAAAATGATAAATTGCGCTTTTCATAATTGAAAGAGATTCATTTTCAATTATTCCTTCACGATCTGTTTTGTCGATCAAGTGAGGGTTTTCATCAGAAGAAATAAAAACACTTCCTATTATCTTGTTTGTACTCAATCTCAAAGTTGGATTCTGAACCCTTCTCAGGTCAAGGCCAAGCCAGTCAACATCAGGCTGAACCACACGAAAACCATCTCTGAGAAGCGATATGCCTGACCATTGTTTGAGAATATTTTTGTATCCTCTTAATTCCCTTGAATCCAGATCCCACACACTTAATCTGAACTTGAATCCTCCGCATCCACCATTTGAAATATTTTTCCACTCCAAGGTTTCTCCATCAGGCGTTTTTAATTCCCTTATTGTTCTCTTCTCAATTCCATCTTCCCCCTTGCTTCTCTCCATGCTCCATCTAAAAATCCCTGAAAAGGTTCCATCTTCATTTACATCTATTTCCATAAAATAATGAGGTTTTCTGGTTATCTCAGGCGGCCTAATCTCTATTTTCTTGCCATCTGTGAAAAATAAAATGTTAAATATATCTCTTTTTTCTTTCTGGGGTTCAACAAGTCTCGAAAGAAATATCTTAAGTCGCTCGATTTTATTTTCATCCCAGATGTTATTCAATTTTTTTATTATTATTGAAGTTCCATGACCTTCAGGGAAAATTTCTTTTTCTATAATTTCAAAATCCACGGTCATATCTCCAATAGGCTTGTAGATATTTTCATCCAATTCCTTTCTTGCCTCTTCCCAATCCATTGTAATTTGATAACAGGGTTTGCCTTTCTTTTTTGTATATAAGGTAATCTTTTTTCCTAGTCGCAATACAGCGAGCCTTCCTAATCCTTTCTCTCCAAGAACACGCCTTCCATGTTTTGTTCTAGTCTCTCTTCTTTTCAATGCGGTTCCTACTGTCAACCATCCCTCAATTAATTCATTCCTTTCCATTCCTTCTCCATCATCTTTTATCTCGATTATATTTTTCTCCATAATCACCTTCAGATTTCTGGCATCTGCATCGTATGCATTTTTTACGAGTTCAACCACTGCTATCTCATCTCTGGATATGAGTCGTTCTCCCAGTTCCAGCAACAATCTCAAATCCACTCTAAAATTGCCTTTATCTATCTTCACGGTTATCTCCTTCCTCTTTCAACAAATTCATAATATATCCACTTATAACATGGGCCAGCAAAGGTGGCACCGCGTTTCCTACCTGAATGAACTGAGAAAATCTGCTCCCTGTAAATATGTAATCATCTGGAAATGACTGGATTCTTGCTGCCTCCCTGACAGTAAGCGACCTGTTCTGTTTTGGATGTATAAAGCTGTTTCCATCCTTCGAGAGATGGGACACGATTGTTCTTGAAGGTGATTTCCATTCAAGTCTGTAAAATTTGTCTGGGAAGTTACTGGTTTTATATACCTTCATTTTTCTGTCTTTTATTACCCATGGAGCCCTTTCAAGCAACTTTTTATAATTCTCCCCCTGTTTCAATTCCCGGATGATTTTCATGTCATCCACATTATGATACCTGGAATTATGATTATATAAAATTTTCTGATTGCCCTTTATGAAGTCTCTATAGTAGTTATCTTTTTTCATGCTTCCAGACCCAATTTTTCTCATCTCCCTACCATCGTTAGAGTCGAGAAATGGTAAATCTCCAATGGCGTCTCTGAACGTCGCATCCCTTCCCTCATGGCCCATTTCTGCTGCTACTTTTTTCAGTTCTTCTACAATATTATCAGGCAATTCCCCATTTTTCCATGCTATGCAGAAAATTCTCTTCCTTTTCTGTGGAATTCCAAAATTCTTAGCATCAAGAACGAGGATTTTGCAGTTGTAATCCTTCTTTTCCAGACCATTTTTAAGCAGTGAAATGATTGCACGATACTTATTTCGGTGCTTTATCTTGAGGCTATTTATACCAGGCACATTTTCAACAAGCACGAATTCGGGTTCCAGAATATCCACGAATCTCAACACCTCCCTGTAAAGTTTATTTCTTAGGTCCTTTTCTGGTGTGTATCCATTCTCTTCCACTAATTTTGGTTTTGTTCTGTATCCAACCATGGAAAATCCCTGGCAGGGAATTCCGGCAACGAGAACGCCCACTCTCTCATTCCCGATCAGATCCTTTATGAAACCATCTTCAAGCTTTGTAATATCAGAGTTTATTACCCTTTCTTCTTCCACTTCAGGATTGTTCAATAAAAAGGTTTCATGTGCGTTGGCATCGTTATCCACTGCTAACAGAATCCTGTATCCTCCCTTGATGAAACCATACGAAATCCCTCCAGCTCCTGAAAAAATATCCACGATTGAAAACTCATGTTTATTATGTTTCTGGATAGCACGCATCCTGAAATATTTACACCATTTCCTGATTTCACATTTATTGCAGTCGGGTTTTCTTGGCTTGCAAACTTCCTGTCCATGAACCACCATATTAACATGAAGGGACCTCGCTGTTTCAGGGGGAATATGAATTGCAATCATTTTTTGTGCCTTTCTGTGTTCGATACCATCCAGCGGTCCGGTCAGGGGATCGAGAATTCCCATCCTTGTGAATATCCTTATCACATTGGAATCGGCAGGAAATACACCATATCCCAGAGAATAAAGCATGACACATCTTGCAATTTTTTCTCCAACCCAAGGTAACTGAAGGAGATATTCCAGAGCCTGATCTTCATCAAAATCCCTCAATAATTCAAGAGACAATTTCCCTGTTTTTTCTTTAACGGCTTTCAGAATTTCCTTTATTGCGCTGACTCTCAGATTACCTCTGCCACCTGTGGATACTAGTTTTCTAAGTTCACTTTTGGAAACAGCAAGTATACTGTCTAGGTCAGGAAATCTTTTTTTTAATTCCCTGAAAATTTTCATCGCGGTGGTTATTCTAGTTCTCTGTGTTATTGTTAAATAAATCAGTTCTTCCAGAGGATCTGAAACATTGCCTAAGTCAGGGGTTTCATAGAGAGCTTCGAGAATTTTATCAATGAAAAGAACTCTTTTCTTTATGATTTTTTCAGTGTTCTTTTCCACTTCAGCCATTATATATAAATGAAACTTTGATATTAATTTTTATCTAACAGAATATATTCAGACATTTCATTATATGAAAGCTCGATATTCAGCCAATTCCTGTTAACCTATTACTGACCCTTCTATATTCAGAGGTTTTGAAGAAAGAGGAGGATATACGTTTTTTTCTATCAACCACCTGCCCTCGACCTTTTTTAAATAGTATTTTTGACCATTTGTTTCATTATAAATGTAAGGGTATTTGTCTGTTTTTGGATTATACCACCTGAGATACCAGTACTCTCTTGTATTCACTTCAGCTATATCTTTCTTTATACACAAAATCTCAATTTCTATCAATTTATTTGTTGAGGGGTTTTCCAGGTTACATAATGTCCATCCTCTTTTTGAAGTTCTTTTAACAATTAACTCTATTCTCTTCATGGCAGGTCCATTATGAGTGAAATATTCTCCTAATGATTCTAGCTTTATTTCAGGAACCTGTCTGTAAACCCAGAATTCTTCATTTATTGCTTTTCTTATAACATCTTCGATTTTCCTTCTCCACTTTTTTCTACCTTTATGTCTTCTTCTTAATAAAAACCAAATTATAATGAAGATAAATAAAACTAAAGTTATTCCTATTGAGATATACCTGTCTTTTCCTTGAAATTGCAGAATTGAGAAGAGGATGAATAGAACTAGCGAAACTGAAGCAATAATAATTCCAAGATCTACTTTTTTCACTTTTTATGCTTCCTTGCTTAAACTACAATCAATTATCTACTCCCCCAAAACCAGTGACAATCCCAACTCCCTTTATCTTATTTACTCCCCAAAACCAGAGGATGGCCTCGCTTTTTAAACATTTTAATTCTTTCCTTAAGGATGCTATTATCTAGTTCTTTTTTAGGCATATGATTATAAACAAGTTCATACTTTCTTATTCTTTTCATAAGTTCTTTCTCTCACCAATCTCATTTAATCTCGTTTCAAGAAATTCGGTTGCTTCATTTTCAATTTGATTAGCTTTATCTTTTTTCCTGTATGCTTCAATAACTAAATTATGGATTTTCTTCTTTAATTCTCTATCTGTGGGTATGGGAATTAAAACATCCTCTAAGTCAGGTGGGTCTAAAACTTCAACAACAGCACCAAGTTCTTTCGATTTTAATTGATATTGTGCATATTCGCTATTTAGGAAAGCCAATAAATAACCACTTTCGATATCTTGAGGGATCATCCTCAATATATTATGAGATGCTAACCAATTATTCCATCCTTTTGACACATATGAACTAACCCCTATAGTTCCTCTTTCAGTTACAAGTATCCAACCTTGTTGAATCCTATATCTTTCTAAATAATTTTTGCCACTTTTATAAAAAGAAACAGGAGAAATATACTTCAAATCATAAAGTTTGATTTGCCTTAAATTTGCTCCAGAAACGATCGGTAAACCCTCATCTTTTTTTACGTAAATTCTTTTATAGGTTGGCAAATCGAAAACTTTTGCTATAGTCCCGATTCTTTCTATTCTGTATTTGCCTTTTTTCTGTGCTTTTTTCAATATATTTTTAATTAACTTTAGAATGGGAATATGATACGAGGCATCTAACCTCATATTCAGCTCGCTTGCTTTAACACTAAAGCTTTTAGCAACGCCTCCTTCCTTTCCACCGAAATATTTTAGGTCCTCTTCCTCTATCTCAGGTAATCCCAATTCAGAATATATCATCTTTTCTGCCTTTAAGATAAGTTCTTGGGCTTCTTCTATTAATTTGTGTGCTTGTACAATCTTTGTATTTATTTCTTTTTCCAATTTTGGAATGTGAGGAATCGATATTGACTCTACATGATGAGGTTCAATATGCTTAACTGTCATTCCGTACTGATCTTTAACAAGAAGGGCTTGTCCTATCCATGTATTAAGATAGGCATAAATATAACCTATGTTGTATTTATCTTTAGGAATGATTCTAATTAAATCATCAGATACTACGACATTCTTTAATAATTCTGTTGTAATCAAACATCTTCCAACGCTACCTGATCGAGTTATCAATAACCAATCTCTATCAACTAATACATTCTCTGGAAAGTGAGTAACGAATTTTTTTGGCTTTGGCAAAAACATCAAAGCTTCACTTGGCATAATAAATGGTTGCCCTCTTATTTTCGATATATACCTTCTTTTGAATCTTCCTGGCCAAAAAATTTCCTTCGAGAAATCTTTTATAGTCAATATTTCAATATTGCTTTTCTTCATCTTTTCTATTAGTACTCTTGCTGCAATCACATCTTCATCGTAAAATCTTGCATCAAGTCTTTTTTCTTGTTCAATAACCCAATGAGTCTCTAAATTAAAATAGTGAAAAGGAATTTCTTTTACTTCCATTAGATCATTCCTTTTTCCTTTATCCATTTCTTAAACATTTTAGTAACAAAAGGGATATGATCATCTATTATTTTTTCTCCCTCATCATCTAGTTCTATTTCACCTTCTGATGTGGTTTTATATATTGGATTTCCTCTTCGATCATGGCCTACTTTTTCAGGAATTGCCATGAAAATAGAGTAATCCTCTTTTCTCTTTTCTTGTTCAGGGATTTTCTTCTTCAATAGCAAAATGCTTGTTTGTGTTCCAGTGTGAGGTTCGAAAGTTTCAACTGGCAAATCAATACTTGCAACAACATAAGTTTTTTTAAGAATCCACTCACGTATCCATTTCAATCCTGGATTACTAAGAATGCTATCAGGAAGAACTATTCCTAGATACCCACCGGGTTTTAGAAAATCTAAGCATCTTTCAATAAATAATTGTTCGGGCGGCAATGCACTCCTCGGAGATGCAGCGCCATAACTCCCAAGTTGGAATTGGTCTAAAATATCAGGGTTATCAATTACTGCTTTTGTTCCAAATGGAGGATTAGTTACAACTATGTCGAACTCACCAAAATGAATAAGTTTTTGTGCTTCCTCATTCCAATTTGTTGGTTTATCAAGAGAATTGGCATGCACTATATTTGAAGAACCATCTCCATGCATTACCATATTCATCTGAGACACTTTAACAAGAAATGGATTAAAATCTATTCCAAAAAAGTTAGTATTTGCAACGTCTCTGACTGCATCTCTCAACTGATCATATTTATAACCACGCTTTAAAAAAAGCTGCTTTATTTGCTGAACACCTGCAATCAAAAATCCACCCGTTCCTGCTGCTGGGTCAAGTATTTTCAAAGCGCCAGGACTAGTCAATTTATCTTCGGTCATTAGGGCGAATAGCATTTCTATCGTCATATTGCAGACATTTCTTGCCGTGAAAAACTCTCCTCTGTCTCCCCTTAAATTTGGTCCAACTACCGTCTCGTAAGCTTCACCTTTCACATCTGTTTCGGTATTAACCAAACTAAATCTCTGGAGTTCAGACACAACATATGAAAGTACACTGCCATTCAGATCTAAAGTCTCTTTACCAGTGAAGATGTATTTAAACCTTGCCTGGACCTTCTCGAAAACCTTCCTAAGCCTTTCCTTTACTTCTGTGATGTCCTCGTTGGGCAAAATGTAAAACTGTAATGTAGGGCTGTATTGTTCATCATACACTTTCACAAAAATCAGTTTTTGCAGCTCCTCGAATGCTTTGTCTTTTTGGAGCCCCTGATTAACATAAATATAGTTGTGGATCCTCTTAAAAACTTGTTTCAAGCTCACAGCAGGAACGAGATATCCTCTTACCGGTCTGGGGATTGTTGTGTCTCCATATTTGGGTATATCTGGAATTTGTGTGAGCTTTCTTTCCCCTCTCTCTTCAACTGTTTCAAATGTAAGCCTTTCTTTTCCTACCCAAAGAGAAAACTTGCAATTCGGACATGCCGAAACATAGCTGCCGAGTTGGCTGATACCCTCTTTTCTATCTGAGGGTTTTACATCTTCTCGTTTTACTTCTGAAATTAAATAAATATTTTCCTGATTATGCGACTTCCCATGTAAAAATATGACGATATCAACTCTCTTTTTTGCCCGGCCCATTTTTACCGCGAATTCAACGTCCATATCGCTTTTCAGATATCCGTACTCTTCGACAAGGGCTCTTGCCACCTCTTGTCTCACTCGCTCCTCTGGAGTGTCTTTCCTTAAATTACCTGTTATAAAGCATTTTATTTTCCCGGGAGGGATAACATCTTCGGGCATATTTTTTTCCTTCATTTATTCTTATCCTTTCTCTAATAATAAAATTTTATTTTGACTTACCGATCAACTCTCCGCCAGATAATCCATCAATTTATTCCCCGCCTTCTTTATCTCATCAAGGAACTTGTTTATTTCGTCTCTATCCAAGGGAAATTTGCGTCCTTTCAAGTACGCCAAATCAGGAATATTTTTCACAAAATCTTCATCCACAACACCCATATTGTGTTCATAGATGTGTCTGACCTGAAAATATCTTAACAAGAATTCGTATTCATCGTTTCCTATAAGATCAAGTAAAGACACTCCGCATAGTTTACTCAATCCTCCCGATAATGCTTTGATGTTTTGAAATAAATTCTTAGGTGTCTTCGGTAATTTATCAGGATATTTTCGCCGAAGGGCTTTCCCGAAAGCATCAAAAGAAGAAATACCGCCTGATAGAGCATCTCTCAAAATAGCCTCAATCAAGGATTTTTCTTTTTTATCTATGGAATCAATCAGTTTTAGTCTCTTTTTGGCCACCTCTATCGATTTACTAAATATTACAAGTGCATTCAAACGAGCGCAATCAGGACAATTGGCAAAAACACCGTATATGGCAAATTCCAATCCACAATGGTCACACATAACATGAGTTTCCAAGTCCTTCTCCTGATAATATTTCAAAGGAAAATTAAATCCGGTTGTTCGAACTTTGAACTGTATAAAACCTCCACGTGTGGATCTTTCCAGTTCTTTGAAAGACCTTTCTAGCTTCCTTATTTCAGGCCCTAAAACTTCCCTAGCTGCTACACTCTGTGCATATTTAATCTGAGCTTGGGTGAAAAACTGACTATGCTCGGATTTCTCTCCACAGTAAGGGCAGATGCATTCAGACGTTGGCAAACCGGTTCCGAACTTTACCTTGAAATATCCTTTACAGATAGAACATTCTCTTCCTGTCAAACCCTTCTCGTCTATTGGAAAGGCAACATGTATTTCTTTATTCATATAAACCCTTTTAATTTAATACCATAAAATCAAACTTAATAAAATTACTATATTACACTTGGTCAGATTGATTTTATCATCGTGAGAAAATCATGAAATTAAAATCGTCTCTCTAATGGGGCGCTAAATCCGGCTCAGCCGTCTTTTTCAGAATCGGGAGGCCATGCAAAACCCGGCCTCCGCCCGCCTCAATCGCCAAATCTATATCTCGAATGTAAAAAGGGCATTTGCGCTATGTATAGGGCTTTCTATATTCAGTCTTTTTGACATTGAATTGATTTTCAAACTTCTCGGACCCAAGGGCGGTTGCTACCTCCTATCTTATTTCCGCTTCCCTACCGTATCCGATTACGGCGTCCACGAACAAGGATTTGGTGCCGGGGTTGATCATCCTGATCATGTCCACGCCCGCGCTGCCTTCAAGCCAGACGCAAAAGCCGGTCACCGAAAGTCCCAGAGGTATCCAGACGTAGTGTTGTTTGCCCTGCGTGTTCTTCATCGGAAGCCAGCCTTCGAGGCCGAAGTCCGCCTCTCCTTTGCCAACTACTGAGCCGCTGTCCGCCAGTCCTACGCCGCCTTCTGACCAGCCGCTGATACTTGGGAAGGGATAAAGCTTGTTCTCCATGAGCACGACGAGCTGCCCGGCCGGCAGGATTTCCGCATTGCGGCCGTCCGGCGTACCCAAGGAATCTTTCGCGTTTTTGACGTTCTTTTCGAAAATAACCCGGAGGGCATAAAATTTCGGCCTTTCCGGCTGACCCTGCCCCGGCGTCTTTCCAGGGAAACCGCTCGGAGCGTGGGCCAGGAGGGCGTACGACAGGAAAAGAAGAAGGGCCGTACAACAACAATCTTTTTTTTTCATGTCCGCCACTCTTTCTCTTACATAATATTATATCACGCAATGCAGAATCCACAATGGATAAGAAATTTGTTATCAGCGGCAGGGAAAGAACGTCTGACCTCAAGACCGCTCTCTTCGGGGACAGGGAAGCAAGGGTTCATCGGGAAAAAGACTTGGCGCCCGTGCCTCCCGCATTCATCCGTTGCAGCAGGTATGGCAGACTCTCTTGCGCCTTGTAGCGAAGCAGCTCAACACTGGAGGAAATAAAATCCGGCTTTCTCGGTTCTTCCTTCAGGAGGTCGGTGCTTAGGTATTTTTTATTGCCATCCGGAAAGACGGTGACGACGGCCTCCACCTTTTTGGTTCCCATCATTAACCCCCCTTTTGCTGACAACAGCCGGCATAAATCTGAATCTTAGATTAAAAAACTCTCTTATTTAGCTTTTAAGCCACGTTCCCTTAACAATTAGAATAATCTCATTGCCATCAAAGTGGCCAAATCTCAATTTTTACCGCTCCCCCCGAAAAACAAGCATGTGAGAGCCCTTTAGTGGGTCAAACCAGAGGTAAGGCAAGGCCTAACCCTTTGCTATTTTTAACTTTTTATATCTTTTGTTAATAGATTTCGGTTGAGGCATCAATGTCACTCACATTCACTATAATTCCCATTGTGTTCTAGATATCTCGTACATACGTCAGGATGTTTGAAGCATGGAACTATTCTTCTCTCGTATTCTTTATGTGGATTTTTCATTATCAGTCTTATTATCTGTTCAACAGTGAATCCGTGCTTGTTCACCAATTCATTTATACAGTAAACCACGTTCCCGCAATTGTTGGGTTCACATCCATTCTTAATCCATTTCCTGATTCCCTTTTCGTCTTTGTATTTGTACCAACACCTCATATCCCAGAGATGCCCGTCCTGAACTATATCATTCTTCAATCTGTTTATTTCCTCGCTTATCCTCTCCCTCTTTTTTACCTCCATTTCTCCTTTGGCTTGTTCAGGTGATTTTCCTTCAAAAAATTTAAGAGTTGTCATTTTCATCCTCCCTATTTTTAGAACATAACCTTCTTTGATTCTTGTGCCAGATTCCCATTCCTTTGGGATTAAAAAACAACTGCTTTGTATTCGGCCTTCTCCAGCCGAGAAAACTCCGGTCTTTGAATTTTTTCCAGTCCTCAATCCCTTTCTTTTTTATAATGGTCTTTTGTTTCATTCAAACGACCTCAAAAAATCCGTTCAGTTTTTGTTGTTTTTCCTTCGTGTCATCGTCATACTCTCTTGCTTTTAGTTTTGGCTTGTTCCTGCTGTATTCCCTGTTCTGTCGCTCCTTATCCAGATTTTCAAATCTTCCAGAAGCCTCTGTTCATATTCTGATATTTTGTCGTGTTCTTTCAGAAAATCGGGAACTTCCTGTTTTTTCCATCTCCTGATGTAGTTATGGATAAGGTAAGAGTAGATATTTACTCAATCTCTTTCTTAAGGGAAAGCGAAGCTCGCAGACATTAAATAAGCCATAGCTTCCGAGTTCGTTGCCTTTTCGACCTCTCCGTTAATCCCTTCATTCTTTGTTTGGATTAGGCGTTCCATTTCTATGTGAAATTTCAAATCTTCGGGTATCAAATCGCCGTCTGTTGAATGAAACAAAACAAGGGGGTCTGTCAATGACCTTAACAGATTTATAAATCCCTTCTCCATGCATATCACTATCTTTCCTTTAAAAACTCATGTTCCCATAATCCATCCAGTAATACCTCTATGTCTTCATTCAGTTCTTTCTTCAATATTTTCATAATGTCCTCAATAACGAATTCTCTCCATTCGTTTATCTCTTTCTTCAACTTCTCCATGCCTATCACGCTCCTTATTTCTCCTTGCGAAAGCCCTCAACACTTCCATGCGCATACCTTCTTCTTGCTGAAGGAAGTGAAACGAAGAAGCGGGGAGCTCTCGTGGTTTCAAAATCCTTTTTCGAACGAGCTACCTGATTAATGCTCCCGGAGGGAGAAAATCACATTATGTCCGAGCGAAAGCGAGGCCTTAAGTAATTTTGTAGAAAGTAGGAATTCGATTGAAATGGATAAGCCCTTTTGATACATTACAATAAGAATTACGTAAGAAGGGGCAAAAATATGGCATTACCAAAAAATCCAAATGAAAAATTTGATTCGGTAAGAAACGCATACTTAGCGCATATTATTCCGAGTATAAGACTAGTCTATGAAAAGGCAAACCAAGTTCGAGAGTCGTTTATACTTGTTCACTGTGCAATACTCAGTCTTTCAGGATTTTACGCAGGAAGCAAGGACACAACCGGCACTACATATAGAAAATTCATCGCTGATTTTTTTCCGACGGGATACGATTCCGACAATTTGTGGAAAGATTTGAGAAATCATCTTATCCATGCCTATACAATAACTCGTTCCTACGTACTAGCTCACAAACATTCAGAAAAACATCTATCCGTGGCAAAGAACGTTAAAAGCGAACTCACTGGTATTCCTGCCGATCTTACTTACCTGAATTTCGAAAATTTTCTTGATGACTTTGAAAAATCCGCAAAATCATATTTTAAAAAAGCTAAATTAGAGCCAGATCTTATGACGAAACTCAGCAATCGATATGATGTTGCCCCGCCCGTGATATACATCTCAGACAAAGAAATTGCCGTATATGCAAAAAAATCAATTCGACATTAGAGCGATCTAGGACAATATTCTCCCAGGGATGTTTCAGGGACATAAACATGCCTAAACAGACCTCTCCCCATGTTGCAAATACGTAACAAATTTTGCTGATTAGCGCTGAAAATACGGTATGGCGGCTGAATACCAGAAAAGCCTAAGTCCCTGAAATTTCATGGGTAACAGATGGCAGCGCTACGGGGATTCGAACCCCGGTCTGATGGCTGAGAACCACCTGTCCTAGTCCCCTATACGATAGCGCCATCGTATTGTTTGATTATTGATTCTATTGTACTTAAACGTTGAGAGTCAATAGCAACTTTAATTATTTTTTTATCTGAGTAACACTTGGGTAACAAGTTGTGATTAAAACCATTCAATTTGTTTACAGCATTAATTTTTTCTGGCCTACTAATTGACGTATAATGCGATGTCATATTGACTGAACTATGCCCCATTAATCTTGAGATCATAATTGACGATATTTCCATCTGATTCAAACGTGTTGCAAATGTACGGCGTAAATCATGAAAATGAAAGCCGTTAATCTCCTCCCTGGAAAGCGCTTTTCCAAAAGCATTTCTAATGTTATCAATTTTTACCCATTTGTAAATCGGACTTTTCTTATTCTTCTTCATCTCGACTCTTATCAATTTGCGATAAAGAAATACGTAGTTACGAAATTCTGGCTTACCATATTCGTTCAGTTTTCTATTCTCTCTTTCACTCCATAATTCAAATAAAATATAGTTCAACGTATTGCTAATAGGAACTTCACGTTTTTTTCTGTTTTTAGAATCCTTTGGCAAAATTGTAATCAAGCTATTTTCTAAATCAACATTTTTCCATTTAAGATGGAGTATTTCTCTCAGCCTCATCCCAGTTTCCAGCGCACAATTTACAATAGGTTTCAAATGAAGTGGCAATTCACGAAATAATCTCTGCTGTTCATCCTCGGATAAAATCCGATCCCGCTTTTCTATGTCTTTAAAAAAATCTTCTTTATCAACTGGATTTTCATTTCTGTATAGCTTGTAATCCCATTTTTTTGCCAACTTGAACATCTTGCGCAAAAGTGATAGTTCATTATTAATTGTCTTTTTGGAAATTTTATCCTTATAAAATCTACTTTCATCTAACTTCTTGATTTTATTTTGTTTCCGTTTTTTAACAAATTCAGAAATAGCTCTAGAATCAATTTGAGATAAAAACATTTCACCAAAAAATGGAATTAAAGGATAATTTAAATGCTTCTGATCGCTTTTCCAACTATCTTTTCTCACTTTAGCATATTCCTCAATATAGACAGGAACGAAATCTTTGAATTTAATTTCAGATTTTTCAACAACTCCATATAATTTCTTGTGTTTAATTTCATCAACTTTTTTTTGAAGCTTCAATTCAGCATCCTTTATACAATTTGCACCTTTAACTTTTTCCTGATGACGCTTTCCATTTTCATCTCGATACCACATATAAAATGAAGGCTCACCATTACGTTGAGTTCCTTTTACATAAATAGCACCAAGATTTCCATAGCCAAAATACCCTGACTTCAACCTATCATTCCTCTTAGCTGAAGTCACAATAATACCTCCTTTATCAAAATTATTTTTAAAACTTGGGTGTGCAATGTCGGATAAATAATTATCGATATCTTTTTCAGTAATTAAAATTTTTTCTCCTGAGCGTTTTTGCTTATATCCGATTTTCCTCATTTTGATTAAGTTGCGAAGTGTGGATGGACAAATTCTGAGTTCGTTTGAAGCCTCGGCAATTGTAAAGACTTTTGCCATTTTTAAATTCCCTTTTCATTATAGGAACCTCTCTATTTATTGATAGACGGTTGGTTGAAAATCTTATTATTAATGTATTATATTCTGTACAAAATGTAAACTATTTTTTTATTTTTTTTATTTTTTAAAGTAGATGTAATTCTTTTAAATTCAAGCAATTAGCGACTATCAAAGCAACACCTTTATCAATTTAAAATAAAGGTGTTGCTTATTCGCTCTCAGTGTTATTTTTTCTGCTTTTTTTTCTTTGGTTTTGTAGGCTTTTCTACTTCTAATTTAGGAATACTTCTGCCTCGTAATCCGAGTCTCTTCATAATGCGATCAAAATGAATAAAGGGTAAATTGTGTTCTTTCTTCATTAGATTTTTGGCATCATTTTTTTTCATGTGCTTTGTGATGAGCAAATTTTTGACCTACTCAGAATATTTAATAAAAAGCTTCTCAAATTCTTCAGATGTAATTCTTTTTTTCATTTTAAACCTCCTTACATTACATCAAAATATTGAAAGCACAATTGCAATACTGCGTCATAAGACTCGGAATGAGTTGCTTTATGAATAAAGTCCTGAATCTCTTCTTCAGTCCATCCAGCCTGTTTTGCTGCTTTTTGTGCTTTGCCCAGGATGTAAAATACATTGCCATCCTGTCCTGTTAACTGTAATTTTGGTTTTGTCATTTAACCTCCTACTTTATTAAATTTTTTAAAACTCATAAATTAATAATATTATCTAGAAATGACTTGTACATACCCAATTTACCCGGAACTAAGAGAAAACGTACTTTAACTGAGATATTTTCAGATTTTTTTCATACGTGTTAGTATGTATGTGCTTATAGCAGTGAATTAATTTGATACTAACAGTCGTCAAAATGGACTATTTACAAAAACCCAATATTCTGGATTTACTTCAGAAATGGTGGATTTAGCGTTTTTTGTGCTTTTTTTATACGGTTAAAAACAACATCTAAATATTTTTTATACCTTTATCCATAGGTAACCATTAGTTATTTTTTTTTGTTCTAGTTTTTAACGTATGCTCGTATTTTTTTGAGATTACAAGTCCTTACAGACCGAGAAAGTTTTTCGCTATTTTAACGTCGCGGATACGGTTTTTATTATTTGGGGGAAATCTACGTATTTATTAAAAAAATAATAGCCAGTTTATTTGTTTTTATTTAGAATTCACGACGTTTGGGCATTAATATTTATAAAATTTTCTAATCTTACATATAATACTATCCAATTCTTTTTCTATTATACTCTCCACTTCATTTCTTGCCGCATTAAAATTATCAAAAGATGGATCTATATCTTTACCCAATAAAGATGTCCAAAGAGAATCTATTAATGCGAATATATTGTCACTTGTCTCTCTCGAAACCATATATTTCTTTTTCTCAAAGAAATCATGAAGGTCATCTATTACATCAACTATTTTATTCCCGTTTTCTCCTTCTTTAAATAATACAATATTCAAATTTCCTAATTTAATTAAAAAAGGACTATAAAACTCAATAATTCTTTTTTCCCAAAAATCAGCATTCTTTTTAGCTTCTTGTTCATCAACTAATCTTCGCGTCTGATATGCATAATACCAAGTAATACAAACCAATATTACTATGAGTTCAGATTGGATAATATTATTAGTTTGAGGATATAATAAATAAAGTACAAGGGTGAAAGGGATGATGCCACAAAGTATTATTTTATATTTCTTACAATAATCACACACAGTTTTTGCCATTTTCTCTCTCTATCAGTGAGAATTTTTGTTCTTATTATCCGTCTTCTCTAATGAGGCGATCAACGCTAAGCTGTCATATCATCTATGGGAGGCCAGGCCCGTCTGGCTTCCCCTCGCCTCAAAACTCAACTGTATTAAATCTAAATTTCATATCAAAAAAGTTGCCTGATAGGTGAATTTAGATAAGTCATGCCTTAATCCATATATACTCTCTACTGTATCAAATTAAGTTAAGACTGCTCTCGGTTTATAAAAAGTCTTCATAATAGGGTCTTTAGGATAAAGTAAAGTTAATAGATGATAAATGGCAATTTCAACATCCTGAACATATTTATTTGCTTCTTCAGCATCAACATTTCCAACTTTAGGCTTATGAAGAAGCTTGTTTCTAATTTCAGCTCCTTTTTGAAGTTCCTTTAATTTTGGAGACCGCTGTTTTGTGAAAGATTCGAGCACTGAACCATACAATTTATGTAAGGGAGGTGATGGAACTTCTAATAAAAGAGTTTTGATATCTGGCTTTAATCTAATCAAAAATTCCTTAATTGCCAATTCAGCAGCTATAGTGGCATCAATCCATTTATAACGTGGATTATCTTCTTTCTTTGCCTTGTGCAAATGTCTTAATGAAAAGAAAGGCTCTTGATCACCTTCTAAATATTCTTGAATAGCCTTGGCAGTATTCTCATTGAGAGATACAAAATTTTGGATATACAAAATTCCATACAAAGTACTAGGGACTAATTTCCATTTAACTTTATCTATTGACCAATAAGTTCCCTTAGTGCCGAACAACTTTTCATCTATATCTTTTTGATTAAGACAATATTTAATGAGATTTAGTACTTTACGTGTTGCCTGTAAAATATTGGATCTCATCTCTGAAAGTTCTGTCTGAAGTTCTTCAGGCAAGTCCTTTGCATCACATATATCAGTTTGTAAAACAGCCCACATTTTTTTAGTAACTTCGAACTGATGAAATGATTCAATGCTTTTTTCGTCTGGAATTATGTCAACGATAACCTCAGGTTTATCTTCTAAAGGAACGCTAAATTGAAGTCTATGTTCTTTTGAGTCAGAAATAACTTCTCCCAAAATACCGTAGCAACCTTTAAGATGAATTAACATTATTTAATCACCCCCTTTTATGGCATGGCGTACAACTTATTTATATCCTATCTTGTTCAGATTCTCAGATAAAAAACTTATAGCACAGTAAAAATTTGATGTCAAAATACACAATAATGATAAATCATCTTATCTCTGAGCGTCTTTCTCTATGAGGTGTTATTTCGCTCATCTGTCCTTTTTGATACTGGCAAGCCAGAACTTTAGGGTCTTTGGCTTCCCCTCGCCTCAATTTCGACCCAAATGGCTACTGATGTTTATTTATGCCTTTAGAATCCTCACTATTTCTTCTAACAGAACATCTAGTTTATTTATAAAATCAACTTGGGTCATAGCGGGCAAGGATTCTTTTTTTCTTATTATCTGGTGCAAGTGAATATTAGCAATGTTTCTCGCAGACTCATTTAAGCTAATCATCAACTTTTTTTTGCTCTCACCTTCCCTTTTTCCTTTACCCCACGAGTGATTATTGACAACTTCCGTAAAATTTTCCTTTTCAAAAATGGGAGGAATATGGAATAAGATTGTTCGAACCAATGCTGCAATAGCAAGCTCGCATTTATTTTTATAACATTTATTAAGCTCTTCACAAAGCTTTACTAACTTAACAATATCGTATTTTGGATTTTTTAGGTTCCGAAGATCTTCAATCCTCTTTTTATCTACATAATTGCTACTAAGCGATTTCCCCTTACTATTGTTGGTTGTAATAATTGATCCAACAAAATCATCTGCTTTTTTATATCGTGGACAATCTTCAGGACATTTCGGCCAGTGATAACTACTAGGCCTTCCATATCCTGTGCTATCAAGAGCAACATTGGTAGCAAACATTCTACTTGCCCAATCCTCTTCACATTCTGGATAAAAAGCACCTAAATATTCTTGATTAACCTTGAGATGGATACAATCTTTAATCTGACCTTCCTTTTGTAAATCCTGGAGATATCTAACCACATCACCTTTTGAATAAATATCAATATCCTTCATAAGGGTCTTTGGCTTCCGATCACCTCTTATATTTCTAATCCTAAATCAAATTGTTCGCCAGGTATTTTTGCATCCGCACCAAAGAGTTGCTTCCAAATAATGCTTATCAACTCTGTCTGATGTTTTCTATTTGCAGTTCTTTCTTTAATAAACTTCATAATATTATTGCGAGTCTCCAAATTATTTTTTATGCTTTTAAGTTCCTCTTTAACTTCTTCAATAATCTGTCCGCTTAATAAATTTAAATCCACCTTCTTCCTTGTGCTAGATTTTCTAACTGATGCTGCCTTTAATATGCGTGCGTTAACCATATCAACATATTTTTCATATACTTTGCTGACTACTTTTTCTCTTTCTTTTTTATTCTTAAAGCCATAGCACTTTAATACTAAATCGTCTAAATCTCTTCTATCTTTCCTTCCAACTTCTTCAAAGATAGTCCCAATATTTCTCTTACTAATAATTGTATACTTACTTATAAGTCCATCCTTAACTAAATCAGCGATGTGAGAAAATTTTGGTATAACTAGCGAGTTTACCATCTTAACATCTAAGTCAAGAGGTCCTCCTCCACCTCCAGGTTTTCTTCCTTGTATCTCAGAGAAAAAGGCAAGAATAGTTGAGTTTAATATAGCTAGTAAAACTTTTATATCCCTGCTAGATAAGTTGTCACCACAGCCATACAAAGTCTTATTTAAAATTGTATTATTTTTGTTTTCAAATACTAAATACCTATCTCTCAATCTTTCTGGAATTGCTATAGGAGATATTATTTCTGGTTGTAAGTCATACCAATGTTTTCTTGCTGCGCACGTTCTTTTTTCATGGATGCCTTTACTCACTCCAAACTTAATATAATCAAGTGTCTTCTTCCCCGACAAATCTGCTCTGTCATCATGAATTATTAGTATACTTTTCTTTAATAGTTCTTTAGATAATAGAATATTATTAAATCCTACAGTAGATTTCATGCATGGCTTTATATACTCATCTTCAATAAGATGAAGAGTACCATAACCTGATTTTATAACTCTCAGATTTATCTTCTTTAACTCCTTCCTTGTGTAACCACAATATTGCTTTAAATATTTATCATCTAAAATGGATGTAACATCATCCACAATAAAAAATTTATTTTTTCCAGTTTTTACGCCAAAAACTGCTTTTGAAAAATCATTGAGAGTACATAGTTTATTCTTTTGCTTTTCCAAAATTTCATAATATATAGCAGGTGCTTCTAGATATTTTCCCCAGTTTACATTTTCAATTTTACCTGTTTCTTGTAACGCCTCATCCAAAAGCTTTTTTTGTTTTATGGGATTGACTCTCCAATAATCATTTTCTTCAAACTCATCAATATCCATAAAAATCTTAATCAATTCTGCCATATCGTACTTCTGATTGATTTCAGGCAATTTCTTTTTAAAATAGATAAATCTAACAAGATTTTTATTTCTTCTGGAGGAATCTTCACACTTTTCACAAATTGTTATAGCAGTATTTACCATTGGCTCTGGAAACCACATTTCAACTTTGCTATCAATAATTGCTTTGATTTTGAAATGATAGAGGAATAGCCACTGGAGGTCTTTACCGTAATCTGAATATAACCAAGAATTATTTGTAATATATCCAAGTTTTCCGCCTTCTTTAAGAAACCTGGCACTGTGAAAGAAGAAATAGGAGTAAATGCTTGACCTCTTTGATATTTCATATGACCAATCTTCCTTCACTCTATTCCAAGCATTTTTCTTCATATCTTTAAACATATGTTCCATTTCTTCTTGTCGAGTATATGGAGGATTAGTAATTACTACATCCAGTTTGGGAACAGTCCTTTTTTCTTCTGTTCCATCTGGATTTCTGACTTTGTGTTCTGTCCTTTCAGACACAACTTCAAAAAAGTTTTTTAAAATTATTTGTGGGTAGTTTTTTTGATACCTGAGGTCTCTAATAGCAAGATTCAATGAAGATAGGTGAGCAGGATAATTTGCTATATCTATTCCCCATATATCTTCCAATAGCTCAGGATGAGTTTTACCTGTTAATTCTTTCTTTTTGAAATATGCTTTTACTAGAAACGTTCCAGAACCACAACTGGGGTCTAGTAAAGTTTCATTTCCACTTTCTATGCAGAATGTAGAAATTAAATCTACAATGTCAGAGCGAGTAAAATACTGACCCAGTTTGTGTCTTTCCTCCTCTCTTATTAGTCTTTCAAATATCTTCCCGATTATATCGTATTCAATGTCAGAAAAATCATATGTCTGAGATTGCTCAACCAACAAATTAACAAACTCAATGATATTAGAATAGATAAAAGATAATTCATCTAAAATTTCTTCTTGCTCGCCAAAAATTGTTTCATAATCAATCTTCTTACAAATTAAATCAAAATATTCTTTCCTGATGTACTCTTTCGCTTCAGATGATGTTTTTATTTTCTTAGGAAGAACAAATTTAGGCAGAATCGCCCACATTCCTGATGAAACCATACAAAGATAAAAAATTATCTTGTTTAATAGATATAAAAGAGAAATCCGCGTTAAACGAACCATCTCAGGAAATATTGTTTTTTCCGTTCCTTCCCATGTCCAAAATTGTAAATTAACCCATTCAAGAATTTTTTTCCGCAGGTTCTTATCTGACTTATACTTTTCAATGATTTCTAAAGAAGCTGGTAACAAGAATCCGTTTATGAGGGAGTTAAGCCTATCCACATACCTCACATCTAGTGGTTTTAATTCAAAGGGTTTCTTTTCAATTCTTTCGAGTAAGAAATAAAGTAAGCTAATAATAAATTTTTTTACAGCTTCCAAATGAGTACGGCTTTGAAACTTTGAATATATGAAAAAATCAAGTTCTACAGGTTCAAATATCTTAAAAGATTGAATATCACTATAATACAGAGGTTTTGAAACATCCGTTCTATCCCAAAACACAGCATCTTGCATATTCCATGTAACCATATACGGACATCCAAGACTTGATGCATAATCATATGCTTGTTTTATAAGTTTATGGTGATAAGGAGTGCTACCATCTGGAGCGATTGGGTCTTTTAGTTCAATTAAACATATTTCTTTTTTCGTCTTTTTATATGTCAGAATTACATCTACTCTATCTTTTTCCTGAATTATATAATGTTCAAAAGGCAATCTTTTATCTTCACTAATCACATCATGCATAATCTGGATAACAATACCTTGAAAGGGTCTCTCTACTCTCTTTCTAAATGCCATTTCTCTCAAATCAAGTGGATAATTGATCTATCTAAATAACTAACTACTTCAAAATATGAATGCATTTAATGTCACCCCCTTTGTATCCTCTTTAATCATAAGAAATAAAGATACCAAATAGCAACTAAAAAGTGAATCCTTTTAATAAGATAGACTCTTCCTCATGTCACACAGGTGTCACACGAAATGCCTAAATTTACTCGCTAATGCGTACGGTTGCTAAAATTGAGGACAGTGAATTTTCCCCTGGACGTATTGGTAGCGGGGGCTGGATTTGAACCAGCGACCTCCGGGTTATGAGCCCGACAAGCCACTAGACTTCTCCCTTTGTGCTATATGGATGACAAGAAATGATGAAAATTGTTGAAATTAAGTTATAAGGGTTGAAAGATTGAAAAAATGATTTATTAATTTGATCTTTTTCTTTTTATAACAGCGGTGATAAAACTTCCTGCTAGAAGCAGTGAGGCTGCGTAGAATATCCATTTTTTTATGGGTTTAGGAAAGATAATTTGATCGGCTTTTCCTGAGATGATGAAACCTG
>Ga0210003_1000615_pt1 | contig 32126 bp, 24 predicted proteins | sample LantaG_FD_182804 | JGI IMG/M metagenome (GOLD analysis project Ga0210003, IMG submission 182804) | Deep subsurface microbial communities from Baltic Sea to uncover new lineages of life (NeLLi) - Landsort_02402 metaG (SPAdes) (version 2) | ecosystem: Environmental > Aquatic > Marine > Oceanic >... | reverse complement strand
TCGCCGATATGGAGACTGTTAAGATAATCGTTGCCGTCGCGGAAAGATATGGGGCCGAAATTTACGCCGGGATGCCTGCTAAAATCAAAGTTGATACGTTCGCGGAAAGGCAATTCGAGGCGAAGGTTTACTCGATTCATCCGGCACTTGATGCACAAACTAATACGTTACAGGTTGAGATACAGCTTCAAAATGACGAACTGTTGCTGAAGCCCGGTATGTTTGCGAGAGTGACTCTGATTACGAAGCAAAAGGCCGACGCGGTGATTATACCCCGGGACGTAATTCTCGGCGGTAAGATCGGCGAGCATTACGTATATGTGATCGAAGAGGCGAGTGCCGGGAAGATTGCGCACAAGCGTTTTGTCGAAGTCGGTATAAGACAGGGGGACATGTATGAAATAACCGATGGGGTGAAGGCCGGTGAAACGCTTGTGGTTAACGGGATGAATTTTTTAATTGACGGAATAAGTGTCGAGATTGTTCGGATAGAGGATATCAAATGAAACTCGCACAGATTTCCGTAAACAGGCCGGTCACGACATTGATGATATTTGTCGCGATGGTGGTTTTGGGCCTGGTGTCGATGTCCATGCTGGGCCTGGATTTGATGCCGGAGCTGGAAATACCTTCCGTTTCGGTTATCACTGCGTATGAGGGGGCGGGGCCCGAAGAGATAGAAACGCTCATAACCGAGCCGATGGAGGATACCCTGAGCACAATTTCCGGAGTGGACGAGGTGATTTCGGTATCGAAAGAGGGGATGTCCACGGTGACATTGAAGTTCGATTGGGGCGAGAAAATAGATGAAAGTATCAACGATGTGCGCGAAAGGATCGACCTTATCAGGGAGCGGCTGCCGGAAGAAGCGGGAAATCCGATTATTTTCAAGTTTGACCTCTCGATGATACCGATTGCGATTATCGCTTTTACTGCCGAGGATAGCTATCCGGATCTACAGGATATCGTTGACGACGAGATAGTGGATCCGCTCAAGCGGGTCGATGGTGTTGCTTCGGTCACGGCGGGGGGGGGACTGCTGCGGCAGATACGTGTTGATATCGACAGGGACAAACTTGCGGCTTTGAATTTATCTGTTACACAGCTAAACATGGCTCTTGCCGCTCAGAACATCAGCACTCCGGGAGGGAACATTAAAACCGGCTACAAGGATTATCTGTTGCGCACGCCCGAGGAATTTTCGAGCCCGGAAGAAGTTGCCGAAGTAGTTATTGCCCGCCGAAACGGTATAACGATAAAGTTAAAAGACGTCGCCGATGTGAGGGATTATTTCAAGGAGCGAACTTTTGAAGTGCGCATGAACGGCAAAAAGGCGATGGCTGTATTTATTCAGAAACAGAGCGGCAAAAACACGGTGGAGGTGGCGCGGGCCGTCAGCGAGAAACTTGAGCAGTTGATAAAGAATCTGCCGCCCGATATCGAATCCAGGATTGTAATGGACAGCTCCGAGTTTATTCTGGCTTCCGTGGGGACCTTGCGTGACACGGTATTTTGGGCTGTTTTCTTTGTCTTTATTGTGCTTCTTTTTTTCCTGAGAGATTTTCGGGCCAGTCTTATCGTAGCTGCTGCGATTCCGACTTCGTTGATAATTACGTTCCTGTTAATGTACCTGGCCAATTACACGATTAATACCGATTCACTGGCCAGCCTGGCAGTCGCTGTAGGTCTTGTGGTTGATAATGCTATCGTAGTTATTGACAATATCAATCGCCATCGTGAAAAAGGAGAGCGGGCGAAAGAAGGAGCCGTTTTCGGAGCGAATGAAGTAGGTGTGGCTGTCATTGCTTCGACCCTGACGACGATTTCGATTTTTGCACCTATTATGTTTGTCGGCGGGATAGCGGCGATTGTATTCGGTCAGTTTGCAGCGATTATCACCATGGCCCTTGTGGCTTCCTTGTTTACCGCTCTTATGCTCGTGCCTATGCTGAGTTCGAAACTCCTGAAAGTTCGTAATCCGGATTCGTCGAAATCCATATTGGACTTCTTTTACCGTTTGGGCGAAAAAGTATTGGCCGGGATGGAGCTGCTGTATGTAAAGTTTCTTTGCTGGTCGCTGTCAAATCGCAAAACAGTATTTATTTCCTGTGTCGTTTTATTTGTATGGAGTATCGGCCTGGTCGGGTTTATAGGCATCGAATTTTTTCCTCAGCAGGACCAGAATCGAGTATCGGCGGAGTACGAACTGCCGATCGGCACGAGATATGAGCGGACCGGTATCGTGGCCCGCCAGTTACAAACGATAACGGAAAATCATATTCCTGAGAGGCGGAACAGTTTCATTCGCTGGGGCGTTTACGGTGCGGGCGCAAACTTTGAAACGGATGAGGAAAGCTATAAGGGTATTTTGTTTATCAGCTTAAAGCCCAAAGATCAGCGCAGTGCTACGCCAGTTGAGCTGATAAAAAGACTTCGCAAAATCACGGACAAGATTCCGGGGGCAACTATTCGCTACAGTGCGGAGGATCCGCTTGAGGCATTGATGTTCGGTGCCGGCGGGAAACTGACTGTCGAACTTTACGGGCACGACATGGAGCAGGCGAGGGTGTATGCCGAGGCGGTGGCCTCGGCAATTGCCGCCGTGGAGGGGGTGGAGGATGTGCAAATCAGCCGAAAAGAGGAAAAACCGGAGATTAAAGTCGTAATTGACCGCGAGAAGGCATCTCAAATAGGGCTTGATGTAAGGACTATCGGCAGGCAGATAGAGACATTTTTTGCCGGCAGCACCGCCACGAGATATCGTGAGGCCGGCGATGAATATGATGTAGAAGTCCGGCTGCAGCCAAAAGACCGGGACAGGATCGAAGATTTGCGGGATGTGCCCATTAGCATCGCAGGCGGTCATGTCAGCCTGGCTAATATAGCCGAAATCGAGCAAGGTCTGGGGCCGACGAAGGTCGAAAGAAAAGACCATGAACGTTACATCACAGTTTCCGCGGAAATTGCCGGCAGAGACCTTGGTTCGGTAGTAGAGGATGTTAGAAAAGTGATTGATAAGATTCCCGCGCCGCCGGGTTTTAATTATAAATTTGCCGGCGCCGAGAAAGAAAGGAAAGAAGCATTCACATTGCTGATGATAGCTGTCGGTCTGGGAATGGTATTGGTATATATGGTTATGGCTTCGCAATTCGAGTCGTTCCGCGACCCGTTTATCATATTTCTCTCGATACCCTTTGGTATTGTCGGTGTAATTATCGCTATGACACTGGCCGGCCAGGCGATGAGCGTTGTCAGTTTTCTCGCACTGATTATGCTTGTCGGCATCGTAGTGAACGATGGAATTGTTCTTATCAGTTACCTGAATATACTGAGGAGGCGCGGACTCGATGTCTATTCGGCAATAATCGAAGGCGGGCGCAGCAGATTGCGGCCTGTGGTATGTACCAGTTGCACGACAATACTGGCGTTGACCCCACTTGCTTTCTCAAAAGGGGAGGGGTCCGAAATTTGGGTGCCTTTTGCCGTAACCATAATCGGCGGCCTGTTTGTCGCGACTGTAATTACGCTTGTTTTGATGCCAACCCTTTATAGCGTGTTCGAAGGCTTTAAGCCTTCGGCGGTAAAAGGATAATTATGAAAGCTGTTTTGATTATTCACAATGCTGCGATAGATGAAGAGGTGAATGAAGCCCTGGAATCTGTCGGCATTGACTGCTATACGAAATTTCCGAATACAGTAGGCAAAGGCAGGGCGAGTGAGCCGCATTTGAATACCGATGTCTGGCCCGGGATAAATTGCGGCACACTTGTTGTAATCGGGGAGGCCCCGGCCAAAGAGTTAATGGAGAAAGTGCGGCGAATGCGCGAAAAATGGGCCTCGGTAGGTATAAAGGCCTTTATGTGGGAGATTGAAGATATTGCTCCCTAAGGGACGCCTTACGGTGCTGATAGGTGCCGGTAAGAAAATTGTCGATTGACGAATTTAGATTGTCGATTTTACCCTTCGACTCCGCTTAGGATGAAGAGCTTCTTCATGCCAGGCGAAGACGAGTGACAAAATCGCAAATCGAAAACCGAAAATCTCAAATTGATATTCGGGCCTGTTTCAAGAGGAAAATCGAATGAAGATAAAATTAGCTTCTTTTGGCGGATTGTTATTTGTTTTAAGTTGCGCAATGTATGCCGGTTGTAAGGTCGGGCCGGAATATTCCAGACCCGAAACGCCGGCCGAGACATCTGACGCTTATTTTAATGCCGGTCCGCACAAGCAGGATGTGAATGATTTTGCGGATGCGGACAGATGGTGGGAAGGATTCGGCGATCCGACTACGGCACAACTGGTTCGACAGGCGCTGGAGAACAATTATGACATCAAGGCCGCCGCTGCGAGGGTATTGCAGGCCCAGGCATCGCTTGCCGAGATGCGCGGACGACAGTGGCCTGATGTCTCGTACAATCTCAGCCGTGACAGGAGTAAGCGATCCTTCAACATGGGCAGCGGTCCGTTTGGCGGCGGCAGATTCAGCGTTATGAGCACGACCTGGTCACAGGATATTACTGTAAACTATATGCTCGATCTGTTCGGTAAGCTCAAATATTCCGAGCGTGCCGCCTGGGCGGATATGCTTGCCTCGGAGGCAAGCGAGCAGGCATTGACCAATTCGATCATCGCCGGAGTAATCAGTACGCGGATAAACATCGCGACGATTCAGCGGCGATTAAACATCGCGAGGGCAAATACCGAGAGCTGGCAGAGTACCCTCGATATTGTTGAGAGGCGATATGCACAAGGTCTTGTTGGTTCCGTCGATGTCAGGTTGGCGCGTGAGAATCTCGCCGCGTCAAAGGCTACCGAGCCTGCCGTTGAGTTGTCTTTGATTACGGCCCGTCACGCGCTTGATGTTCTTCTGGCGCGTCCGCCTGGATCGTCGGAAAATTTGCCTCAGACGTTCGCAGAATTGCCGGACTTGGAGCCGGTTCCGGTAGGGGTGCCCGCCCGGCTGTTGGACAGGAGGCCGGATGTGAAGGTTGCGGAACTGGCCTTGCGTTCTGCCAACGAACGTATCGGCCTCAGCATCGCACAATTGTATCCGGACTTGAGTCTGTCGGCAAATGTCGGGGCAAACGGCGACCGATGGAGTGACATTTGGGAGAGTTACTCGGAAACATACGCATTGTTGATGCGTCTTGGTCAGCCGATCTTCAAGGGCGGGCAAATTCGTGCCCAAATCGACGCCGCGAAAGCACGCTATGCCGAACTGGCGGCTAATTATGCGGGCACGGTTCTGATTGCGATGAGGGAGGTCGAAGATGCGCTCGTGAGCGAGCAGATGCTCCAGAACCAGTTACGGCACACCGAGCTTCGCTTCCGTGAAGCCAAAGCCGCCGAGGAACTCTCAAGGCAGCGCTATCAGCAGGGTCTTACTGGATTTCTGATAGTTCTGGAAACCGAGCGGCGCAGACGAATAGCTGAAGAACAGTTGGCCATCCTCAAGGGCCAGATTTGGGCCACACGAGTTAATTTATACCTGGCCCTGGGTGGTGATTGGAATGAACAGGAAGAAGAAATATTGGCGGTAGGAAAAAATGAGAAAAAATAGAATGCAGAATACAGAAGACAGGATACAGAATTCCAAGCGTAAACAGCGTATAGGTCGGCATGGCAATTTTCACAGGACCGGACGCGGACTTTTGCATGCGTTATTAGCCATTGTCATCGTCGGTGTGGGCATTGCCGGGGCGGTCATTTTCATCAAGTTAAAAAAGCCGCCCCAGCGAAAGCAGCAGGGTGTGCAGGCACCGTTGGTCGAAGTCGAGCAACTCCGCTCGGAGGATATCCGGATGATGGTTCAGGGTTACGGAACGGTCAATCCCAAGGTGCAGGTCGATATAATTCCGGAAGTGGCCGGCAAGGTGGTTTATATTCATCCTGAACTTATTGTTGGCGGGCTCATTCGTGCCAATCAGACAATTTTGCGAATCGACCCGAGGGACTACGAATTGGCAGTTCGGCAGGCCGAGGCCGCAGTGGCGGACACTAAAGTACTTCTCGAGACCGAACAGGCTGAGGCTGAAGTTGCTCGAACGGAATGGAGCCAGTTGCATCCGGACACGGAGCCGACCTCGCCTCTGGTTCTTCGTGAACCCCAGATTCGCAAGGCCAGGGCGATGCTGGACTCCTCCGAGGCTCAACTTGCGATCGCGAAATTGAGACTCGAACGAACCAGTCTATCCCTGCCGTTCGATGCCCTGATTACTACTGAAAACGTGGACCTTGGTCAGTACGTCGTCATGGGACAGTCTTTGGCCAAAGCTTATGGAACCGGTTCGGTGGAAATAGAGGTGCCGCTTAAGGATAGCGAACTGGCCTGGTTCGATGTCTTCGAGAATTCTATATTCTCAAACGGCGACCCGGACTCCGCCAAAGGTACTCCGGCCGAGGTAAGAGCAGCCTTCGCCGGAGCCGAACATACATGGAAAGGCTACGTGGTCCGCACGACCGGCCAGGTGGACAGGACTTCCCGGATGATTTCTATCGTTGTCGAAGTGCCCGAACCGTTCAAGGTTATCGAGGGCAGGCCTCCATTACTGCCGGGAGTATTCGCCGAGGTTCTGATTCAAGGCAACATTCTTGACAATGCGGTCGCCGTGCCACGCGATGCGATACGCGAGGGCAATCAAGTGTGGCTGGTAAACGGCAATCATCTCAGCATCCGGCCTTTGAAGATTGTCCGGGTCGATAAAAACTTCGCCTATGTCGCTTCGGACGTTCTTAATAATGCAAATGTTGTTACAAGCTCCCTGGATGCTGTTGTCGACGGCATGGAGGTACGAACGGAAGCTGATGTCACAACGCAGAACGAACAGGTAAAAAACAATGGCGATCAGCCAGACAAGCCGGAGGACAATTAAGTGAAAGACCTGGAAGAAAAACAAGGAATTCTTAGCTGGTTTGCCTCGAACCATGTTGCGGCAAATCTGCTTATGCTTCTGATCGCGGCAGCGGGATTGATGGCGATCTTTTCGGCAAGGCTCGAAGTGTTTCCCGAGATGAGCCTCGATATGATCAACATCATGGTTCCCTATCTGGGTGCTTCGCCGTCCGATGTCGAGGAGGGGGTCTGCACGAGGGTCGAGGAGGCTATCGCAGGCGTGGAAGGCATTAAGCGAATGACCTCGACTGCGGCCGAGGGAATGGGCTCGACTCTCGTGGAAGTGGAGGAATATGCCGACGTAAAGGAGGTGCTCGATGACGTCAAGGCGGAGATTGATACGATAATAACTTTTCCAAAGGAGACGGAAAAACCGATTATCTCCGAGCTGAAAACGAGCTTCAAGGTTATTTCGATTGTTTTGTACGGCGATGTTTCCGAGCAGACCTTAAGGACACTGGCGGACCGGATTCGTAACGAAATAACTGATAAGGAAAACATAACACACGCGACTATTTCGGGGATCAGGCCGTACGAGATTTCAATCGAGGTTTCTGAGGAGAACCTCCGCCGTTACAATCTCAGTTTCGATCAGGTAACACGAGCGGTGCGCAATTCCTCGCTGGATATTCCGGCCGGCTCGGTCAAAACTTCAGGCGGCGAGATTTTAGTTAGGACAAAGGGACAGAAATATTACGGGCTCGAATTTGAAGAGATAACAGTAGTCACGCGTAACGATGGGACTCGGATAAGACTGAGCGATATCGCTACGGTCAGGGACGAGTTTCAGGATATGGATCTTTCCGCGAGGTTTGACGGCGAACGCGCTGCTTTCATACAGGTCTCCCGGACAGGCGAGCAGGATGCGCTGGATGTTGCTCGTACCGTCAAAGAGTATGTTAGCGAGAAGCTGGATTCTTTGCCGGCAGGAGTCAAGCTGGCATTGTGGGAAGATGATACCGATTTTCTCAAGGCGAGACTGAGTCTGCTGACGAGAAATGGCTTCATGGGCCTTATCCTGGTGTTCGTGTGTTTGACGTTTTTTCTGAACGTAAGGCTTGCGTTCTGGACCGCGATGGGTATCCCGATATCGTTTCTTGGGGCGTTCTGGCTTTTACCGCACTTCGATGTGACGATCAACATGATGAGTCTTTTTGCTTTTATCATGGTGCTTGGTCTGGTTGTGGACGATGCGATTGTTGTCGGCGAGAATATATTCTCGTATCGTCAGCAGGGGCTGGAACGGTTTGATGCGGCTATCAAAGGGGTGAGGGAGATGTGCTGGCCTGTGGTCGCGGCGGTGTTGACTACGGTGTTTGCATTTATACCGCTGGCTTATACCGGCGGGATTATGGGCAAGATCCTCAGGGTTCTGCCGATTGTGGTTATAGGTGTTCTGGGATTCTCGCTGGTGGAGGCGTTGCTGATTCTGCCTGCGCATTTGTCTTCGAAGGGTGGCAGGCCCGGCAAGGGTATAAGACGTTTCACAGACAAGATAAACGATGTGACTGACAAAGGTCTCAAAAGGTTTGTGAACGGTCCTTTTGCAAGTTTCGTCGAACGTACAGTCCGGTGGCGCTATGTCACATTGGCATTTGGCATCGCTATATTTTTGACAACTGTCGGGATTGTGGCGGGGGGGTACATTAAGTTTGTCTTCTTTGACGCGATGGAAGCCGATAACGTGGTTGCCTTGCTCAAGATGCCGTTGGGTACGCCAGTTGATCAGACCCGGGCGGTTGCAGAGATGATAGAGGCCGCCGCATTTGAAACGATCGAGGAATTCGACAAAAAGCGTGGAGGCGATATTTCTCTTCGAAAGCATATCGCTACGACCATTGGGGCTCAACCTACTGTCGGGCGAGGCGGTCCTGTCCAGGTTGACCTTGGCGGGGGCGGGCAGTCACACCTGGCGGAGATTAATATCGAGCTGCTCGCGGCCGAAGAGCGGGACCTGTCGAGCACAGTAGTCAAGAATCGCTGGCGAGAACTGGTGGGAGAAGTTGCCGGCGCTTCGTCATTGACCTTCGTCTCGGAGTTTGTCAGCACGGGTGACCCTATAAATGTGGAGTTGTCGCATCGGGATTTTGATACGCTTTTGGCTGCATCGGAGAAGTTAAAGAGCATTTTGCGAGACTACGCCGGCGTTGGCGACATTCAGGACGACTTCGAGCCCGGCAAGGCGGAGTTGAAGCTTAAGCTCAAAGATACCGGCCGGACGCTGGGGCTGACGCTGTCTGATCTGGCAAAGCAGGTTCGGCAGGGATTTTATGGTGACGAGGTTCAGCGGATTCAGCGAGGGCGGGATGATATTCGCGTGATGGTCCGTTACCCGGAGGCCGAGCGCAAGAGCCTTGCGGATGTGGAGAACATTCGGATCCGGCTGCCGAGTGGCACGGAGATTCCGTTCGATACGGTCGCGGAGGTACAATACGGCCGAGGCTATTCGGCAATCAAGCGTATAGACCGCAGGCGTGTAGTGAGCGTCTCGGCCGATGTCGATCAGACTCTTGCCAATGCCAATGTGATCAATCGGGACTTGGTTGCGAGCGTGATGCCGGAGCTGGTTCGTGAGTTTAGCGGTGTGCAGTATCGCTTCGGCGGTGAGCAGCGCGAGATGACTGAGTCGTTAGGAAGCCTGAAGACAAATTTCATCATCGCGATACTGGCGATTTACGGGCTGTTAGCCGTGCAGTTCAAGAGTTACTCGCAGCCGGCTATCATCATGTCGGCCATTCCGTTCGGGATTGTGGGAGCGGCATTCGGACACTTATTGATGGGGTATAATTTTGGTATAATGTCGATGTTTGGTATTGTGGCGCTGTCCGGGGTGGTTGTGAATGACTCGTTGATTATGATTGACTTGATCAATCGTGAGCGCAGCGGCGGCATCGAACTCCATCAGGTACTTCGCGATTGTGCGACCCGCCGGTTCAGGCCGATTATGCTGACAACTCTAACGACTTTTTTCGGTCTGCTGCCGATGATAACGGAGAGAAGTCTGCAGGCACGGTTCCTGATACCGATGGCCATAAGCCTGGCATTCGGAGTGATGTTTGCGACCTGTATCACACTTGTGCTGGTACCTTCGCTGTACATGATACTTGAAGATGTCAAGGGGCGGATTTTTAGCGATTGATCGGCCTTGCAGAATTTATAAGTTGTTCTTAGGCAATGAGTTAATAAAGAGCTGGAAATTTTTATAAGATTTTCTGGCCAAATCATATCCCTAAGTGCATAATACTTGTAGTGTGTGTCTTCAGCTAAGATGGGAGCATGATTTTAAATACGGAAATTTATATTCTCTCATGGGGGGTAAGTCAGGGGCATTATGGAAACTACGGCAAAATATAAATCGAATATTGAAGTGTATTCCGACCCCGAGAGTGTGGCGCAAAGCACCGTTAGGATTTTTGTTGACGATGCGCAAAAGGCAATAAAAGCCAGGGGTACTTTTTATGTTGCTATATCCGGAGGCAATACCCCCAAACGTTTCTTTGAGCTTCTCGGCGAGACGCCGCAGGTAAGTTCCCTGCCCTGGGACAAGATTCAGTTATTCTGGGTAGACGAGCGATACGTTCGCCCGGATTCGCAGTGGAGCAATTACAAACTGGCTGTCGATACTTTCCTGACCAGGGTTGCCATCCCCGATGCGAATGTTCATCGAATCCCAACCGAGGATGAAGATTTCAATGCCGCCGCTCAACGCTACGAGGAAACTATTCGAGAAGTATTCGGGCTCGGGGCCGGGAAAGTTCCCCAGTTCGATCTGATATTGCTGGGTATGGGTTCCGATGGGCACACCGGCTCGCTGTTTCCAAACTCTTACGCCGCTTTTGACACGGAAGATTTAGCGTGCGTTGTTTATGTTTTGGATGAGAAGCTCAACAGGATAACCCTGACGCATCCGGTTTTACGTGCGGCCTCCCATCTGCTTGTATTGGTTTGCGGCCAGGAAAAAGCCGAAATTATGAAGACGGTTTTGACGAGCGAGCCCGATGAAGTGCGGTATCCGATTCATGCTCTCTGGCCCGTTCTCGATAGAGTTAGCTGGCTGGTCGACAGCGCAGCGGCACGGTCTCTTTAATCATAGTCGACGTGATGGTTTAGTCGGGGATAATGAGTTTCATGCCGGGTTTGATTTTGTTCGCGTCTGTGATGGTATTGCGGTTGGAGTCGAGAATTTTTTGCCATTTGCCTGCGGAACCGTAGTATAGACTGGAAATCTTTGATAGCGTTTCACCCTCGCGCACGATGTGAAATTTCTGGGGTTTTATCTTTTCGTCTTGCTCGTATATTGTTGTATCGGGCGGATTATTTTTTTCAATCTCGTCACCGGCTCCAGTGGCGTCAATCGAGATTTCGACGGGGGATACGTTGAGATTATCACTTTGTGCGGCGACGGAATCAGGTGCCGGAATCTTTATAATGGCAGGACCGACAGACTGTTCGGTGGATTGCTGCCGGGAGGCTGTGTCGGGAGTCTGCTGCATTCTTGCTTCCGGCCGGAGGCTCGGGCGAGTAGCCAGCCAGAGCACAGAGGCGATTACAAGTGTCAGGCCCAAACCCAATCCTATTTTCAAGTCCTTTTGCATTTCAGCAGACTATAACAGATAGATTACGGATACCTGCCTTCGAAGAAATCAGAAAACCAAGCGTTAAACGCTATTTGCTATGATTTTCGCTTTCCTTTTTCCTTTTTTGTTTTTATGCCGACCAATAATATTGGTGCTGCTATTGCAATAGACGAATAGGTACCAACGATGATACCCAAACCGATCGCAAACGTAAAGCCTCTTAACCCGGAACCGCCGAAGATATACATTATCAGCACAACTATAAATGTTGTGATAGATGTCATAATCGTTCTGGAAATAGTCTGGTTAATACTGTCGGTAATTATCTGCGGACTGAGCTGACGGGCCTTGCCGCGATTTTCCCTGATACGGTCGAAAACGACGATAGTATCATTAAGCGAGTACCCGATCAGCGTTAAGAAAGCGGCTACCATTGCGAGGTTGATTTTGAAGTCGCCGATTAAGAGAAATTCCCCTATTGATGTATTTGCGATATAGGCACAGGCGGCGACTGCTCCGAGTGTGATACATACATCGTGCACGAGTGCTATAATGGCGGCGATGCCGTATCGGATATCTCCGAATCGAATCCAGATGTAAGTGACGATCGCAAATAACGACAGGACAATGGCAATCAACGCCCGTTGCTTTTGTTCGGTACCTACCGACGGATCGAATTGTCTTACGCGGGGCAGCGAGGATTCGAGTCTGGTTGCCGCCAGGACTTTAGCCTTTTCATTTTCGACAAACAGTGTTCGTTCTTCCTCGGAAAGTTCGCGGAAACCTGCTTCGGGATTAGCGCTTACGTAAACAAAAGATTTGACGGGCTGGTTTGGATCTGCCAGGGCATTCAGGCTTAAGTCAAGGATTTCGTAAGGATACCGTTCGATGTTTTGCATATCGGGCTTAAACAGCAAATCCTTGAATCTTTGGATGATTTCTCCGGCCGTGGCAGATCTTTGGACTTCACATTCGATCTTGATGCCGCCCAGAAAATCAATCAGTTCGGGGTAAGAGTCTATCAACCCTTCGGATATCGTTTGCTCGGAGATGATTTTGGGCTGAAGATTTTGTTGAATTTCCAGTTGGTCTGCAAAAGCCGTCAGTATCGCGTTATTGACAATTTCATCGACCTGTGGTTCTGAGATATCGGCATCGGGAAAAGCTGCTGCCAATACATCTTTGACCAGAGACTGGTTCATCTGGCTTGTTGATATTATGAATGCCGCGGCATTGTTCGTATCTTGTGTCACGATCAGGTTGATGAGCCTGCTGGCAAACTGCACCTGAGCTTGTTCTATTGCGGTGGTTAGCTCACCGGCTGAACGCTGCCCCGTCTGAGGGAATGTTACTGTAACAGCTATTTTGTTTGTTTCTATTGTGCTGATTTCATATTGTTTGTTTGACTTTCCAATACTGTAAACGCTTGCCGCTTTAAGGCCGGGATTATTCAAATCATCCCCGATTTTCAGGATTCTTCCTTCGACTTCCTGCCGGTCGAGAGCTTCTTTGAGATTGACCTGTATGTTGGTTCCGCCGGTAAATTCAATGTCGTACTTATTGTTCTTTAAGTCGTTTCTTGTAAAGAAGACAAGTAATCCTGCAGCTATCAGCACACTCGATATGCCGAAGAAGATTGGCCTGGAACGCATCCAGTTGACGTTCGGATTGTGGATGATGCGGAGCATAAGTAAATGATCTTTGATAATTCGCCTGGACAAGAGGAAATCAAAAATCACTCGAGTTACGAACAACGCGGTAAACATACTGGATGCGATACCGAGCATAAGCACAATCGCAAAGCCCCTGACTTCTTCCGAGGCGCGCCAGTAGAGAATCGCAGCGGTAATAAACGTGGTCAGGTTCGCATCGAAAATGGTTCTGAAGGCTCGCTGGTAGCCGTTTGTGATGGCGATCCTCAACGAGGAGCCTCTCAGTTGCTCTTCGCGGATTCTTTCGAATACGAGGACGTTGGCGTCAACACTCATACCGATCGTAAGTATGATGCCGGCGATGCCCGGTAACGTGAAAGTTGCTCGCACACCTGCCATTATTGCCAGGACAAAGAGCATATTCAAAAGCAACGCCACGTCTGCGATTGAGCCGGCCAGGAAATAATAAACCGACATACACACAATGACCGCTACAAGGCCGATCAAACCGGCCGTAACGCCCTGGTCACGATTGTCGGCGCCGATGGACGGGCCTATTGTATTAACGGAAATAGGTTGTTCTATAAGTCTTGCGGGCAAAGAACCGGCGTTTAGTTTGTTAACCATATCTTCAACTGCTGTTTGAGTGAAGTTGCCTGTTATTGCGCCTTGCCTGCGAATGCGGGTTTCGATATTCGGTGCCGATATTGCGATTTCGTCAAGAAGAATACATAAGGGCCGGTCGATGTTCTTTCCGGTCAATTTAAAGAATTGATTTCCACCTCTGTCATCCAGCAGAAAACCAATTGCCCTTCGTCCCATATCATCGGTTGTCGGATTGGACCTTTCCAGCTTCCATTCTTTCTTGCCGGGGCCATGCAGCATCGATTCATCTGTCTTGTTGCTGGTAAGGACAAAGTATTTGTCGCCAAATGCCTCGGTAATTGCAGGTCGGCCTTCCCTGTCGGCCGCCCTCCATTCTTCGAAATTCTCTATTTCACACCATACGTACTGGCTGTCTGAGGCGGATCTCGGCCCCATTTCCTTGAGTCTCTCGATGTAGCCGGCCATCTGGTCCATGTCCACTTCAGGGTGTCCCTGCGTGGGAAGTATTCTATACTCCAGGATTCCGGCTCCCTTGAGCATTCGCTGCAGATCCTTGGGATCGTCGAGTCTGCCTCTGAAAGGGCTGTACTCATCGAATGCTGTGATTACCCTGTTAATTTCATCTATCCGGTCAGGGAAATTAGTTTTGAGTTTATCGATCTGGCCTATGCGTTTCGGCGACTTTTCGTGTGCCTCAAGGCAGAAGTCCAACTGATCTTTAGTCAGGTTTAATTGATCGATAGCTTTTCTTGCCTCAATGTACTGGGCGTTTTTCTCCAGAAACTGATCTGAAACTCCGGCCCACTCGGCGTAGTTCTTAACATATCCGATCAGCAGATCGCGATTATCGTTGACGTCGGTGAATTCTCTTATTGATTCGGACAGCTCCTGGTCGTTTAGCCCGGCCCAATTATTTATATTTTCGTTGATTTTATCGAGATCAAGTCCGGCCGATAACATTTTTGCATCTGTAGCTTCGCGGTTGCTGTAGAGGGCATCCCTTTTATTTCTCAGCTCTTCGCGCTCGTCATTCGCTGTGGCAAGAGTATTGAGAATTGCCAGTCTGTTCGGGTCTTGTTGTGAGAACTCCTTAAAGAGTTCGGCTCGCTCTTCCACGGGATTTTTGAGCGAACGCATGATTTTGGCGGTGCTCAGATTTTTATCGAGCAGGTCTGACTCGGCTTTCTCGTAGTTCTGCCGTTTTTGGCGTGCTTCTGCGCTTGCTAAGGGCATTTGTATCTCGAAGCGGGTGCTGCCCTGAGGTCGCCATATAAGGTTTTGGATATTCGCAGGATCTATTCGCCTTCGCAAAACGGTGATTAATTTCTGAGATAAATCTTTCTTGTCCGCTTCTTTGAGACCGTGAGTGTCAATTTCATAGATAAGACTTGTTCCACCGGCCAGGTCTATTCCAGGCTTTAAGGTCTTATTTGGTGGATATAAAGTCCAGACTGCAACTACCACTAAAACAATGATTAAAATAATTTTTGGCGTCAGATTCTTACTCATAACTTCCCTCAAATATCGTATTACGTATCGCTTAAACGACTGTGAGACAGCCGGCTATGTACTAAAAACTAATTATTATCTTTCGACATATTTCGACCTATTGCTGAACGGAGAATCTTTATTTTCGTATTATTCGACTCGTCAATTTTCAGCGTAATCTCATCTTCCTTAATATCGACAACGGTTCCTATAATCCCGCCAATCGTCTGTATTCTATCGTTTTTTGCCAACGATTGTACCATTTGTTTGTGTTGCTGCTGTTTCTTGCGAGGACCTCTGAACAGGATCATGTACATCAGGACGAACATTAAAGCGAGAAAGATTAATTGAGTGCCCCCGAAAGGATTTCGCGTCGTAGTCCCGGCCGGTGCGTCTGGATCGGCTTGTTCGGTCGTTGTAGTCTGCTCCTGCGAACCTATCGGCTCAGAAGAAATGCCCGAGGAGGTATCGCTGCTGCCTGTTTGGGCTAATATCCATATATCGTTCATCTATATTTTCCCTTCATAATTTCATATGTCATATTCCGTATTGATATGACCGATGGGAATACCGCCGGCCAAATCGCTAATACTAACCACTTTTTATCTTTTTATCAATAACCAATAATCAATTGTTAATAATCAATTCCTTTGCCAGATCGGCCAGTTTATTTCTTTTTATGGCCTGTCTTATTTTGGCCATAAGCCCCTGGTAAAACATCAGGTTATGCATAGATACTAATATCGGACCAAGCATTTCTCCCGAATTAAAGAAATGTCTCAATGTACCCCGGCTGAAATTTCTGCAGCAATAACAGTCGCAGCCGGCCTCTATTGGCCTGGTATCGTCGATATGCGCGGTGTTTCTCAGCCGTAAAGGGCCATTTTCAGTAAAAGCAAAGGCGTTTCGCCCGTTTCTCGTCGGCAGGACGCAGTCGAACATATCGATACCGGCCGAAACGGCGGCGATAATATCCGCCGGTGTCCCGACGCCCATAAGGTAGCGGGGTTTGTCCGTCGGTAAAAGCGGCGTTGTATGGCTTACGGTTTTTACCATATTGTCATGCCCCTCGCCCACACTTAATCCGCCGACGGCGTACCCGTCGAAGTCCGATTTGACGAGTTCTTTGGCACAATATGTTCGCAAATCAGGATTTATTCCACCCTGAATAATGGCAAAAAGCATCTGGTTCGGTTTGTTATGGGTCTTTTTGCAGCGTTTTGCCCAAAGGATGGTTCTTTCGACGGCTTTTTCAAGCTGTGGCATATCGACGCCGAATGGTGTGCATTGGTCGAAGCACATGATTATGTCGGCAGCTAATCGGTTTTGGATTTCTGTCGCGCTTTCAGCATTCAAATATATCTTTGCCCCATCCACGTGGCTGGCAAATTCAACGCCGTCGTCGTCGATTTTAGTCAGCGGACTCAGAGAAAATACCTGATATCCGCCGCTGTCAGTCAGTATAGGCCGGTCCCATGCCATGAATTTATGAAGTCCGCCAAGCTTTTCAACCGTCTCGACACCGGGCCTGAGCATTAAATGGTAGGTATTGCCCAGGATGATACCGGCGCCTGTATCTTTGAGCTGCTGCGGAGTAATACCTTTTACCGCCCCGGCTGTGCCGACCGGCATAAAAACGGGAGTTTCAATCTTCCCATGGGCGGTATGCAGCAAACCCAGCCTGGCTGCACAATTTGAATCCTGATGGAGAACTTCAAAATCAGTCATTTGCTTTATAACCATGAACCGAGAACATAAGATTATTCATTTGTGATGAAATTCGGATATCGAATTTCGCCTTTCGTGTTTTTTATGCTGTTAACTTTATATATTAACTTTCTTAATGCAAATATTCCACATTTCCTGGATTCAATAAATGCTTTTGATTTTAGACCCCGGGTAATAATATGAAAGTATCTGCTTAGTGTTTTTGCCGTCTCTTGCCATGCCCTGAGCACCGCATTGGCACATTCCTACGCCGTGCCCCCAACCTCTTCCTGAGAAAAACACCCATTTATTAGACAGTTTTATGATTTGGCAAATTGTGCTTCTCAGTTTTCGGCCTGTTGGGTCGATTGCCAGACGAAAGTCCTCGGCCCTGAGAAAATCGCTTTTGCCGGTCGAGCCGAGGAGTTTTACTTTTGTCAATCGAGTGAATTCTCCATAATCAGTCTGACCGACGACGGTTATGTTCGTTATTTTTCCGAGCTGCTTGAGTTGTGAATACCTTTGCAGCAGCTTAGTTGTAATATCAGCCTCGTCAAATTGGATCATAGGCCAGAAGAAGAACTTGGGCTTGGCCACATCCTGACAATATGGGCAGGGCACGCCGGTTAGTGGTTCGTAGGAATCGCCGAATACATTTTTACTGTTCTCGGTATGACCGCCGCAGGTTGAGCTGTAGTAGGCGGGAAAAATGTCATCGAGTCCGTCGGATTGTTTACAGGTAATGACCTGGCCATTTGTCTCATTGACGGCGTACCAGATTTGTGCCGATTCGGCGGCCAGGCCCCGGTAAACCTGGTGTGCCGCCGTTTGTTTCATATCCCAGTCGCGGTTGGTGCCAAATCGCTTCTTAATGTAAAAGCAGTAAGTTCTTGCTGTAATTGCCTGTGCCTTGAGCGCCTCCGGCTCCCAGTAGCCGGGCATCTCGGCGCCTACGACGCCGGCTAAATAAGGCTCGGGCGGAACCAGATTAATCACATCGAATGAATTGCCGTCAGGGTTGATTATGAGCCTTAATTTACCGCGATAGTCGCTGCCGTTAAGGTTGAAGATGTATGGATCGTCGGGGAAAATGACGACCTTGTCGTTTGCGAAGGTTTGGCCGGCGATAGTAATTCTGCCATTGATTAATTCAAGGCTGATGGGAACATCGATTTGGTTAAACCGGGCTTCTGCAATCTGTGTTTGCGGATCGGCCTGGTCGTTGATGACGCTGAATGGCGAGACGGTTTTTAGTATGCAGGCTGTGGCATTGTTGAGGAGTAAAATTCTAATCCAAAACTGTGGTTCGATGTCCATCTGGACAGTTGGTGTTGTAAGCTGACGTTTCTTACAACCGCCGAGAATCAGCAGCAGCAGAAGCAGAAGGATAGCTTTTCTGCTGCTTGACACTCGAAGATGTTGTTCCCGTGAAACTGCCCGCGAGGCGATTTCGCCGGGATCTGCTGTCAGTTGGATTGTGGTGGACAATGTCAATTTACCTGATAATGATCAATCGGTTAGTCCAGGCTTCGCAGCGATAATCCAAGGTCAGTGAGGGCTATTTTGACTTCGTTCAAGCTTGTCACGCCGAAGTTTTTACAGCCGAGGAGTTCAGCATCTGTTTTGGATGTTATTTCGCCGATTGAGCGAATATTGAGCTTTTGCAGGCATTTTCGGGCACGCACCGACAATCGGAGGTCATCGACCGATTTATTCTTGAGTCCTTCTTCCTGGTCTTCCACGACGGAATCGTCGTTTATTTCTGCAGAAGAGAGCTGCTTATCCTCCAACGCCATGCCGAGGTATAATCCTTTCGGTTCGAGGATGGTCTTGATTTCCCTGAGAGAAGTTTCACCAAAGTTTTTATATGACAGCAGTTCTGTTTCCGAGATATTCAGAAGGTCGCCGAGAGTGTCGATCTTCATTTTTTTCAGGCAGTTTCTGCTGCGCACAGATAGCTCAAAATCAGATATTGGAGTTTCGAGAATCTGGCTTTTGCGGGTCTTCTTCTTTTCTTTTTCCTCATCATAGAACATCGTTTTCGAGCTTTCGATGTCTTTTCTGAACAGGATTGCTCGCTGGTGGTTCGGATGAGTTTCCAGGACGGCATCGACGCATTGAGTTGCCTTCTCTAACTGTTCGCTGTCTTCGTATAGCACCGCGAGATTCATCAGGGCACTTACGTAAACAGGCGAACTTGCAGCAATTTGCCTGTAGTAGTCGATGGCTGCTTGTTCATTCCCGGACAAATCGCAGCGAAAGGCCAGGTGGAAAAGTGCCCTTTGATGGTTCGGAGATAATTCCAAAGCCTTTTGGTAATTGTTAACTGCCTCATCGTAAAGACCCTCGGCTTCCTGAAGACGGGCAAGCTGGTAGTGATAATCGGCACTTACGTTCTCAAAGTTAGCGCAGGTTTTAAGTTCCTTCGCCGCAGACTTAAAATCACCCGCGGAACGATATGTGGCGGCTTTTTCCATTGTTATATTTAATTTATCGGCCTCATAATCGAGACTATTTTCCAGGTTTTTGATCGCCTTTTCTGATTCGTCCAGCCGGCGAAGCGCAAAGGCCAGATAGATGAATTTTTCTTTGCAGTCATTGCCTTTCGCAAGTTTCTCGGCTGCTTCTGCGTATCTGCCAAGAATAAAAAGACCGATTCCCACTGCCAGACAGGCGTTCTGTCCGGTTTTGGACATATTTGATTCTACTTGTTCATTGAAGCTTATCCGGTTCGCTTCGCCGGAATGGATAAACTCAGACAGCGTTTTAATCTCGTCCATCGACGGCAAATTGTCGGCAAATAAGTCAATTCCAGGTTCCGTAATTGGTCCCATTGAAACTTCTCCCTATTTCGTATTGTGTATATAATATAGACTCTTGCATGGTACACATCACACATAAACAAGCGGGTATTATAGTAAAGCTCTGGGAATTTGCAACAGTTTTTTTATCCGGGCTCCTTTGCAGGGCACAATCACGTCCGGCACGGATAAAACGAAGACTATAAGCAGAACTATATCAAAATTGCTCCTGACCCCTTAAGTTCCGCCTGCAAAACTTCTATCCTCTTACAACCTCATGTTTTTTAATGAAATCCGGGTCAATATCAACGCCGAAACCCGGGCCGGTGGGGACTTTAATCTTTCCATCCACGACGGACAGGGGCGATGTTTTACATTCGAATTGCACATTCGTGTTCAATCCCTTGAATTCGTGATGAGCAAGTGCATTGGGAAGGGCAGATACGAAGTGTATCATGTAGAGGTATCCGAGTCCTCCTCCAGACATGTGCGGCGTACAATCTTTTCCGAATGCCTGTGCCATAAGTGCCACTTTCATCGAACGAATCATTCCACCGAAATAATAAGTATCAGGTTGAACAATTTGAAGGCCGTCATTGGCAATAAGCCAGCGAAATCCGTGAAGGCTGTACTCCTGTTCGCCGCCGGCAACTGGGATGGTCAGTGCATCGGCAACCTGTTTGGTCTCTTCATACCAGTCGAAAAGAACGGGTTCTTCGAAGAAGCCATAACGATACTCTTTTAGTAATTTACCGACGCGTATCGCCTCATCCACCGAGTAAAAACCGTTTGCATCGGCATACAAAGCCATCTTATCGCCAAATGTTTCGCGGATGAGCGGAATCATTGTTTCGGTCCTTCCTCTTGGACCGACGGCATGAATATCCTTCGTCATGAACATAAGTCCGCCCACTTTAATCTTAAGTGCGTGGGCATTATATTCCGCGACATCCCTTTTAATCAGTGCCAGCGACTCGGCTACGGTTTTTTCACGGTATTCCGTGGCCTGGTATACCGCAACGTGCGGGTGGTGGATTTCTCCGATTAACTGGCCGATGGATTTGTTGGCAATACGTCCCAGCATATCGAGAATCGCAAACTCAATAGTGGCCAGGGGTATCCCAAGCGCCATGCCGCTTAATCTGAAATTGAGGTTATAAATGTACACCTTTTCAAGCAGCAGGTCTAGGTCGCGTGCATCTTTATCAATAAAGAAAGCTTGCAGCGTATTAACAAAAATGGGATAGAGCGACCTCATCGTGCCGTGACCGACCGAAATACCCTCTGCGCCATCGGAGGAACGCACCCGGCACAAAAAACTATTCTTATAACGAAGCAATTCGACGCTCTTAATGATCACGGGTCTGGCAAACAGCTCCTTTTTCAGTACCGGTTGTTTAAGTATTTCATCGAGCCGGGCGTAATCGGGTTTCCGGGCTCCTGAGCCGGCCCCCTGAGCTTCGGAGCCGCCGGACAGTAGCGGCAATCCGGCGGCAAGACCACTGGCAAGGCCAGTGCTTATAAAGTTTCGACGATTTGTTTTCATAATAAAATTCCCTCTTTCTGCAATAGCTAAGGACGCACTCATTTAGATATTTGTATTACTGCAAGGGCTTGAATGCAAAGCTCATATATTGATTATAACATATTTGGCCAACCAGTCCATGACCAGTAGAGGTTAAATAGGGATGGTTGCCGATTTCGTGTATTGAAGTTCTTTTTCTTCTGTTTATTTGCAGTCCGTTACACGAGTCATGGATCTCACTTGATCCCCGATCCGCAATACGCTATACGCCATACGCTATACGAGTTCATTTACGTCTTTGCCATCACTTTTATCCTTAAACCTCATAAATCGGTAAACGTACTTAATAAAATCGAATCCGCGGTACGGGTGTTTACCCATACGACGGTTTAGCAAACCCTTTTTACTGTTTAAGATAACTGCGACGGTTAAATACATTTACAACCCTTTTTTCGTATACAAGAACAGCCAAGTTACGCTCTGGGGACGTTGTTTGGACCTACGTAAACTTAGAAGGATTTTGAGCAATGCTGGGTAGGGCTATCTGAGTACTTGACTCTCTCGGATAAGAATTTTGCACGAACACATACCAGTCTATCTGAAGACATGTCCAAAATTATATCGCCATTGCAGAGCGAAACTCATTCCAATTTCTCCATCAAGGGGGCCAGAGACCAGCCTATTCCACTCGTTTTCCGTTGGTGTCCTTGCTGCATCTTTATGTATGTTTACAACCCAATTATCTGCTACGTCAATAACTCCAAGACGGATTGGTCTTATAGTCAATATTTGCTCAATGTCGTGAATCACCTCTTCTGGAAGTGGCTCTTTGTTTGCTCTCACACGTAGTTCATTCTGTTTATGATAGTTATTTCTGGCATCTTGAATTCTCTCAACTATGCTTTCCTGGTCAGCAAGGACTTCCACTAATTTTAGCAGGTGCTTAGCTTGCCAATCTTGTTGATTTATGTAAGCCAGAAAACGAAACACCTTTTTCGCCCAAGGCTCGCTCTCACTTAATAACCACTCACGAAGGTTGCGAGCAATTGTGCATAAGCCGAGGTCCGCGACCTGAGTCTTGTTTAAGTACTTGCTTTTGATGATTTGAAGTTTGAGTGGCGGCTCCTGTTTAGCGGTTTGGTAGTCAGTCAGTAGTACCACAATATCGTATTCTGAGCCAATCAAACGTTCATAGGGAGAGAAGAAAGGTTCACTCGTACAAAAGTTTTCAGAGGGAGACTTCACGCCTAAATCAAGGTCAGGTATATCCACACCAGAAGCTGGGTTTATCCTTAAAGGTTCAATCTCGTATTCGCAAAAGATATCCTTCTCGACAACTGAAACGAATAACATCTCAATAACGCTGCCAATTGTCTTGCCATCCAGATTAGGTAAAGTACCGCTTTCGGATAGTTGTCTAAACCAGTGTGGCAGCCTTTGGTTTCGACCCAGTCTTTCCAGTATTTCTCTTACTCGGCCAAGGTCATCCCCGTGAAGAAGTGAGTTTACTCCCGTTGTTATCTTATTCAGATTAGACCGCACAATTTCTCTTAACTCACTCTTCGTCATAGTCTCTCCTATCGGCAACTGAACAGAGTACAGGGTTCTTGCACAGCAAAGCCTGCTTCCTTGATGGTCTTCTCAAAAACCCATTTAACCATTGGAGGCGGTACTGCATTTCCATATAGGATATATTGGTCGTAGATAGAGACCGTTTGACAGTGGTTGTCCGGAAAACCCTGAATTCGAGCGTATTCAATGTTAGTAAGTCTCCGGTATCTATCCCCAATTTTGTACCGTTCATAGTGTCTGCTCGTCGCGGCAGTCAGCGTTGGAGCAAAACCATCTGTTCCAAAGACCGTGTAGCCCATTCTTGCCCCTCCGTTCTGATTAGACAAAATCTCGACACCATCCACGAATTTTTCTTTTAAGGTACTGTTATTAAGACGCGTCAGCATATCAGATGTGAAGTCAAACATATCTGGAACATTTGATTGCAAGACTGACTTTAGTTTAGGCGGAACCTTGCCATCAGTAAAAGTTAAAATATTGAGGTCAAAGAATCTGCCTTTCCAGGCTATACCCCAATTGGAGAACTTCTCGGTATGTTTTTTAATTTCCCGCCACTTACTAAAGTCTACAAATCGGTCGTACTGAATAGGACTCATATTCAGAAAATCTTCTTTTGCACCCAAATGGATGACTGAGCTATCGTTCACGAATTTCTCGGGCCGTTTGATGCCGATAATGAAGACTCGATAACGATTCTGGGGTAAGCCTAAGTTTGCGGCATTCAATAGCCGCCACTCAATATGGTAGTCCAACTTTGCTAATGCATGGAGAATCGTTGCGAAATGAGAACCTCTTTCCATCGACAGCAACCGTTTTACGTTCTCAAGCACAAAGAACTCAGGTCTATGTTTCTGCAAAATTTTGACAATAACTTGAAAGAGTGTGCCGCGAGCATCCCTAATTCCTTCTTTCTTTCCTGCACTACTGAAAGGTTGGCAGGGAAAACCTGCTGTGAGCAAATTGTGCTCAGGTACTTGATTAACAAGTTTCCGAATATTCCCCTCACATAATTTGTGCCTAACAAACCTATCTCGGTACACTGCACAAGCCTTCGGGTCAATATCGTTAGCCCAGACAGTCTCGAATCCAGAATTCTCAGCGGCAATGCGGAATCCCCCAATACCTGAAAAAAGCTCAACTGTCCTAATTTTTCCTGTACGTCCTTTTTTCATAGTAGAAATTTATTTTGATAACATGAGTGCCATTTCTATTCGTTCGCATACTTTCTCAATATCGGCAACTTCACATTCCCAGACGGTCAAGATATTCCACCTTGCCTTCCTGAGTAATTCATAGTTTCTCCTGTCACGCATCACATTCTGCTCAAATTTCATAGCCCAAAACTCACGATTAACCTTGGGAGTAGTACACTTCTTACAACCCTTATGTCGATGCCAAAAACAACCATGCACTAATACTACAGTCCGATACTTCTTCAGAACCAAATCCGGAGTCCCCGGCAGATTTTTACTGTGCAGCCTAAAGCGATATCCCATTCGATGTAGGGCGGAACGAAGTCTCAACTCAGGTTTAGTATCCTTGCCAGACACTCGAGACATCATCCAAGAACGTTTCTTCGGCGACACTATATCGGCCATTTCGCGGCGATTCTACCAAACACCCGTCTCAAAACCAAGCACAAAATTCAGCCAAAACATTTACTACCCTAATCCACAACCCAACCCCACCCATACTTCGGTATGGCCCCGGATGAGATTGTCGATTTGTGGTGTGGTTACGGTGTTTCGGACGTTATTCAAAATCCCCAACACCCAAAGCCCGTCAGAAAGTCATTGATGATTTTATTTTCATCCCAATCAAGGATGTCATTATACGTATCCGCATAAATTACCATTTCTGGCATTCTCAATTTGCTGGCCATTTCCTTTCCTTCTAATTCCAATTTTGTGTGCCCCTTGACATTTAGTGAAGAAAATTCCAAACGAACACTGTACGAGAGGAAAACAGGAGTAATTATGTTAATAACTTTGAACTTCAGAGTATCTCCAAGCGGCGTAGTAGGTTCTTTTGAAACAGAATCTATCCACGGTAGTTTATCCAGTGTCTTTCCCAATTTCCGTAAGGTTGGTGTAAGTCGATCCATGACCCAATTTTGTGCCTCTTTTCTATTAGTACTTTCTTTTTTGGCCGCTTCCATATGTTTCTCGTTTATTTCTACCAGCCTCACTTTCCAGTCCTCTTTGGGGTACAAGGCGCCGTCAATTTCCTTATAGTTTTTGTCAATATCTGCCATGATTAGTCTCCCTTTTGAAAACATACGTCTTTTGGATTTGATTATACGCCTGTAAGACCTCGCGTAACTCTAACTCAATTTATAGATAGAGCAGACAGGACTGTCAATACAAAAATTTTATTTCTAACCTGCAATCCCACCCCCACCCATAATCCGCTATGGCCCCGGCTGAGATTGTCGATTTGAGCCACACACCCAGAAAACGCAATCTATACGCAACCGGTTTGTTGAATCGTCCAAAATCAGACAAAAACGCAAGGATTGTAATGGTTGGTCAGACCGTTGTTGAGTGATTAGTGAATTGACAAATGAGGTGTTCTTTGTTACGCACTACGCACTACGCTTTTAGCTTGCCCTGAGCCCGGTCGAAGGGAGTTTCGTCTCATGGAGATTTATTTGGAATTTATTGGGCTTTTTGTGTAAAGGTTCGTATAATATATAACTAATAGGATGCAAGGTTACAGGAGACTTTGACATTTACGATCCATTCGACCATGCTCAGGACAGGTTTACGATTTGCGATTTACGATTTGTTTTTATTTACCGCATTCACCCCGTGAGATAGGCAAAGCCACCATCTCATGGGGTAAATCAGCGAAATCCGCGGTTATTGACTATTTCTTCGTGATCTTCGTGAACTTCGTGGTGAACAGGCTATTTGAAAAAACAAAGCCAATTTATTTCGTATTGAGTACTGCGTGATGCGTATTGCGAAAAGGAATTTGAAAAAAAAAGCCAAAATAATGAAAAAAACAGGTGAAAAAGAGTAGAAAACGACGAAAAATTGAGCTTAATTTGAAAAAACAAAGCCAATTTGCGAAAGGGCAAAATGAGCATAAGTATCTATATGAAAGGATATTATGAAGATTTTCACGCTTTGGGTCGGCGAAAAAACAAAGCCAATTCAAAGCCAATCTCCATCTAAAATACCCTATCGGACTGCTTGCGATGGAATTATTTGAGCTTGATTAGGGCTGCCCAGTCTTTTTCGGTGTCGATGGGTGGACGGCCGATGGCTATTTGGCCGGGGCCTTTTATTTCGGTTTTGGTGCCGGTTTGAAGTTGCCCGCCGGTACGCGGGTTGTACCATTTAACAGTGAAGGTTGCCGAATGGTCGCCCAGGTCCAGACTGGTTGTGCCGCCGGCAGGCAGGTATACGGCGTAAATTTGGCCAGGCCTGGCGAAGCAATATGCTTTCTCAGCCGAGACCAGGGTGTCGTTTGGAGCCATCTTCCAGAAGGGCAGATGTTTGTGAAAAAACTCGAGCGCGTGGCGCGTCTGGTCCCACATAACGTCACGCGTCCGCCAGTCCTCGCAGTTGATGTCCATGTGTGGAAAGCGGTGGCCGAAGTACCATTCCACTCCCGAACCGCCGGCCATCAGATTGCCCCAAAGCGCCAGTTTGCGTGGCCCATCGTGGTCCGGGTCATTAGCATCAGGCACAACGCCGTGGCTCGCAGGAGCCTGCTCATCGCCGAAAATAGCCCACTTGCGTCCCGCCTCGTTCGAGAGACGCCGAAGATTGACGGCGTCGCCGTGGTACCGGTCCAACGCGCTCTGGATCGACGAAGCCTCGAAGCCAGAATCGCCCAGAATGCCTTTGTAAAAGGCAGGCGACTGATTATTGTGCGTATGCACCGTGATCGGGTGGTTGTAGGGATCCAGAGCTCTAATGTATGCGGCGATCTCCTTGCGGTCCTTGTCGGGCGTGTTGTTTTCCTCACCGAGGTTCCAGATTACGGCCAGGTGATGGCTGAACCGCGCGATCAGTTCGCGATAGTACAGCTTTCGTATCGGATTCAAGCCTGCGGATCCGCCCAGATTGCGGTCGTTCTCGGTCTCCTGCGTCACGAAGTGCAGCATGATCCCCAAGCTGTCCATGTGGTCGAAGACAACTTCCCACTGGTCGAGTTTGCTACAGTCAAAGCGGTCGCGGACTTTCGAGGTTGTCCACATCCACGTGTCGCGCCCGTCGCCCCCGTCCAGGTTGTAAGTCAGGAAATAGACGCTATTCATGCTCTCCGAGGCCAGGTAGTTCACGGCACCGACGATGGCTTTGCCCTTGTCGCCCTTCCACGTGGGATCCCCGGCCTTCCAGTCCCGCAAGTGCGCTTCGTACTTGTGAATAAAGGTCCCCACGTCTTTGTAACTGCCCGAGTCGGCGCTCGCGTCGTAAGTGCCGTCGAAGTCGGCGTAGGCCAGGAAGTTCTCGGGGCTGTCGGCGCCGCCCTTGAGGTAATACTCGCCGTTACCGGCGTATTTCAGATAGTGCTCGCCGACGTATTTGAGCAGGCCTTTGGCACGGTGGTCCCGGCCGGTTTTGTCACTTGCCGATATTTCAAGAGTCCCGGTGGCACCATCGAACGATGTAGCCGAGCCCGCTTTTGGATCGCTCGTCAGAGCAATATCAGAGCCTTTACGGAAGGATATGTCGTAGGTCCATGAGCCTGTTTCATCCGGCACGAAATGCACCCGCCATTTGTTGCCTTTTTTGGCGCTCGTTTCGGCGGCATTGCCGTCGGCAGTGTAATAGCCGGGGATGACATATTGTTTCTGACCTTTTACGAAAGTCACGGTTAGCCGGTAATCGCGGAACGGATTGGGCTGGGCGTTTTCGCCGGTTTCCGGGCCGGAAAAGGTAAGCGTGACATTGTGCCATTTTTTCAATTCGCCCGAAATCTCGCAGTTCTTAGCCGCACCAAAAACGCTGAAATTAGCTGAAAATACTGAACAGACCGCAATGATTAGAATCGATCGATACCGTTTCATCTTTCTACTCCTGATAAATGAGTGGTTATGTTGCGGTATGTTATACGGCGGCTAAGAATATTTGCAACAGATTTTTTGAGCCAGGGGCTTGGCAGCACGCAAAACGCAAACCCGCGCATAAAAACGGCCGGGCTAAGAAGCCCGGCCGTTGGAAAGGTCGTTTCGTGCCGTCCGTTGTCTGCTACTCCAACGGTCGGTACTCGGCGGGGATTTCAGGCTCGACATCCTCGGCCGACAGGTCCACGTTCCACTGGAACTGGTCTCCCATCGACGTGTGACGGATGCTTCCATCGTCCCCTCCAATGACCTCGATTTCCAGGAGAACGGGGTAGCTGGTCTCCACGCTGACCCACAGCTGTGCTGAGAAGCTCTTGACCGGGAAATTGGAGACATCGCCAGCGTCGTTTGTTTCAATGCCTTCGCAGAGGACGCCGTCGATCGTCTTCTGACCCAGCTTGTGGTGTTTATGGGTCAGGCCGCGATTGATCAGACCCTGAGGGTTGGACCAGCCGATCCCGCCTGCCCGCATCTTCCGGGTCTCTTCATCGCTCATCGCCTCCTTACTGTATACGCTGGCGTCGTGCGCAACCCAGATCTTGGTCTTTCCAACCAGATCAAAGTAGACCGTTCGGTGTATCTGATCGCCTCGATACCAGTCCGTGCGTGAGAGCGTTGCATTGCGCTGCATAACGGTATAGCCATTGGGCCATTGATCATTCGGGTCCCCCTCACCGGTCTTTCTTACTCGAAAGATGACGCCCGGGCTGGCTTCCACTTTCTGAGCGACCTCGGCCCAGGTGACACTGGATGTGCTGCCAGTGCCGATGAATTCAAACAATCCGAGGGTGACTGCGATAATGATCACCGCCGCGGCGGTTAATTTTGTGATTGGACTTTTCATGATTGTTCTCCTTATATTCGGCTCAATTGTAGCCGATTTTGTGTTTGTTGTTTTCTCGTGCGCTATCAGCACTTTATCGAGCACGTTTTCATCCATCCTGGGATTCGTACTAATAGCTGCGTTCTTGAAAAACTTTTTTACATCCTCTATTGATTTCATTTTTACACATTACTATTCAATATTGACCGCAGTTTATTCAGGCCGTACCGGTATCGACCCTGGATTGTGTTGATTGATGCGTTCCGGAGTTTGGCAATTTGCCTGAACGTCATACCGCCCTGCATGTAAAGACCAATCACCTCACGTTGTTCGTATGGTATCTGAGCCATCGCGTTGCTCAACAATTCCAGCTCTTCGCTCAATATGGCCCATTGTTCGGGTCTTTTTGCATCGGAGATGACACAGTCCGAACCGTCGATTCCGGATGCCTCGTGTCTTTGCCGGTCGCGTTTTTGGTTCCGGATCCGGTTCGCAACGCAAGTGGCAAGATACTTTTTGAAATTCCCACTCGTCTGGATTCTCGTTGCCGATTGGGCAAAGCTCACAAAGACATCCTGCACGACATCTTCAGCGGTATTGACATCGTTTGTCAGGGCCACGGCCAGTTTGAGCAAATCGTTTTTGTACTTTTCATAGAGCCGGCGCAGGGCATCTCGATTGCCAAGTTTGAATCTCCAGATAAGCAGCCTGTCTTCTACCATGTAGCCCAACGCATCATAAGTAAGAAAGATCTTTCTTCACTTATAACACACCAGACCGGCCAATTTTAGTATAAAGAAAACATACTTTTTTGCCACTCGTATTGGGAAATGCCCCAAAGCATGATTCTTGTCCGCAAGAGCGCATAAAAAAGGCCGGGACAAAATGCCCGGCCTATGGGGAATCACCTTTGTTTAGAGGGAGCGCATATCTACGTAGTCCGGCGGGATATTCGGCTCCAGGAAGCTCGGATCCAGCTCGACATCCCACTGGAACTGGTCCATGACCCACTCAGATTCCATCGACTTGCCCTCTGCCTCGCCACTCATTTTATTCTCGAACAGAACGGGGTATCCTGTTTCCACGTTGACCCATAATCGCATTTCCACTTCCAGACGGTTGATCGGTCCCGGCAGGGGACCCAGGGCAGCCGGGTCGGTCGTCTCTATGCCCTCGCACGATATGCCTTCGATGGTCTTCTGTCCGAGATTTCTGTGCTCGCCGGATAAGATTCTCTGAACCAGGTATCTGGGATTCATCCATTGATCGTGCTGCTCCAGGAAGAATTCATTCTTGTTTTTGTTAAATGTGCGAGACATGTAGTGCTTGTGTATGTGATTGAAGTATGTCATAGTATATGTCATAGTATTTGTGTCGAAGTCCTCGTAATAGGATTCGGTGATTTGTCCTGCTTTGTAAACGTCCTTTCGGGAGTATCTCTGTGAGGTGTACCTGATTGAATAGTCGGTTTCATCTGAGGGTTGAAATGAAGTAGTCGCCCTGCAGCGGACGATACTGCCCAGGCTGGCTTGGACCTTCCGGGCGACTTCGGCCCAGACCACGCCGGAAGTGCTTTCGGTGCCGGTTAATTCGAATAGCCCCAGAACTACCAGGGCGATGATCACCGCCGTGGCGGCTAATTTTGTAATTGGACTTTTCATGATGAATCTCCTAATATTCTGCAAAATGAATGCCGACTGTTGTTTCATTGATTTCTTCTGGGCATCAAGTAATTCAGCAAGAACTGCTTGATCCGTTTGGGCATTAGTATCAATACCCAAATCCAGATTCTTAACGAGTTTTTCTATATTCTCTGCAGATCTCACTTTTTCACCTCACCATTTAAGATTGACCGCAGCTTAGTCAATCCGTATCGATATCGACCTTTAATTGTATTGACCGACACACCCTGCGACTGAGCGATTTGTCTGAATTTCATGCCGGCCCGAAGGTGCAGGATCACGGCCTCTCGCTGCTCGTATGGAAGTTGTGCCATTATACTGCTCCATCGACTTAATTCTTCGCTGCATATCATCCACTGCTCGGGTGTCTTTGACTGTGAGACTACGGGTTCCGCTTCATTCAGCCCGACTGTTTGCCGGTGCTGATTTGCCCGGTTCTTGTTTCGGGCGCGATTCGCAACGCAGGTCAGTAAATAGCTCTTAAGGTTGCCGCTCAGCTTGAGCGTCTCGGCCGATTGAGCAAATGAGACAAAGACATCGTGCACTACATCTTCGGCGTCACTTACATTATTTGAAAGAATCGCCGCCAGCCTAAGCAGGTCTTTTTTGTACTTTTCATAGATCCGGCAAAGAGCATTACTGCTGCCGCACTTGAACTTCCATATTAGCACTTTATCTTCGAGCATTAGTCGGTTACTTTCCCAAGCTTAGGATGAACACTACTTATAACACAACTGAGCAATGATTTTGGGTATAAAAAATAACGATTTTTTTCGAATTTCAATTCTATTGGACAAACCCCTTTGTTCGTGTGAAAACGCGCATGAAAAAAGGCCGAGTCAATAGGCCCGGCCATTAGAAGGGTCGTTTTGTGCTGCGAGTTGCCTGCTGCTACAAGGGTTCGTAGTCGGCGGGGATTTCAGGCTCGACATCCACGGCCGACAGGTCCACGTTCCACTGGAACTGGTCCAGCGTCGTCGTATGACGGACGCCTCCATCGTCAATAATCTCGACTTCCCCGAGGACGGGGTAGCCGGTCTCCACGCTGACCCACCCCCGAGCTGTGAAGCTCTTGAACGGGAGTCCGCTCGCGTCCGTCGTTTCGATGCCCTCGCAGAGAACGCCGTCGATCATTTTCTGGTCCAACGCATGGTGCTTGAGGGCCAGGAGGTGGTTGATCAGGCTCTGGGGGGTCGTCCAACGATCCTTGTCGGCCCGCGCTCTCTGGACCTCCGTATCGCTCATTGCCTCCTTGATATACTTTTTGGCATCATGGGCCAGCAGTAGCTTGTCCTTGGTATCCAAATTGTAGTAGATCGTACGACGTATCTGACCGTCTCGATAGTGGTCCGTGCGCGTGACTGCCGCGGAACGCCAGGTGATCGTATAGCCATTGGGCCAGTCATCGTTCGGATCGCGTGAACCGGTCCCTCTCAACCGCCAGATGGCGCCCGGGCTCGCCTCCACATTTCGGGCGACTTCGGCCCAGACGATCCCGGATTTGCTGCCGGTGTCGATGAACGTAAGTATCCCCAGAGCAATCACCACAATGATCGCTGCTACGGCTAATTTTGTGATTGGACTTTTCATGATTATTCTCCAAATATCTGGCTGAGTTCCAGCCAATTTTGTCTGTTTTAATTCTTGTTGTAATTTCAGGGTATCGTGCAAAATTCGCTGATCCATTTCGGCACTGGTATTGATTTCCAGAACGTGTAAAT
>Ga0210003_1000613_pt1 | contig 32195 bp, 26 predicted proteins | sample LantaG_FD_182804 | JGI IMG/M metagenome (GOLD analysis project Ga0210003, IMG submission 182804) | Deep subsurface microbial communities from Baltic Sea to uncover new lineages of life (NeLLi) - Landsort_02402 metaG (SPAdes) (version 2) | ecosystem: Environmental > Aquatic > Marine > Oceanic >... | reverse complement strand
GACAATGTACAACTGCGGGCGATGAATCGCTAAATACTTCTTTTAATATTCTTAGATTCTCCTTTTTCTCATGTATATCATATCCTTTTAGACCATAAGCTTTGCCAATCTTTGAAAATGAAGGGTTTTTCTTATTGCCAGTACTTGGATCACTATCCCAATTTAGAAGTTGAAATTGAGATACAATCCCTAATCTTCTATTATCCAGAACAAATATTTTTATTGGTAAATTATATTCTCTTATTGTAGCCAATTCTTGAATATTCATTTGAAAAGAACCGTCTCCAACAAATACAATACCTAAACTATTTTTTTCGGCACTCAAAATCGCTCCAATATTTGTAGGTATATCATAGCCCATCGTGCCATGTCCTGCAGAAGTTAACCATCTACGTTTTGGATAATCAAAGGTGAAATATCTGGCAACCATCTGTTGATGCCCCCCAACTCCAGATGAAACAATTACTTTTTTACCTTTAACAATTTCATCTACTGCTCTAATTATGTCATATATGCAAAGGTCAGGCTTTTTAAAAAATTGTGATGAATGAAATTTAGTTTTCCAACTATTTATTTTATTTATCCATTCAGTGTATTTATTTTTGGGAATCTTTGAATTATAGGACAAAAATTCAGTAAAGAATCGCTTCAAATCCATATTTACATTAATATTACCTTTAACCCTCCCAAAATCTATTTCGTTTTTATCAATATCTACCCTCACAATAGCTTTGTTTTTTTTAAAAGCATCTATCTCTGTGCCAGTTTGCCGTAAGTCAAGCCTTGCTCCTAAAACAATTAAAAGATCTGAATAATAAGCAGCTAAATTCGCAAAATATTCTCCAGTATGCCCTATAAAACTAAAGCATAATGAATGATTAGAAGGTAAAGTGCCAACCCCAGGCATACTACACACCACTGGGATATTGCATTTCTCTACGAAAGAACGAAATTCATTTACAGAATTCGAAGTATAAATACCATTACCTGCTAAAATTAATGGTTCCTTAGACTTAGAAATTAATTTAATAATTTCCGAGAAAATATTATTTGTACCTTTTGAACTGTTACTATCTTTGCTAATATTATTTAAAGATTTCTTTGAATTCTTATATTTTGTTTCACTTCTTTGCACATCCATTGGAAGATCTATGAGTACAGGTCCGGGTCGTCCTTCTTTTGTTAGCATAAAAGAGTCAAAGATTATTCTTGAAATATCTTCATCGAGACTCAGGATATGTGATTTTTTTGTCACTGGCTTAAAAATATTAACTGTGTCTGTTTCTTGAAAACCTGTCTGCCGAACTTTTTTCTCAAAATTTATATCTTTAGTTCCAACCTGTCCTGTAAATACCAATAATGGAACAGAATCATAATAAGCGTCTGCGACAGGTGTTAGCAAATTTGTCGCACCTGGACCTGATGTAACCATAACAATTTGAGGAAATCCTGTAATTTTGGCTGCACCTATAGCCCCGTATCCTGCACCCTGCTCATTTCTTGCACAGATATACTCTATTCCTTCTTTTACCAAAGCGTCCAATAAAGGAGCAATAGTTCCCCCTGGAAAGAGGAATACTCTCTTCACTCCAATTGATTTTAAAGTTTTAGCAATAATTTCAGCACCTAGCATTTTCCTGCCAATTTATTCTTATTCAATCGCTTTATATTAAATTTTATTATCTCATTAATTATTTCCTGAGTAATACAATATACCTTTTGTTTTTTAATATAATCTTTTATCAGATTTAATATCTCCTGTTCTTTTTGAAAAACTGTAATTATTATAATATCATAGTCCTTAAATTGAACATTTTTATAAAATAAAATTTTTTTTCCACAAAAGTCTTTACCTTCCTCTTCATGTAACCCTGAACAAAAATCCATTAACCCCAAATCTAATTCATCATGCAATTTTTCACAAATAAATTCTGAAACTGTTCCGGCTCCATAAAATAATATTTTTCTATTTGATAAAAGTATATTTCTTAATTTGTTGGATAGAACTTTTTTAAAATTAATCTTAATTTTATTTATGTCAATATACTTGTTAACAATTTTGTTCCAAATATCTCTCTCTAGTAAGTAGCTTTCTGAGCTTAACAATTTATTTGGATTGATTTTAGTGCTTTTACCATAGTGATATAAATAATGCCCTAATACTATAACTTTAAAACCTGCCTTCCGTACTTCATTCATATATAGAAATTCACCCCAGCGGTTCATACCATCTAATGGAATTTTAGAAATTTTATCAATTACATTTTTTTTAATATACATTGCACAACCATTTACAGAATCACATTCTCTAAAGACATATTTTTCTATATCATCTACCTTTTCCCCTCTATTTTGTGGTCTTAAAGATATTTTATTATCAATACTTGCTAAATCATAACCTGTGTCCTGTATCTTGTCTGTCTCAGGATACAACATAGAAAAACCGATAATGTCACCTTTATTTTTATTATCCATTAAAAATTCAAACCATCCCTTAGTAAAAATAATATCATCTCCAAATATTAAGAGATCTTCATATCCGTATTTTTTAAGGATATTATTTAAAGTTACCTCACGATAATCTTTCTCTTTAATAACATTTATATCACATTCTATATTTTCGAGTGTATTAATTAGACTACTGATACATTTTTGTAAAAACTCCTTTTGCCCCGAATTTATAATTATTAAATTCATTTGAAACTATCACCTACTAAACTTTCAACAATTTCATTTTTTATAATTACGTCTTTTGGAAGTTTAAAAGATTGTGGATAATTTACATTACACTCTACAATATGTTCGAAATATATTTTATCAAAATTGTATCCTAAATGTTGTAAATATAATCTTAGCCTCATCGGTGGTTCTAAACCAATATCTATAAAATAACATTTTTTATCAGTAAGAATAACATCAAATTTAACTAAGTGGTTTTCAAAACCAAGTTTGTAAATCAAATTATTCATATTCTTATAAATTTCTTCACCTAAATTAATAGAATATACGGGTACTGTAATTCTGTCGGAAATTTTAAAAAAACAAAACAAATCATCTTTTATCCAATTAATCCTAAAATGATTGCCAAGAATCTCTTCTTGTGCAATAAAATATTTTCTAAAATATCTATCATATTTTTGAGGTAATTTTGGGATTTTAGTATCCTTGATTCTATAACAGTAGTTAGGTGATTTGCCATAGTCTGATTTTAAATAAAAAGCTTTCCATTTTTTGTTTATATTTCTTATTTTATTATTATCAAACACTATCCATCCTGGAACATTTAAATATTGTTGAGCAAATAATTTATAAAGTTTAATCTTATCCAGACAAATATCAACAGCCTTTGGATTGAGGAAAGGAATATTAAAATTTTTTGCAAAACTACTTGCTCCGATATATGCAAATTGACTTGATGCAGTAAATATTTTATCGCAAGATGAAAATTGTTCCTTATTGCCCAACTCTATTAATTTATCCACGTCCTCATATCCCACCGAGTAATATCTGTCTAAATATTTTATACCGGGTGCATTTATATTCATATCAGTACCTACAACATAATATCCTTTTTCTTTTGCAATTTTTAAATATGGAATTTGGGCAAAATTACATCCCAGAAAAAGTAATTTCTTCATATTATTTTTCTTACCCCTCTTAACCATTTCTCAAATTCATCAATTAATTGATTAAATTCCTTCACATTGGGATTCTGTAAAATAATTGCCCCTATGCGTTTCTCGTTATTCATTGAACTGATCATACCATCAAATTTTACTGGAATACCGACAAATTTTTCCTTTATTTTTTGATATATATATTCGATATTACTTTTTACTTCTGATTCTAAAAAAAATCGTAAATAAGTTGGTATAGGCAAATTCTTAGGATTTTGAGGTTGGTTTCCTAATGATAATTCTATTGCATTATCAAGTAAATCATAATTTAAACAATAAGGTAATAAAATATCGGAGATACCATCGCCACCTAAATCTAAATGGACCTCAATAATATATGCTTTTTGTCCATCATATCTCATTGATGTTTGTACTAATGAATTATCAATATTTAATCTATCAATAAATTGTTTTTGTAACTCACTTGCGATTTTATTTAATTTTAATGATACTGGAATTTTCCAGCCTAAACCATAAAAATATGGTTCCCCTGAATTAATTTCCTGAATTGTTGCAATATGTATAATTTTTTTATTATAAACCCAATCAATAGATCCAATATCAATTCCATTGATAAATTGCTCTATATTTGCACATCCATTCTCTGATACTTCTAGAGCTCTTTCAATTGCCATTGGCAAAAAAGAAATATCTTCTATTTTTTTCATAGCTGTATGGGTTTTAAAACAAATAGAAGGTTTTACAAAAAATGGGGCACTGAATTTAATATTGTTAATACTTTTTTTTTTATTTGAAAGTACTTTTACTTTTGGTGATGAAATTCCATATTTATTTAACATTGCTATCAATTTAGCTTTATTGGCTATACTTTCTGCTAAATCTGGTGATATGTATGGTAAATTAAAGTTCCTGGCAACTTTTGCAGTCGTTATTACAGGGATTCCAGAACTTTGAGTTATTATTCCACATAAATCTAATTTATTATTTAATAGACTTAATTTTTCAATAATTGCATCAGGGTCATGTGCGCTTGCAATAATACATTCATAGCAATATTTAAATCCTGCTGCTCTTGGATTTCTATCAACTCCTATCACTAAAAATCCTTTTTCTTTAATTTTATGTATTAAGTTTTGTTGTGAGTTTCCAGCAGCAATACTAATTATTGCTTTTTTCTTTTTCATAACTTAGTATTCTCTCCTATTGTTATATTAGCCACTCGCTTTGCACCTTTTCCATCAATCAAATTTAGACACCGCTTAGCTAAAATTTTAGATTTTTTTTCATCAGCTAATAACTTCATAATTGCCCTATATAAAATGTTTGGAGTAATATTTTTAAAATAGCCTAAATCTTCAAATACATTATATCTTTCTTTCAATATCTTCTCACTTTTTGCATTTTCTCTACTATGTGAAATACAAATTGTGGGTATTTGTAGATAAATCATCTCATAAATACTTACTCCAAAGATACAGATTGCTACATCTGCCTTTTTAAATTCTTCTAATGAATATGGAAGGACTTTAAAATTGTCAGGTAAATTAATAATTATCTTTTTCAGTTCATCTTTATATTTAAATGCCTGACTAATTAATATCAAAATATTTGCTTTTAATTTCATTTCTTTAAGCCAGGGAATTAACTTAAGTAAAATTCCTTCTGGGTCTGTTCCACCAGTGGTTACTAAAATGTTTGGGGGATTATGTAAATTATGATTTATTTTATTTTTTAAATCTAAAATCTCATTCCTTAATATTATATACTCTAGACCAGTCTTTACCTGGCTAATTCTCTCTGCTGACAGATATTTTTTTAGAATATTTTTATCAAGATGGGCATTAGGAAAAATAATCTCATAGCATTCTGATAAACCTGGACAGATATTATCAAGCATTACAATCCTGATATTGCTTTGCTTAAACTTCTTTAGGCAATCTATACTATAAGGATACTTTTTATCTAAAACTAAAATATCTGGTTTTAAAATAGATTTTATCCTTTCTATAAAAACTTCTTCCGATACATCTTTCTCCTTTAAAAATGTTTTAAAATTTTTATCTTTAATATATAAATTTGTATCATCTTTCATAGTAGCAAAAATAATCTGGTGTTGTTTTTGTAATTCTTCTGCCACTGCCAAACACCTGATTAAATGACCCATACCAATATCTGTCGAAGCATCACATCGAAATAAAATTTTAAATAACTTTTTCTCCATTATTATTACTTTTTAAAGATTTTAATATTTTTCTTTTTAATATTTGTGAAGATGCATATTTATTTATATCACTCATTTCGACTTTGAAATTTATTTTCTTTAAATTTAGATTATTTATCAATAATCTAACAACATCTTTTATATCAATAATTTCATTTTCCTTATATAATCTATTATAAATCTCTCTTATTAACTTAATATCTTCCTTTGTATCAACAGTTAAGCGCATATCTTTTCTCCGAAAAATTAATTCGGGCTTAATTACCCTAATTTTAAATAATTCAGGATTTTCCTTTATATAAATTGTTACATGTTCCTTTTGATAATTCTCAATTGCTATATTTTTTACTTTTTCCAAGGCTGAAAAAGATACTACTTCCATACCATGTTCGATAGAAGGAAAATTAGGATGTCCACAAATATAATCTGCATCTTCTTTTAAACATAAATCTATCTTATTATCTATAGTAATTGGATTAATTAATGGGCAATCAGCGGTGATTCTTATTATAATATCTGCATTAAATTTCTTAGCAGCTTGATAATATCTATCTAATACATCATTTTCACTTCCTATAAAAATTTCTACTTTACATTTTTTAGCAAGCTCGATTATTGGATTATTTTCTTTTTTAGATGCAGTAGCTACTACAATAGAATCAATATTTTTACACCTTTTAACTCTCTCAATAACATGCCACAACATTGGTTTACCCACAATGGGTATCATTACTTTCCCTGGTAGTCTTGTTGAACCCATTCTTGCTTGTATAATTGCTACAACTTTTTTCTTTCTCATATCTTATCACGGGTTATCGGTAAATTCTCATCTATATCAACCTTCGCCTTCCTACCAATTATTTTACTTGCCTCTGATGGTTTTAATCCATAAGCATGGCGCACTATTTTTAGCATTTCGGGAGATATTTTTTCTCCTTGGTTAATTTTAACCGCAGAATATATGCTCCTTCTTGCCCCGACTCTCTCAGGAATTTCTCCTAAAACAGGTTCTTTGACTCCATTGCCCAGTGCATCTTCTAAATTCCTTATCTCTTTTATCATCTGGCCAAACTCCTCTACTGTTAAAGCATACGAATGGTCTGGCCCTTTTAAATTTCTATTAAAGGTAATATGTTTTTCAATAACTTTAGCTCCTAAAGAAACTGCCCCTAATGGTACTGTAAATCCCGGGGAATGATCAGAATAACCGACTATTGCCTTAAAAGCTTTTTTTATAGTAAGCATTGCCTGAATATTCGCATCTTTAAAATTTGGTGGGTAACTTGAGACACAATGCAGAAGAGCAATTTGATTATTTTCTTCTTTCTGAATAATTCTAATTGCTTCTTCAATCTCGCCTAAATAAGCTGCTCCTGTAGATAAAAGGACGGGCTTTTTAAATTTCGCAACACATTTTAATAATTGAATATAATTTATATCTCCGGAAGCTATCTTAAAAGCTGGAATACCTATAGAATTGAGTAAATCTGCCTTTTCCAAGTCAAAGGGGGTGGAGAGAAAAATAAGGTTTAATTTCTTAGTATATTGAAAGAGTTCTTCATACCATTCAACAGGAAGTTCTAAAGATTTAATCGCTTTAAATGCTGGATTAGAAATCCAGTTACCTTTTTCATCCAATTTTATTTGATTAACTAATTTTTCAGCAGAAAAAGATTGAAATTTAACTGCATCGACTTTTATTTTTGCACAAGCATCTATTAATTTTTTTGCTTGTTCTAAACTGCCATCATGATTAGAGCCAATTTCTGCAATTACAAATACTGGCTCTTCCTCTCCAATCCTACAAGCGCCAATTTGTATTCTTTGTTCTAACATTCTGTAAATTCTCCCCAATAATTATTTTATTTATATTAATTTTTATATCTTATTACTTTCTTTACCGCCCTGGTTACATCGTTCACGTCTCGGTCGGACATTTTAGGAAATATTGGTAAGGTAATTGCTCTCAAATAATAATTTTCAGCCTTCGGAAAATCTCCAAGATGATAGCCAAATCTTTTTTGATAATAAGGTTGTAGATGAATAGGTATGTAATGAACATTTACTCCAATATTTTCTGCTCTTAGGTCTTCAAATATTTCTCTTCGACTAACTTTTAATTTTTCTAAGTTAAGCTGGATTACATAAAGATGCCAGGCAGAGGTAGAACTTGTAGAATCAAAAAAAGGTATTCTTATTTCTTCTAAATCTTTAAATTCCTCATTATATTTTTGAACAATTTCTATCCTACGTTGAACATTTTTATCAATCTTCTTTAATTGAGCTATTCCTAAGGCACATTGAAAATCTGTTAATCGGTAATTATATCCTAATTCATGCATCTCGTAATACCAAGGGCCATCATAATTTAATAGCTTATCTTTTTCTTTAGTAATTCCATGAGTTCTAAATAATTTTAATCTTTCATAGTATTTTTCCTTGTTAGTAGTTATCATTCCACCCTCTCCGGTAGTAATATGTTTTACCGGATGAAAGCTAAAAGTGGTCATATCACTAATACTTCCTATTTTGCTACCTTTGTAGGTCGCTCCTAAAGCATGGGAAGCATCCTCGATAATTATTAAATTATTTTCTTGGGCAATTTTTTGTATCTCTTCTAAATCTACTGGCAATCCAGTAAAATCTACTGGGATCAGAGCTTTGGTTTTTCTGGTAATTTTCTTCTTAATTTCTTGGGGATCTATATTTAGAGTATCTTCTTTAATATCAGCAAATACTGGAATCCCCCCTTGATAAATTACGCAATTTGCTGAAGCCACAAAAGTTATGGGAGTAGTTACTACTTCATCATCTTTATTTATTTTAGCTGCAAAACAAGCAGCATGAAGGGCTGCCGTACCTGAATTTACAGCTACTGCATATTTAGCTCCCACATATTTGGCAAACTCTTCTTCAAATTCATCTACCTTTGGCCCTTTAGTTATCCAATCAGAATGCAAAACTTCGGAAACAGCTTTAATATCTTTTTCGTCTATCCATTGATGTCCATAGGGTAACATATCATCTCTAATTGGCTTTTCTCCGTTAATAGCTAATTCCTGGGTCATTGTAATTCCTCCAACATCTTTTTCAACTCTTCTGTAGTAAGCCATTGGTCATTATCACCACTTGAATACCTAAAACCTAGAGGTAAGGATTTGTTATCCTCAATATGATTTCTTTTCCAATGCGTATATTCAGCTTTTAAAACAAAATAATTTTCAAATTCTTTAGTATATCTAGCTTCTTCTTCTGTTAAAAGAATTTCATTAATCTTTTCACCAGGACGCATTCCAATAATTTTTATTTTGCTTTGTGGAGCAACAGCCTGAGCTAAATCAACTATCCTCATACTAGGAATCTTGGGAACAAATATCTCTCCACCCTTCATCCTATCAATGCAATCAATGATAAAACGAACAGCTTGCTCCTGAGTAATCCAAAAGCGGGTCATTCTTTTATCAGTCATAGTAATTGTGCCCCTTTTTCTCTGTTCCTGAAATATAGGGATTACACTGCCTCGACTTCCCACTACATTTCCATAACGCACACAACTAAATTTAGTTCTTCGCTCACCAGTATAAGCATTCCCCTGAATAAAAAGTTTTTCAGCAACCAATTTGGTCGCCCCGTATAAATTAACTGGATGAACTGCTTTATCTGTACTAAGAGCCATTACTTTTTTCACATTATTATCAATTGCTGCATCGATAATATTTGCTGCTCCATCAATATTAGTTCTAACTGCTTCGATGGGATTATATTCACAGGTTGGGACTTGCTTTAAGGCGGCAGCATGGATAACTATATCTACTCCATTCATTGCTCGATATAATCTATCTCGATCTCGGACATCACCTATAAAGAAGCGCAATTTTTCACTATTTTTAATTTGCCGAAATCGTTCTCGCATCTTTTGTTGCTTTAATTCACCTCGGCTAAATATTCTTATAGCTTTCGGATTATATTTTTTTAACATTACTTCTGTAAATTTTTGACCAAAAGAACCAGTGCCTCCGGTTAATAGAATTGTTTTTTTTGACCATTCCATAAATATATAACTCTCCTTTATTTAATTAAGAAATAAATGATGCCAATGAAAGCTTTTCTTACATACTATAAATTCCTCTTAAAATAATACCTCTAAACTTTCTATAAACGTTTCTTCAAAGATATAAAATAATTAGCTAAAAATACTACTATAAACCCCATAATTATAGCTAAAAATATGGTAATCAAAACATTCCTTATATAATTAGCCTCAGCTACTACATCTGAAATCTCTGGATTTTCAATTACTTCTATCTTATTTACAAATAACTCCTTATTCTCTGTAATAATACAGTTTATTTTCTCTAAATCATTGTAAACTGTTAAATTATGGTTTAACTTTCCAGCTATTTCAGGTGAGGTATAATCAGATCCTGAGAATGGAATATCAGAGCCTGATTTTTCTATTTCATTTAGAAGTTTTACATTAAAACCTATTATATATTCCTCAGCTCTGCCCGAAAGTTCTTCTATCTTCTTCTGTGTATCTATAAGACCTGCTTCTATTTTTTGCAAAAGTCTATCATAGGCTTCATTAAATTCTGAATTTTTCTCTCTTTTATATATGTCAAGCAATGTTTTATTTATCTTATACGCTATTTCTGGATCATTATAAGTAGTAGCCAGTGTTAAAATTTCTTTCTCCTCATCTATAGATATACCAATAGTCTTATCTAAATCATCTTTATCTATATCATAATCTAGAGCCCTAATTATATTATTTAAAGTCTTGCTTAACTTAAGTTCAATAGATACATCATTTAAACTTCCAATCTTAAGTTCTGAGGCTTCTTCTGGGAAATACATACTAATAGAATCCAGATAATAATCCTCTTTTACCTTCAGAATAGAAGTTGAGGTATATTCTTGAGTTTTTAAGAAAGTAAAAAGCAGACCAACTACTAGAACTACTATAAAGGTGCCTATAAACCACCACTTTCTTTTAATAAAAATTCTGAAAAGCTCTCTTAAATCTATTTCATCCTCTTTTATATTCTTTTTCTCTTCATCCATTGAAACTTCCCCTTTAAAATTATAATATAAAAAACTTTTATCTAAAAATACAATAAGATATCTTTATCCTTATACAATTACTTTTTAGATTAAATACATTTGGGAGTATAATTATAAAAGCCCAATTACTTAGGTACCTAATACAAAAACAAAATATTTGTACACAGTTTTTCTATTATGAATAATTTTAGCATTATTGCTGAGATCTTCAATAAAAATAAACCATAATACTTATAATTTTAAAAATTATATCTTTAAAATTATACTTAAAAATGATATAAAAGTGAAAACATAATACCAGGGTATTGACATGAAAAATGTAGCTGAAAAAAAAGCAGCTAACATAATCTGTTATTTATTCATATTTCTTCTACTAATAATAGGTATAGTTTTAATTTCCTTCTCCTATATACCATTTGAAACCGCAAGGGATATGCTGGGCAAATTGGCCGAAGATGGGACTTTTGCTACCTTTAATAAGACAATGCTTGTAAGGGCAAAACTTCTGGGTTTTGCATGGTTTATCATTGGCACTACATTTCTGTTTGTAAACCAAAAGGTAAGAAATTATTTCTATCAGCTATTTATTTCATTTAGGCTTACCTTTGGTAGGTTAAAATCAGCTTTTATATCCTTTATACAGAAAGATAAAATTGATCTAATTTTTCTTCTGTTAATAATAGCACTATCTATTATTATAAGGTTGTTTTATATAAACCAGCCTATGCGCCACGATGAGGCCATAACTTTTTTAAGCTTTGTTAAAAAACCATTGATAAAAAGCTTGTCTGATTACTCTTCTTCTAATAATCATCTATTTCATACTTTTCTCTCCCATATATTTTACGTTATATTCGGAAACAGGGAATGGGTTATAAGGATGCCTGCTTTTATTTCCGGAGTACTTATGATTCCAGCAACATACATTACCACCCGTGTTTTCTATAATAAACCTGCTGCTATAATAGCAGCAGGACTTGTGGCTGCTTCTTCTACCATGGTAGAATACTCAACCAATGCCAGGGGATATACCATCATAATCCTTTTCTTTTTGATATGTCTGGCAGTAGCCAGATACATAAAAGATGAAGACAATAAAGCTCTATGGTTTATATTTATTATATTATCTATTCTGGGATTTTTTACCCTTCCCATGTTCTTATACCCCATTGGGTTGATTTATGTATGGCTATTGCTTTGCTTGATATTTAAAGACAGCAATCTGGATAAAAGAACTCTTTTTAAGAATATAATATTTTCTGTAGTAATAATTTTCCTTATAACGCTCTTGCTTTACACTCCTGCAATTATATTCCTTATAACCGAAACAGGCATAGTACAAGATGCCATAAAATCTCACTCTTTGAGTGATTTTATACAGCAGCTTCCCTTTTGGTTAAATAGAATATGGTCTAAATGGAACAGAGACATTCCATTGGCTTTAAATATAATCTTTGTTATAGGTTTCTTTATATCCACCATATTTAACCATAAGCAAAAAACACCTAAAATACCTGTGGTGGCAGCAGCAATAGTGTGGCTGGTACCACTGGTTTTAATACATAGACCAACCATGTATGAAAGGGTATGGCTTTTTTTGCTGCCCATATACCTTATGGTAAGCGCCTCAGGTTTAGTTTTTGCTTTAAGATTTATACTTAGAAAGGAAAATATCTTCAAAATTGTGATCTTTACACTGGTAATACTGCTTACATTGGGTATAGGATTTAATATAATACAGTCTAAATCAGTGTACTATTCTACAGAAACAGGAACCCTTCAGGATGCTGAAGAGATAACTATATTTTTAAAGGATAAGCTTAAATACCCTGATAGACTGATAGTAGGATGCCCATCAGAGTGGCCTCTTCCTTACTATTTTGACAGGTATGGGGTCTCTATTGACTTCCTTCACAATGATTTGGATAAAGCAAAAAGAGCCTTTGTGGTTATAAATACCATAAATGATCAGAACCTTGATTATGTTCTTAGCTGGTCTAATCTTTCTCTGTATGACTTTGGAAAGTTGGAACTGTTAAAAGAATATGAAACTGCTAAAGTTTTTGTAACTTATAGAGACATAAAAGCGTTTATTTCCCGTTTTTATCTGTATTTTTTAGACAGAGAGCCAGAAAATAAGGAACTTAACTTCTGGTCTTCTGCCTTAGAAGAAGGAAATAAAACAGTATTTGATTTAGTGAAATTCCTAATTTCAGACCAGCAGTATATTAAAAAAGATATGGATAATTCAGAATTTTTGCATCTGCTATATAAAGCCCTCCTTCTAAGAGAGCCTGATGAAGAGGGCTATAACAACTGGCTAAAGCAACTTGAAATGGGAAAATCGAGGGAGTTTGTAATAAAGGAATTTATAGAATCGGAGGAATTTGGAAATATTGCCAGGTTTTATGATATTGAGTAATGCTTTTGAATTTAAATAAAATTTCTCTAATATTAATTTTATACCCTATTTCAAGAATAATAACCAAACAGGGCAATAAAAAAAGGGGGATCATAAGAGACAGATAATTATTTTGTTTTTTTCTATTCTTTTATTCCTTTCATTAGTAAATATACATGGGAAAACTATCTTAATTCAACTATTTTTATTTGTTCTATTTTACAATTAATATTGGTATTAACAGGGTCTATTCTTATACTTTCTAAATCCTTTTCACTTGAAACAATAGCAAAAATATCATTGTTTCCCGCATTTAACGGAAAGGAAAGCATATTTTTTTCATTATAAGACCCACCCTTTTCTTTATAATAAATCCTTAATTCATTTGGGATCTCGCAATTCAAATTATTTATAGCCACCAAAATATCATTACCAGTATTTATCTTAAAGCTACTTTCAAAGTAGGGGTCTTCTCCATACACATTAATCAAAATATGATTATTTTTAATAATAAAGTTACAATCATTTAATGGCTCCCAACAATTCATAAAATTATTTTTATCAGATTCACAAAGTTTTTTCATATGCTTATCAAATAAATATAGATTAAAATTTTCCCACGCCACAATTGAATTATCAAAGGAGACATCTATTTTCTTGAAGTTGTTTTTTGATAATACTTCTTTATCGTTATCAGATGCATTAGATATTATTAGCAATACTTCTTCCCCTTCTAGAAGAAACTGGAATGCACTCTTAATAGGCAAGTTGATATCATAACTTCCATGCATTTTAGGCCAGTTAACAAACTTGCTGAATTTATTTTCTTCGATTGAATGGGGATAATACAATTCCTTATTTAGATAGCCCGCTATTGTTTCTGCTGGATGAAAATGGTAGCCAATTATTATTAGTTCATCGACATTAAATTCACTTGTGATATAATTTGCAGCATCTTTAGCTGAAGAAAAAGGATATTTATAATCATAATAATAAGCTACACCACTACCGATCAAAGAAGATGCCAGACATATTATTAAAAACCAATTCATCAACTTTTGGCTAAATTTTTTTCTGCTGTTAATTAGATAATTTTCTTCAGGCCTAAGGCAGGAAATCCATATGCATATTACCAGGATTATAAAATGATGACCATAATGCCTAAGAGAACCTTGCCAGACAAATATGGGTATAATAGCAACAGATAAATTTCCCATAATGTAGAGAAACAAAACCTTCTTTTTTAAAAAAAATAAAGGGACTATAAATAATATTGCCCCCAATATATACACCAAAATAAAATTAATATTGGATAAAAAATCAAAAATTATATTGGTTTCCCAAAAAGTTAAGATAAAATTTGGTACAGGAAGATAAGATTTTATAAGGGCTTCAGGGATTATTGCTATTGACCTGATATATTCCCCGAGAAAGATTCGCTTAATAATTGATAAAATTGAAGGCCCCATTACATTCCCTTTTAATTGAGAGCCAAGCTGCCAATACATAAAAATAATTGAACCCAGCATAATTATAGAAGCAATTGAGAGATGGAGTTTGTTTAACCTGTTTGGTCTATTATTTCTTTCCAAAATAATTTCAAATAATAAGTAGAGAAAAAGAATAATAGAAATCATAAAGGAATATATATTACCTAAACCCAGAAAGAACAACACTATGCTTAGCGCTACTAAATTTTTATACTTATTTCTATACAGAATACAAAAAACTATCATAAATAGGATACCAATTGAATAATTTCTAGAGATAATTGAATATTCATAGAAAAAGAAATAACCAAATATAAGCATAACCCTTAATATTTTATTGAAAGGAGCATATTTCAGTATTAGAAATACTGTAGTAACGGAAATAGCTAAATGTAGTACTTTCATTGCTTCTGGATTATCAACAATATAATGAGAAATAAAATAAAGTAATCCACTCCATAAATAAGGATGGCCTTCACTTGCCCGTAAATTACTTATTAATTCAGTTACACTATTACTAGCTGAACCTATATTCCAGGCTCTCATCTCATCAGCCCAGAGCTCGTGATTAACTATCAGAAATGCACTAAGTATTAGAAAAATTCCTGTAAATATGTATGGATAGATATTTGAAAATTTAATACTTTTAGTTGTAAGCATAAATTTTTGATTGATAATTTAAATAAAAAACATTTTAAGTTAATGTTTTAACCGATTCTCAAGTTGAAAAAAAGTTTATATTCTTATATATCATATAAGTAAATCGACGAGCCATATGCGCTTTTATAATCCAATTTTTTCCCTAATTCATTTAATTTTTTGATATATATTTCCTCCTCATTTTCATGCACATGGGAAAAAATAAACCAGATCCTGCCCTCACCATCCAAACTTTCCAGTTCGTCTGAATATTTCTCCTGATCTTCTCTTGACCTTACCCCTTCAATAAAACCCTCTTTTGTTTCCCTTGTATAATATAAAAATGCAGGCACTGTGGAGTAATAAACATAAATTTTATCTTCCTTTGCCTTATTATTTTGATAATACTCAATCATAGGCCTGGTTTCTTCTTTATATCTTGGTGCTAGTAAACTCTTAGAACTTTGAGCTAATGGCTGGAAAAAAATTAATATTATTAGTAAAAAAATTATTATAATATTTTTTCCACTTAAATTTAATGAAAATTCTTCTATGCCCTTCGAAATCAATAAGAAAAAAATAGGTAAAATAAAAACTACTAATCTATCAATAATTGGATATGCTCCTAACATTGAAGCAATTATTAAAAAAATAAAAGGGAGTGATACTAAAAACAGAAAAATTTTTTCTTTTTTATTATAAAAAGATACTAAACCTGCAAACAGTACCAGTAATGTTATCCCCACAAAATATAAATCCAAGGGATTTCTTAGAATGTATAGCAAGGTCTTTGGATACCATAATAAATCACTTACTGAGATTATAGGCATAGGTGCATAACTACTTTGCCAATATTCTTGTTCGATTTGTGCAGGAGCAATTACCCTTATAATAAATAAGTAATTTACAGCAAAACTTATTATCCAAAACAAGCTCATCCCTAAAATATAACCAAATTTTTTAATTCCTCTTAATCTTTCCTTTAGAAAAACTGTCAAAACCAAGGATAAGCTTGCTCCTGCAAGAATAAATACTGAAGTATGGGACAAACATATAAATAAAACTCCTAAAATTCCTAGCAATAAATTACTTTTAAGGTCAAAATTTTTCTTATAAACATAGACCGACAAGATTAATATAACTATTGTTATCATTAAATCGACAGAATATTGCTTAAACTCATTTGAATAATAAATAGCATAGCTAGAAAATGATAACAGCCCCACAGCAATTGGGACTATAAATTTATTGAGAAATTTATTTGCTAGATACCAAAATAAAAATAAAGAGGCAATTCCTGCCATTAATGGCAGGAAGCGTAAAACATATTCATGGTAACTAAATTTTTCTGTTAAAAAATTAACTATAAAAAGAAATAGTGGAGGTGCAGTTTGGATATAATCTAGTGGTTTTAGTAAATCTAAATAGTTATATCTCATTATATTTAAAGCTAACTTAGCTTCATCTAACCACAATGATCTATTAAAAATATACTGCCTTATCCTTATAAATGCTCCACATAATACTATAAAAAGGATAAACCATTTTGATATGTATACATTTTTAATAATTTCCTTTATCTTTAATTTCATATCAATGAAAATGACAAAATATTCTTTGTAGTTTATTAAGATTTATAAAGTTTTTATATATGTAAAATGTAAAATAAGTTTATTTTTTTATTGTCTGCTTAAACCACTCAACTGTTTTGGTAATACCTTCTTTAAACCCTACCATTGGTTGCCAATTAAGTATCTTTTTAACTTTGGTAATATCTGGCCTTCTAACCAGAGGATCATCAACAGGTAAATTATGAAATACTATTTTACTTTCACTCTTGGTTAGCTTCTTTATGTTTTTAGCTAAATTCAATATTGACATTTCTGAAGGATTACCAATGTTTAATGGAAGATGATAATCAGATTTGGCAAGCTTATAAATACCTTCAACCATATCTGATATATAACAAAAACTTCTGGTCTGGCTTCCATCTCCAAAAACTGTTATCTCTTTTCCTTCAAGTGTCTGGCAAATAAAAGTAGGAATAGCCCTTCCATCATTTTTTCTCATCCTGGGTCCATAGGTATTAAAAATCCTTGCAATTCTTGTATTAACTCCCTGCTGCCTGTGGTAAGCCATAGTTATTGCCTCAGCATACCTTTTAGCTTCATCATATACTCCACGTGGTCCTACAGGGTTTACATTACCCCAGTATTCTTCTGGCTGTGGATGTACCTTCGGATCTCCATATACTTCTGATGTTGAAGCAAGAACCATTACTGCTCTTTTTGCTTTAGCTAATCCTAAAACATTATGTGTTCCTAATGCGCCTACTTTTAGGGTCTGGATTGGAAGCTGCAGGTAATCAATAGGGCTTGCGGGTGATGCAAAGTGGAAGATATAATCAACATCTTCATCTACTTTTATAAACTCAGTAATATCATGATTTACAAATACAAAGTCTCCAGAATTTATGTGTTTGAGATTCTTAAGAGAACCTGTAATGAGATCATCTATACATATTACTCTAAATTCCCTGTCTAATAGATAATCACAAATATGGCTGCCAATAAAGCCAGCACCTCCAGTTACCAAGGCTTTCTTTTTCACTTTAATACCTCTCTTTTATTATCTTCCAATACCTATGTACCTAAAACCTAAACTTTTTAGATGATCCCGGTCAAATAGATTTCTTCCATCTATTATTATATGACTGTTCATAAGCTGTTTAACCCTATTAAAGTCTAACTCTGCAAATTTGCCCCATTCTGTGGCTAGGATAAGTATATCAGCATCCTTTACTGTATCATACTCATCACTGCATATTTTTACCTTCTTTGTCAGTGAATCAGGCTTCTCTTTTACTATAGGGTCGTAGGCCTTAATCTTTGCCCCCAGCTTGGAGAGGCTGTTCATTATGCTTATAGCAGGGGCCTCCCTGGTATCATCTGTGTTGGGTTTGAAGGATATACCCAGCACTGCAATGGTTTTACCCTTTACGATTTTTACCTCATCCTGTACCTTTTTTACAATTTTAAGTCTCTGCTCTTTGTTTACATTTATTACCGCGTTAAGGATCTGGGGAGTCATTCCGTATTCACTGGCGATATAGGTTAGAGCTGATACATCCTTGGGGAAACAGGACCCTCCCCAGCCAATACCAGCATTTAAAAACAGGGGCCCTATCCTTTTATCAAGACCCATGCCTTTGGCTACTGCCTTTACATCTGCTCCCACTTTTTCACATATGTTGGCTATCTCATTTATGAATGAAATCTTGGTGGCTAGAAAAGAATTGGAGGCATACTTTATCATTTCTGCACTGGTGAGGTCGGTTACCACCACCGGAACCTTCTTTCCTTTGGGTATAAGCCTTTTTTCTTGGGGCCAGTCAAAGCTCTGCTCTATTAGTGGCCTGTACAGCTTTAGCATCTTTTCTATAGCCTCTTCCGAAGAAGAGCCAACAATTATCCTGTCAGGGAAGAAAGTATCCTCTACAGCGCTTCCCTCCCTTAAGAATTCAGGATTGGATACTACCTCAAAACTTACCCCTTTATTGGGGTTATTGCTTTCAATGCTCTCTGAAATTATCATGGACACCCAGTCCCCTGAGCCAATGGGAACCGTGCTCTTGTTAACCACGACCTTTTGGTTATCTATAGACCTGCCGATATCTACTGATGCCTGCTCTACAAAGCTTAAATCAGCCTGTCCGTTGGGGAGGGAGGGGGTGCCTACAGATATAAAGATAATTTCTGATTTCTTTACCGCCTCACGTATGCTGGTAGTAAAGCTAAGCCTCCCTCTTCCTATGTTGTTTTCCATAAAAACCTCTAAACCCGGCTCATATATGGGACAGCCTCCGCTTTGCAACACATCAATCTTTTCCTTAACCTTATCTACACAGATTACATCATTTCCTATCTCTGCCAGGCAAACACCAGTTACCAGGCCTACATAGCCTGTACCTATTACACTAACCCTCATATTTTACCTTTCTTTTATTTAAATGCCCCATCCACTTTTCATTCTAATACATAATTGTACTTTTTTTTCTGATAATTGTTAATAAATCAAATCAATAGTCGGGTATTTAGTCTTTATAAATACTATTTATGCATATATTAATTTATTTTTTTCTAAGAATAATTTCATTTTTAAAAAAGCTTAAAATTTTATAATCAAAAAACCTATCAAATAAGTATATTAATAAAGAAAAAATAATTATTCCTGCCAAAACAACTACGATAAAGCCAGTTATGGTAAATGAGTTAATTAAATAAACTTTTATTAAGTATAATGCTGAAACAATAATAACCGTATTTAATAGTGGGAACAATACTATCTTTAAAAAATCAGCCTTTTTACATTTAATTAATTTTACCACAATGTAACCGCCAATAACATTAGTTACCAGGGCTGCAGCAACCACAGCAATAGATGTTCCAAGTATTCCCCACCTTATAGAAAAACTATATATCATTGAAGCTAATATTATAAACTGGAGGAATTGAAGTATAGTTGCATATCTTGGTTTTCCAATTCCCATAAAAAGAGGACCAGTAGTTGCACCAAATGACCTGATAAGCCCCCACACAGCCAGTGCCTGCATTGCAGGTACCATTGGCATCCATTTATCACCTAAAAATATGCTGGTAAACTCAGGTGCCAATGCAAAAACAAGACCTGCAACCGGAAAGGATATAAATGATGTAAGCTTAAGGACTTTCAGGTATGCTTCCCTTAATCTTTCCAGCTTATCCTGTAATTTTGAATAAGCAGGAAAACTAACCTGTGAAATTACCTGGGTAATTTCAGTTGCAGGTAAATTTGAAATTTTATAAGCCATCTGGTAAAAACCTAGCATTGTAGTCCCCAGAATTTTTCCCACAAAAGCATCATCTCCATGGGTTATTAAAAACAGTAGTATACTTGAACCCATAATCCATTTGCCAAACCCAAAAAGTTCCTTTGCCATAGGCATGTTTAACTGCAATTTGGGGCGATATGAACTAATAATATAAGAGGTAATACATCTAACTAAATTACCAGCCAGTAGACCAAATATCAATGCCCAAACACTTTTTAACAGATAAGCTGCACTGATAGCTACAGCTACATCTACTATTGTCCCTAAAAACCTATATTGGAAATATTTATAGAACCTAAGCTCTTTTTGGAAATATAAAATGGAAACATTAGTTAAACTTTCTAATATAATGGCAAGCCCTATTACCCTCAATATGTTTTCTGCAGCTGCTGCTTCAAAAAAAATAGCTATTGGCCTAGCAGATAAAAAAACTATAGCTGCAATAAAAAAACCACGGATAATACCAACTGTCCAGGCAGTATTTAAATACTGTTCTGTATCCCCTTTTTTTTGAATTAATGCATGTTTAAAACCAGCTTCAGAAAATGTCTCAAGTGTAGATAAAACTAGCAACGCTATTCCAAATAATCCAAAGTCATTTGGTGATAGTAGTCTTGCTAAAATAATAGTTCTAACTAACTGAAAGAGCCTATCAGCAATTCTAATGGTAAAAACCCAAAATCCACCTTTTATGGTTCTCTCTGAAAGGGTGCTACCCGGGGCTACTATTTGCCTTAGCTTATTTTTAAAAACATTAAAGATACTGTTTTTATTTTTCAATTATATTCCCTAAGTCAGTTAATCTAATACTGAAATATAGGTAAATTATTATATTATTAATTGCCAATACTGTATACTAAAACCTAACTATCGTTCATTAAAAAAATTTATTTTTTACTTCTTCATCATAAAGCTGGTGCACAAAACAACTCTTTTTCTCTGTGCCATTTATTCAAAGGAAATAGTAAACAAACCAAATTAATAATAAGAAGAAGAAACAATTATCTTCTTATATTTTTTATTTATTAGCTTATTGAAACGAAATATATATTGATACATTTAAAAAAGATTTAAAAATCTATTATCTTCGCTTAAAAATCCCATATTTCAATATTACATACATTGCTCTAAATCCATCCTTCCAATTAATCTTCTTACCTTCTTTGTAACTTCTTCCATAATAAGATATTCCAACTTCATAAACTCTCCATTTCCCTCTAGCTACTTTAGCAGTAAGCTCAGGTTCCAACCCAAATCTATTTTCCTCAATCTTTATTGAATCTATGACTCCCTTTCTAAAAAGTTTGTAGCATGTTTCTATATCCGTTAAATTAAGATTAGTAAACATATTTGAAAGGGTAGTTAAAAAATTGTTACCGACTTGGTGCCAAAACATATGAACTCTATGAGGTCTTCCACCCATAAACCTGGACCCATATACTACATCCGCCTTATCTTCTAATATTGGTTCTAAAAGCCTATTATATTCATCTGGATCGTATTCTAAATCTGCATCTTGTATTATAACAAAATCTCCGGTAGCATTTTCAAAACCAGTTCTAACTGCAGCACCCTTTCCCATATTATTCTCTTTATAGATAACCTTATCTATCAGTGGTTCTATTCTTTCTTTTAGTATCTTTATAGACTCATCAGAGGAACCATCATCAACTATAATTATTTCTTTTTTTATTTGACCTAAATTGACATCTTTTACCTTTCTTATTAATTCTTCCAATGTCTTAGCTTCATTGTATGCTGGAATTATTATTGAAAGTTTCACCCAATGCTCCTTTTTTTAAAACAAATTTATCCGATATTTTAACTTAAAATACTAAAAAATAAAAAATACTTTCCTTTTACTGAGTTCTAATCAAAATTTAATCTATACTTTTGTGTAGCAAATGCCTTAAATTCTGGAGAGTCTATAATTCTATCTATAACTATTGTTCTGGTAATGCTGCCATCTTGTAAACCTTTTAACCAGTGGTTAAGACCATCTACGTCAGGTTCCCTGCCCAGCAATAACCAATAAAGAACTTCTATAAATTCTTTATCAGAATATCTGCTTTCAAACTCTTTATTCTCTACCAGTAATTCTTTGGTCAACTCATAGATACTGCCAGGGTTTCTTACAATATCTCTAACCCAGCTATCTAGTTCTCCCCGGGTTGGTTCTCTTTCATAACCATACCTATAAAACTGGGATATAAAATCCTGCAGTTCATACTGGCTAAAATCATATAGTTTTATCTCAGCATTGGGCTTATTTAAGTAAATAATATCATCCCTTAAAAATTTGAAAGGCCATCTGGATGCCAGAGTCCTTATTTTATAACTATCAATTACCCTGCCGTAATCTCTTAGCTCTCCTATATCGCCAATAGTCCATACCCTTTTATATCCCAGCATTTCCCTTTTTAATTCATCAAGTTCCTTCTGCCTGCTGTCATCCATATTGGTAAAATCAAAGTTTTTTCCAGCATAAAAATAGAACTGAGGAGGATAGTAGGTATCCTGGTCTATATAAACATATACCTTATCTCCCTCCTTTTTGTTCTCTAAATAGTAATTTATAACAGACTTTAGCTCCACTTTGTATGTTGGCTCTATTAAATGATAAACTCTGGGTATAGCTGGCAAAAAGAACAATAAAACTAGAAAAATAACTGCCACACTTCTGTGAGCCTTCTTTAGCCAATTATAAAAAAAACAGATACCATAGGCACTCACCAGGAGCACCAGCGGAACAAGGTAAAGAGTTAATCTATCCCCAAAAGGCAATTTGCCAAGGGCTGAAGCACATAATGCCAGAAATATTATACCTATTACATAAAGGCTGAAATGCCCTCTTTTATTTTTAAAAGTATAGATTATTCCTAACATAAATAAAATAATAAAAATATAGGCATAAACATCAATTATAAGGGGGAACCTACCGGTCAGTATGGTATCGGTATTGGTAACATAAATAAAAAATTCCTTTATGGTTCTGGGAAACCACAGAACTTCTTCCCAGTTTGCGGGAGGAAAAGGCATAAACCCACCAACCCAGTAATCCCGCAGGGGCCCAAATTCAAAATTAGGATTCCTTCTATAAACAAATACATATTCTGCTAAAATATTTAATGCCCACAAAAAACCGCTAACCATTATAAAAATTAAACCTTTTCTGTTTTTATCCCTGATAAAATAGTAAAGGGTCAATATGGCAAAAAGGATAATGACCACAATTGCACTGAAAGAAAACCAAATAGAAACCAGTCCTATCAGGGCAATTACTATGCCCTTTTTTAAACTAAAACCCTCTTCTCTTAAATCCAGGAAAAAATAAAAAAACAAAAGGGAAAAAAACACATCTGTTGAGTACTGCTTAAACTCATTAGCGTAATATATAAGCCTGTAGGATAGGATAAACAGAAGCATTGACACTATTGCAGCAGTGCCACCTAAAAACCTTCTGCATATTAAAAAGAAAACATATAAACTGCCAAGACCAGAGATTAAAGGTAGGATTCTAAGGGAATAATCTGAAATACCAAAGATTAAGGTAAAAAACCTGGCTGCAAATAAAAATAGGATGGGAGAGGTTTGATTATAATAAAGGGGATTAAGCAGCTCGGAAAATGACCTATTCATATTTAAAGCCAGCATGGCCTCATCCACCCATAAAGACCTGCCTCCAATATACTCTCTTACAATTATTACAAAGCCCAAAAAAAGTAGTATGTATAATACGGTATTTTTACTTTTTTCACTCATTTATTATAAATTATTGTACCTTTACCTATGGCACCTTTTATAAATTTATTTACTTTCTTTGGTAATATATCTACCTCTTTTTGATTATAGGGGAAAACTTAATGATTTATATAGATAAAAAATAAAAATATTATTATAGGAATAAAATAATTTTAAATCTTGGATATTAATTATTTTATCTAATTTTTCCTTGCAATATTTAAAATATACCAATCAATTGCTTTTTTAAGTCCTTCATCAAATTTTACTTTAGCCTTGAATCCAAATTCCTTCTCCGCTTTTGTAGTATCCAGGCATCTTCTTGGCTGACCATCAGGTTTTGTTGTATCCCAAACAATTTTTCCTTTAAACCCTATAATTTGCCTTATTTTTTCTGCTAAATCTTTTATTGATATTTCAAAACCTGCCCCAATATTTACCGGATCTAGTTTATCATATTTTTCAGTGGCTAATACTACTGCTTCTGCACAATCTTCTACATATAGGAATTCGCGTGTTGCCTTTCCGGTGCCCCATACAATTACTTCATTATGATTATCAATTTTGGCATCATGAAATTTTTTAATAAGTGCCGGTATGACATGAGAAGATTTTGGATTAAAATTATCACCAGGACCATATAGATTAACAGGTAATAAAAATATTGAATTAAAATTGTATTGCTGTCTGTACGCTTGAGACTGTACCAGTAACATCTTTTTTGCAAGACCATATGGAGCATTGGTCTCTTCAGGATAACCATTCCATAAATCTTCTTCTTTGAATGGAACAGGAGTAAATTTTGGGTATGCACAAATAGTTCCCAGTGCTATAAATTTTTCTATTCCTGTAAGTCTAGCCTGTTCCATTAACTGAATACCCATTATCAGGTTATCATAAAAAAAGCTTCCCGGGTTTTCTCTGTTTGCCCCAATACCACCAACAACAGCAGCCAAATGAATAACAACATCTGCTTCAGCATCTTTATACATTTTCTTTATTGTCTCCAGATTTCTCAGGTCATATTCTTCTATTTTAGGAATAAAAATATCTTTACAATTTCTATCTTTTAATTTTTTAATTACAAATTTCCCGAGGAAGCCTGCGCCACCTGTAACAATAACTTTCCTGTCTTTTAGATTAATCATTTTTAATTTTCCTGTATTATGATTATTTACAAGTTCTTTTATTCTTGTTTATTATAATTAAAATTTGTAATAATTAAACAATTTTTTGAATAATTGTCATAAATACTCTCCCTGAGTTTGATTCCTATTATACTAAATAAGACAGATAGAATTAATGTATTATTTCTATTTCTTTTTGAGAATTTGTTTATATGGTATGAGGAAAAAATATTTAATTGAATAAATACAAAATATAATACTACTATTTTTAAGACTTATAAATTATTTAAAAAGTTAAAATATTAAAATCCATAAATCTGATTTGCAAACAGTATAATCTTATTAGTATATGTAGCTCCCGGTGCCCACTGTCCGTTTAAAAACTATTTTAACCAGTATAATAACAGTTCTTCCTGGATATTATTATTAAAAATTTTTCATATATCGTTTAAGTGTATCGTAAAAGTTCTCACGAGTTCCTGAAAGGATAACAACAACTATTTCTTTATTCTTTTCAATAATAGTGTATGCAATCTCATAATTTGTTTTATTGTAAAAAAAATCACAGCAATAAATACCTGACAGATCACCCGTCTTTGGCTCACCGATATAAGGGTTTTGGATTATATCATCAATAACTTTTTGAAATGCTGATTTGAGCGGCTTCTCTTTAATCTTTTTTAGAAAATGCGCAGCAGGAGGTAAAATAATTAGCTTACGCATCATTTGTCCTTTTTGCCAAAAACATCTTCATATGTGGAAAATGGTGCTTTCCCATCAGCTGCAAGATGCGCTTCCCCAAGCAGACTTTCCACGGCAGGACGAATTTGACGACGTGCTTCTTTAAATCTGGCAAGAAGTTCCTGTTCTGAAAACCCCTGTGAGATTAAATCAGATAGGATCTGCTCATCAAACTCACCGGCATCCTCATGTACCGGGCGTATAACAATGGCATTGTTTTGAACAAAGCACTCGACTTCTTTATCAATACCAATTCTATTAAAAAACTCAATAGGAATAGTTATCTGGCGTTTTTGCGATACCGAAATACGTTTCTTAGGTATAGGGCTAATCTTAGTCTGGATTTTTTGAGACATAAACATTTCTCCCTTCATAGTATTTGCAAAATCAAAACTTTTTACTCAATTTCTTTGATTATTTTATAACAAAGAAACAAAGAATTGTCAAGCAATAATTTTCCCTGAAATCGGCAGTTTTTAATAGTGCCGATCTAAGCAGATACTAACTTTTTTAGAGAAACTTGTTGGCTATTTGTTGAGCAAATTTACGGAGACCATCTAAATCTTGTTTATTGGAGTCTCTCATAAGGGAAACGGTAAAGCTACGGATTGTACCGGTCATAGAATCCGGAATGGCAGAGATAAAATATAAAAAATATAAAAAAGCTTGACTATTTGCCCAAAATGGTGCATATTCCTAATTGGTAATACTAATTTGGAGTGTAATACGAAATGAGATTTATAAAAAGGATATTAAATAGAAATACTACCCTGGAGTAATTTCCTGCAGGAATTATGGGCGGGAAATGTTTTATGACAGTTACCAACATTGACCAGCCCGGGAAGTTTAGCTCTTTAATTTAGCCCCATATAAAAACCCGGATAATCTTGAATCCTGGTGACCATGCTCTTTTTTAACCCTTTCATATTTACTTTTAAAATCCATAATAAAGAAAGGGCTGGAACTCGACTGAAGAAATAAAAAGACTGAGGGATAGCAGATGGGCAAAAATGTTAGGATTTTGATTCAATGATTCTTTTTATTTTTTCCAGATTTAAGAAATCTTTTGGGAATCAGGGAAAAAGGGTTCTCTTTTTAAAACTACATCCAGAATAATATCAGTGTCAATAAATAATTTTTCTATCATACAAATCTTTTAGTTAACGCTTCTTCTAAAAGTTCCTTATCCGATTTCGCTGTAGTAAACCTGGCTATTCCTGATAATTCTTTGGTAATAGGAGGTATTTTATTATTGTTAATTTCTGAGGACAGAGTTTTAAAATAAAGCCCAACTATTCCTGATAAACTCATATTATTTTTTTTACCATATACTTTTGCAGCTTCAATTACTTTGCTATCCAGGGTTAGTGTTAATTTTTTTACCATACCGGTCTCCATTAAATTCTTACACGTATTAATATAGTATAATCTACACGTGTTTGTCAACTTTTAAGAAAAAATGAGATAACCAAAGAACTGGACGACACTCTCTATAAAAAGATTAAAAGCGAGTTTTTCAAAGACATAGCACAGGGAAAAATTAAAACATATAGTGTTTTGTCTGGGACAATTATTGAGGCAATACATCTGATAGATCAACGGTATGTGACCCTTATTGACTCGCTGCAATTAGCTACTGCTCTGCAGTTAAACTCTTAACAGGGAGATATGGTTTTTATTTGCTCAGATAAAAAGCTGAGTATTTTGGCAGAAAAGTGTGAGTTAAAATCTTTAATGATATAGAATGCCAATCTTTATATTTGGTGGCAAGGCTACAAAAAAGGCTGCTCCGGGATATCCAGTTAAAAAAGCCTTACTATTTTTATTCTTTCCCTTCACTGGATTTTTCTAATACAAATTTCAATACAGGCAAATAAAATATTTTTCCACTCTTATATATCTCTTCACCTTCATAATCATATGTATAAATATAACCAATTTTTAAATTATAATAATCCATAGCAGCCAGTAATGATTCTGTCTCTCTCTTTTTCGTTACTTTATCAGAAATATCATAACAGCATTGAATTAACTTATTTACCTTATTATTTTTACAAACTATAAAATCTATCTCCCCAAACTTTTGATTTAATCCATAAAATACCTGCTCATCTCTTTTTATGAGCTCAAGAAAAACCAGGTTTTCCAAAATGCTGCCTTTGTTTTCACTAAATTTAAAACTCATTTCATTATAAATACCTATATCGCACAAATACACCTTGTCAGGATTATATATTTGCTGTCTCACCGAATAACTATGCATGGGAATAAAATAGAATAAAAATGATTCTTCCAGATACCTGAAATAATTTAATATTATCATAAATAAAGATAATCCAGTATCTTTCTACAGATATTGGTTAAGTATATGTGATTATATCAACATTATTCCAGGGAATAATGTCACAATTGTCACGAAATCCTAAGAAATATTGATTTTATCGCCAAGCTTTTAAAAATCTGGACTTTAATTCCAGGGCAACTAGCTTCTGCAAAATTTTTAATAGCTTTTTTTAGCTTATACAAAACTACATCCCTATATTTAGAGACAATAATTTATAAAAAATTATTAATTTCCCAGGGATAAATTACTGCTGTATCTTTCTTAGCCTTCTTTCTTTTTTCCAGTGTAATTATAAAGGATTTTGAATCTGGATATTTTTTAGAAAAATAATTCAGGCTTGTAATTTCTTGACCATAGTAAATTTTCTTCACCTCAAAGGCAAAAAGCGACCCTTTGTGCTCTATAATAAAATCTACTTCCTGCTTTAACTGAGTTCTCCAATATCTCAGCATATCTGGGCCGAATATCTTTTTTAATTCAGTATATACTGCATTTTCAAAAAGCTGACCATCTACTTTCTCTACAATACTGTTATACTTTAGATAATTTAAAACCCCACTGTCTTCAAAATATATCTTTGGCATTTTTGTAAGTTCGCTCCTTAAATTCCTAAAATAAGGAGGCAATCTTTTAACAATATAAGTAGCTTCCAGTAATACAAGATACTCATAAACAGTCTCTCTTGCAATTCCTGCACTTGACGCAAGTTCATCAATATTAAGTAAGTTACCTGATTGGTCTGCTAAAATTCTCAATAGATTATTAAATTTCATAATATTTCTTATCTTTCCAATATCTCTAATATCCTTTTTTATATATGTTTGGATGAGTTCCTTCAGGTAATAGCCCCTATCATCAATTTTAGGAATTAATGCAATTCTTGGATAATTACCATAAATTATAAATTCTTCAAAAAGTTCTTTCAGTTCTTTTTCTGTTCTTTCATCAGCTATTTTATTTAAATTAAACATTTTTTTTCTAAACCATAAAAATTCTTCAAAATCCAGCCCAAAAACTTCAAAAGTTACTACCCTGCCGACCAGTGATTGCCTAATTTTCGATTTGACTCCAAGGGCAGAAGAACCTGATATAAATAATTTAAATCGGTCAGAATGATTATCAACCATAAGTTTTATGAAGCTTGAGGCACTGGTAAGGTACTGTATCTCATCAATAAATATATAAATTTTCCCTACATATGAAGTCCTTGCATCAATGTAACCAATTAAAGAGTCAACTCCTTTGTTGCATAAATCGAGCATATCAAGATCTTCTAAATCAAAATAAAAAACAGCCACATCGGGAAGGCCGCCATCTTTTAATCTATTTATAAACATTTTCATTATTGTAGTCTTGCCGACCTGTCTTGCCCCATAAATAACTATAGCTTCTTTGTAATTTAAAAACCTATCAATAGAAGATATGATTTTTCTTTTAATAAAACTCAAATAATCTTTCCTTTCTACCAATATTAATTATAATATACTCTACAAAATATTAAATTTTATGTCAAGTAAGGTCTTGTTATTATTAAGAGTTTTCATCATAATTTAAAATGACATTTTTAAACAAGGCAGGGCTTTTTACATTTCTGATATAACCATTATAGAGATCATATCCAACTTAAAAAGAAAAAATGAGATATCCAAAGAATTAGATCACACAGTTTATAAAAAAATTAATTTTCAATTTTCTCAAAATTTAGGAAGGTTAATGGAAAATATTGTTCTCCTTCAGCTTAAAAGGAAAAATAAAGAAGTTTATTTTTATACTGACTCTGCCGGTGGTGAAGTTGACTTTGTGATAAGAGATGGTTTAAAAATTAAAGAACTTATTCAGGTTTGTAGCAATTTTGATGATTTAGAAACCAGAGAAATAGAAATCAGACCTCTTGTAAGAGGAAGCAAGCAGTTAGAGTGCAATAATCTAACTATAATTACCTATGATCAAGAAAAAGAGGAAATAATTAAAGAAAAGAAGATTAATTTTAAAGGGACCACAATTTTAATCCAGAAATTGGATAATGCCTTGTATTATAAGTAACTAAAACAAGGTCATTTATTATACAGGTTGCAACAATAAGAGTATCTATAAGAGAAAGTGTTATCCCTTTACTTTTATATTCTCTTATATGTTCCCCTGCCCAGTCAGCTATGGCTCTGGTAAGATCGTAAACTTTCAGTGATTCAAGAAATTTATTTGTCGCTTCTTCTTCTCCACTTTTGACTCCTAGCTGGACTTCGGCAATACACAAAGCTGAAATAGCAGGAAAGTGGCCAATTTTTTTAATTTCACCCAGCAATTCTATAGCTTTCTTTCTTCCTATTAAAAAATCTATAATAATATTAGAATCAAGAAGATATTCACTCATTATAAATTCTCTTTAATCTTTCTTCGGAATCTTCTCTTATTTTTTCTACAAATTTTATTACATTCTTGGTAGAAGAAAGCTCAGGATGATTGTCTATTTTCCAGGCACCGGCACATTCTTTTAAAGCTTTTGAAAATTTTTCTCTTGCTATTTTTTCTTTAGCTGCTTCTGCTGCAAACTTACTTCTACCTCTCCTGCCTACTAAATCATCTATTTCAGTAATAATTTCTGGAGGAAAAGTTAAATGAACCTTTATTTTAGCCATTATTTTTCACCCTTTATAGTTCCACATTCTAGTTACATTAAAAATGTAACACATTATATTAATTTTGTAAATATTAAGATGTCTTCGTCTCTAGCTTGCATCTCAAATCTTGTACCTGGAAATACTATAGCTTCCAGACTTATTAGTATATTTAAAATATAAGCCAGTTGTTTTTAAACTTATACAACTATTTGTTTAACTGCCAATCTTCCAGCGTAATTAAAAACAGAAAAAAACCGTGTATAATATTACTATGGCTACAAAATAAACCGTACAAAATATTAACTATGCTCCGGACAAGGTTGCCGAAGTTCGTTGACCCGCATTTAAATTATTATGTCAGAGACAAGAGAGGTTCTGAAGTAGAAAGAGTAAAAGTAATGACAGGCGAAGAAAACAGATGACTGACCATAATTTGATATATCTAAAAATGGTCTTGACTAATTTAAGATATATGGTAAATTAGTCATAACAGAATTATAAGATATTATTAATATGGAACTGCAATGGAAGAAAAAATAAAAAGAATATACACATCTCTTATAAAGGAACATTTTAAAAATCACCGACAAATGATTTTTCTTAGTGGGCCCAGGCAAGCCGGGAAAACCACAGTAAGTCTCATGGCCAAAGAATTTACAAGCCAATTTTCATATTTGAACTGGGACAATTTAGATCATAGGAAAATTGTTCTGGAAGGTGTTAAAAGTGTTGCCGGTTTTGCTGGTTTAGATAAGCTAACCTTAGAGGAACCCATTATTGTTTTTGATGAAATTCATAAATATGGCAAGTGGAAAACATTTTTAAAGGGATTTTTTGACACATACAAAGAAAAGATAAAAATTATTGTTACCGGCAGCTCCCGATTGGACATTTATAAAAAAGGCGGAGATAGTTTGATGGGCAGATATTTTCCATACCGACTGCATCAATTATCTATAGCAGAACTACAACGTGTTGAGCTAACAGATAAAGAAATCAATGAGCCCTTTAAAAGCAAGAGCGAAGATTTTGAAAAATTGCTTAAAAACGGAGGTTTCCCTGAGCCGTTTATAAAAAATGATCCCAAGTTCTTGAACCGTTGGAAGACCTTACGCCAGAAACAATTGATACGGGAAGATATCCGGGATTTAAGCCGCATTCAAGAATTAGGGCAGATCGAGATTTTAGCTGAAATTTTAAAACATCAGTCTGGCCAGCTGACCAATTACTCAAGCATTGCTAAAAAAGTCAATGTATCTTCTGATACCATACGTCGCTGGATCAAAACACTGCAGTCTTTT
>Ga0210003_1000612_pt1 | contig 32205 bp, 25 predicted proteins | sample LantaG_FD_182804 | JGI IMG/M metagenome (GOLD analysis project Ga0210003, IMG submission 182804) | Deep subsurface microbial communities from Baltic Sea to uncover new lineages of life (NeLLi) - Landsort_02402 metaG (SPAdes) (version 2) | ecosystem: Environmental > Aquatic > Marine > Oceanic >... | reverse complement strand
GTTTCAATCCACGCCCCCGCATGGGGGGCGACTGTCTTCTCATAACTTATTAAATTTTAAATGTTTATCTTGTCTTTTGTGCGGACCTTGTTTCTCAGCGTATACCATTATTCAATTGCCAAAGAGCATCTTTCCAACTAGCTGTATTTTCAGCATGTTAGATGTGGTGCGAACCTCGCTATCAAAAAATGCCGTCTTACATCAGGAAAATAACAAACCTTACATGAAATCTTTTTTTGTGGGCTTGGGGTTCGCAATTGTTTGTCAGACAATCAGAGGACCCTCTTGATCAAGGGTTGCCTTGGCCCCTACATGTTCTACGCGATGTCTCCAATTGGACCCCAGAAAATAAAATCTCAGGCTATCTGCCTTAGGGTCAATCTCATCAATCAATCTTTGGCGCAAAACTACCCACTGCGCGGGATCGACAATACATTCAAAAACAGAGTATTGTACCCTTTGCCCGTAGTCCATGCACGCCTTTGCCACCCTTCGCAAACGGCGTTGCCCTCCGTTTTCGCTAGTTGCAACATCATAACTTACCAGCACAAACATTAAAACCCCCTTATTTCCAGATAAAAGGCGGATATCCGTCCATATCACCTCTAAGATACCGAGCCAATAACAGCGCTTGAGTATGAAACAACAAGCCTATGGTAACCCTTTCATTAAGGAACGGGTGCATTATCTCATCCTGTTTTCGTTTTTGATAGGCCACTAAAACGGCCTTCCTGATTTCATCATCCATTAAAACAGCACCAGCTTCTGTTCTCCTGAATCCTTTCTTCTGTACCTGAGAGAGATTTATGAGAGAAAGGGCCAACCGGTCAGCTAAAAAAGGCCGGAATTCTTCCATTATGTCTAATGCCAGCCCGGGCCTGCCAGGACGGTCTCTATGCAGAAAACCGACCGCAGGGTCCAAACCTACCGACTCGAGGGCGGAACGAACATCGTGCATGAGAAGCGTGTATAGGAACGATAGAAGGCAATTTACCTTGTCCAATGGCGGCCGTCGATTTCGTTCCCGAAAGGCAAAATCTTGTTTTTGTGAGATGATCAACTGGTCGAAGACATCGAAATATGCATGTGCTGCATCTCCTTCAATGCCGCGCAGGGCATTCAGGACCAGATCTGATTGCAGTCTCCTTAGCGAACCTCTGATGTGCTGAGAGGCCTGCTCTACCCGGTCTTTATCCAATTTATCCGAATGATCTCTGATCGCCCGTTGAAGCACAGTCCGGCAGTTGGCCAATTTTCCGGTAAGCACTGCCCTTGCCATTTCAGCAGAGAACTTCAGATCATCGGCCCTGCGGTATTGTTCCCTCCTGAGCAAAACATTACCGGATACTGGCCCCTGCACCCTGGCAAGGAAGCGCCCGTTCTCTGTTAAAAAGCTTATGCCCACATCACTCTGTGCACAAAAGCCCATCAAAAACGGACTGAACCCAACGTTTCCGAAGCAGACAATCCCGCCTATGGTATGAATGGGAACACGTAGACGAATCTTACCATCTGCCTTAACCACAACGGTTTCACCCTCTTTTGCGAGGTATGCCCCCTGCGTAGTAACAAAAAGAGTGTTTAGGTGTCTTTTCATGGATTAATCACTCTGGATAAATATCGCCTAACAGAGCGGCTTTGCCCGATTGTCTTGGGCAGACATATCTGCGCAAGTGAACAGCTCTTGCACTTGGGCATATAAACCGGCTTTGGAGTCTTACCAGATTCAATCAGCTTATGCAGGTGCATCGCCGCATCTTCGGTGTTATGTCTCAAATCACCATCAAAAGCAACATCAAGCCGGCGTCGTGTTTTACCATAAAAAAGGGCTCCGCACGGGACTTCAACGCAAAGCATTTCTTCCAAACACATGCCCTGAGCGCAAAGCTGGACCTTGTCGAATTCCTTGGACTTCGGCCTGCCCCGTTTGTATTCCACGGGAAAAGGCCGCCACCTCTTAGGGGAAGCGCCCTCGCAGAGATGGAACTCCACCACGTCTGCCATGCCGATCAAACCCAGCCGGAGGGAACGTAAAGGCATGCCGAATTCAATCCGCACACCCTTTCTGGATTCCCGATCAACCTCGTGGACTCGTTCATGCAGTATCCTACCCTCTGCTGTCAGACGATTTTCTTCCCAGACCTGTTCTATATGGATCAGGGCACATTGCCGCTCACAGAACAATAGATGCTGTAGAGCAGAAAGCGGAAGCAGGTCGTCTTCGTTGTACATGGCGCTTTTTCTCAAATCTTTTCTTCAAGAGTTACGTTTTGTGGCACATTGTTTTTATTAATTTCAACATCATAGTCAGAGAATGCACGCGCAGGGGTAGCAATATCTGTTGCACGCTTAACTGTTACAAGTTCAAACAACTTATGAGCAGGGGCATTGCCCAGCATTGAGTCGTGCTTGAACACAATCAATTTGCGCGCATTCATTTTTCCGCGTGCCGCGGAATGGTCATGGTCAAACATATTGACAAACGAATCCCACAACAATTTCAGGTCGTCTTCTGAAAACCCTGTCTGGGCGGCTAAATGCGCTGAGATATAGCCTTCCGCACGATAAAGGGCATAAGGAACGATATGCTTTCGGCCCATCGTTTGAACAGCACCACTTTGCTCTCGTTGCTCAGCCTCTCTTTCTGTTTCTACTGCCATACGCGTAATGCTGACTTCCATTGGAACGATTGATTCAATACTGCGGGCAAAGTTCAACTGAACTGGCCCGCGAACCTGGCCACAGTTGTTTTCTTTGGTTGACATCACTGCGCCAAATGTTCGAACATCAAAAAAATTCTTGCACATCCAATCACGCCCAAGTTCAATTATGTTTTTCATGGACGCCTCATTTTTTTGAACGGCCTCATATGCGTCCTTCCTGGTTGTACTCAGGACTGACTTTTCCCTAATGTATATTCTGAATGGAGATTGATTGCCCTTAACAATCTCTACAAAATTACGAATTTTACGCTTCAGGCATACATCAGTAACAAGACCATAACTTGTTTCCGGGTCAATGCGCGGCATATTTCCCGCATCCGGATCACCATTGGGATTGCCGTTTTCTACATCAAAAAGATAAACAAACTCATACCGGTTTTGTATAGTGTTACTCATTGTTATCCTCCTTCTTGTCTGATTTAGTGTAAAAATCTTTTCGCTGGTGATAATATCCGATCGCAAACAAACCCTGGTCATCCAGACTCAAATGAGCGGGGAATATCTGAATATCCTGCATGATTTCTTCAATCATTTTGTCGGTGCCCCAATCTCGTCCTTCGTTCATTCGTTTAACCTTCTGTATATGGTGCTGTGCGAGTCTGAGCAACCGGGGGAAAACAGTACGTGGCGTTGCGGATGCCGAACCATAAAAGCTATCCTTGATTGTCGTATTGGCTCCTGGGATTGCATCCCGCTGGGCTTTTTCAAGAACGGCAAAAAGCCGTCCCAACCTGTACGCAACGTTGGTTGATTCCTTATCTAATGCCATGGTAACCTCCTTTGAAATTTTATTAATACGATATTTTCTGACAAGGCATGCCTTGATCATTGCCGCACGCAGGTAATTTATTTCCTGATCCGCACGTATGCGGCCTATTATTGCCGTCATCAAACTTTGAGGATAGGCAGTGCCTGTCATAATCGATCGCATAACTGGACCGGCGAGCACAGGTTTTATATCCTCGTATTTTCCGTCTTTTTTGCGCCGTGCGGTTTCCTTCAGTAATCGCCACATACCAGGAAATTCCGGGTCACTGTCGTAGTTTTTGATTATAGACAGGTCTCTGAAGTGCCGGCCGATTTTAGCGCTGATGTCTCCCACTGTGCTGACGTGCCAGAAACGAACAGAAAGGCGTGACGCATTGGGAGAAAGACCCAGGATGTAAAATTTCATGCCGGTGTCGCCAATTTCTTCCGGCAGTTTCTTGCCATCACGAACAGCGCTTAAATAATCACGAATTTCTCTAATATCGCCGCTGTTGTCCTGAGGGTTCAGGATCAATCCCATAAAGCCTTCAACAGGCGATTCGCGTTCTGTCCAGAAGACTGTCGCTGCATCTCCTATCTGGATCTTCTGACGGCTTTCAAAGCGAAGGAGATGATTAAGAGCTGTGGTATAGTTAAAGGTAATGCCTTCGCTGACTGGGGCATTGTAACTCTGTTCTTTACCATAAGATTTGAAGGCATCCGGCGTAAAGGAGACAATTGAAGCACCGGAAGTTTGAGCTCCTCTAACCCCTTTGATTTTCGGGTGCAGGCGAGCAATCGGTTTTTTTTCGCCGCAGACCAGGCATGTCGCAACAACTCCTGAACTGTTCTCGGAATAATGTTTCAACCAGGCATCCTTGATCTTTGGCCGATCATGAATGTAACGAAGTTCACCATCCAATTGAAAAACAAGGTTCGCCCCGGCTACCATATCGTCCCAATATTCCAATTCCGGTGCATTCGCGGGATTCCATGAATCCAGAAACCGCAATACAGCCGCCATTCCTTCGTCATCAAGTTCTTCTCCGATATTATGATGAAGTTTCTTAAACGCCTCGAAGGTTTTCAGGGATCGTTCCGGTTTCCCCTTATTGTCGACTCCAAGGACATACCCTGTGTTATCCCACATAAAATTTGCGGCAATATTTACTGATTTAATCACCGCATCCGGAACAATCATTTGTTTTGGCAGTAATCTTTTGCCCTGTGTTTCTCTCACGTCAATGACCTGAAGCAGTTCTCCTTCAGGATTCAGCAGCAATGCAAAGTGGATCTTTTGAGAGCTAAATCCCAAGAGAGGGATATTCACATCCGCATTGTCTCGTAACCTTCCATAATAGTTGTTCAATGCCGGCAGGATCATGCCTTCACCCCCTTTCCGTCAAATGTAGGCACTTCAATGATTCCATTGCTCATCTCAGCCCTGAAGAATTTCGCTTCCATATCGTTTTTAAAATCTATGTCGTGAAGCATCCAGCCCAAATCCTGTTGGCCGGTAAGTTTTGATTGAGGGATGCCATCCTCTATCAATTCAAAGTGAGCGGAAAATTCACGACAACCTAGATAGGGATGATGAAAGCATTGTCCTTTACGTGCGCGGCGATCAAAAATCTCTTTGTGCTTGGCGGCGTTAGTATCTTCATTTCCACTGAATTCAAAATGCGCTTCAATGACGTAGGAAACATCCCGTAATACCATTGCCGCGCGCTGCTGGCGATCGTTTTCAATGAAGGTTTCAACAGGGCTGACGCCATCATTCATGGCTTTTTTAACAGTACCCATTGGCAATTTTCCGGCAAGTTCATTACGCCTGATATTGTCAAACTGGATCGGATTAAGCACATGGATGCGGTCTATTACCCAGGTAATCGCAGGTTTCCAGTAAATGGCCTCGAGAATCCCGCGAGCGGCCGACGGCGTCATCACATCATAACTGACCCGTTCCACCTTCATCTCCGGACGTGTGAAACAGGCATAATCACCCCAAACTTTTAATTTTATGCCATACGACATTAAGACACCTCCTCTCCGTAATGATTATGCGTATGAAATCTCTGATTACATTATTAAACTCTCAACATCGTGAAAGGTTGGATCCTCCGTGCAAAGCCCAAGATCATCACGATACAGGTCCATATTAATTAAGACGCAATATTGGTCATGTACACGTTCTATACTACCCGCCTGTTCCAGGCTGTTTAACATCATGGGATGTATCTGTACCGTAAAACGCTGTGCCCTGCGGACAAATTTTGCCGGATACTCGGCATAACGCAAACCCTTGATAATTTCCTGTGCCTCTTCATTCCATGGAATAATAATGGATTCCATACTATCTTTTATGATCTTAAACCTTTCATCTATCTCTCTAAAAGAAAAATCCCCTCTTAGTCTCCCCTCAGCCAAAATATCCAAGATTTGGTATTCATCCAATTTTTCTCCTTTAATCCAGTATAATGTCTTGAAATACTCTTCAACACTCTCAAGGGATAAAGGATCATCCTGGTGACGCATTACGGTTTCGGCTATCTCAGCTGTATGACGAAAATGACCCGGGGGCAGACCCTCTTCAGACGAAAAGATATAGACCTGTCCGCCTTTGGCTAGTTTCCCTTCCCTGTTACAACGCCCGGCCGCTTGGGCAATGGAATCAATGCCTGCTACCGAGCGAAATACAACGGGGAAGTCGATATCCACCCCAGCCTCAACCAACTGCGTGCTCACGAGTCTACACGATAAATCGGAGGATAGCGCCTTTTTTATCTCCCCTATCCTTTTTGTTCTATGTGCAGGACACATCAATGCGCTTAAATGATAGCATCCTTCCACGCTACGAATTCGGTCGAAGACCTTGCGGGCTTGCTTTCGGGTATTTACAATGCACATGACCTGTCTAAAACCTTTTAGTTTATCTGCCAATTCATCATCAGAAATCTCCGGCATGACCTTAGTTTGGACCCGTTTGAAGGCATTGTAAAGATCAGAAGGATCGGAAATGATTTCATAAACATCATCCAGACCGTCTGAAAAACTATCGCTCGTCGATAAAGCAGGTTGTGTGGCGGTGCATAAAACAATGGTAGTTCGATATACGGCTGAGAGCTCTCGCAAGACTTCCATACAGGGTTTTAACAATGGAACTGGGAGCATTTGCGCCTCATCCAAGATAACCACGCTTCTGGCGATATTATGGTCTTTTCTGCATCTTGATGATCTGCTCCTGAATAATGACTCAAAAAACTGGACATTTGTGGTAACTATGATCGGAGCATCCCAATTCTCAGCAGCAAGACGGGAACGATAATCTTCTTCTTTCGGCTCAAAATTGCTGTGATGTTCCAGTACCGCGTCTTCTCCCAGTATCTTTCTAAAAACAGCTGCATTCTGCTCGATAATACTGGTATATGGGATAACATAAATAATTCTTTCCAGGTTATATTTAAGGGCATGTTTCATGGCAAAGGCAAGTGACGAGAGTGTTTTTCCTCCTCCGGTAGGCACGCTTAGGGAGAATAACCCTTGGGGACGCGCTGCTGCATCAAGACAGCTTTCCAAAATGGCTGAACGGTGCCGATTTATTGGCGTATGTGGGCCGTTCGCTGTCAGTGTTTCAAGTGCAGAAGCCAGCTTAACATCCAACTCGGATAAGGATGGATACCCTTTTCGCCACGAGAACTTCTCTTTGTTTATGAAGGCTTCAGTATCCAAAAAATCCGCATCAACAAGACAAGAAAAGATCATCCTTATAAAAAAGGAAAGTTGAAAGCCAGAACGTTTTTGATCAAGCACAAAAGGAAGATTACTTAATTCATTGCTATCGAGAATCCAATTAGGACAGGTGGGATAATCAGGGATAATTTTTTCAAGCCTGGTAGCGAGACACGAACTTTCATTTGATTTGCCATCCGGGAGCCCGGCGTGGTGGCCGGCAATGGCATAGGCCAATAGTTTGCCTTCATTGTTGCCTAGATGCCTAAAGGCATGTTGAGCCCCTGCCGTGGAATGATCTATGCGCCCCCGTTTTGTCTCAATGTGAGCATCGCTTCCTTCTTCAGCGCCAAGCATTTTCTGAAATTCATCTGAATACTTTCCAATATCGTGCCACAGCCCGGCCAGATAACCCCAGTCCCCAGCGTCAAAGGCCTCTGCAAATAATCGGGCATTCTCTGCCACGTTTTTCAGATGGTCTTCAAGCAGCTGCCACTCCTCTGGCGGCCTGCCCTCCAGGGTATGGGCATAATATTTTTGTGTCATAGTGCTCACACTACCCTCTCCCAGGGGTTTGGGCTCTGGTTCTTGCTTTTGGTAAAGGCCCTTATCTCCTTTTGCTGGTCCATCAGGTTGGCGATAACTACGTTGTCTGCCCTGGGCATGTAGCCGAGTTTTTGGCCCTGCCAGTATATTTCGATGGCCTTTTCATCGTATGGATTGTGTGGCTGCCTTTTAAGGAAAATGGGCTGCCCCGGTTTTAATGCATCCCACAGCTTTTCTCCATTGTAGTACTGAAAACCTGCAAGCCTTGTCTCTAATAAAATTACACTTTGAGATGTGCCACGCGCAGTAAGCCTCCACGGATAAATGAAGACCAAAGGCAGGCCAGCTAAAGACTTTAGAAAACCCCTTCTATCCATAGCTTCATCCTCTTTAATTTAATATTGCACACCTCATCCCCCAAATAGTGTCCTACCTGTAGATTTTTTTCATCTTTTCTATCTCTTCTTTTACCTCCTGCCTTAAACTCTCTGGAGATAAGACCTCTACCTGTGATCCATATTTTAAGACCTCCCTTTTTATCTCCCTGAAGTCTGCTACTGGAAATTTAAGGCAGAGGCCCCCGTCTGCATCCCTGATTGTCTCCTGTTTGGGATGCCAGACCTGCTCAGATATCCAGGGGGCAATATCCGGAGAGAATTTAAGGCAGACTTCTATGGTGGTATCACTGCTTATGAGACCAAAGTTTTTTCTTATATAGCCCTTTATTGATGTAATGGGCACATTGGCATCAATTCTTACAGCAGAGGGCTCTACAGAGCGCATCCTGGACAAGGCAAAGTCCCGAAGCCCATCTCTGATTGCACAATAGGCAATGAGATGCCAGGTCCCCATATATTGAAGCAGATGCAGGGGGAGGATGTCCCTCCTTGTATATTCGTCCTTATGCGGAGAATAGTAGCCGATCCTCAAGGGTTTTTTATTAAAAAGGGCATCTACCACCTGGTGAAAGGTCTTTTCTTCTATCCTGGAGTATTCTATATTTTTTACCGAAATCCTTTCATTGAGATCATCCAGTGAAATAGAACCCCTTATAGAATGCAGGGAGATTATCTGCTCGAGAAAGGATCTAAGAGAGACCTTTAATCTTTTGTCCGGTACAGTGGAGGCAAGTCTGGATGAAATAAGAAGGGCAACAAGCTCCTCTTCATTTATCCATATTCCGGGGAGCTCATAGGTGTTATCTTCATAGTCATAGCCCCTTTTGGTGGCCACATAAACTAAAGGCGCACCAAGCCTGTCCCTTATAAACTCAATATCCCTTTGCGCTGTCTTTTGGGATAATTCAAATCTTTGGGCAAGCATCCTGGAATTAGGAAATCTCTTTGCCTTGACCTGGTCATTAAACCACAGGAATCTCTCCAAGATCACCTTTGAAGCCATACTATCCCCTCTTTAAAAAAACTGCTCCAACACCTCATCATTTACCATCTTTCTGTCAAAGCCCTGTCCCAGTACCTTTACCTGCCTGAAGTCCTCCTGGCAAAAAGGGAAGAGATAGACGCTGTCTGTCTCGTCGTCGATCAGATCCTGGCAGCGTTCGGATAGCTCATCGAACCTGTTTTTCTCAAGCTTTCCAAGAAATGCACTCTTTTGCACGCGCAAAAGGCCATATTGCTTGCATATCTTCGCCACTTTGTTTCTGCAACCATCTTCAGAGATGTCATATAAAATCCATACAAGCACACTCATGCTAGAACTCCTTTATCTCAAGCCAATCAGGCCTGTTCTCCCCGGTCTCTTCAAGCAGGATGTTGGCGAGCCTGTGTGCCTCGTGCTGGATGATATAGCGACGTTTGACGTTCCTGCGGCGATATCTTATCTGTTCATCCAGATGCCTGTTCATTGCCTCCACAACCACGGGCTTGCCCTTTATGTTCAGAGACACCGCCTGATCACTCACATCAAAAAACTCATCTTTCATCTTTTTGCCTGTAAAAAGATAAAGAGATGCTTGCTCGGCATAAACTCTGAACGGTTCAATAAGGTCGAATACAAGGGATTTCTTGTTGTAGTTGTCTGTGTGTAAGAACCCCACATATGGATCAAGGCCGGATAGGATGCAGGCCTTTTCAACAATAGAGTAAAGTATACCATAACAATAATTTAAAGTGGCGTTAAAGGGATCTTCTGCTGGTCTGCGGGAGCGGCCTTTGAACCGGTATTTTTGTGGTAAAAGACCTGACAGACATTGAAAGTAGGCCCTGCCTGCAGTGCCTTCAAAGCCCATGATAGAGCCTCTTGCGCCTTCAAGCTCGGCATTGGCCGATGGCAGATCAGCACTTGCCTTTTCAATAATATTGAAGTGTGGGGTAAAATGCTCTTGTCTGCCAGGACGGGCGTACATCAACTTTTTCAGGAAACCCACCTGATTGTCTATCTTCTGGGAAATCAGATCGATGACAAGCTCAAGCCCTAAAGTGCTATCCGCAGCCTCAATCTGCCTCCTGCGCACCAGTGCGGTTGAGCCCATCTTCGAGAACCAGACTCTGCCTATGGGATCGCCATATGTATCCAAAAAGATCACATCGATATTGTGCTCAAGGGCCAGAACTACGGCCTGGGTGGAAATCATAGCCTGATTGGATATGACAATGCTCTCTACCTTGAGCGGAGAGATATCAAAGACCTTTTCCTTTTGCCTTAAGCGAAAACAATCGTCTTTCTGGGAGATAAAGGTGCCCGGGCTATTTATGACTAGTTGCACGTAACCTCCACACAATTAACAAAAGATCTCCATAATTTCAACAAGTTAGATCTATAGCTAATCCATGTAGTTAAAGTTCCACCATTATAGGTGAACCCCTATTAAGATGTTTATATAATCGCATTTCATTCAGGTTGCGGTTCATGAAAATCCAACAATTACATTGCAATACTCATGTAAATTTACAGTCATACAAAGTTTACTACAATATTAGTATAAGCATATATAACATAAAGTCAATAGTTTGATATAACTTGTTGATTTTTCTGGACACTATCCAGATATAAAGCAGCGGCCTGTTCGGGGAAATATGCCCTACTATACGTAGGGGCCTTTTGCCCCCATCGGCCTTAGACATGTTTTGCAAAAGTTACTTTCCATTATAATGCCGCAAAGTGGCATAGCGGAGCTTTTTACGACTGCATCTCCTATAACTCCTATACTCTTTATCTCAATAACTGATTTTGGCGGCCTTTAATCCACAGATTACACGGATTACTCTAATCACTTGAAGGGCGATGCAAAATCTGTAGGGTTTAATTCCCCTATTTCTTGCTGCGATAGAAAAGATAAAATACTCATTTTGATACCCCGTGGCAAGCCACGGGGTAGTTCATTAGATATCGTGCGTTTAAAATTTATAGGTGATGCCAAAGGCGACCACTGGATAATACTTATATTTATCTAACTCATCTTCGATATCCTGCTTTTCACTGGCTAGATCTGCCTGAAAGGATGGAATAATGGTCATCGGTCCGTTTGCAACAAGGTCAATATCGGGAGAACCCTGAAAGACAACACCCATGTCAAGGGTTAGCCCCCATCTCTTGCCTTTTCCTGCTGCATTTCCCCAACCAATCCCTGCATAAGGCGCTATTTTGTCAAAATCCATCTTGCCTGTAAGGGTGCCTACCTGATCAGACGTATATGTAGTGGTCCCTATCGTATATGAGACGGTTGGTTTTGCTTCCATGTCCAGTTCATTCTGATTTATTATTCCGCCACCGCTTAAACGGAAGCCGCCATGAAACGGGTACCAATCAAGCAATACCGAACCGGAAAGGAGGTCTAAATCAAAATCATATTTAACATCGCTCTCTTTGCCGGTGTAATCATAGCTAAAGGTGTTGACCCCCAGTCTCAGATTAACATCAGATGTTATGCGTGTTGTGATCTCAACACCAACGCCTAATGTGCTGAGTTTGCCTGCAACTGCAAATCTTCCGGAATCTGCATACACTGATCCGCAGAAAACCAGGATAGACATAATACCCGCCAAGAAAATAATGATGCTTTTCTTCATCAAACTCTCCTTTCTTCTTGAAGATATAGATTAACTAGCCAGTTTGAACAACATGACCGAGGCCTTTGCACAATACGCATTGTGTCATTTCGAACGAAGCGAAGCAATCTCTAAAATGGGAAATAAAAGAGATTGCCACGTCGCTAATGCTCCTCGCAATGACAGGATAGATAATTATGTAAAGGTCTCATGCTATGCTAATCGGCATTATGTGTTTTTTACTGTAATCTGGTTGAACTACATGTACAATGGCAGTCTCTAGTGTTTGCCTATCGCCTTCATTAGATTTAATGGCACATCAAAAAAGAGGATTGTAGTTAAACCGATTGGAGGGTAAATTACAGGATAGTCCTCTTTCCATTGTACCTTTCGGTATCGTAGAATCTATCCACATCGACAAGTTTCAGTTTATCGATAACCTCCTTGAGGGGAACGGATGTAATCTCTCCGTGAGAGAAGCTTACCATTCTGCCAAAATCCTCGCTGAGGATCATATCGACTGCTGCAATGCCAAACCACCTGGCCATGAGACGGTCGCGGGCCGAGGGCGATCCTCCCCTTTGAAGATGACTCAAGATCACATAACGTGCCTCAAAGCCGGTCCTTTTTACAATTTCGTCAGCAACGTAGCTTGCAATCCCACCGAGAGAGCGGTGCCCAAAATCATCAACTTTATCATCTTTGTAAAATTCTTGCCCTTTCCTTGGCCTTGCTCCTTCAGAAACAACGACGATGCTGTACTGGATCTCCCGGCCCTTCCGTTCAAGGAGAAGTTCGCATATCCTCTCCATGTCAAAAGGATACTCCGGGATCAGAATAACATAGGCACCGCTGCATTCTCCTCCATGCAGGGCGAGCCAGCCGGCATGACGCCCCATTGTTTCCACAACAAAAATTCTGCCATGTGAACCTGCCGTGGTGCGCAACCGGTTAATCTCCTCCATTATGACATTCACGGCGGAATCAAAACCGATTGAATAATCAGTACCTAACAGGTCGCTGTCAATGGTTTTAGGGATACCTACAGTCTTAATCCCGCGCTTGTATAGCTTATAGGCAACCCCAAGTGTATCCTCACCGCCAATCGCCACAATGATATCAATTCCAAGTTTTTCAATATTCTCTAACAACTTCTCTGATCGATCATTTTTCGGATTAAAAGGATTTGTCCGTGATGTCCCCAAATTTGTCCCTCCATAACGGTCCCACGCTCGAACAATCTCTTCATCCAGATATTTAAGGTGGTGTGCAAAACTCTCCGGATCATCGGGATCAACCTCAACCAATCCCTTCCAGCCATCCATAACGCCTATCACCTCAAGTCTAACAGAGCGTTTTTCTGCAAGGTGAGAATCTAATGCTGTCTTCGTCACCCACTTGATCGCTCCGTTCAGACCTGGACAATCCCCACCTCCTGTTAAAACTGCTATCTTGATCGTCATGGATTCCTCCTCTGTCATTATCGACTATTCAATCCCCCGATTCCTTGCTGCGGATAAGAGGCAAAAGCTTGTTCTAGCGTTCATACCATCGATTATACCAAAAATAAAAATTTTTCCAACCTATTTAAATTGTTGGTTTCGTGAAAAGTCTAGAAACGTGTCATTGCGAAGCGAAGCAATCTCATGGAATATAACTATATGATATTATTAGATTGCTTCATCTCTTAAGCTCCTCGCAATGACATGCTCAGTTGGTTTTTACAACTGTATCAAGATCAACTGTCTTATTTTCTTTTCGTTTGACAAAGCCATATATTATGGTAATAGGAAATAATGGTTCGGCTATATTAGCGGGTTGGTTTCTCTCTGAAGGATTGATTCCTTTGCCGGAGTGGCGACCTGGGGCTTGGGACCATAATAAAGAATTAAGGAGATTAGTACTTTGGCAAAGGGAACTGTAAAATGGTTTAATGAACGGAAGGGGTATGGCTTTATTCAAAAGGAAGACGGACAGGACATATTTGTTCACCACTCTTCCATCAATATGACTGGATTTAAGACCCTCAATGAGGGAGACCAGGTGGAGTTTGAAGTGGAGGATAGCGACAGGGGACCTGCAGCTAAAAACGTCACTAAGTTGTAATTTTCCGCAATATAGCAATCACGGGCATCTCGTCTTACCTTGAAGAGATGCCCTCTTCTCTAAACAAGTCTGAGACAGAGGTTTAGAGCTAAGCATCCAGGAATTGAGATTCCTGCATGATGTGTATTCTATTTTTGCCGGTTCAGCATAACCCTTAACTTCCTGAGCCCTCAACCCGCAAGTTTATCTCTGTCTATTGTTATCTTATGTCTTGTCCTTGCCCGATCCATAAATGCATCGAGCACTGTCTCTTTTTTTAGGGCAAGCACCCCATCCTTTATTGCCTTGGCCTGTTCTTCGCTCATATCCTTCAGTGGTGCTTTCTCCTCCTTATTTATCCACACTATAATAATATCATTACCAATATTATACACCTTGGGCCTTTTAAGCTCAGGAAGATCACCCATTATGTCCCTGGCCATACCAAGCTTAGGTATCAACCACACTGAACGGTTGAAAAATCCTGTGTTTTCTATGGAGAGGCCTTTTTGTTTTACAAGTTCTGACGTATCCAAGGCAGCCAGCTTATCTGCATGGGCCTTTGCTTTATCTTTTGCCATTTCTTTCATAAGATCAGATCTTACCTTCTCTTCTACATCAGCCAACTCTGGAATACGTGAAGGTATCCTTTTTATTACCTTAAAGAGTATATACCCATCTTTTACCTCAATGACATCACTTATCTCACCCTCAGGATACTTAAACGCATCCTTTGCCACATCCGCGCCGCCGGGGATATCTATGGTCTCTTTTTCAGTAAAGGGACTCGTCTCCTCTACCTTAAGATTATGGGATGACCCATATCCATGTATATCGTAGCTTGTGTCTTCATAAAGTTCTACAAACGCATTGTATGCATCATTATATGCTATGTCCTTTGCCTTTCTCTTTTTCAGGGTCTCCATGATGGATTGTTTCACTACATCAAGTGTATGAGTGAGGGCATCCCTTTTTTCCTCAACCTTTACTATATGAAATCCAAACATTGTCTTCACAGGGCCTCTTATCTCTCCTGGCTTCATGGAAAACAAGACGTTGCCTAACTCACCACCGAGATCATCCTTCTTGAGAAAACCCAGATCCCCTCCCTTTGCAGCACTGCCTGGATCTTGAGAATATTTTTTTGCAAGGGATTCAAAGGATTTGCCTGACTTTGCTTCTTCCAATATCCTTAACGCCTCTTTCTCTTTTTGTTTAACTGCCTTGTCATTGGCTTGTTCCGGGACGCGTATAAGGATATGGCGTGCTCTAACCTTGGTCGGGGTGGTATAGAGCTGCTTATGCGCATCATAGTAAGCACTTGCCTCATCTATTGTGACATCCGCCTTAGGGATGTATGAGGCCGCATCAAAGCTTATATATGCAATGGAAATTTTTGGAGGTACTTTATATGCCTGCTTATGTGCCTCATAATAAGCCTCAATCTCCTCAGGGGCGGGATTCACTTCCTTTTCATATACACTGGGTTTTATACGGATAAGATTTAGGTCAAACCTGTCATTTTTATCACGAAAAGATGCCTCTATCTCCTTTTGGGTTACACTTACATTGCCTGTGATCATATCTTGCAAGCGCTTTCTTGACATCTCTTTTTTTTGTTGATCCTCAAACTGGCCAGGTTGAAGTTTATAATATCTGAGTACACGGTTATAAGCCGCCATATCAAATTTCCCATTACTCGTAAATGCTCCCACATCCTTAATAGCCTTAGCTAGTTCCTCATCTGTAACTATAATACCCACCCTTTTAGCTTCAAATTCCATGATATAATTATCTATCATCTGTTCAAGTACCTTCTGCCTAAGGTTCATCCTTTCTGCCATCTTATTATCAAATGTCTTGCCATACCGCTCCTGATAGGCATTGAATGCATCTCTATAGGCCTTTGAATGTTGCTGTACGGATATAATATGATTGTCTATCTGAGCAATCTTATTCGCCTTCCTCGTAAAGTATGTGCTCCCTCCCCAAAATATAAAGACGACTATGATAACTCCAAATATTAACTTTGTAACCCACCCTCTAGCATGCCTTCTTATGTATCCAAGCATCAAAGGTCTCCTTTTTAGTTTATAGGCTAAGATTAATCTAAACGATTTAGATTAATACGGCCATTATTGCAAGGGATTTATATGAAAACAGTGAATAGTAAACAGTGAATAGTAAAAAAGGCTTTGGGTGTTGGGTTTTGAGTGTTGGGTGATTAAGAATAGTCGAGAGTCGAAAAGATAAAAAATGGTTTTAAGGAAAGTGTACGGGCCTTTTGCCCTCATCGGCCCGCTTAAGGGAAATATGCCCTACATCAACATCCCCCAGGCCCCCTTCAAAGGGGGAATCTGTCCGAGCAGATTAAGGGATGGAGGGGTTCTTGAGCGGACCTTCTATCGCGATTTGCTAATACATCCTTTGGCATTGCTTAAAGGGGAATCGCTCCCTTATGTTTGAGCCCAAAGGGCAAGTTAGGGAGCGCCCGTAAGCAAGCCAAAAGGATGTATCAAAGAGCGATTCAGGCAAGCGAGAGAACCCTCATCCCGAAAGTATTTTCATCCCTGGTTGTGCCTGCCGCGCAGGCATGTCAGCTTATATTTGTTAGATGGCGAGTATCAATCTTTATCCGGAATATGGCTTAAGTCCTCCATCCATGGGGCATCCTCACTATCACTGGGTGCCCTATAATCCCCTCTTGGAGAAAGAGACCCGCCTGAACCCACCTTGGGGGCATTTGGAATACAAGACCTCTTAAACTGGCTCAGCCTGAAAAATCTGTGGAGGTATACCTTGAGCCAGTGTTTGATCTCGGCAATACTATACTCGTGCCTTCTGTCTTCGGGCACATCCGGCCAGATTCCTTTACCCTTATCTTTCCAGGCACACCAGGAGAGGAATGCAACCTTTGAAGGGGTATATCCATATCTTGTGATATAGAAATTGTTAAAATCCTGCAGATCAAAAGGCCCTATTATATCTTCACTCTTATGAGCAGGCTGGCCGTCAACAGTGCCTGGGATAAGCTCGGGGCTTATCTCAGTACCAAGGATATTCTCAAGACAGGAAGAAACATCTTCACCTAACAAATCTTTATCTACAACCCACCTTATTACATATTGAATCAATGTCTTAGGAACACTAGCATTTACACTATAATGCGACATATGATCACCGACACCATAGGTACACCATCCAAGGGCAAGCTCGCTCAGATCTCCAGTTCCTACAACTATCCCGTTTTTTAAGTTGGCAATCCTGAATAGATGAGAAGTCCTATCCCCTGCCTGTACATTTTCAAATGTCACATCATAGGCATCTTCACCCCTGGCAAAGGGATGATCTATATCCTTCATCATCTGTAGAGCGCTTGGTTTTATATCAATCTCACCTGCCTCAACGCCTAATGCATTCATGAGACGGATGGCATTGTTATAAGTCCTTTCAGATGTAGCAAACCCCGGCATTGTATATGCCTTTATGTTTGATCTGGGGAGGTTCAACTCATCCATAACCCGTGCGCACACGATGAGTGCATGCGTGGAATCCAGACCCCCGGATACACCTATAACAACATTTTCAATCCCTGCAAATCTCAACCTTTTTGCCAGGCCCTGCACCTGAATGTTATAGACCTCGTAGCATCTCTGATCTCTTACGTTCGGATCAGGGGGCACATAAGGAAATCTTTGAATCTGCCTCTCAAGGAGAATCTCCCCAGAAGGGATTTCCATCTTGATTGGTATCCTTTGGAAATCAGATATCTTATCCCTGTGTATCCTGATCCCATCTCCGAAACTGGTAAGCCTCATCCTGTCCTGTGCAAGCCGATCGATATCCACATCGCCAATAATCACCTGGGGCTCCCATGAAAACCTTTCTGAGGATGCAAGTAAATTGCCATTTTCCCAGATGGTGGCATGACCATCCCATGCCAGATCAGTAGTAGACTCTCCAGGCCCTGCTGCAGCATAGAGATAGGCAGCCACACAGGAAGCAGATTGCTTAGAAGCAAGACTACTTCTGTACTCGTCTTTGCCTATTGTTATATTAGAGGCAGACAGATTCCCTATCATCGTTGCCCCTGCGAGCGCTGCATAGCTGGAAGGCGGGATAGTTGCCCAGATGTCCTCACATAATTCAATAAAAAAAGAAAAGTTCGGGATGGTTTCAACATCGAATATCAGATTGGCCCCTATAGGGATGCCTTTATGGCCACATAAATCGAGTTTATCTACTATCAACTCCCTCGAAGTGCTAAATTGCCTCTTTTCATAAAATTCCCTGTAGTTAGGGATATAGGTCTTGACAGCAATTCCCAGGATTTTGCCCCTTAGAATTACTACGGCACAGTTGTAAAGCCTCTGCATTACCTTCAACGGGGCGCCGACAATTACAACCATATCTATATCAGATGTAGCATCCAAAAGCCTTTGGATGCTTGCTTGAACCGAACAAAGAAGGGCATCCTGAAAAAAGAGATCTTCATTTGTATATGCAGAGATGCCAAGCTCTGGAAACAGCGCAAACACAGCCTTTCTTTTGGCTGCCTTGTGCACTAATTCGATTGTTTTATCCACATTAAATTCAGGATCGGCGACCTTAACCTCAGGTATGCATACTGCGACCCTTACAAACCCATGTTTATACAGGTTAAAAAAGTCTGACCTATCCACCACTTCTTACCCCCTTCACATGGAATATTTATTCATCTCTATATGCACTATACACTAAAACAGTCGAGAGTCGATAGTCAAGAGTCGAGAGCCCAAAAAAACATTTATACGCCAAGGGTTGTGAGTTAAAAGTTAAGGAGTTAGGGAGAGATATCTGTTATTACTACGGCAATTAAACATATCAAATGTCATGCCGGACTTGATCCGGCATCCAGGCCAATTCTGGATTCCCGCTTTCGCGGGAATGACGGCTTTGACATATATTGTTGCCGGAGTAATAAGATTCGGCATAGGCAGATAGAGACACTATCAACAACTCTTAACTCTCCACTCCTTGACTCTCACCCCCATAACTCATTCATCTTGACCAGTACCTTTCAATCTATTAATATGATGTAGATGGACTTCACAAAAGTGACAAAGATTTCCAGATTTTTAGATCCTTCTCAAGGGTATGCTGAAGTCCAAAGGCTAAGCGAAGTAAGGGTTGACCCACTTACAGGGCATACAACCAGAATCTTAGACTTTCCTATAAAACAGCTGATGAAGGTTGACATAAGCTCATTGGTGGAAAAATCAAGACCTTTTTGTCCGTTTTGCCCGGAGATTAGGGATCAGGTAACACCAAAGTTCAGCCCGAACCTGCTAAGTAAAGAGAGGTTTACCCGTGGAGAAGCACTGTGTGTGCCGAATCCGTTTCCATACGATGAGAATGGTGCTGTTACTGTCATGACATACGACCACTATGTTGCATTATCTGATTTCACGCCTGATATATTAAGGGATGCCCTTATGTGTTGTATAGAATTCCTGGGCGAGGTAATCATTAATCAGCCAGGCGCTATATACCAGTCTATCAACTGGAACTATCTCCCTTTGGCTGGAAGCTCTATTGTGCATCCACACCTTCAGATTATGGCCTCGTCTTCTTCTACAAACTACTACACAAGTGTAACATCCGGATTATCAAGATACAAAGAAGAGAATAAAAGCCCATTCTGGCCGGATTTTGTGGTGGAAGAAAAAAGGATTGGCGAGAGAATTATAGCTGCTACACATGATATATCATGGATAGTAGCCTTCGCTCCCATGGGGGCATTTGATATAATTGGTGTTATAAGTAATGCACCTAAGCCTGCGGATATTAGTGATACTATAATGGATGACCTGGTAAATGGAATATTGAACATTCTAAAGTTTACTGATTCCATGAATCTATATAGCTTTAACATGTCTATCTACTTTCTTATAAATAATGAGAGATTTACCCCACACCTGCGCATATGCCCGCGTGTAAGCCTGCCACCTTTTGGTACAAGTGAGATAAACTACATGAGAATGCTCCATAATGAGACACTGACCACTATGAAACCAGAAGAAGTATGCAATGAGGTTAAACCGTTTTTTGCCAGTTGATTACAAATGCTTTATGTATTAAAGACAAACTATTCACTATGGGGAGGTTTTGTATGAGAAAATTATTTTTAATGGTAATTTCCATCTTGATTAGTAGTATATCCTTTGCCTCAGGGCCTGATCTCGTGTGGACAGGGGGCAGCTTATGTGTAAGTGATGAAGACAATCCAGGCTACCTGGCCGAAACATTTGTATCTCTTGGTAATTATAATAACGCGTATATCTTCACAGAGCCTATGCTCACCCTAAAAAGTGGCGATATTGGCGTAAGCGTAGGCGCCGGTGCAAGAATGCCAATATTGTCCGGGGATGTGTTGGCTGGGTGTAACGCGTTTTTTGACTATACAGATGACAATGACCATAAACGAATAGGCGCAGGGGCTGAGATATATCACCACAACTTTTCAGCACACACAAATATCTATCTCCCGCTATCTGACAGGAATGGCAGAGAAGAGGCATTGGCTGGAATAGATCTCACCGTAGGAATCCCTATACCAAGGGCCAGCTTTATATCTGTATGGCCAGGTCTCTACTTCTTTAATGGTGAAGATGAAGACGATATGAAGGGCCTAAGCCTTATTGTAAAAGTGCAACCAGCAAAGGCAGTTGCCATCAACATTGGCGCCAGGAATGATGCACTCACTGCTGGGAGGGATGAAAGTGAAATATTTGCCAGGATAGATATAACCATCCCCATGAAAAATCTGGGTATGGATCTATTCAAATTTGCCCCAGAGAAATACCCCATAGATACAAGTCAATATATGGATCATAGAGTGGTGAGGCAGAACTTTATTACCTATGAGAAAAAATCCTTATATCACCTCATCTTTCACCATTAATAAGGTTAAGGCGGGAAGTGGCTCAGCCTGGTAGAGCACAGCGTTCGGGACGCTGGGGTCCGGGGTTCAAATCCCCGCTTCCCGACCACATTTAATCTTAAACCTTGAGGGGGAAATGAAGCTGATTTTCTTTGCCTCTCGATTGGTTCAAACTTATCGAGATTATCATTACGAGTTTTAGCGAAGCAATCTAAAGGCTGAGATTGCCACGTCGCTAAAGCTCCTCGCAATGAATATGCCTGCCTATGCCTCCTGGTCGGGAATTGTTGGCCCACGAGGTAGAAGGCAAGGCTAAAAGAAATATTGCCAATCGGTAATGCAGACAGGCTTTTCAATCATGCAAAGATTCCAACCAATGAAATCAACAAAACTATATAAATATCTTTTCATATAAACCAGCATGCTGGCGTAGCAGACACAACCAAGGATGAAAATATTCTAGGGATGTAGAACTGCCTGAAATATTTTTTTGATACATCCCTAAGCTCGCAAAGGATGTATCAGCAAATCATCTCTCAAGGGCGGAAAGGAATATCTCAAGAGTCACTATCCCTTAATCTGCTCGGACAAATTACCCCTTTGAAGGGGCAACACCCCTTAATTCCCCCTTTGAAGGGGTACCACCCCTTTAATTCCCCCTTTGAAGGGGGCCAGGGGGATGTTATTGGGGTTAACACCCCCCTACCCCCTCAAGGGGGGACTTTCTCCGACAGGCGCTAGAATATGCATTTCAATCCCCTGATCCCCTGCCAAATATTTTTCATATAGTGCGCCTTTTTACCAAAAAATTGGCCTGTTTTTGTACTAAGCTAAATAAAAAGCGAAAACGCTCGTAATCTTAAGATAAGGATAGAAATTTTATCTTATCTGGTGATAATCCTTAATAACTTCTATAATAGGTCAATAAACCCATATAACTGAAGTTGAAAAAAGCGTCGTATCCTTATAAACCCCGTTAGCACTCATTGGCGATGAGTGCTAATAAATTCATACAAAGGAGGAACGCTATGAAGATTCGCCCGTTACAAGATAGAATTCTTGTAAAGAGAATAGAAGAAGAAGAAAGGACAAAAGGTGGAATTATCATTCCGGATACAGCTAAAGAAAAGCCTCAAATGGGTGAGGTTATAGCCGCGGGTAATGGTAAGAAGACAGAAGATGGCAAGGTCTTGCCCCTGGATGTTAAGAAAGGAGATAAGATTCTCTTTTCAAAGTATGGAGGCACAGAGGTAAAGTTAGAGGGCGAGGAATTGTTAATCATGAGGGAAGATGACATCTTAGGGATTGTCGAATAAAGAAAGATAAGGAGGTTTTAATATGCCTGCAAAAGACATTATTTATAATGAGGAAGCAAGGGCAAAAATTTTAAAGGGTATAGACAAATTGGCTAATGCTGTAAAGGCGACATTAGGTCCGCAAGGAAGGAATGCCGTCCTTGACAAGATGTTTGGGGCTCCCACAGTAACAAAAGATGGTGTAACTGTAGCAAAGGAAATAGAATTAAAAGACAACTTCGAAAATATGGGGGCTCAGATGGTAAGAGAGGTGGCATCAAAGACTTCCGATGTCGCTGGAGACGGTACTACTACTGCAACAGTTCTTGCTCAGGCCATATATCATGAAGGCCTGAAGTATCTGGCCGCCGGTATGAATGCTATGGAGTTAAAGCGTGGTATTGACAAGGCTACCAAGGTAGTAGTTGATGAGCTGAAAAAGGCAAGCAAGCCTGTAAAGGACAAGAAAGAGATCCAGCAGGTGGGAGCCATCTCTGCCAACGCGGATATTGAGGTAGGGGATATGATCTCTGATGCCATGGACAAGGTTGGTAAAGAAGGTGTTATCACTGTAGAGGAAGCAAAGGGTATGGAAACAACCTTGGAGCTGGTCGAGGGGATGCAGTTCGATAGGGGTTATCTCTCTCCCTATTTCGTGACAGATGCTGAGAGGATGGAGACTGTGATGGAAGATCCATATATCCTTATCTATGACAAGAAGATCAGCAATATGAGGGATATTGTTCCTGTATTAGAACAGATTGCCAAGGAAGGCAGGGGTCTGGTCATCCTATCAGAGGATGTAGAAGGTGAAGCCTTAGCCACACTCGTGGTAAACAAGCTCAGGGGCACACTCAAATGTGCAGCAGTCAAGGCCCCTGGTTTTGGTGACAGACGTAAAGCCATGTTAGAAGACATAGCCATCCTGACTGAAGGCTCTGTCATCTCTGAGGACATGGGTAGAAAATTAGAGTCTGTTACAGTAGTTGACCTCGGGAAGGCCAAAAAGGTGGTAATAGATAAAGACAATACTACTATTATAGAGGGCGCTGGCAAAAGTAGTGATATCCAGGGAAGAATAAAGCAGATCAAGGCGCAAATTGAAGAATCCACCTCTGATTATGATAAGGAAAAGCTTCAGGAAAGGCTCGCAAAACTGGCGGGTGGCGTTGCGGTAATCAAGGTAGGCGCGGCAACAGAGCCTGAGATGAAAGAAAAGAAGGCAAGGGTTGAGGATGCACTGCATGCAACCAGGGCTGCTGTAGAAGAAGGCTTCTTGCCTGGTGGCGGTGTGGCCTTGCTCAGGTGCATAGGCAAAATAAGCGCCCTTAAAATCGAAGGCGACCAGAAATCCGGTGTAAAGATTGTGGCCAAGGCGCTTGAAGAACCTCTAAGACAGATTGCTGTAAACGCTGGCTTGGAAGGCGGAATAGTGGTGGGAGCGGTAAAGAACATGAAAGGCAACAAAGGGTTTAATGCAGCTACTGAGATATATGAGGATCTGGCAGAAGCCGGTATCATTGACCCGACCAAGGTCGTTAGGACTGCACTTCAAAACGCTGCATCTGTTGCAGGTTTGATGCTTACCACGGAGGTAATGGTGACAGAGTCTCCTGAAGAGAAAAGGGGGATGCCCGGGATGCCCCCAGGAGGAGGAATGCCACCTGACATGGGCGGAATGATGTAACAAACCCAACAACCCGGAACTATAAAAAAACAGGGCCAATACCGGCCCTGTTTTTTTATTTATATGAAAATAGGAACAGAGACACAAAACCTTGTAGGGCCTTTTGCCCTCATCAGCCCGCTTAAGGGAACTATGCCCTACATTGAATAGTGATAAGAACTCCCTTGATATTTACTAGACAAAGACCATAAGATATCATAACTATCTTAACATGCTCTGCAAATTATGTTGTCCCCATCTCCTTAAATCATTTATTTGGTACATATTTATTTCACTTTTCTTGTCCCAGGGGCAAACAGTATTGGCAGATAACCTCAATATCGGCAAAGGACCTATCCATCTTTCTTCCCAGGCCCCATTCCAGTGTTTTCATCTGCCTGTCTTTCCTGTAAGCCCAAGTAATCTTGTATCCGGCCAGACAGAGGTTTTATTTACTCATACATGGTCTAATATCTGGGCAATCAAACCTGAGGCCTATGTGTTTGATTACGAGGTATTTTCACTCGGGTTTGGGGGTATCCATCAGATATCACCCAAGACATCCATTCTGGGTGGGCTAAAAACCATGTACATCTTTGGAGGTACAATGGATGGCTATATAGAAAAATTTCATGAGCTCATAAATAACAGCACAATGTATCGAGATAAATACCCCCGAAACAGGGTCTACACTTGTATTAAATACAGTGATGTATTTTATGAGAAGGAATACCACAAAGGTTTTTTTGCCCACAATTCAGCCTACTGTGGGCTTCAGTATGATTATACCAAAGGGGGTATCTTTTTCCCTGCCATTGCTACGGGTGCTCTGGTAAGATTTCCTCTTCCAGGAAAGACTTTTGGACGCACAGATGATAAGCCAGACTACAATGTTTATTTAACACTATCCAAATGGATCAAGCCTCTATATATCTGTTCACACTTAAGTTATACATATTATGGGAATACTGACATAATAAAGGGAATAGAGGAAATCGACCTGAGACGACATCACTTGTCATTCCTTCTGGCAGGAGAACTTCCTCTAAATAAAAATATATCTGTGATCATACAGGGTTTATATAATTCCCCCAAAATATCTCATTATTATGAGTTTGCAAAACCCATGTATGAGATAGCCGGGGGAGTTAATCTGACTTGGGAAAATCGATTTAAAGGCAAAAGCTTTTTAGAGTTTTCTGTAATTGAAAATCTCTTTCATTATAACAATAGCCCGGACTTTGGAATCCATCTAGGGATAGGCACTGTATTTTAAGTCGACAGTCCAAATCACTCACATGGAATGCTAAATCCCGCTTAAGGGAAATATGCCCTGTATTGCCGTGATCTTATCCCCCAATGGGGGGTTACCCCTTCATTAACATCCCCCTAACCCCCTTCAAAGGGGGAATTTCTCCTGGTCCCCGTCCCCTTCAAAGGGGGAATTTCTCCTGGTCCCCGTCCCCTTCAAAGGGGGAATTTCTCTGCCCCCCTATTTATTCCCCCCTTGAGGGGGTTACCCCTTGAGGAGGGATGGGGAGATCTTGAGCTTATCCTTCCATCGCGATTTGCTAATACATCCTTTAGGCGGAGCTTAAAGGGGAATCACTCCCTCCTGCCTGAGCCTGGCCTTTAGGCAGGCGAGTTAGGGAGCGCCCGTAAGCGAGCCAAAGGATGTATCAAAGAGCGATACAGGTAAGCGAGAGAGCCCCCATCCCGAAAGCATTTTCATCCTTGGTTGTGTCCGGAAAGGACATGCGGGTTTATATGATTGGAATGGTGTTTCTAAACCTTAATGGAACTCCATAGACTCAAAGAATTAAGAGCCGAAAGCCTTCTTCTTTAAGACTCTCGACTCTTTGACTATCGAATATTTTTTTGCTACCAGGATAGGCTTACAGATATGCCCCCTGCATACACATTCCCTTCTATTTTATAGCTCTCCTGGCTATCCCAGGATGGGCCTGAGACGCCGCTCTTGTTTACAGTAATCTCATCCAGCATCTGATATTGTAACACCCCTGCCAGCGTTACCGGCGCCTTTACAATCCCGATGATCGGTTTTGTTAATGTGTAACTGGCCCCCAAAGAGAAGGTGTCTTTGTCCGTATCCAGGTAGTTGGATACCCTGCCTGACTGGTCTGGTACCGGGGTTGGCAGATGGCTATAGCCAACCATGAGGCTCATGTTTTTGCCGGGTTTATACTCGATGCCAATACGATAGTTAATGGTGTCATCAAAATCAGGGCTTCCGGTCTCTATACCAGTGAGACCTGAGGCGCCGGCATAGTAATGATACCTGTCTGTGGTGGAATATGAATACTCACTCCATAACTGTTTATCTGCCTCAATAGAGACCATAAACCTGTCCAGGTCCAGGGCTATGCCCGCAGAATACTCCTCAGGGGTAAAAAACGCATTTAGATCCAGCATCATGGGGATCTCCAACTCCCATGCACCACCGATAAAGACCGATGCCAAAATAGGGATTACCCCTAATTTCAACTCCTGCTTATCCTTCCATGAAAGACCTATCTTGAGCTTTTTATCCAGTGGGGTAATCAGGATCCCGGCTATGGGATTATACTCAAATAAGGCACCAAACTCCTCTTGTGCCACGCAATTTTGATCATCCGGAGCTGATCCTGTTGAGATGCCGTCCACATAGTACTTGCCCGGGCCATGCAACATGGCATGCACCCCAGCACCTACATGGACAAGGTCTTTAATGACCTCTACCCCTATCGAGGCCGCTATGAAGATGCGGTCGATATTATCTCCATACCTAATAAAGTGAGGCTGGTCCGGGGGATAATCATAAATCCTATATGCAATATCCAATTGCTCCGGCAGGGACGCAACAAGTCCAAACTGCACGTTCATTGGAAGATTGGCAATTTTATTGATGTCCAGTATCGCCCCGATTACAGGCACCTGAAGATCAAGACCATGGCCTGCAATCGCCTCCGCAGGATACGACCTCACACTCCCGTTGATGTCTGTTGTGTACAGATCTCCGCCACTGAGCTTTTTCACATCAATATCCGGCGATGTGTAAAGGTATTCAGCCGAAATATGGTGACCTTTAGTCTGGGATAGACCTGCAGGATTATAATGCGCTGCAGAAAAGTCATCAGCTACTGCAGTAAATGCTCCGCCTAATGCAATGGCCCTTACGCCAAGGCCATATGTGTCAGGAACGCCGGCAGCAAAGGCAGGAAAACTTAAAGACGCGATAAACAATAATACAATGAAAAATCTTTTCCCCATAAGAAACCCCTTTCATTTATATCTATAAAAAAGAGTCGACATATATACTTTATTCTATCACCAGGCAAGGCCTACAGATATGCCGCCTGCATAGACATCACCCTCAACCTTGTAACTCTCCTGGTCAACCCAGGATTTGCCCTGCACACCATTCTTGTACGCTGTGTAATCGTCCAGCATCTGATACTGGAATGCAGCAGCAATGGTCACAGGTTTCACCATCATCGAGGTCTTGAAGGTGTATTTGCCACCGATTGAAAAGATATCCTTATCCATATCCAGGTAATTGGATACCCTGCCTGACTGGTCGGGGATAGGGGTAGGCTGATGGCAGTAACCTGCCATAACACTCGCATCCTTGCCAATCTTATATTCCATGCCGATCCGATAATTCAGGGTATCATCAAAGTCAGGCGTTCCTGTCTCTATGCCCGTAAGCTCGGGATTGCCAGAGTAGTAATGATACTTTTCCCCATTAGTATAGTCATATTCGCTCCACATCTGTTTATTTGCCTCGATAGAGACCATAAACCTGCCCAGGTCCAGGGCTATGCCCGCGGAATACTCCTCAGGGGTGAAAAAGCTACCCATCCCCATAACCATGGCAAGCCCTATACCTCCAAGATCCGTTGCAACCAGGGTAGGCAGGGGATCTATCTCAACCTTTTCCTCTGCCCTGTAGGACAGCCCGATCTTAAGCTTCTTATCAAACGGGGTTATCAGGATACCAACCACCGGGTCATAGTGCATCAATGACGAGATCTTGGCCTGCCCCACTACGTTCTCGTACTCCGGGCCTGTGCCTATGCTAAGCCCGTCGATCCAGATCTGCCCGTCACCATATAACATGGCCTGCACGCCACCACCTACATAGATGAGGTTGCTGATCACCTCTACCCCAACCGAGGCCGCTATAAACACACGGCTGATATCATTACCATAGCGGAAAAAATGGGGCTGATCCGGAGGAAAACTGTAGATCCTGTACATAGTATCCATTTGTTCTGTCATGGATATTGCAATACCCAACTGCACATTAGCAGGAAGGTCCAGTATCCCATTTACATCAAGCGCTAATCCGATCATTGGGATCTGAAGGTCGAGCCCATTGCCTCCACGATAGTTGGTAGGGTCGTTCCTCACCCCGCCACTAGCGGAAGGTATAATCAAATCCTGCCCGTTAAGTTTCTTCACATCAATATCAGGCGAGGTGTAAAGATATTCAAGGTTGAAATGATTTCCCGTGCTTTGGGCCAGGCCGGCTGGATTGTAGAAGGCAGCTGAATAGTCATCAGCCACTGCAGTAAACGCCCCACCCAATGCAATGGCCCTCAGCCCAACACCATACGTATCAGGAAAACCAGAACCAAAGGCAGGAAAACTTAAAGACACGATAAACAATAACACAATGAAAAATCTTTTCCCCATAAGATACCCCTTTCTTCAATAGCATATCTATACTAGGAGGGGAGGGCATATCCTCCCCTCCGCTATAATATCAACAAAAGTGGGCCTACCCGTTTATATAAGAATTCTTGACGACTAATTCCAGTGCATTAAGAATCATATTATACATGTCGCTATCAGGTTTCAAATCTGCGCCAGATAAAAGATCTACAAGCTCATGCAATAGCCCATTGTAGCCAACATCGAGATTTAAGAGCTTCAGCATACCGAGGGTTACCGAGTCATCCAACACGCCATCTCCATCCACATCCACAGAGGCAAACAGAGCCTTAATAAAGTCTATAGAGATACCCGGACACTCTGTGAGGAGATCTTCTTCAGGCTCAGCATCTCCATTGCTCCCAATAAGTGTCCATAACAGATCTTGATTATCTGGATCACCTGTAAGTGCCACAAGGAAGTCCATCATGGGGCTGAAGTCATAAATGCCAGAATTCTCATCACCGATGAGATGGTCAAGCAATTCGGTAAGTGTAGTCTCCTCCGGGAGGAGCGTTCCATTTGGATTGTAGTCATCATGCTTAATATCCAGCATCTTGTAGGCCAGGACCTTGACATTGCTCACAAATGGATTGTCTGAGCCATCCTTTTCCTCAAGCAGATAGTCGATAAGCTCGCCAAGCGAGCCCACCTCGATCTCTTCTAACTTATCGATGATATCTTGAATTATGGTATTATCCGGCTCACCCACGGCATCACTCGCGATCAAAAGGACATTACCAATGCCCTTAGAGACGTTTACAATCGTATCGTGGTTGTCTTTAAGGAATGTCTGTACCTTATCCAGGGGATATTCATCATTTTCGTCAGGATCAAACAAGGCGCTGACGATATCATCTATTGCCTTATTATCAAGCCCTTCACCGAGGTCTAATTCATTCAAAAGGGCATCGAAGAGTGAGAGACCGGGTGAGTACTCGGTGCTAATCAGCTTATTTAACAGCATGACAGTAAGATCCAGGATCGGATCAAGTATGTCCCCATCGTTATCATCCACCTCATCTGACATCCCCCTCAGGGCATAGGTCAGGAGCCCGTAGCCATACGGGCCTTCTATGGCCTTTAAGACTACACCCTGATCATCTACTTTGAAGGTCGCATCTGGATTCGAATTGCCACGCTTGTCAAACAAAGGCACATAGTCGCCCGGTTCGATCTCATTCATATTGGCAAGCATACCTATCATGTCACCAGGCCTGTCCTCATACCAGAAGTATTCCATGAGCGGCGCAAACAGGGCAAAAAGCGTGTGGCGATCCCCTGCGGTGTCATATCTGTTAAACCAGATAGAGGAATCATCGCCGCCTGCCAGTTCCACAAAGGCAGGAAACGGGTCTATAATGCCTATAGAGGGCATCAAGCCCTCCACTAAGGGATTTCCCATCATCCCCACTAACCCATCAAATCCATTGGGTGGAATAATACCTAACATCTTGTATTTCTTCTTGAATAACACCCAGTCAAAGGCCTCAAAAAGGGTCATATTAGGATCGCGGGCTGTAACCACCTCACCCACGGTCCACTCTGCTATATTCGTAGTGGTACCACTAACCGTACCATCAGGATGCTGCGTTATCAGCCCAAGGGACGGAAAGTCTACATCCGCCTCATGCATCATGAATATCAAGGCCCTGAGCGAGCTGGTCTTCATAGCCTGGCTAGACCTCTCTCCCGCATACATGTTCCTCTGCACAGCTTGCAAAAGCCCGGTATCAATATAGGGGATGTAATCTCTATCCATTGTTGCAATGGCCTTTAACAGACCTCTTAAGGTCTCCCCATCTGATGTAGGGGCAATCCCTTCAAGGGCATTCTTCACAAACTCCTCAAAGGCCCCTCTATTCTCTTTGTAGTTTTCTATAAGATCCTCGGTGCAATAGAGAATTCTCTCGAAGTCTGTCATATCCTTCTCCCACTTATGGTATGCACCTTCGGCCTTCTCCTCGGTCATGAGCTTGCCAGCAGAGTAAAGAATATCCTTTAGGTCCTCTTTAAACGAATCATCCTCCATGAGTTCACTTAGGGCATCCTGCATTTCAGAGCCAAGGGCTATTTTCGCAACACCCATCACGCTATTAAAGCCCTCTTCTGAAATACCCCCTATTGTTATACCCCCCACGGCCCCTTCAAGTATGTCACTATCTGCTGACATAAGATATTCGAGCATTGGATATATGTTCTCTGTGAGTATGCTAGGGCCTGTCTGCTTAAGCAGATCGTTCAGTATATCTCCAACTCTATTCTCGGCCATCATATCAATAAGGGTGATCAGCGCATCTGAAGCCTCTGCCATGCCTGCACCTTCAGCGCCTCCTTTTTCTTCGAATTCCGCCTTGTCCGCCGCCATATTGTTGTACATGTTAGTGATGATGCACAGCAGAGTCTCGTAATCCTCAGTGCTTGTTTCGCCTGTAACAGCCAGTGCGTTCAGGGTCTTCAAACTCCCGTCAAGTATATCCATGAGCTCTTTGGTGGTTAGATTGCCAAGGAGGTAAGCCAGATTGGGATATTCACCTTCCGCTAAGAGTTCTTCACTATTCAGAGCTCCAAAGCTGTCCTCTGCTCCCCGTGTTGCATCATGCCTCTCATCACAACCTGTTAAGGCAAGCGCAAACATCATTATTATAACAAAAAGATAACTACTAACCCTTTTCATTCCCATAGCTGTCCTCCTTACACATGAATGATAACTTAATATAAAAAGCAAAGTGCGTGCCAGATATTCATATTAAATCAGAGACCTCTCCTCCTCCGATTAAAAACACAAAAAACATAAATATTACATACGTTAATATAACAGCCAGAAAATAAAAGTCAACCTCTTTTTGGCTTATACTTTCAAACTGTAGTTGTATATGTGGCTAAAATTTTTCTCTTTATATGGAAAACATTTTACTTAACAAAGGAGTTAGGGAGTTGAGGAGTTAGGGAGTTGAGGAGTTAGGAAAATTAGGAACTTGGCAACAAAATAGAGGATGAGACATCCTTAACTCTTAAACTCACAACTGTTTTCATTGACATTTAGCATCCAAGCCCATTATCTATGTATCCATGTCTATAAGGATATGCGGTGGAATATACAGATCCAGAAAAATTATCTGTCCTTCCAAGGGGGTACGGCCCACATCCTCTTATGTGAAAGAGGCGATATTTTCTACCTTGGGGGTGGACATGGATGGAAGTAAGGTGCTCGACCTGTTTTCGGGTAGCGGAAACTTGGGCATAGAGGCTATAAGCAGGGGCGCAGAAGAAGTGGTATTCGTGGACAAATCCAGAAGGTGTATACGGACTATCGAGGAAAACCTGAAATCTCTAGGGGCAAAAGATAAGGCAACCCTAATACATTCGGATGCGCGGGCCTTCGTTCATAAATGTACAAAGAGATTTGATATTATATTTATGGATCCACCATACAACAAAGGGCTTGCCACAAAAATAGCTCCTGTTGTATGTAAACTGCTGATTGGGGGTGGAATCTTGGTAACAGAGCACTCCCCGAGGGAGAAAATTGATCCGTCTGAGACGGAAACATGGAAGAGGGTCATGTATGGTGATACCTGTGTAACATATATAAAAAAGGGGTAACTACTCAGGTGGATAGGCTGAAGGCTTTTAGGTAAAAGACTCACAAAACCCTATAATAGCATAGCCATTCAAGTATCATATTCCCCAAATACGGCCTTTGCCGCCCAGAGGATATCAGTATCCTTCAGTCTAATATCCTTCAGGCTAATAACCTGAGCAGTTA
>Ga0210003_1000611_pt1 | contig 32219 bp, 29 predicted proteins | sample LantaG_FD_182804 | JGI IMG/M metagenome (GOLD analysis project Ga0210003, IMG submission 182804) | Deep subsurface microbial communities from Baltic Sea to uncover new lineages of life (NeLLi) - Landsort_02402 metaG (SPAdes) (version 2) | ecosystem: Environmental > Aquatic > Marine > Oceanic >... | reverse complement strand
GTTGATGGTGTTCTTGGTAGCTGTTTTTCCTTGGTAGGGCATACGCATGACCATAGTGGAGCGCTCATTACAGGAAAACAGGGTGGGGATGGCGCATCTCAGTTCTATCATCTAGGATGCCAGGAACGTTGTGATATTGATGACATCTATTATCATATCCTTCCTGTACCAAATACTGATAAACTAGAGAATAAACTCCCTAGTTGTTACTGTGTGTGTACTCATGAGCATAACCATGAAACTCTAACTGGACACCAGGGTGGAATTGCTGGTCAGCACTATCACTTTACTGAAGATGCTCATGATGACATCGCTCTTTGGGCGGCTGGTGACATAAGTGTTAAGATTCCTAATACACAAAGACTTGGTGGGTCTCTTCCAAGTGCTTTCTGTTTAGCCAACCATACCCATCAGCATAATGGAGCTGCCCTCATAGCATCCCTCCAAGGATCCTCAGAAGGCTTCCATATTGCTCAGAGTAAGCATGATGCACTAAGGCACTGCGGGTTTAATGCCCCGACAGCGTCAAATGCTCTTATTACTAAGAATGTTTTAGCTAGTATTTCAGATATCGACCACAACACAGACCTAACATGTCTCCAGGGTGGATCGGCAGCTGAGAGGTTTCATGTATCATCAACACAGAAATCTCTTTTAACTAACTACCTCTGTGACGGAAGCTCTCTCCATAATCATAACTCATGTTATAAAAGAAAGTCTTGTGCAATAGCTGAGTTTGTTAACACAACTGGTGATACTATGCAGGCTCATCTAAACATGACAAACCATAGAGTTGAGAACTTGGGGAATCCATCCGGATCAGCTGATGTTGCTACAAAGGAGTATACTGATGTGTATAGGGGAGCACCTAACCATGATGTACTCCTCGGACTTCAACCTGGTTGTGCAGGGTCTTGTTATCATATTAATGGAACATCTTCTCTAGACCTAATTGGTGGGAGTGACATTGGATATGATCAGCATCGTCATGGAGAATACTATCTAAGATGCTCCATGGACTCAACTTTTGCTAAACTGTCTGGATCAACTATGACTGGAGCCTTTTCTATGGGTAACCAGTGTATTAGGAATCTGCCAGAACCATTGTCCTCTGATGGAATAGCAACTCTTTGCATAACATCAGGACTAGGTGTTCCTCCAACTGGATTAGTCAGGCATAAGGACCATAATGCAGGGCTTTCTGGATATACTCAGATAGACAAACCGGTTACGATGCCTACCGCTTTGGTTGAAGGCCCAGTAATTGTCTATGATACATCTTCCTACATTAAGGATAATACAGTAGGTGCTGTATCAAGTGAGCCTTATCTTTCTAAAACATCATCTACTGCTTTATGGTCTATTGGGGGGATAACATCTACTGTATCAATTCTGCATACATTATATGGTACTGCATCAGGAAGTGTGCTTAGTATTGTTACTGAAAGTACGGACCACATGGTTCTGTCTAATCGTGTTAAGCGTGGTAGCTACTACTATGCTATTATAGCCTTTGAGCCATTTCCGGGATCAGCTGGTCCCTTTGACGTCTACGTTGCTAAGTCAGCTTCTGCTACAGGACCGTGGACTAAGGTAGGTGCTCAGATAGAGCATCTAGGTAATTCATACATAATAGGGTCGCAGATTAAGGCCCTTATTGGGCATGTAGCATACAATGATCAGAGTAATGTTATTGGGTTTACACTTAATGATGATTCTAGATATGTAACTGTTGGGCATGAGACCCCCACCTTCTTAAGGACAAGATCTCAAGTTGGTATGGTATGGGCGGACGATACTGTTGCATTAAAATCCTTGCCTTGGAATCTAGAGACTGCTTATAAGCCGTATACCATTCTCCCGTCTCTTGCAAACGGATCCACGATTGACGGCTTCATTGTATATCCGGCCGTAACCAGCTCGTCACTGGCAATTGTGTCTCCAAACAAAAACAAAACAATTGATATATATAATACTTCTGTCGGACCTGCTGGAAGAGTACAAAGAACCTTTCTACCTTCAGGGGTAGACAGTAATCATGTGGCCGTAATTGCAGATGGACTATCTGCAACAACACTATCTGTAGTTCCACAGGTAATGGAGAACTTTGTAGGGTATCCAGCCCCTAGTGTTAGTTTACCTGATCCTAGATCCAGAATACCGGGTGGTCCTTTTAACGTAGGGGCCGTACCTATAGACATGTCTTCTCCAAATGCTATTACTTTGATAGCTTGGATGAGACCATGGAACTTCCCTACGATTACCATCGGATCTGTGGTTGGGCGACAATTAACTGGTTCAGCAACAGGGACCGTTTATCCAATGGCAATGAATGTTACCGAAGACACAGCGATAATGGGTGATGTTAGGTTAGCAAAAACTAGCCACTTTTATTATGAGAAAAACTAAGTAGGAGGAGCTGTCAATGACAAGACTCACACCAAAACAAATGGAATGGCTTAAGGAAAAATTTACGGAATGCCTTACAGAAACAGCAATTGACTATCTAACAGATGGCCTGATTGAAGGTCTCCTGGAGTCAAAGGACACCTCAAAGATAGCAGTGAAACATGAGAACGTTCTTGGTCTTAAGAAAGGCGGGTTCATGAAGTTCACTGCCGGTGCAGCTATTAGGAAAGCTAAAAAATCTAAAACAAAAGCTTTTGTAATGAAAGCCCTGGTTAACCTGGAACGCTGGAATAAGAAAGGTAACCCAAAGGTTGCTAAGCATGCCAGGTCCATTATTAACCAGCTCAAGAAAAGCAAAGAATGGAATGAGCTCGAAACAAAGAAAGAGCCTAAGAAGATTGAAAAGAAAGCTCCAGCTAAAAAGAACACACCTAAGAAAGATGGTTCAGGGAAAGGCACACGTGCTAACCAGGGTAGAGGTGGATGTAAAACTACTAAGAAGACTGGACAGGGAAAAAAGTAGAAATAAGATATAATGTCTTACACAATCCCTCTTTCTGATTACTGCATTAAGTCGTTGTTATCAGGAGTAGAGGTTTTTGCGAAGTCTTTTCTAGATGAAAGCATATCCTTGATAGGGGAGAAGGGAGAGACGGCGACACTTGAGGTTGAGCTTGAAGAGCTTATTCGTAGAGCGTTCTCTCCCTGCTTTGTTTCTATATCTATTGGAAAGACAGTCTTTGTACAGACGTTGTACTTCTTTGAGATTACAATAAAGTTTTTAGATGATGGGGAAACCCATACTATAAAAAATGGTTGAGGTAGGGAAATACATGACTAAACACCAGCGATCCCATTTAGCCGAAATACTGACTGAGGCTGTGACAGTTAATCAGACTGTTGATATTGATCCTAATAAAGCGAATATCTTAACAGTCGCTAAGCTGATATCTATGGCTAGAGAAGCAGGCCCGGGTGCTGTGATGAAGGCCCTATCAGCTGTAAAAAACCACTTTATCGAAAAGAGAAAGGGCACTAATGCGAAGAAACTAGTAGACCTTTTAGCGCTTTTGAAGAAAGCCCCTCAGTGGGTAGCGCTCGCTAAGAAGGAAAAATAGATGCTTCGATCAAATAGACTGGTAACGCTCGAAGTTGAAGTAGAGCATCCAGAAATGTCGGAGGGGCAGCTTACTGCTGTTCGTAAGGAGCTTCGGCAGCTATTTCCGGGTATTATAACGGTCCATGATTACTCTCTGGCAAATGGAGGGATCGAGTTGATTGGAAAAGTAACAGAGCCCTGGAAGGAAGTTATAGACTTCCTGGTCTCCAGGAGGTTCAGGACAAGCTCAAGGACAGGTCTCCACATCCATGTTGACGTTAGAAGTCAGATAACAGGCCTCGATGGTCTGCGTAGGCTTATTGCGGGCATATGGGACGTGCAGCTATCAGCCAAGCCTCTTTGGAAAAGAATGATTGCCCCTTATCGTAAACCATACCCGATGACTATGCTTAAAAAGCTCTACGGTTCTCCTGACCTATTTACCTTCTCGCAGACTCTGTTTAATGAAGCAAATGGATATGAGATGGTAAAGACAGAAGAAGACCTGGTTCGTAACCTAAACTATAAACAGTTTGAACACGCGTATTGGATAGACATAACTCCTATCCTCAGATTCCTTTGGGAAATGCCCAGAACAAAAATGGATACAGGCATCATTGGTGGTTATGGGTCGGTAGAGTTTAGGGGAAGTATGCCAGCCTTCTCTAATAAAGAAGGGGCCATCGTTGAAAGGGATCTAACTACTTTGGGGTTTTTTGATTGGCTACGTGATCTATTAATTTTAACTGCCTCAGTTCTTTCAGAGACGTAGTTCGGGTGGTGAAACATAAACACACTAATTGATCAAGTGTATTTATTGATAGGAAGGGGTACTTAATATGAATGGTAGCATAGGACAAATGACTGAATTGAAGCATAAGTGCTTAAAAACAATTGCAAAAAAGACTGTAAACAAGATCCAGTCTCCTATAGAAGCGGTCCCTTGTTTAGAGGAAAGACTCTATCATAGTCTTCTTATAGCTACAGAAACTTTTCTTGATAAGCTGGTTCTTTCCAGGCTACGTATTGCAGCATGGAATGCTATCCATGCCAACGTAGTTCTTTGTAACTATGAATTAGTCGGATTGATAAATGAACTTTTGTTCTACACCCCTAACAGTAGCTACCTAACAAGCCTGGCTAGTACCTTTATTGCTGACCAGGTGGATGCTGAAGGCCTACCCGCTTTCATGTCTTTACTAGTTGCTGACTTTATCAAAATAAGGCTTAGTGAGACAGAAGCTGTTAGTGAAACTAACATGGAAAAACAGATAAGTAAGTCTGAAGCATTGTCATATATGACATTTGAAAAGATAACACGCGAACGAATTAAAATTTGTTTTGGTATGCCTACACCAAAGGAAATAATAGATGCTGAAGGAGAGATGAATGCCTGAGATAAAGGATAAGCCTGAATCTTCTAAACACTATAGACGTGTTGGAACTGAAGTGCAATACCAGGATATTAAAGGTAAATGGCATTTTAAGCAGAAGGCTACCTCTCCAAAGAATGCTGAACGAGCATTACGACTACTTAGAGGACTAGCACATGGGTGGACCCCAAACCCTAAGTATGCAAAGAAAAGAAGGAAAACAAAAAGAGCATTAGTTGAAGGTATGCTTGGTATAGATGTGGCACGTGACATCACCGTGCTTACTGCTCTCTTTGAGTTCAATGAGGCAATGATTGACCATCTAAGTGAGGGCCTGGCTCTATTTGAGCAGGGCTCTGAGCAGACAGTGGTCTTAACAAAAGTTATGCAACTTAAGAAGGATAATAAACAAATCCTTTTTACTTTACGCAAGGTGCTATCCAGATAGGTTAGTACTTTTTACTCTAAGCGTTCTCTATGAAGATAGAAGAGTTAAGAAGAGATAAGAGAACCTAACGGTAACCATTCTTAGGAGGAAGAAAGAAATGGAAATCAAAAAACTTCTCGAACAAGTAGCTGCGAAGTACGACGGCCCTTCCGAGGACCTAGTAAGTGTAAAGTCTAAAATGGCTGCTGGAATAGACTATTCCAACATGCACAAAAGACTTCAGGGTTTTGTTGCTAAGGCTCTGTATGAATCAATGAGTGCTGACAAGCCAGTTAACGTAGATTCACTGGTAGAAAGCATTATTGACATCTTCCGTGAGGAAGTTGGTGCAGAAAAGAAATGTCCAACAGAACTTGGCGAAGCTGAAAGTGATGGAAGCGACGCTCAGGATAAGTTTGCCCTTGGTGACAAGGATGCAGACGCTCTTGGCGATTCTCTTGAGTGTGAAGGCGAAGACAAAGAGCCTAAGCTCGATGATCCTATGGAAGCAGCAAACGAGGAAGATGATCTCACATCTGAGATTAATGAAATCCTTGAAGGTCTTGACACTGAAGAAGAAGAGCAGGGAGAAACAACACAGGAAACTATCGATGGTAAGATCGGAAAAAACGATCAGGAGATCTATGATCTCGAAAGCCTCGAAGAAGATGTGAAGAACATTCTAGACTCTCTAGACATGGAAGATGAAAAAAAACCGAAAGCCATGACTGACAACACTATGGACGGTAAGATCGGTAAAAATGACAAAGAGGTATATGACCTGGAATCCCAGATTGACTCTATGCTCGAAAACCTTCTAAATGAAGGTGGAAAAAGCGCAGACGCAGTTCCAGAACTTCCTGAAGAAGAAGAAGAGGAAGAGGAAGAAGATGAAGAAACTGCTGAAGATGCAATATCCCTTGAAGATGAAGTCAAAGAGATCATAGAAGCTCTTAATGACGATATAGCTCTTGAAGAAGAGATTAACGGAATTCTTGACAACCTTGACATGGGTGATGACGCGGATCCTGAAGAGGAACTCAAAGATGCTGCTAATGTAGATCCAGACGTAGCCGACGATGGTGAAGAAGAGGAAGAGGAAGAGGAAGAGGACACAATCGAGGCAATCGTTCGCGAAATCCTTGAAGGTGACAGCGATGATGAAGATCCTCTAAAGAGAGCAGATGAAGTTGTTGGCGAAATGATGGAACAGGCGCAGGGTGGAGAAACCCGCAAAGACATCGAAGCCCAAGTCAAAGCTATTCTGGAAAGTAAAGGCGTTTCCGTGACTCCCGCGAAGGTGAGAACTCTTGCTAATGCAATGGTCAAACATCTTCTTGAGAACATAAGTTAATCACGGTTTACATATACTGAAAGGGTAGGGGTAGCTCCCCTACCCTTTTTTATTTCCTAGGAGGATTTTACCAAATGAAGATTATTGACATTAAATCAGGTTGTGTTTTTAAGGTATACGTTGCCGGACGGCTAGCCGTCCTACGTGGCCCAAAAAAGATAAAATACACACTGCAGAATGAAACACTTTGTCAGTCACAGAAATTGGACTTTACTGTTTATGACACAGCAGATGTCGAACCTAAAGCCCCAATCGTTCCTATGGCTACACTAGCGCCTGAAGTCCAGGCCACACCCTTAATTGAAATTCCTGTAGAAGAACTACCTATAGAACAGTCTGTAGAACAGCCTGTAGAACAGCCTGTAGAACAGCCTGTAGAACAGCCTGTAGAAGAACAGCCTGTAGAAGAACAGCCTGTAGAAGAACAGCCTGTAGAAGAACAGCCTGTAGAAGAACAGCCTGAAAAGGCTAATAAGTCGAAAAAATCAAAGAAATCTAAGTAAGTCGATAAATCCAGGAGGATTACTTTATTATGAAAAGCAACAAATTAGTTGTTATCTTGAGAAATGGCAGGACAGTTGTACTTACGACCAGGGATTCTGAAGAAGAGCTTAAGGAAGTTTTTCAAGGGATCCTAAATGATATTAAGGATAGCCACAAATACATTATTGTGGATAATGTTGATGAGCAAATCCTAGTGTCTACTGAGGAAATTGCAGCCATCATGATTGGAGATCGAGACAAACACAAAGCTGCATCAGCTTAAGGAGAACCTATGAACCTAGTATTATTGGTTGTAGGGCTAATAGGTGGTGTAGCAATAACAGGGTTGGTCTGGTTTGTAACGGTAAAACGTGAGACTAGGCTGCCACGTGTTACAGGACACTTGGTTGAGCTAAGGTCCTTTTTGGCTATCACAGAATTCTTTTGTCAGCGGGCGTACACCCTTCATTCAGAACTCTATCTAGTTCCCAGTAATCTTATTAGAGAGCCGTTTAGTGAGCTAGAGTACGAGTCTATGAGGAAATCGTTCTATAAGATGGTTGCCGACTCAATGGGCCCCGAGCTTATTAAGTTAGCTACATTTTACTTTGGCGACATACGATGCTTTTTTAGATTTGTGTCAAGTTTCTATGAAGTCAAACTCGTGTCATCAAGGACAATAGGACCAAGTTCCATTCTTGGGGACATGCTGACAAATGGAAAATCAATGGAAGATACACTGTCTGGCGAATTCCTTAAACATTTGAGGAAGGCAGATAAAAATGAAAATGAGACGGGGAGATAGTAATGGGATTTCAAAATTCTCTAAAGGACCTTAGAGAACTAGTCTTTGGTTCAGGCATTGACTCAGTTGAGGACGCTATTGAAGACGTAACTAAGGAAATCCTGACAAAACGGAAATTAAAGACAACCACTGTTGTAGAGTTGGTAAACAAGATAGTAAAAGATGGAGCTAAGGATAATAGTCCGGGACTAGATGGGCAGAAAGACGCAATGTCTTTGCTCCAGAGAGACCTAGGTCGAGAGTCCTTTACTGTTGAAGGTGATCGGTCTGGTAGATATCAACAAGTTGATTATATCCTTACCAATAACCCAGAGCTGGCTCAGGCCCTTAAGGTGTACGTAGAGAACGTACTATCGCCTGACTTCTTTACTAAACTTGCAGTTGGGATCGTCTGTATTCTGCCTCAGGTAGAAGATACCATCGTATACGAACAGGCAAAGCGTTACATGGAAACACTTCAGAAGGTTATGGACGTAGAAGATAACATTACTGAAATAGTAACTCTTGCTCTTAAGTACGGTGATTGCTTTGTTGAGGTAAGCAACCCTAGGGCTGAGCTCGTATCGTACGGTATTCTCCAGGAAGAAACGATTCCGGAGGCCCTTAGGAAAGAGGCGCCAACGTTACCAGAAAAGGAAGGCATCAACTACAGATTTCAAGCAGAGAAACACCTATGTGTATCACAAGAGCCTAAGGTGCTAGTTGAAGGATCCGGCGATGACAAGCCCGGACCACCAGAACTAAACATCAGGCCTTTCTTAGACAAGTATGTTGAAGAAGAAAGGAATGCTAAAAGAAGTGTTAGAATCCTTACTGAGCAGCTCATTGACTTTGAAAGAGAGGGGGCAACTCCTGAGATTCTTGGTGACAAGATAAAAGATTCTGTAGGCCTTAATAAGAAGGAAAGTACAGAGGGTGAGAAGAAAAAAGATGCTGCTGAAGCTGACGCTCTTAAGCCTACGGCATCACTTGATGATCTTAGGTTAATAGTCCATGAGCCTAAATTTGTTCTCCTTCTAAGAGATGGGGATCTAGTTATTGGCTACCTCGTTCTTGAGAACAGGCTTGCTGAACAAGCAACTGCAACTGGATCACCAGGACTTGCTGACATCGTTAGAACGTTAGCACAACGGATCCTTACTCAGGCTAGTGAGATTGTTCAGATACCATCCCTTAGGAATGATCCAGAGGCTCTTAACTTAATCTATCACATTCTGAAGAAGAATAAGATTCAGTATAATGAGCTTACCACTAGGTTTGTTTCACCAGGAAGCATGGAGCACTTTAAGAACATGCCTTCTAAGTACAAACCATACGGTGAGACAATCTTTGATCCAGTGTTGTTTGTAGCACGTCTTATGACAGCTATGCGCGTGTCTCTTGTTATCTACCGTCTTTCCCGTGCACCTGAAAAGCGTGTGTTCCAGATTGAGACGGGGCTTAACAGAGATGCAGCACAATTAATAGAAATGGTAAAGACTGAAATGGATAGACGAGAGATAACTGTAGATAAGATAGGCACTATTGACTCTATCTCTACTATTCTATCTACGTTTGAATCTATTTATCTGCCTATGACACATGGAAAAGAATGGGTGAGAATGGATACTCAGCAGGGTGGTCAGCTTACTGATAAGGTTGAGGACGTTAATCTAATCCTAAAAGAGCTGATTTCTGGTATGGGCATTCCTCCAGCACTGCTGGGATATGAACAAGACATAGAAAGTAAAGCCACGCTTGCTCAGCAGAACGTTAAGTTCGCTAGGGCTATTATCCAGATTCAAAAGACGTTCTCTCATTCGTTAAGTAATCTTTATTATAAGATTGTTCGTATGACTGAGCCCAGTCTTCTTAATGTTTGTAAGCTTACAACTGCAGCTGCCCTTAAACCACCAAGATCTCTTATGGTTGAGAGACTAGCTGAGCTAGTTGAGGGTGTTGAGAAGATGTCCGAAACCTTCAGTAACCTAGGCTTCCCGAAAGAAAAACTTATTCAGTACTTCATCGGTGATCTATTTGATCCTGACACTATCGAAAGACAGCGTATAGAAGAAAAGGCTAAGAAGAAGATACTGAAATCTGCTGAGGAGGAAGGTGAAGAAGGTGAAGGCGGAGGCAGCGGAGGCAAATCCGGAGGAGGATGGTAAGCCATGATTGACAAGTTCATGAATACTCTTTTTGAGGATAAGGCAATAGATGACTTTCCTTTTCTAAAGGAAGATGAGGAAGAAGTAGTTACTACTCAAGAGGATGCAGAAGAGCCTCTCACTGAAAAGAAAGAGAAGAAGCCTGCAGAGAAGAAGCCTAAGGAAGACCCTCCTAAGGAAGACCCTCCTAAGGAAAAACCAAAACCTAAAGATGCTAAAGAAAAAGATCCTGCTGCTAAGGATGACAAAGCAGACGGTGACTTACTAGGTGGTAACGACGAGAGTGCTGGCAAGGATGACGGTGCCGAAGAGGGTGATGACGATAAAGACAAAGATGGTCTTAGCGACCTTAAGACCTGGAACTTTGTTAGTTCTATGCTTAGTGCAGTTAATGACCAGACCGTTGTCTTAGATCTTCTTATGAGAACCTGGTTTCATCCTGGACTTCTTAAGTTTCAGAGAAAAGTTAGTGAGTTCAAAGAGACTATTCAAGAGATCATTGAGTACTGGGATAACATTGAGGACAAAAAGACTGTAATTGCTATGATGAAGAAGTGTGCTAGTAATCTTGATGCTGACTTTACTAAGTTACTTGAGCAAATAAAAAAGATGGAAGAAAAGGAAAATGAAAAACAGACTAAGCCTAATCCATCTGATAAAAGCCAAACACAATAAATGATACGTAACTATACATTGGAGGAATTATGGCAGTAGGACCAAAACCAGGAAGACCTATTTTCGTTAGGAAAATTCATGAGCAGATCACTTTGCTCGTTAAATGGAATGATTTTGAACAAAGCGGGCATGGGCCTGGATTCTTTACCTATTCACAGAAAAATGTTCTAGAGGCACTGATGCTCTGGGAACAAGCAAACAAGCACCCCGGGAGGTAATAACATGAGACGCGTGAACAAGAACGGCTTTTACGCAATGTATGACCTTACCACTCTTTGCGAGAGTGATCTTACAATTGAAAAACTAAAGAGTGACAATAGTGTCATCTGTCGTGCCGTTATGCAGGTGTGCGATGTCATGAACGCTAACCGCAGGATTTATCCTACAGAGCTGATGGACAGGCACATCCAACTTGCTCAGCCTCAAATCTCCAAACGAAGGTTATTTGGTGAAGCGGACCATCCGGACGCTGACTCTCCAGTACACCGAATCATGGCTGTACGCATGCAGAACGCTTCTCATTGCTTTAATAAACTATGGATTGATAAGGACCCGGGCCATGGAGTTATCAGAGCCGTCATAGAGACCACTCCTACAACTTGGGGATACACATTAGCTTCTTTTATTAGAAGAAGAATGGGTATTGGTTTCTCCTTAAGGTCCACTGGAAGAGTTGCAGTTCAGAATGACGTGTCTTATGTTACCGAACCATTCAAGTTTGTAACATATGACGCTGTTATCAACCCTTCTAATGAATCTGCGTTTGTTGAAGAAGTACTAGAAGAAGCAACTAATTGTGTTAAAGAAAAGTACCTAGCTGAAAGTAAGACACTTACTCCCCTTATCGAACGCTATATCGAAGCAGAGGTAAGAGACTGTGCTTACAAAATGTTAAACCTTTTATAAGTTACTGGAGGATACAATGGCAACAAACGTTGAAAAAACAAAGGAACAGATGGCTTCGTTTGTAGGATCCACTGATCCACGTAGAGCAAAAGTTCTGGGTGTACGCTTCTATGCAGAAAAAAGTGACATACTGGATGAAATGAGTTTTGGTGATATCATAGGTGTGCTATCTAGAGGTGATGAGTCTTTAGCCCCAAGGATAGATGCTAGTTTCCTTAAGGACTTCCCAGAATGGCTGCCTCAGTCAGGATACAGAGGTAAGGCTAAAGAACCAACAGTTAATGCCTCTTATGTAAAAGAAGTATTAGACATGGGTGTAGCCAGGGTTCTTCCTGATGGAAGCTCCGAGCTTGTTTGCAGGTTCTCTACACCTTACCAGGTAGCAATAGCTACTCTTGGACTTAGGTGGCTTGAGAAGAACTCAAGAAGCCATGGAGTTGCTGGACAGGGCGACAAGGTAAGAGCAAGGGATGGTAAGGATGTGTTTATTAAAGATGCTGGCCCTACTTTCCTGAAAGAAGGCCAAGATGGGGCACAGGAGTCTAGTAAGACCTCATGTGCATTCTCCTGGAGAGCAACTGATGGGAAGGGCAAGACAGTAATGATCTCAGCCAGCCCCCTATTTGAAGATGTACTTGAAGAACGTCTTCCTGTTCCAGGGATGATAGAACCAGAAGTACCTGAACATAGAACATACGGAGACTGGAAAGCAGGGACAGAAAGGGAGCTTGCTGCTAGATGCATAGCTGTTGTTAACACCTTGTCAAAGAAAGGAGGGGTAGATAAGATCGTTCTTTCTTTTGATATGAGAGAGGGTCAAGGAAATGGACAAGTTAGTGCAAGTGGCTACAATAACAAAAATATCCCTGTTGGAGACTCTGTTGTTATCTATGATGACGCCGCAAAGACGGAAGCAACTGATATTGGAACAAAAGCTATATCCATCTTTTCTAAAGAGATGAAAAAGCAAATGCGTCTTATGGAAGACAACCTAATTTTGATAATCTGTGATAAGAGCAGAGGCACTATCACCCTTCTTATTCAAGATAAGACAGGAAAAGAGCTGTATCGGGTTTCAGAAGCAATAAACGAAATGACTAGTCAGCTCATCTCTGTGCCTAAGGCAAATGAGATCCTTGGCCGCTGGGCTAGTATATAATAATTACGTTGTATCAGAACATGTTGTATGATATCTGAAGCGCTACGTTTCTAATGTAGCGCTTGAGGTTTCATTCCTAGACAACCACTTCGGTAGGTTTCGTTCTAACACAATAATTGAAAGGTAGTGTTACTTTCCTTTGGAGGAATACTTAATGGAAATTCGTGGTTTTATGCAAAGAGAACCAGAGATCATTCTTGATGTAGAAATGATCAACAAAATAAAAGAGAAGATAATCAAAGGTGCCAATAAAGGACACAGACGGAAACTACAGAGTCTTCGTAGTTCAAACACAAAGATTACAAACAGCTTGCAGCGAGTGAAGAATGAAATACAAGAGATGCAACAGCTGTGTGACCAATATGATACAGAAGCGGAACAGTACCTGAGTACAGTTGGGAAGGTCTCATGAAAGTCATCCCATTCGTTAAGAAAACTCAGTACGATGTAACTTTAAACGAGAAACTAGTGAAAACTGTTCTTGAAGAAGTGGCGCAGGACGCACGAGAGAAGAAAGAAAAGATTGAAAAACTCGAAAACGCCATCTTAAAGAAACGGTCTTCTTTGGTCAGGCTTAACAAGCACAAGGTTATGTTAGAAGCGTTGATAGCAAAAAAAGAACGAAGATTGAGTGAAGCTAAAACGTCAATAGAACATGATCAGGCTGAAGAGCTGACGAACCAGTCATAGTATAAAGCTAAGTAAAATTCTTAAGCTAGAACATTCAATACAGGAGGAATGTAACAAATGAAGGAAATTCTTTTAGAAACCAGAACCAGGCTTGACAAAGAGCATGGTGTAAATATGGTCACAGAGATGCAGCGCATCGTGACTGAGCCATATCTTTTCGAAACATATATCAATGGATTAGCTGAGGGTCTTGATGATCCTACAAAGAAACAGTTCCTGCAGCTTGCCAACAACACTCGTGAGAACCTGCTTGAGAACTCCATTTTTGGATACAACCCATATGCAGTTCTTGTGCTTCCACTTCTCAGAAAGTTCTGGCCACGCCTTTCCGTAAAAGAAGCAGTAACTATTTCCCCAATGAACAGCCCGTCTGCAGTAAGGTACTTCATCAGACCTTACGCAAAAACATATGATGACAAATCATATGAACTTCCTGAATACAACCAGAACGTGTCTCAGGGTCCTCAGGTTCCTGTGACTCCAACTGTAGCAGTACCTCAGATTGGTTACGATCTTCTTGGAACACTTTCACTGGATCCTTCAGTGGCATCCGTTTCCAGGAACTTCAGAATCGTAAAAGCAACTGATGGTGTTGATTCCATTGACATCGCTATCGAGAACGACATTGATGGTAATTTCTCTGGATCAGTAACATACCCAACATCCGGTCTAACCGATGTTATCCAGGGTAGTGTTGACTTCAGGAATGGTCTTGTCAACCTTAGTGTTGCCAACCCAGCAGCCGGTACTGTGTCCGTAGACATCTACGCAATTGTGTCTCTCGAGCAGAACACAATCAATACCAGCATTGAGTTCAAAACAGAAAAGATCCTATTCGAAGCTCAGACCAGAAAGCTTAGTGCCCATTGGTCAGTAGAGTTTGAACAGGATACTAAAGCTCTGTTCAACCTTGATGCCCAGGCTGAGCTCGTGTCCATCATGAGTAACCAGATCGCTGTAGAAATCGATAAGGAAATCCTCACTGAGCTTCTTAGCACAGTGCAGTTCCTGCATCCAACAGCAATCGACACTTTCAACAAAAACGTACCAACCGGTTTCGCCCTCGGTGAAAAAGCTTGGTATGAGAACATCATCCCTAAGATGAACGATCTAAGCCAGACTATTTACACTGACACAAACATCGCACCGGCCAACATCGTTATCTGTAACCCACTGGAAGCTTCGATCCTTGAGTCCATGAACCGCTACCAGTATGTAGGCGACGGCTATTCCGGAACAGAACACACTTATAGAGTGGGTACTCTGGAAGCTGGTAAATGGAGAATAATCGTAACTCCAGTTATGCCTGCAGGCAAAATGCTGATGATGCTCAAACCAGCTGAAGAAAGAGCAGCAGTATACTTCTACTGCCCATACATTCCAGTAACCATCTACCCATTCCCACTTGGCAGCATGCCTGCCATGACACTGATGACTCGCTATGCCAAGGCAGTTGTCAGACCTAAGGGTATGGCTCTCCTTAACGTTGTTAGGGTCTAACCTTAACGACGCTTGGCGTAACGACTATAAAAGGGTCTCGGTTTCGACCGAGGCCCTTTTTTTGTTAACATTTTAGTTTGACTATACAAGGGGATAAGCATGATTAAACTGATCCAAGTCAGCACAACGCTGGCTTCACTATACGCTATCAGAGACGCCTTAATGGAGTCAGGTCATACCAAGGCCGTCTCCTTCTTCGATCGTTTAATGAAGGGCGTATATGGAGCTCTTGGTATTAGCTACGCCTTATCCTACGAGCATAACATCCGTTATGTACGGAAAAGACTAGATGAGGCCCCCATTAATGAATTCCTTGACAATGAGCTTAAAGCCATGATTGGGATGCAACCGATTGCTGTTAGAAGTGTTAAAGACCCGAAAGATCCTCCTGCGTTTGTCGCACCAGGACATCCGGGAGTCATCTTTATAAACTCTGATAAACTTGATGGCCTAGTAGAAAAGGAAAGTAGGAAAACTGGTTTGGCTAAAGACGATGTTAAGAGAGCTATCCTTCTTCATGAGTACGGTCATTTGATGACTGGTGGAGAGTCAACTGTTACCACGTATGTTAGAAGAGTACTACCTGCAATTATTGGATTAGCAGGTAAGCATCTATTGACTAAGTTTGCGATCAGCACTATAGAAAAGAAAGCCGCCTCAGCTAATCTTAGTGATAAGCAAAAAGACATGCTTTTTCTTTTAATCGTTGTTATTGCGGTGACCTACACTATAGCTGAGATGCTTGCTGTTTCATATTTTTCCCGAAGGGGAGAGATGGTTGCGTATCAGCAAGCAATAAAGATTAAGGAACAACCTTTGAAGAGCTATCTCCAGAGTATGCAAAGCTCCTCGAGAGAAGATACCACTAGCAGGGATCTTACAAAACTGCTTCAGAAAATGATAAATGAAGTTAACCGTTTGTTTAAGACCCACCCGGATGCAGTCCAGATACTCAGAAGTTTAAAATAAAGGAGACCTTCATGCAATGGCACTTGGAAGACATGTTGTAGCTGACATCACTATGTGTAACTTTGATATCCTTAATGACAAGGATAAGATCAAAGAACTGCTTCAGGAATCTGTAGTAGCTGCTGGTGCTACTGAACTATTTACGTACACTCGCCAGTTTGATCCTATTGGGGTAACTGGAGTATCAGTACTTGCTGAATCCCACATTACCATCCATACATGGCCTGAATTGGGAATAGCTTGTGTGGACGCCTTTACTTGTGGTGAGCACACTGACCCTGGAAAAGCTATAGAACATCTAGCTAAGCGTCTTGGCGGAACTATAGCGGAGGCTACTTTATTTCAAAGAGGGGAGTCTTTCAACTTCTCTGATTCAGCCCACCTCGTGCAAACACAATAATTGAACGTGCTATAATAGCAAGTCACTAAATAAGTTTCATATAATATGGAGGAACTTTTATGCTTTGGACTTCCCTAATGGAGGATGCTGCTTGTGCTTACGCAATTAATGCAATTGCGCCTCGTACAGGAAGTAAGTACATAGCTCAGCCTGCTGCCATAAAAAATAAATTAGCGGAATACGATAAAGATCCGGAAGCAAAGGAAGGACTGGCTCTTATCCAAGCAGCGCTAATAGCTCTTATGCGTAAAGAGATTCCTGCTGTTGTCAACACTATATCAAAAGATAGTAAGGCTCAGAAGGTATATACGGCGCGAGTCCATAGCTTTGTTAAAGACATTGAAAGAGACGTCGCCAGTAAAAATAAGTTCTTTGCCCAGTTTGGTACCGTAGCTGATGCACAGTCCGGTGATATTAATAGCAGAGTTAGGAAGGCCTTAGCACGTATGATGGTAACGAGGGGTGGTGGCGATGAGCCATGCAGTATTATATCTGCTAAAGTTGTTGGTGGGGTCAATAGGTTCTTCAAGCAACTAAGACTTGGAGCAGAATGGGTGCCTGCAGGGTGGGTTCTGACTAACGTAGAAAACACTCATCCAGATAATGAAGATATTAATTTCCTTAGTAACTTTATTATTATTGGCTTACCTTTTCTAGCCAGGCTACTCCTGTATGCTATTACGATCAGACGTATTTTTGATACTAGCCCAGAAAGATTTATACAAAGACCAAACGTCTCTGCTGTAACATCGGGCATGGAGCTGACTGTCACTATGCTGCACAGGCTGCTTCCACAGATTAAGGTTAATCCTAGTTCCTTTAATATTAAGTATGATCCTTCTATCGTCGACAACGAATCTACGAAAGTCTCTGAGTCTGTACTAATAAGCGGACTATTTGAGCAATATATTGTAGCTTCCTGGAAGAACGCAGTTCCGGCTGACATGTCATCTGTGACTAGCCTTCCTCCAGAAGCTCTAGAACTATCAGAAGAGAAGCCAGGAAAGATGGGTGGTAACGTACTAACCGCTGTCTTTTTTAACTCGATGCTAAACTTAGCGGACAAGGTAGGGGATGCCATTCCCTACTTCTCCCAGGTCACAAAGCAGGCCGTAAACAAAGATCTTTCCGAAAGGAATCTAAGATCTGAGTTTAACAAGCCTTCTAATACGAAAGCATTTGTTCAGGAACAAATACAGAAGTGGTTAGATGCGGACCCTAAGGAAAAGGCTACCTTCGGTATTGGTGGAGTAACGAACTTCTTTATTACTTACGGGTTAAGTAAGACCCTGTCTGATCCACAGGATAACAGGGATGAGCCAGAAAAGAAAAAGCTGGACGTTCTGGTAAAGTGGAAAGGACTTGGTGGTCTTGGCTCTAAGGTGTATGAGGGTCCGGATAATAGACCATTAGAACTTATGCGTAGGATGGCACTTAAGGTTGTTCCAGCCTTTGCTGCTTTCTATGCAACTGTTTATTTTACCCACGATCGTGATATAACAAAAGAAAGCATCAAGGGTCCTGAATATAAAGCCTTAAGGGCTCTTCTTAACAGGACACATATGGAAGCTAAGATGTACCTTCCAGCGATAGCTAACACGTCCCCAGAGGACTTTCTTCCAGAGAAGGAAGAGCGTGAAGAGTTCTGGGGAAAGAATAATCAGGCTATCCAGTAAACTTTAAGTTTGGTTACTAGTGACCTTAAAGTGAGGTCACCTAATTAATATCTCCCAAGGAGGATTACGTTTATGTTTGAACAGGCTTATCCAGTCTACACGGTAATTACCCCACAAACGGGTAAACGGTATCAGCTCAGGACACTAACTGTTGCAGAGGAAAAGAAACTCAAAGGGTCTCTCATTACTCCAGACAAAATCACTGAGCATGTCACATCAGCTCTATTCGACTGTATTGTCGAAAAACCAGAAGACATCAAAACCTATGAAGACTTTATCATGTATACTACTACGCATGATAGACAGGCTTTGTTGTTTGGTCTTTTCCATGTGTCTTACGGTGAAGTAACTGACTTCCCAATTAAGTGTAGTCACTGTGGACAGGACTTCAAAAATACGTTTACAACCGAGTCTCTGGCTAAAATCACAAACTATGAAGGCGAAGAATCGTTGCTGACAAAGATTGTTGAGGTAGATCTTCCTATTACAAAGCTAAAAGCTTTTGTGAAACAGCCAACCATCAGGGATGAGATTATAACACTTAAGACATCCCAGTCACTGCCTTACCAGAAAGATTCTATTGACGATCTGGTACTAGTTCAGAAATTCACAATGGGTGCAAAAGAATGGACAGACATTGCTGAGAAGCTCACTATCTATACCAAGCTACCTGTTCGTGATAAGAAGCTGATATGGAAGGCATACAAAGAAACATTTTCTCAGTATACTGTTGAGGTCAAAGCCACAGCTGTATGTTCTTTTTGTAAAGGAGAAAGTGAAATCGACATCGATTTCATGGAGGTGTTTTTTCGCCTGGTTCTTGAGTGATAAACCAGGTAAGTATCTTAAGGATATCGATGAAGCAATATCCACGTATCAGTTCTTTTCAAAGGCCCCATATGCAGATATCTTTGTAATGCCTGTAACCTATTTGGGTGTAGCCGTAACAAGGCTGTCGGAACTTGAAGCTGAGAAGATGAAAGCAATGGCTTCTATGTTTCTACCTATGGCAGGTGGAACTTTGATGTCAGCACTGGGTGGAGGTAAGAAGTAAATGGCCGTAAAAAGAGATTTTTATTCACTAGACATAAAGTGGAATCCTCAGGACGCAGAGCCTGTTGATATTTCTACGTATGTTACTAGAATAGTTATCAGTAAGACTTTGCGTGCCCTTACTCCTATTATTCTTCTTGACTTTGATCCAACAGTCCGTGGAATTCTTAGAGAAAAGATTAATGCGTATGGTACCATTGATATCAAGATTGATAAGTGGGTTTCTGAAGGAACTGGTAGTGGAGCCAGCCCAGGTGGCGGTGGCTCTGGAAAGTCTACTTGGCTAGAGTTTACTGTATTTCCTGTGGAGTTTGACTTTGTCTTACATAGAGAGCGTGATGAAGTAGATACCGACCTCGAAGAACGAAGCCCTATGAACCTTATGTGCTTCCCTACATTCTTTAATAAGGTTACCACTAACGTTTGTGAGCTATATGAAAACATGACACTTCAGGATATTGTCAAGGACCTTCTAGGTAAGGTCTTTAAGAATGCAGAAGGCCTTGATGATATTGCTGAGTTTGATTACAATCCTAAGTTTAGGAAGCTTCTTGTTCATAAAACAACTCTTATTGATTACCTTAGATACCTTTTTCAAAGGTTTGGTATTTACAAGAGCGGCCCTATTATATTCTGGGACTTTCCAAAAGACAGTGGATCAGAAGTTAAAATTGTTGTAACTAGCTTAGAAAAAGCCATGGAGAAACAAAAAGACTCAGATGTCCTTAACTTTATATTCAAACCCTCTGAAGAGACTACTGAATTTAAGGAAAATGAGTTTCCTATCTATAAGGCTGTTAATGAACAAGATAATGGTCCTACCACTATAATGAGGATTAACTCAGATGTTAACTACCTAGTTTGGGATAGAGACACGCTGTTTAAGCACTTTAAGTATAATATCATTGACGTTATGAAGGAAGCAAAAACAGGTGGCATGGACCCCGGTATCCTTGAGAAAGGAACCTTTCCTGAGCATCTTGACATTGAAAAACCACTAATGACTACTACCTTTCTTGACCCTGCTGGAACTACAGAAGGAAAACAAGAATGCAGTCGTGGTTTCATGGCAGGCGATCAGTTGTCAGCCAATAAGGGTAAGAAGGAGAAAGAAACTGGGATGGAGGACAAGTACCTTGCCCACAGAACATACTTTTGTGACAGGATAAATGATCTTCGTAAGATTCCTTTTAGGATGGACTTTTTCTTTCCTATAGATGAATTAGCTACTCCTGCCGCAGCAACCCTAGAAGCCCCTGGATCTACTCTGTTTGAGGAAAGGATAGGTGGTAAGTACCTAATAGTAGAAACAACCTTTGAGTTTGTTCGTCTTGTAGGACAAACAGATGTATGGAAGGCTGTTCCAGACTTCGGGCTATCTAGGAGATAAGTATGACGCCATCACATCATAAAGTATGTATTAACGGAAAGTGGATACTGGTTACTGACTTATCTGACAAAGAGAAAGCGCTTGAGGTATGGAAATGTAAGTCTGACTTTGTTTACTTTGTAGAAAATTACTGCTTTGTAAATACTGGCTCAGGATACGAACTACTTGCACTTGCTGCTAAGCAGAAAGAAATGTGCCGTAGAATGATACACGAGCATAAGCTTCTTATACTAGGGTCACGTCAGACCGGTAAGACTACCCTTATGGTTTGTTTTTGTGCATGGGCTATGTTGTTCTACAGAGGACTATCTATAACATTCATCTCTAGAAAACAGGAACAGGCTAAGGAACAAATGGTGGATATCGAAGTTATCTTTGAGCATCTCCCAGATTTCCTACGCCCTACTTTAATGCCTAATCAGACAACTAAGAAGACAGTGGTTGAGACTGGATCAACAATAGCTGTTGAGTCCGTTCTCTCCAATCCAGAGTCTAAGGGTCGCGGTCTTCGTTCTCATATTGTATGGATAGACGAATCTGCATTCCTTAAGACTCTGAGCCCACTGCTTACTGCCTTGCTTCCTACTACAGCTCAGCGTTTTATTGTAGCTGAACAGAAGAGGATGCCTTATGGTATATTTTTGACAACAACTCCTAATGGAAAGACTCATGTTGGAGAAAGATTCTTTAAGATGTGGACTGAAGCAGAGGATGCCAGGGAAGAAGCTGAGCTTAAAAAAGATCCTACCATACTTAAACGTTCTTCTTTTAGGTCATTTAAGATCCATTGGAGTGATCTACCATTCTATGATGAAGTCTGGTATGAAGAACAGAAACGTCAGTTTGGTAAATCTAGGATTAGGGAGTTCCATCAGGAGTATGACCTCTCATTTATTGGTGGTGAGGATACCTGGCTTGATGATGACACCCTAGTTAAGTTCCAAAGTAAGGTTCCTATCCGGAAAGAAGGGAAGATCTGGGTATGGGAAGAGCCTATGATGGATAAACAATATGTTATTGCGGTCGATGTGGCTACCGCATTCGGGAAAGACTTCTCAGCTATCCAGGTAATTGACCTTGAGTCAATGGACCAAGTAGCTGAATTTATTGATAAGCTTCCGATAGAATCATTGTCTGGAGACTATTGCCTTGTTCAGATGATAGAGCTGATAGCCGACATGTATCAGAATTCTATCATCTCCTTTGAGCGTGCTGGTGTTGGTAACTCTCTTGAGGAAAAGCTACCGTACAATAATAAGCTTAGAGGAAGGCTATACCAGGATAAGATTGGTGGATCCAGATGGGGATACAAAATTACTCCTGTTTCAAGAAAGCAACTATTCGAAGAACTGTACACAGTTATTAGTGAGAGACCAGATGGTATTAGATCATCACGTCTTATAAAAGAGATTGGCAGCTTAACTACAGGAAAAGGTGGGAAAGTCTCAAGTGGCAGTACTCAGAACGATGATGCTGTCTTAGCCATGGCCCAAGCCTATGTTATACGAAACAGGGTCTGTAACATACCTGCTCAAAGGTCTGTTGTTACGAAGCAAACTAATGACTCTATTCTTACTATATGGAACATGAACAAGAGTACACAGGGTGTCGACCCATCTATTCCGAAAGAATTTCAAAATCTTCCTGGAGATGTAGATAAATTTGGAAACCCGAAAAGGGTTTCTGGTCTTGATCCTAAGTATTTACAAGAATTACTTAAAAGGATTAAACCACAGTAGGAGGGCTTTATAATGTCAGCAGTACCACTCCCAAGATCCGCGTCCGACAACACATCAGTTTTCGGCTTACCTCCAATCTTTCCAAACGATGATCCAGTCCTATCACAATACATTCAGAATAGTTTCTTTATTATTAGGCTTACTCCAAAACTTATGAAAGCCAACGAGAACTCTGGTAATACAAAGCTATTGTCTCCTCGGAAAGTTACATCAACAGACCATACTCAGATCATACAATATATTAGAGAGTCAACTGGGTATAGGCCTCCTTTCGTATTTGCAATACAGCAAAGATCATTTACAGAAACGTATGACAACTCCTATGGAGAGAGCTTCTACTCACAGCAGGGTAGTGCTTTCCAAAGTGACTCAACAAGCTATTTAGCATCAAGGAGACAGATGTTTGGGGCATCCCAAGCCATAGACCTTACCAAAGAAGCTGGCGCAGAAGATGGTAAAGGAGAAGACAAAGGCCTAATTAAGGCTGCCCAAGGCAAGCTTTCTGAATGGCTTAAGGACTCTGCTGAAAAAAAGAGTATCGGAGGCATGGTGTCTGGTATGCTCCAGGGCGGTAAGGTAGATCTTCCAAAGCTGTGGCAAAGCTCCTCATGGGGGTTTGATAGTACTGTCCAGATAAAACTATTCTCACCGACAGCATCTAAAGATGACGTTATGGAGTGGGTAATTATTCCTATTTTTATACTAAGGTGCTTAGCTGCCCCTATATCAGAGGATGGAGGAGATATCTACTTCCAGCCTCCATGGGTTCATATTCAGTTCCCTACACTACTCGACGATAAGTTGACAGGGCTGAAATCAATGCAAATTGAATGGGGCGGTGATAAGGGTGCGTTTACTCCTGATCAGCTCCCACTTGCAGCAAACGTTAACTTAGTATTTGAGCCTATTAGGCATGTCGTTCCGACAATAATAAGCTACCCTGCTAAGAAGACGAGTTCTATTTTAGGACAGTATGGGCTCGGCGCTTTTGCAGACATGGCTGCAGCTATGGGTGTTCCTGTTGGAGCGGCTAAGTTAAAAGAACAGGCCGACGACCAGGCAAATACGGTATCTCAGTATGCGGATTTCCCAAACACTGCAAAGAGGATAGAGGATTTTGAAACGTTATGGCCAACAGTGTCAGCAAAGAAAACAAAGATTGAGGAAATCCACGAGACGGGGCTAGACGGTACCCCTTCTTCACGAGAATCTACGGATAGTACTGCGTCATCCGTCCCTATTAACTCAGACCGACCTGGGCCTACCCGGAAAAGCCCAGTATCACTCGCACAAGCAAAACAGAGCTATAACGGATTGAAAGGACTAGGAGAGTAGAATGGCCGGTTTTACAAAAGAACAACTAAATGATTTTCAAGCTATACTCCATGGCTTAGGCAATGAGATAACTGCGAAAATAGGCCAGCAGACTGCGAATCGTATAGAAGAGTTAGCTAAGAAAACGAAGTATACTAATAAAGAAATCTCAGAAATAAACAACACGATAACTAAGTTTGCAAACTCTCCACTTATTTCTAAAGAAACTAAAAAACAAATTTTAGATATTAAAAACATACTACTTAAAGTATCAATAGATATGTCTAGTGCAGCTGACTCTGCTGAAGAAAGCTATAAGTGCTCTAGATCTATGAGTAAGGACATGGGGTTTATACCTAGAACCATAGTTAAAGTTTCTGGTGCTACAACAAAAAGCATATCTGACCTTAGTGGTACTCTAGGCAGGGACCTCAAAGAGATTGGTTCAGAAATAACATACCACGGTGGTTACCTCTCTTCTCAGGCAAATACCATGGCTGAAGGCCTACTTAGAGCAGTACCTTATCGTCTTGATCAGATAACTGGGAAGATGACAGAGTATGGAAAATCAGTTGGTAGCGGATTTAGCACTGCGCTAGAAACCGTAACAGGAAAAAGACTAGAGGCTATTGCCTCAGGCTTAATAAATCTTCACCCGATACTCAAAGGATCCTATCAGGTTCTTAACGTAGCACTATCCCCTGTAGGAACACTATGGAAGATGTTCACTAAAGGATATAAAAGTATGGTTGGCGCCTTCTATAGATATGGGGCTAACATGCTTGGAAATATACTCACCACGCCTTTTAGTATGTTCTCTGGAAAGAAAGGCGATGAGATGTTTGACATTGGGTACGGCACACTAAAATCCCTTAGAGTTATAGAGAAGAACTCTAAAAAGTCAGATAAGCAAAAAGAGAAATCTAGCGGCGGATTATTTGGTAATCTTGGAAAGTTCGCTACTAGTATGATAACTAATTCACTCTCTGCAGTATTTGCGGGGCCAAAGCTATTTGGTGGTTTTATAGCATCTTTAGTTGGAATGCTAATTAAAGCGCTAGGGGGTCTCCTTATAGTTGGTGGTGTATGGGGTGCATTCGCACTAAAAGATCCTAGAAAGAGAGCAGCTATGTTTACTGCAGCCATGCGATTCGTGCCGGCTCAGTATAGAGGCTTACTTGCAAAAGGTGCAGCTCTGGCTAGTGAGAAGTTTGTAGAGCTGAAAGATAAGGGTAGCGAGCTTCTACACATGGACTATAAGCAAAAGGCTCTAGACACAGGACAGGTAATTAAAGACAAGTTTGAAGAGATGAAACCGGGCCTAATAAAGACTAGAAAGATCTTAGGATCTGGGTTACAGACGATTGCTAAGAATACAGGTGGGTTCCTACTTGAGTTCAAGGATGCGGTTATGGGTGGTCCTTTAGGCATCCTAGGGTTTGCTCTGAAGAAATTCATCAAGTTCAAGTTCTTACCTTTTACACTAGCTGCTAAGGCTATTATTAAGATGCTGAACCCTTTTACATGGATCTTTGCTATAAGTGCAGGTATGCGTGGCGTGGTCGGCTGGCTCAAAAAGATATATAAGAAGAATAAAGACGATCCTGATAAGTCCTTCATGGGTAGGCTAAAGAAACAAGTGGCTGGAGCAAAAGAGTCTCTCTCTTATGGAAAGGCCATCCTAACTGGTGATAAAGAAACTGTAGATAAGATAAAAGAAGCCAGGGAAAGAAGAAGGCTTGAGAAAAAGGGGAAAGTCGGAACATTTTCTGCTGATACCTATGCTACTGAAACAGAAGAAAAGATTGCAGAGCTTCTACAACAACAGCGTGGACCGCTAGCTAAGTTATGGGCTAAGGGTCTGGAGTCAGTAGAGCACGGATTTATTATGAACCTTAAAGATCTTCAGTCTATGGATGTCGAGCAGTTAGAGGACTTTAAGAAGAAGCTTGTTGAAAGTATGCAAGAGGGTTTAACAGAAGGACAACGAATTAAGATAGCCCTTGAGCAGGCCCAAAAAGAAGGCAAGACTAAAATGGGCGCTCTTTGGGAGATTGCAACAAACCCAGATGCACTATTTGAAAGAATGGCTGGGTCTACCATAGAAGATCTTCTTAAGCTAAAACAGGCTAACACAGAGTCGTTCTCAGGTGTTCTTAATAATCTTGGAGAACAGCTAAAAGAACAAACAGCTGAACTTAATAATGACTGGGGAGACTTTAAGAAGAAGTATTGGGATCCTTTTGCAGGTAAGATGGAACCTTATTATAGAGGAGTTACTGGATTCCTTGGTGGTATTGGTGACCATGCGTTTAAGTTTTGGGAATTTGTGGCAGATGAAAATGAAAGCATGGCTGATAAACTTTTAACAGCATATGAGTTCATGTTTGACTCTTTTGTGGCAAGCGTTGATGTTGCATACAAAGGGTATAAGCAGATGCATGACAAAGTTAATGATGTCATTACACCATACTGGCAGAAGGCTGCAGACACTTATGAAGACTTCTTGGACTCTAAGGCCGGTAAGGCGGCTACTAAGTGGATGCGAGACGCTGGTAACGTTTTTATGGGCGGAGCCGAGGCTATCTACCAAACATTAAAGAAGAAGATCCCAGGAGCAAGCGACCAAGGTTTGTGGGGCGCGTCTATGGCTATAGCTGGCGGTGCGTTTAACCAAGCAGGTAAGGCTCTTGGAGCTAGTATGAAAGACCTATTTAAGAAGGTTGAGACTGGTGAGATTGACTGGTTATCCATTGCGCTTGGAAGCGCGGCTACCAGTGTTAAATCACCAGAGATTACACTTATTGCTAAAAACTCAACATTAATGGTTGATATTATGACTAAGCTGCTAGAGTGCATGTGCCCTGGTATGACTGCTATGGTCGATGGACAACAGCTAGCAGCTGTGGTGGCAGAAAATACTAACAGTAAAGATACTTCTCTAATGGAAAAGGTGTTAAATGTAGCTAAGACTATCCCAGATGCAGTACAAAACACCACTGCTACTTTTAAAGAGGAGTTCACAAAAGCAGTGGAAGTACGGAAAGCTGAAGCTAATAAGACAACTAACGCCATAGAAAAAGGTACTGCTGAGGCTAAAAAGCAAACTGAAGGGCAGAAGGGCTGGATTAGTGGCATGATCGACTCTATGAAGGACTTTGTTAGGGACCAGTATATGGTAATAACGTCTACTAATAAAAACCTAGCTGGAGTACCAGGCCCAGACTACTTACAGACTTTTGCAAAAGATGCGCCTACTGTTGATCTTTCTAATAGTGGTGCAGTAGATGTAGCAGCTCAAGAAGTTACAAGTGAATCTGTAGAAGAAGGTAGGAAAGCAGATGCAGCTATGGACATGCACAGGATAGTTCAGGCAACAGAACAGACTGCAGAGAATACAGTTAAGCTAGGAACATTAGACAAACTTCAAGCATGGCTAAATGATTGGGGGAAATGGGGAAGGGCCCTAGCTTCTGGTATTGGGTATGTTGTCAAAGGATTTAAGTTCGTTTTTGGACCAAAGAACCAAAAAGGGTCTTTGATGTATGCCATAGAAGGAATCCAGGTATGGGGTGCAAACTTCTGGGCAGGTACTCTGCAGCCAGCCATCTTTACATTGCTTAACTTGTTTAATCCCGCAGTTCTCATAGCTTTAGTAGTAGTTGGTGTAGGTGTTGCCGTAGGGCTTATCTTCAAAAAATACATGCCAAAGTCTGTTCAGAAACTTATTGACGGCACACTAGCCTCAATTAAGAAAACAGTCGCCTTAGTCGGAAACGTACTATCAACCTTCCTTGTGTTGATAAAGGATACACTAATGGCTGGATGGAAAATTATTAAGGCTATTATGAAACCACTCATCACTATTATGATACCTGGTATCCTTCCTATGGTAATAGTGGTATGGGGAGGGCTTAAATTAGTGTTTGGTGCTATTAATAAAGTCCTAGAAGGGACTGTTTGGATAATGCAAAAGATCTCTGGATTTATGGGTTGGGTAGGTGATGCTATGACAAAAGCCGGAACAGCCCTTAACGATATGCTCATAGCTCCTTTCAAGAAGATGTCAGATTTCATAGGTGGATTTTTTAAGCTCATCTCTCCAGCAACAGATGCCATCAAAAATCTTATCGGAACTATATGGGATGGGATAAAAGGAGTAGTGTCCTTAATATGGGAACTTGATAAAGCTATTGTAGGAACCCTATGGGAGGGTGTTAAACTTCTGCTTAAACCAACAAAACTGTGGCTTGGCATTGTCTGGGGCGGATTAAAATTAATAGGTGGTCTTATTTCGTGGCTCCTTACTCCACTTAAATGGCTTGGTGGCATATGGTGGAAAGGCTTTAAGAAGTGGTTAGGTGATGTTAAGGTAGAAGCTGCCAAGTTTAACAAGCAGTTTATTAAGCCTGCCTTTAATAAAATAAAGGGATTTATTGGTGGAGTGACAGATATTGTAAAGGGTATTGGTAACTTCTTTAGTTACCTTAGTGTAGGTATGGAGAACATTTGGAAAAATATTATGGGGATTCCCAAACGAATATGGGAATTTCTTAAGGAGTCTGCTGGAAATGTTTGGGATTCTGTAGTTGGATTCTTCAGGGATCTTCCTGGAAAGCTTCTGGATATGATTACTTCCGGTATACGTAAATATTATTTTGGTAGATTGTTTTTAGGCGAAGCAAAAGAAGAAGAAGGTGGCTTTGGTAGTAGCTCTGGTGGCGTTAAAGGCTATGCCATAGGAGGCATTCCACCACTTAATCAGGTTTCTATGGTAGGTGAGCGTGGTCCTGAAATAGTTATGCCTAAGACAAATGTTGAAGTGCTACCAATGAGTGCAGCTGGTGCTTTAATGGGAAGACTGGCCGGAAAACTTTTTAGTGGTCTTAAAGGGGAATTATCCTCTAGTCCTGAGATCCAGCAACTTCTTCAGTCAAAGATGGTTGGATCATTCGTGCAGATGGTTAAAAAGAATGCTTCTGTTCTTGGAGCAGTTCCGGGTGTGACATCATCAATAAAGAAAGTCCTTAGTGCAGAACTTGGTATGGCTAAGAAGATGGTCTCTACTTTACAATTAGATAAGCTGCCAGGGGTACAGGAAGCACTTTCAGGCTTTATGGAAACCTCCCAAGGAAAGGTTAAGGAATTCCCAACTTTTGATAAAGAAAGAGAGGCCGCACAGGCTGCAGAAGATGCAAAGAGAAAGAAAGAAGCTGAAACTCTTATGCAGAGACAAGAGGATTCTGCTAGAGTACAGAATGGTCAGTTCAAGAAAGTGATGACTTCTATAACATCTGTTAACACAAACTCACCATCGAATAATACTAGCTCCTCATCAAGTAGTACCGTAAATAACACGCCAATTACACCTTATGATATGACTCTAGTCCAGCTGGCGAAAGGAATAAGCTAATGAGTTTGGTAAAACACTATTACGGATACCTGGAAGAATTCATTACCCTTACTCATGATGTATACAGCAAAAGCCCTCCTGCGGTATTTTGCACATACTACTCCTTAGATATCCCTAACAGTATATGGGATGAAAACTATGTGGCATCCTACCAGGATATCGGGGTGCTATCAGGAAGACGGTTCAATAAGATATCCCTGGTACCTACCTTCTTTGGAGAAGGTGCTCCTCCATCCCTTGTTGGGAATGAGAAGGGAACTACCCGGGTAGAGTCTATCCGTCCAACCATAGTTATTCCCAGGACATCCTACTTTGAGCCAAAACTAGGAGAGTACGTCTTGTTCACAAACCTCAATGGGGAAACCTTGCTATATGAAACAATCAATCTGGACTATACAATGCCTAATAATAGAGCGGCATTTAAGTTACAATTGACTGCGGCACATCATGAAATAGCAGATCTTGAGGCAGTAGTTTCAAACAGATATATCTATAATGATTACCTGGACATTGTAAACGCTGAGACTGTTGGGATTCCATTGCTTAGTATAACAGAAGCCATCCCAAAGATTGATGAATACATCAGAAACACTTTCTTCTTCAGACCTCTGGACTGTGTTATGGATAATAACGTGGTCAGTCTAGAGCTGAACTACTATCTACAAAAGAACTCAGATGAGTTTCCTGTACAAAAGAAGACTCCATTCTTCAACTTGGCACAACCAGATTATCAGTCATATGAGGTTAACTCTATGTTCTCCCTTTTGTTTGAGAGCGCGTTTACGTCTGGTAGTTATGATGTATCAATGACATCATACCCAGAAGAAGATATGTCTGATACTTTCTTTAATAGGTATAAGCCTTTGGTAGGGATATCTGTGTATAAGGGTGGCACTGGAGCCAGTTTTATTAATGGGTTAGCTGCATGGTATACAGGATCAGACTTAGTTGAGGCTGAAGCAGCTGTAGCTCAGTTCTTCAGCTTTAGACAAGGTACAGGGTACACTCCATCTACATCAGCAGTTCCACTAGCACAAATAATCAATGATACTGTCGCCTTTGAAGCAGGTGGTACCATCCCAGCTGGGTACACACAGAGGTCCGGAAATCTCCTGGAAGCCGTAATGGAGTTCGGATTCTTTAGGAAAGTTTGTGATTATGCTATTGCAAATAAGGTTACAGGGCTATAAAGCAGAAACACAATAATTGAATGTAATTTAAAATACATAAAAGGAGATTATTTCATGAACACTAATGTTGATTTCTTAGCAAAGTTCTTCCCACAATTCTTAGGAGACGCAAGCGGAATTGCTCAAATGATTTTTCCAATGCTTCTTGGGAAAGACGAAGGAGATACCAAGGCATTTGCACGTAAGACATCCGGACTTAAGACTGATATCAGACTTAACTCCATGTCTGTACCTAATGCCTATACATACCCTGGTGTAAGTACAACGGGGATGGCACAGCTTCAGGTATTGACTAATTTAATTCCTGGTGGTGGGCTTATAGCAGGTAACCTCATATCTCTTATGATGATGAAAAAGCTATACTCAGCATCTTTGAGTGGTCGTGCCGGGAAGAATGGCCGTGTTATATTTTCTTCACCGCCCCGGTTTAGTCTTATGATGGTTCAGACAAAAGGTCTAAAGTCAAAACTAACACCTGAGCAGAGATTTGGTGTTCAGCTTCATGAAATAGGTCATTGGGTAGAGTATCCAAAGATAATGTCTTCCCGTGGATGGTCCATGTTGTCACTACTTAGTTTACTGGCATTCCCAGCAATTATGGCAGATGACCCTCTACAAAGCCGTCTTCCTGCAGGGATGGAAGAAATTCCTTTAAAGATTAGATTGGCTGTTTATGGATCGTTGCTTGGAGTAATATTCTTCAGTAGCTCGGTTCTTGGAGCACTAGCCTCAAGGACTGCGGAGATGCAGGCAGACGAATTTGTTAAGTCTGTTGGCCATGCTGACAATTTAATTGGCGCCTTCAAGGTATTTGATGACCTTGGTCATCCTTATAGAAACAAAATTCCTAGCAGTGGTTACGGACGTGCTCGTCAAAAGATAGAAGCAATGTCATCACAGATAGAGGAGCTGATGGATAGTATTATTCCACTTGCCACCCATCCAAGTTTGATTAAGAGAATGAAAGCCCTTGCTTCCACTAATGAGGAAACGATGACCGAAGACCTGAGTGACATCAAGATCTTTGTTATGGAAAAAGCTAAAGACCTGGTTAAAGTTGTTATGGGAAAAATAGATGCAGGTCTGGCAGCTCTCGGTAAAATTTTTATTACTAAAGGAAGCTAACTATGGCTAATAGAGAAAAAGTAATCCTCTCTACATTGTTCCCAAAGATAACATCGTTGGATCCGGAGATGCTGCTATCTTCAATAACTCCAGGGCTACTTAGCGACTATACTGAAGTTGGTAACATGCTCAAAGATAAGACTACTGGGATTGAAATCCAGGTCCTTAAGGCACCTATATCAGTCCCAAACGCATGGACTATCCCCGGAGCAACATCAAAGAGTCTTTACCAGGTAGCTTCTCTTCCCCTCCCTGTGCTTAACGCAATTATACAGTCATTACTAATGACTGCCAAACTTCATAACAAAGGCCTAGAAGGGAAAAAAGGATCTGATGGGAAGATCCATTTTACAGCTCCTCCAGGATTCAAAATCATGATGACTGTTACAACAGGGCTTACTGATCTTCTATCAGAAGAAGAGGTCCTGGCAGTCTGTTTACATGAGATAGGTCACTGGGTTGGGTATAAACCACTCTTCCCACACAATACAATCTTTGCAGTAATGGCATTGGCTGCTATTGTTAGCCTTAAGCTTGAATTCGATTATTCTAGGGGGAAGAAAGAAAGAGAACCTATGCCTGAGCTTATTACTAACCTTAAGCATAAAATAAGAAAGTTTGTTCCAGAAGGCCATATGAAGAAGATTGATGCACTTACTCCAAAGACAGCTATACTGTACGGTCTGTGTACATCACTGTTTTATATATCAAACTTCTATTCTCAGGCTGGGGAGTGGAACGCTGACAACTTTGTTAAGGATGTTGGATATAATGATCCATTAAGATCTGGATTAAAGCGGATCACGGCAAAGTATAGAGGTGTTCCAGTTGCTAAGGACCAGGAGATAGCCACAAAAGATCTTCTTGATGAAGCTGATGAGCTGAGGTCACTGATCGACAAGTTCATTCCCTTGCGAGCACAT
>Ga0210003_1000610_pt1 | contig 32229 bp, 30 predicted proteins | sample LantaG_FD_182804 | JGI IMG/M metagenome (GOLD analysis project Ga0210003, IMG submission 182804) | Deep subsurface microbial communities from Baltic Sea to uncover new lineages of life (NeLLi) - Landsort_02402 metaG (SPAdes) (version 2) | ecosystem: Environmental > Aquatic > Marine > Oceanic >... | reverse complement strand
TACTCCGTCACAGAAGCAAAGGTTATTGCAGAGGATTGGCGCTTGGAATATAATAATCATCGTCCGCACAGCGGGTTGGGTTATATGACCCCGGCGGCCTTCGCGGCGAGTTGCAATCCGCCAGGCTCCGCTACGCTCCGCCTGGCGGATTGCATGACAAAGAACATGGATAACTCTCTAATCACGATTGGTACATAAATCGGGGTCAGACCAGTTGAGCACATCGGTGAAACCACTGCCCATGGGCAATGTGAACATAATCCCCAGTGATTCGCCTACATCAACTCCGCCGCCGTCGAGGCCGGGATTGTCCGCCTTGGCTTTGAAGAAACCGGAGGTCTCGAAGTCAGGCTCGAGCAGTTCGCCGCCCGGCAGGTCGGAAGAATTCATGATTTGCTCGAATTCAACATCCGGTAGAGAGTTAATAATCGCCATCGTGCTGGTCAAGAGGGTGCCATCGTCGAAGTAAACCGACTTGATAGTAGATTCCACTGGGCCGTTGTTGAAAAAAGTAAAGAGCACATCCTGAGCGCCACCCGGATTGCTGACGTCAAGCACCAACTGGCTTGCGATATCCACGCTGCTGTTATTGGTGATGCGGACAAAACTGTATGTTTCACCGGCCTCTACAGGAGCACAAAGAGCAACCAAGGCTAATAATACAACGAGTCTTTTCATACTACTTTCCCCCAAACAGAGAGTAACTGATATACTAAACTCTATGGTTCTTCACTTATGCCCAAGAACACACTTACATTGGACAATGCAAGTTTGCCTATCTACCCCAAGCCACCCAACTTAACATTAACGTCCGAATATGTCAAGCCAAATCCACGTGATTTCACAAAAATCTGGCTTTTTTACGGACCTACCCTGCCCTTGGCGCAAAAAACGCGGTTCTGCCCACCGCAAAAACCCTGTCTGCCCCCAAATTTAACCATGAGGCGTAGATTTCCCAGCCAAGTTGTCAGCCTTGACAGTGGCCTGAAAGGCTCTCGCCTTTTTGAGACAGGTTTGATATGCTACTGCAAATCATGCTCAGCCACGCAGTTGAGCAGGTATCAATGGGAATGTCCGGATACGGTTTTTTTGAGGAGGTCAACAATTATGGCAAATAGGGCAGTCGCAGCAAAGGTCTTGTTGCTTGTTTGTATGTGCGTCTTTTCGTCGCAGGCCCTCTCGGCGGTTCGTTTCGACGGCTTGACGTGGTATCACTCCGAAGACCCAAACCGTTTAATACTTAATGAGGACCATCAGCTTGTATGGTATCCGCGCCCGGCCGACCAGATTAACGTTAAGCTGCCTGAGATGGATTTGAGTAACGTCGGAGACATTGCCGACGTTGTGTACATGTACAAGACCGAAGGTTTTAAGACAGGCGTGCCCTCGACGGACCCGACATTGCTTTCAGGTACGGGCGATTTGAGAATAGGTTTCTTCGACTCGAACGGCGGCGGACATATCAACCGCGACAAAAGCGGATACAGAAATGAAAAATGGCAGAGTTACCTCGGCTATTGTGCCAGAATTTGTCCCCATCTGCCCGTCGGAATCGAAAGAGGGCACAGCGACGCAATACCAGGCAAGTTTATGAAACGCTCAAAGGATTGGGGTGATGATGTAAGAATGTCACTGGTTCAGAGGGCCGGGCCTTATACCAGGAGCAGGGACCTCAGCGGTTTCGGCCTGCCGCTTGGAGAGTTTTCACAACTGATTCTGCGCGTAGAGCGTAAGACTGCAAGTACTCTGGAATTCTCGGTGACGCTCAACGGGATTACTTACATCTATATTGACGACGAGCCAGAATTTCAGCCCAAAAAAATCGACGCCCTGGCCATGTATTTCCCGAATCCGAATAAGTACACGTCGATAACCTTTGCAGGTTGCTGGTTCTCATGCAAGCCTTCACAATCGACCGAACCGCCGAGAACTTATATCAGCCGGCACAAGAAAAATAAGCCTGATTTGAAAAAATAGAAAATTACACTTCGTCAGTTACATACGAAAGGCAACGTGAGAAAACTTCACCGCGTCTTTTTTGTTGTCGCAGAAATAAGCACTTGCATTGATTTTTCCCCGCCGTTTCTCACCCACTGAACTTCACTACAGCGAAGATGTCTGCCGAGTTTTCTTCATCGACACAACCCAGCCACTGAAAGATTTTACAGACATTTTACGTTATCTGCTCAGCGGCGCAGCGTATACCATAGTAAGTCTTCAACCGCTGGAAATACGACCTGAAAGGAGAATCGCAATGCTCGGCAATACAAAAAAAGCCGCCTGCAAGTGCTCGCTGTTGAGCGCCGTCGTGCCCGTGGTCGTAAGCTGTGCGCTGCTCATTTCTGGTTGTTCCGGAACGGCAGTCCCACACGAATTGACAACCAGGATGCAAACTGATGAGTGGATTGATGTTCTTAAGCTCATCGACCTGGAAAGAGATGTAAGAGCGGGACAATGGAGATTCGAAAATGGCGTCCTCGTTGGATTTGCCAGGAGCACGCTGGAAACCCCCTGTGAACTACCCGGCGAATATGATGTCTTGTGGGAATTCGAGTCTGAGAGCACAGCCATCAATTTGCTTCTTGCCAGTCCCGTCGAAAAGCGGTTCGAGTGGATGATGAAAGGCTGGTCCCACCAGTTGTGCGCGATAAGGCAGGTTGATTGCAAGCCGGCAAACGACAACGAAACTACCACAGTATACCCGCTGATAAGCCGAGACAGGTATGTTGCGGAAGTGAGAGTCAGAGACTACCGAATTGTCGCGATGATTAACGGAGAGGAAATACTCAATTACAAAACAGACTGGTCAAATGTCGAAGTGTGTCTGCCCTGGCACAAAATTGAACTAAAACCCAGAACGCTTGGCCTATGGCTGAACAAACACTGGACAAAGACATACCGCCTGCAGGTCAAGCCCTATTACAAGCCCCATTAGACGTACAACGAAGCCTCTTGCTACAGAGAAATCTGACTGTGCCATTATTCTTTGAGTCATCGGAGAAAAGGGCAGCCATTTATCCGGTGCGGGTGGGCCGGCAAGGCGGTATTATAGGACCCCCGGCTTGAAATTTATTTTTGAGAGGGGGGTTGACAAAAATGAATATTTGTGGTACAATACTTTAATGATGAAGCAAGTTGACTGCAGAAATTTTGGTTGGTGGTGGTGGCCTGCGGATATATACCCGGCAGGCAGTGGTCAATTGCTGTAACTAAGATAAAGAGAATTGATACTTTCAGCGGCCTGTCGGATGCGGCAGGCCGCTTTTTTTGTTGTAATTACGCCCAGACAGGGATAAAAAGCATTATAAGAGGGTCCAGACTATGGAAGACTACAGACAATTGATACTCAACGCCGAACCGGGCCAGATTGTGCCCATCGTCAAGCAAATCGACATGGGCGAGCCGGTGGATTTCTTCGCCAAGCTCACCGACTACGGCAGGGCACAAAACTGCTGCCTCTTCGAGTCCAGAGAATACCTCACGGGGACCGGCGCGCTTACCTTCGGAACTGCCAGGCCCGCACTTTACATCACCGGCACCGGCGCCGATTTCACCATAAAAGCCCTCAGCAAAACCGGCAGGCGAATCATACAATACCTCTCCACCGAGCAGCAGGGCAGGTTCGATTTTTGCGAAACGGTCGAATTCGCTCCCGAGGCAATAACCGGACGCATCAAGCATGAACAAGGCAGGGTCGACGAACAGACCAGGCTGAAAACCACAAACCAAATGGACGTCCTGCGGGCGGTGGCATTTGCCTTTAGCCTTGCCAGCAAGCCTTTTCGCGTAACATGCGGACTGCTCGGAGCGTTAAGCTACGACTTCATTGACCAGTTCGAGAAACTGCCGTCCAATGAAGAAGACCTGCTCGGCAATCCCGATTATGAACTCTACTTCGCCGACAACATCTTCCTGATGGACCACGAGCACGGACGCGGCTACGTCATTGTAAACGTAGTCATAACCAACGGCGACCGCGAGGCGGCCATTACCGAGGCGCAGGAGCGATTCGACTACTATGCCAATCTCGCACGTTTTGACGTGCCGAAGGGGAAAAAATTTACAGGCGACCTGCCCGCCGCCTCATCCGATACCGACCAGGGCGAGTACGAAGCGATGGTCAGGACCGCCAAGCAGCATATCATCGATGGCGACGTCTTCCAGGTCGTCCTGAGCAGAACAAGAATCGAACCCTGTCCGGATGAGCCGCTCGATGTTTACAAACGATTGAGAAAGCTGAACCCCTCGCCGTATATGTTTTATCTTAACACGCCCAGCACAATCCTTATGGGCTCCAGCCCCGAACTGAACCTGCGGGTCAGCGGAAACGGAACACCCAACGTGGAGATAAGACCGATAGCCGGCACAAAGCCCAGAGGCCGGGTCGGAGACCAAATCGACCCCGATATCGATTTTCGCTACGAAGCTGAACTAAAACTCGACACCAAGGAGTTAGCCGAGCATATGATGCTCGTGGACCTGGCGAGAAACGACATCGCCCGCGTCGCGTCGCCGGGCAGCAGAATCGTTACCGAGCTTTTGACCGTAGAGAAGTACGCGTCCGTCCAGCACATGGTCAGTAACGTAAAAGGTACGCTCTCGCCCGCACTTGACGCACTAAATGCCTATCTTGCCACAATGAATATGGGAACGCTTACCGGGGCGCCCAAAATCGAAGCAATGAAGCTCATTCGTCTGCTCGAAAAAACCAAGCGAGGTTACTACGGCGGAGCTGTAATGTATCTCACCGTGGACGGAAAATTCGACAGTTGCATCACCATAAGAAGCCTCCAGGTCAAGGACCATACCGCATACGTTCGGGTCGGCGCCGGTATCGTCCATGACAGCGTACCCAAAACCGAATTCGAGGAAACCGAGCACAAGGCCGCATCCTGTCTGCGTGCGATACGCGGCAGCTAAGGGAATAAAATTATGCAAGCCAACGCCACAAAAGTTCTGTTCATCGATAACTTCGACTCGTTCACTTACAATCTTGTCGATGATTTCTCAAAACGAAACTGCCGGGCCAAAGTCTACCGCAGCGACACCAGCCTTGAAGAGCTCAAGGTCTTGGCAGAGGACTTCGGACCCGACTTGCTTGTTATCTCACCAGGTCCCGGAACGCCCGATACCGCTGGCGTCTCGCTCTCGGCCCTGGGCTATTTCAAAGACAAGCTGCCAATATTCGGCGTCTGTCTCGGCCATCAGGTAATTGCCCAGTATTTCGGAGCCACGGTCGTTCATGCGCCCGTGCCGATGCACGGCAAGCCTTCGAGAGTAACCCACAACGAAAAAGGCATCTTTGCCGGAATCGAGAACCCGCTTCAGGCCGGAAGATACCATAGTCTCTGTGTTACCGAGCTGCCCGATTGCCTTGAAAAAACAGCCCAGTTCGAGGGCATCGTGATGGGCCTGCAGCATAAGGACCTCCGGATATTCGGCGTCCAGTTCCACCCGGAGAGCATATTGACACCTGCCGGAGGAAAAATAATCGAAAACGTTTTATCAATCGCGGCTGCGAAAACAAAATCTGTCGGGAGCGCAAAATGACAAAGATAACCGAATACATTGAGATTATCCTCGACGGCGGCGACCTTACCTACGACCAGGCCAAAACGCTGCAGGACACCATATTCGAAGGACAAGTATCCGATGTCCAGATTGCCGCGTTTCTCGCCGCCATGAGAATGAAGAAAGCCACGCCCAGCGAAATCGCCGGACTGGCCCAATCCCTCCGAGACCACGCAGTGCGCGTAAACGCCGAGTTCGACAACCTTATCGATACCTGTGGAACGGGCGGCGCGACCATTAAAACGTTCAACATTTCCACCACTGCCGCCCTTGTCGCCGCCGGCGCCGGCGCACACGTCGCCAAGCACGGCAACCGAGGCATCACCAGTGTGTGCGGCTCTGCCGACGTCCTGGCCGAACTTGGCGTCAAAATCGACGCAAACGCCGAAACAGTAGCGACCTGCATTAAAGAAGCGAATATCGGTTTCATGTTTGCGCCGATGTACCATCCTGCAATGAAGTTTGTCCAGCCCATTCGAAAGAGCCTCGACTTCAGAACGGCCTTCAACATACTTGGCCCCCTCGCGAACCCCGCCGGCGTCACATCGCAGGTAATGGGCGTGGCCGATGAAGCGCTCGTTGACCGAATTATCGAAGCCTTGGGCATCCTCGGCGCAACGCGGGCTATGGTTGTACACGGCCAGGGAATGGACGAGATAAGCACCCTCGGAATTACAAAAATCCGCCAGCTAAAAGACAACAAGATTCTGGCCGTAGAGCTCGACCCGGCGGATTTCGACATCCGCTGCACATCCATCGACCAGCTTGCAGGCGGTGATGCAATAGCAAACGCTAAAATCACTCGCGACATACTCGAAGGCAAAGACACTGGCCCACGAAAGGACATCGTCCTGCTAAACGCCGCTGCCGCAATTATCGTCGCAGCACTCGCGGATGATTTCGACTCGGCAATAGACTTGGCAAATAAGTCCGTCACCGACGGAAAAGCAATTGCCTGTCTCGAGAAACTGGTCAAAGTCTCCAATAAGAGTTAAAGTGTAAAATGAAAAAACAAAATCTGACATAATAAGGCGAATTTGCGCATCGTTGTCTTTGCGTCTCTTGCTCGTCGCCTTGCAGTCTAATCACAGAATCAGGTTCTTATGCTAATAGCAAAAGTGAAAATCTGCGGCATAACAAATCTCGATGATGCCCAGGCCGCAATCAATATGGGGGCGGATATACTGGGCTTCAACTTCTATCCGAAAAGCCCGAGGTTTCTCCCGCCGGAACAAGCTGCCGCCATTATTAGCAAGCTGCCCGGATTTGTAGACATCGCAGGCGTGTTTGTAAACGAATCACAGGAACATATCCGCGAAACTGTAGAGTTGTGCAAACTGAACTGGATTCAACTGCACGGCGATGAAAACCCCGACTTCTGCCGCTCTTTCAGCGACCTCAACGCAAAAATAATGAAGGCGCTCAGAGTCAAAGACAAAAGTGATATAGAAAAAGCGGAGGACTATTTCACCGATGCGATTCTGCTCGATGCCTTCGACCCCGAAAAATACGGCGGGACGGGACTGACTTTCGACTGGAACATCGTCGGCCACATCGGCAAACGCGTCTTTCTGGCAGGAGGAATAAACCCTGATAATGCCGGCGACGCACTTGAATTGGGAGTCTATGGAATCGATGTCTGCAGCGGGATAGAAGCAGCGCCCGGGAAAAAGGACCACAAAAAAATGAAAAAGTTATTCGAAAACATACGATACATAAGAGGATAGTACGATTACAAATTTCAAAATAGAGCACACGAGGCATAGCAAATGAAATACAAAGGCAGATTCGGAGACTACGGCGGATTTTACGTGCCGGAAGTTCTAATACCCGCTTTGGAGGAGCTGGAGCACGCGTTCTTTCGCTTCTACCACGACCATCAATTTGTAAGCGAGCTTGACCAGCTCTCGAAAGACTATGCAGGCCGACCCTCGCCTCTCTATCACGCAAAAAGATTCAGCGAGCATGCAGGCTTCAAGGTCTACCTCAAGCGAGAAGACCTGCTCCACGGCGGAGCACATAAGGTAAACAACACCCTCGGTCAGGGGCTCCTGGCAAAGTATATGGGCAAGACCAAACTAATTGCCGAGACCGGCGCAGGTCAGCACGGCCTGGCCACAGCTATGATTGGCGCTTTGTTCGGAATGGAAACCAAAATCTTTATGGGTGTCACCGACATCGAACGACAGAGCGTTAACGTCCACAAAATGCGCCTGTGCGGCGCTGAAGTCGTACCCGTCGAAGGTGGAACCGGAACACTCAAAGACGCTATTAACGACGCACTGCGATACTGGACCGCAAATGTGACCGACACGTTTTACCTCTTCGGCTCTGCCTGCGGGCCGCACCCCTATCCTACAATCGTAAGGCATTTCCAGACCTGCATCGGAAAAGAAACAAAACAGCAGTGCCTCAAACAAATCGGCAGATTGCCCGATATGGTCGTCGCCTGCGTCGGAGGAGGAAGCAACGCGATAGGAATATTCTCTGCCTTTCTGGACGACAAAGACGTCAGGCTCGTCGGCGTCGAAGCCGGCGGAAGAAGTCTAAGCAGTGGCAGACACGCCGCACCGCTTGCCGCCGGGACAGTCGGAATACTCCACGGGGCAAAGGCATATCTGCTCCAGGATGCCGAAGGACAGGTCCACGATACCGAATCCGTAAGCGCCGGACTGGACTACCCAGCCGTCGGACCCGAGCACTGCCTGCTCAAAGATACCGGCCGGGCTCAATATGTCGCAGCCGAAGACGAGCAGGTACTCGACACCTTCGAATTACTTTCCAGGACCGAAGGAATCCTGCCGGCGCTGGAAAGCGCGCACGCTTTGGCTTACCTGATAAGTCAGAAAGGTAAATTAGACCCCCAGACAATTGCCGTCGTAAACCTGTCCGGACGCGGAGACAAGGACGTCTCAATCGTCGAAAAGCACCGACCGCTAAAGTGAGGACGTAACCTATGAAAACCTATGAACAAGTATTCTCACAGCTCGACAGGGTGGCGCTGATACCATTCTTCGTCATTGGCGACCCTGATTTCAATACCAGCCTCGACATCGTCAAAACAGCCGTCGATGCCGGAACCGACATCCTCGAGTTAGGAATACCTTTCTCAGACCCGATAGCCGACGGCCCGACAATTCAAAAGGCTGACATCCGCGCAAGAAACGCCGGGATGACCGTCGCAAAGGCCCTCGAATTCATCAGGCAGGTCAAAGATTACAAGGATGTCCCCATCGGCCTGCTTATGTACTACAACCTGATTTATCAGTACGACACCGAAAAGTTCTTCAAGGATTCTCACGCCGCCGGCGTCAACAGCGTGCTGGTTGCCGACCTAAGTATTGACGATGCAGATGAAATTATAGCACCTGCTCGCTCAGCCGGTCTCGATACGGTCTTTATGGTGACGCCCAATACCACGCCCGAACGTATGAAAACTATTGCTGCCAAAACCACCGGCTTCATCTACACCGTATCACTCCTGGGCGTCACCGGAAGCAGGGACACTCTTTCAGGCACCGTCGAAGGGCTCGTCAAAAAACTCAAGACTCTCACGCCCGTACCGGTCTGTGTCGGCTTTGGTATAAGCAAACCTCAACACGCCGCAATGGTCGCCGCAGCAGGCGCCGACGGCGTAATAATCGGTTCGAAACTTGTAGGACTGATTGAGCAAAATCTGCAAAATAAGCAAAAAATCCAGGATGAAATTTCAAGCTTTCTCAACCAGGTCAAAAACGCCATCAAAAATACGCAGACTCACAAAACTACTTGAAACCACAGGCTCGACCTGTTAGCGTTATGCCGCCGAAAAGAACCGCAACTGCTGTAAATACTAACCGGACGAAAACGTAGGCTCAATAGTCAGTCCCGAATTTATTCGACGCTTGATGACCTTAGGAGGTACCAGGTATGAACAACATTCTATATATCAAAGCATCGCCTCGGACCGGCCGGTCTTATTCCGTTGAGGTAGCTGATGCGTTCATAGACGCGCATCAAAAGTTGAACCCCAAAGACCAAATCAAAACCATTGATATCTTCCAAAAACGCCTCCCGGACTTCGGTTTACCCGCTACCACCGCCAAGTACAAAATAATGCACGCACAGCAACACTCTGCCGAGGACCAAAAAACCTGGGACCAGATAGTCTCTGTCATTGACGAGTTCAAAGCTGCCGACAAGTACGTCCTTGCTGTGCCTATGTGGAACTTCTCAATTCCGTACCGCCTCAAGCAGTACATAGACATCATCGTTCAGCCAGGCTACACCTTTGCCGTTACTGAAGATGGAAACTACCAAGGCCTTGTCAACGATAAGCCCGTCTTTATCGCTTATGCCAGGGGTGGAAATTATGCGCCCGGCACTGATGCTGAGCCCTTCGACCTGCAGAAAAAATACCTCGAATTAATACTCGCCTTTATGGGACTCAACGACCTGCGCTCCGTCACCGTTGAACCTACGCTTGCCGGCGGACAAGACGCGGCAAACCAAAGCAAGACCAAAGCCATTGAAAAGGCAAAGGAATTGGCTCGACGGTTCTGAACGCTCCAACTGCCGGCATACAGCTATTCGCTCAATACGGCATAGGCCCCTTGGGCAGTGCCGAAAGCTATCGCCCTCAGCCGTTTATCAGTCGGTACGCCTTAATCAATTCCGCTACGCTCCACGCCTGGGCGAAACAGCCCCTCGGTCGGTGAGGCGCATCGCCGTCGAATATCTCCGCAACCTGACCTATGCAGCCCTCCTCGGTTAAATGCCGCATCAACGGTTGAATAAACTCCGACGCCTTCTTCCTGCTCTTTCGGTCGAAACCGTTCACCTTAAGGTACGCCTCGACAAACGGACCCATCAAATAAGGCCAAACCGTCCCCTGGTGATACGCCTCATCCCTTTGTCTTTGATGACCCTCATACCGACCCTTGTAATGACTGTCCTCAGTGTTCAGGGTCCGCAGACCGTATGGTGTGAGCAAATGTTTTTCAACTGCATCAACCACGCACTTTGCCTGACGCGGCGGAAGCGCCGAAAAAGCCAGTGAAACCGCAAATATCTGGTTCGGCCTTAAAGCGGCATCCACCGAACCATCCGGCAGAACACGGTCGTTCAGATAACCCACCTGCTCGTTCCAGAACATTGCAGAAAAGCTCGAGCCCACCTTGTCCGACATAATCTTGTATTTTTGAGCAGCTTCTCTGTCTCTGCCGGCGTAGAATTGAGCAAGATAGCACAGGCTGTTGTACCAAAGGGCATTCACCTCCACTGCCTTTCCCCAGCGCCCCGTAAAAGCGACGTCGTCACATTTGGCATCCATCCACGTCAGTTGTGTATCGTCGTTTCCTCCCGTTATCAGACCGTCGTCATCAGCCCGAATGCCAAATCGCGTCCCTGCATTATAAGAATCCACAATCCACCGAATCGTCGGAAGCAGATGCTGCGTAAAAACCTTCATATCACCCGTGGCGTGCAGATATTGAAAAGCGGAACTAATGAACCAGAGTGAAGCGTCAATGCTGTTAAAATAGGCCGTGTCGCTGTAATCATCGAAGCGATTCGGAATCATTCCCTTGTCCGCCGCCCGCGCAAACGTCGTCAGAACCGACCTCGCCTCGTCAAACTTCCCCGTCAAAAGCAAAAGACCCGGCAGCGATATGAAAGCGTCTCTTCCCCAGTCGGCAAACCAGGGAAAACCCGCCAGAATCGTCGTCCTGTAGTCGCCTTCGCCGCCACCGTTGATGCGACGCCGTGCGATAAACTGCTCGGCAACCAGGCAGAGTATTTCGTAAGCGCCGTGCTGATTGCCGCCGTTACCCGCAACCAGCGAAGAAACCAATCCCCTGCCGAAGACCCTTCGTGATGTATGAGGCACCCCCAATATCGCATTATGGACCTCCGGCTTTAGACTTAATGCTTTGGACTTCAGACTCTCGTCACGCTGCTTAAGCTCCTGCCGTACCTCGTCGATGTCGTACTCTACACTTGCCGGTACATATTGAGCCGTTTTGCTTTTCCCAAAGGCATCGTGCGTCAGGCTGGCCCACAACACCACCGTCGAATCCGAATCCACCCTGCACCTGAAAAAACCGGGAGACCACAAATCTTCATTGAACTGCTGGCCCCGCTCTTTATCCCAGCGATAAGAAAAGTTAAACCACCACTGCGGGTCATCGCTGAACTTCATAGACTTGCTGCTCAGCACCAGCTCACAACTGCTCGGCGTCTTATGCCGCACGACCAGGCTCTCGCCGAACAACTCCGCGTACATTCGAGCATAGGATTTCTGCAGTCCGTGAAAATCCCGCAGCCCAACCATCGGACGGACAACCAAATCAACCGACTCCAACTCCTGTATCTTTTTGGCCCTGCTAATACCACCGAAATCATACACCAGCGCCACCGTGTCCGATTCGCCAAGAAGATATATCGACTTGGTCAGCCGGAGTCTCTCTATGTCAAAATCAAAATGCACGCCGCTGTCACGCCGAAATTGCCGCATATGCCGGAAGCCTTCCGGTGCGAACTTGTCATTGAACTCAAACGTTGACAGTTCAAAAACCTCACGGCCGTCGCTGTTCGGCGGGCCATTGGAAGACCCCGGCTTGTTAAGAACAAGCATCTCAAGGCAATTAGCCAACGCCATTATCCTGTTGCAAAGCGGATTGGGCGAGCCGATTAGAAGACCGTGGTACCTTCTCGTGTTGCACCCGACAATCGTTGAAGACGCATAACTACCATACCTGTTCGTCAACAACCATTCTTTACCCAGTAACTCATCGCTGGGCTTATCCGTTGTCGGCACGCAGGCAATTGTCGTATCGTGCGTTTTCCCTAACGTCAACACGGCCTTGTTCCGCCAAAATCAATACAACAAAAACAAGAAAACAGACGTATGTGAAGAATGAACGGCAATACAAGCACTCAGCTCAGCGCTTGTGTCTCCAGGCTCGGTGAGTTCTTGTTCTGTGTAACCTCACAAACTGCCGTTCCCGCCGCCCCCATCGAACAACGACTGCGAAGATTATCCAGTACGTTCATAAAGTTGATGTACGAATCATAAGGTGACCCGTACGGATTAAAGTACTTGTGAACGTCACCGTCCGCAAAATACTTCGTACACATATAATAAAAGTGGTCCGACGTCTGAAGACTTCGCCAGTCCGCAAGAATTCGCTCGTCGTCGGCCTGCCTGACCTGGGGCTCAAGACGATAAAGCTCACCAACAGCGCTCGACTGCATTGCGTTCCCAAGCCACGCAGAAAGGTCTCTTTCCGTATCCGCCCAGCTTATAAGATGAGGAACGTCTATCGTCTCGACCGCCTCGTAAGAACGAACCACTTCGCTCGGTGTCTTGAAGTCATTGTCCGGGTGTTTCAGAATCTCTTCCGGAAGATGACGCATAAAATCGAAAATGCCCGTGTCGCTCCACTGATGCTCCCCGAACGTCTCGTAATCCATAAACAGGTTCACAATGTTGCCGTTCCCATTCACCCTGTTCACCCAGCCGGCAAATTTCTCCGCAGTCAAAGGCCACTGAGACCAGTTCCGGTCCGAGAACCTGAACGCAATATCGTCACTCAGAGAATAGTTCTTCAGCAGCAGCTTCAGTTTCCCGCAGCCCTTCGGCCGGTATACAAAATTCGGGCTTCTAAAACCCAGAATGTGGTCCGCACCCTCCGTCAGTATCGCATCGAAATCATCCATCGACTCCACCAGCGAGGCCAGGTCGTTATTGTAAATCAGCTCCGTATTCCTGAATACGCGAGGGTACTGGCCGAAAAACTCCGCAATAGTCTCACGGTGCTTGTTAACCTGCTCCAGAAATTCATCCCGAGAATACAAAAAACTCAGGCTGTGATAGTAAGTCTCTGCCAGAAACTCCACGCACCCCGTCTCCGCCAAGGCGTCGAACGTGCTCAAAACCTCCGGAGCATACAGCTTAAGCTGCTCCAGCAGAATGCCCGTAATGCTGTATGCAACCTTGAATCTACCATCACATCGGCGTATCAAATCCAGAATCAACCGATTCGCCGGAAGGTAACATTTGTTCGCCACCTTTCTGCAGATGGACCTGTTCTTGTAATCGTCGAAGTAATCCTCATCCTTATCGAATACAGTATAATGCCTCAACCGTGCCGGCTGATGCACCTGAAAGTAGAAACATACCGAAGCCATCCGTACCTTCCTCTCGAGCCGGCAGCCTAATGAACTGCCGCCAGTGTCTCCTCGTATATCCGTACGCACTTATGCGCCGTGTCCGTCCACGATAGCTTTCTCACCTCATAGTTGCCGTAGTCACGCAGCGTCATCTGCAAAGGCGGATATTTCAATACCGCGACAATCTTGTTCGCTATCTCGTTCACATCCCAGAAATCAACCTTCAACGCGTGCGTCAGGACCTCCGACACCCCGCTTTGTCGGCTTATTATCACCGGAACATCGTTGTCCAGCGCCTCCAGAGGAACGATACCAAAAGGTTCAGAAACAGACGGCATCACAAACAGGTCCGCCATCCTGTATATCTTCTGAACGTCATTGCCACGCAAAAAACCCGTAAACAAAACCTTATGCCCAATCCCCAGCTCCGCCGCCATCTCCACTGCTCGCTCCATCATGTCACCCGACCCCGCCATCACGAATTTTACATTGTCCATCACTTCCAGAACCTTCTTCGCCGCTGCCAGAAAATACTCCGGGCCTTTCTGCATCGTGATGCGACCAAGAAACAACACTATCTTTTCGTCTTTCTCTATCCCCGCCTCCGACAGAGGCCACTGCCCGTTGCCGTTCCGGTCTACCCCGTTATGAACCACCTCCACCTTGGCTGGACTTATACCATATCGACCGATTATGATGTTCCGCGTAAGGTAGCTGACCGCGATTACCTTGTCCGCCGCCTCCATCCCCTTGCGCTCTATGTCGTAAATCATCTGGTTGACGTGCTCACCGCTCCGGTCGAATTCCGACGAGTGCATGTGAACCACCAGCGGCCTGCCGCTCATCGCCGCCACCGCAATCCCTGCCGGGTATGTCATCCAGTCATGTGCGTGAACAATATCAAACTGCTCATGCTGCGCTAATTCCGCCGCGACCGCTGCGTACCGATGCACCTCGCCGTACATATCACCATGGTAGTCCATCCGGGATGAAGCCTGACTAGGCCGCACAACACCAGGCTGCTTGCGACGAAGCGTTTCCTCTATCCGCTGCTGGTAGTCATCCGGTGTCGAATAAGGCTCCAACCCCGAAGCAATCGTACGGAAGGTCACATTCTTGAACTCCCTGAGCTTCGCACCGCTCGTATCACGCCTCGAAGCCGGACTCAGCATCCTGACGTGAGCCGCATACCGACTATCGACCGCTCTTGGAATAACAAATGTTACGCGTACGCCGAGCCGGTCCAGCGCTCGCGTCAATCCATAGCACGCCGTGCCTAAGCCCCCGCTGATAAAAGGCGGAAACTCCCAGCCCAACATAAAAACATTTACCCCGCCCCCATCACCAAATACGCTCATAACTGTTTATCCCATAAGATGTTCGAGTTGCCCAGTCCTATAATCAAGCCCGCTGGCGGCGATTCAGGAACACTTATACGCCTCCAATTGGAGTCGCTTTTACCCACCTTATCGGCAAGAAATTCAACAATCTTAATTACCACCCCATAAAAATCCGACGCCAACACTCCATACCAGTAGTCCAAACCCCGTTTTTCAAACCAACGGCCAATCCAATTCGCCCTATGACCAGCCCTGGCAGAGTTGATAACGCCGATGTTACAGGACGTTAGCTAAAACGTCCAAAATACTCCAACCCCTCTAAATTACTTACTTTCAGCAAATTTCTAAAGCCACGCCACTTTCAACAGCACACCAAGCCCCCGGCATTTCTTTGAACCTGGCGACCCACCCAAAAATACACAGGCCGTCCCGCTCAAAAAAAGCGGAACGGCCTGTGCCAATCCAGATTTGTCGCACATGTAAACTGCCCAGCTAAAAGGACTTACAAGCCTTTATAGCTCCGGCAGCCGCCAAAACAGCCTGTCTCACAAATCCTGCGCCCTAACCGTGCTGCGACGATTTGCCTTCGTCCGGACAATCGCTTTATCCAGCAGGTCATAAACGGCATCGCTTATCGCACCCACTGCCTCGGATGAAGTCATCATCTTCTTGCTCTTGATGTAAGCCTTAACCTTACTCGCCACAACCAAAGACTCCTTTTTCTTCGCCATTCCAAAATCCTCCATGTCAAAACGGTCAACAATAACAAGCCGGTAACACGACCTTACGAGCCGGCACATCAACAGCCACCTTTATTACACCCTCACTCAGCCATTTACAACAAAAAAATACCCTCCGTCGCTTTTTTTTGCATCTGCACCCGTACGCCTTATTGAACTTTGCATAAGCGCTCGAACCAGTCGTAATTCAGGCCTGGCCTTCTCGAAAAAACATCGCAATTCGGGCCCAAACCTGTTCCACGGGATTATGTTACGAGCTTTCCGGCCTTATTTCGCCAAACGGATGGGCTCATACACGATATTATAGGCCAAGCAAGCCTCGTTCCGTTACTTGCGCAACATCAATAATTTTAAGCTTCTCCATACGAGCATCTTGTCGTATACTGTCTATGAACAGGTTCGGACGCTTGGCTTTTTGCAAAGCCCTGGATAGTGAACTTTTACAGTTTGGATGAAGCTATACGGTAATATATGACCCTCGAAAAGATGCCGGCACTGCGGATAGGTGACATAGAAGTTGATATACCAATTGTCCAGGGAGGCATGGGCGTCGGTATTTCACTATCAGGTTTAGCTTCTGCCGTTGCAAATGCCGGCGGAATCGGAGTCATCGCCACTGCGGGAATTGGCCAGTTCGAGCTGGACGGGGATACAAACTCCAGGCAGGCGGATAAAAAAGCCTTACAGAAAGAAATAAGAAAGACAAAGGCCGGGACAAACGGAATTATCGGTGTCAATATCATGGTGGCCCTTGCGGATTTCGATGACCTTGTACAATGTGCTGTCCAGGAGGGTGCAAATCTGCTTTTCCTCGGAGCAGGACTCCCAATAAGGCTTCCTCAAACATTGCCGCTGGAAAATTTAAGAGAACTGCCTACCAAATTTGTCCCTATCGTCTCTTCCGGAAAAGCCGCTAAAATTATATTCAAAGCCTGGGAAAAACGATACAAACATATTCCAGACGCCGTAGTTGTAGAAGGACCCTTGGCCGGGGGACATCTCGGTTTCAAAAAAGAACATCTCGATAATCCTGACTATGCACTGGAAAAAATACTGCCCGAAGTAATCGCTGCGATAAAACCATACGAGCAACAATTCCATAAGAACGTCCCTGTAATTGCCGCTGGAGGAATATACACGGGAGCCGACATCCGTAAGTTTATGCAGTTAGGTGCTCAGGCGGTGCAGATGGGAACCAGGTTTGTTGCAACTTATGAATGTGACGCTTCGCCAAGATTTAAGCAGGCATATCTAAACTGCAGAAAAGAAGATATTGTCATAATTGACAGCCCCGTAGGACTGCCGGGAAGGGCTATACGAAATGAATTTCTTGAGCGGGTCTCGTCGGGAGTTAAAGAACCCTTCAAGTGTCCCTGGAAGTGTCTGAAAAACTGTGATTTCAAAAACGTGCCGTATTGTATTGCGCTTGCCTTAACCAATGCCAAAGAAGGCAACATGGAAAATGGATTTGCTTTTGCGGGAACTAATGCTTATCGCCTGAATGAAATCATCTCGGTTAAAGAGCTTATCGATACTTTAATAGAAGAATATCACTGTAGCGGTGAAGTGGTGGATGCCGGTCACAAAGCCGGTATGAATGTTTGAGGTCAAATGTGAAGCTTCGAAAAGGAGATTAAAATGAATGTCTATGTTGGAAATCTTTCACGACAGACAACCGAGGATGACTTGCGCCAGGCATTTGAAGCCTTTGGCGAGGTCGAGTCCGTCAACATTATAAAGGATAGGGTCAGCGGTGAATCAAAGGGATTTGGGTTTGTGGAAATGCCGGCTAAGGCTGAGGCCGAAAAAGCCATCGAAGAAATGAACGATAAGGATTTTATGGAACGAACCATCAAAGCCGAAGAGGGTCGCCCAAGAACAAACCGTTACTCCGGGCCAGACAGAGGCAGACGGGGTGCTTCTGGTGCCGACCGGGGTAGACCTCGCTATTGACAATCCCGGCAAATACCGACGATAAAACCTATTGGTCTTTGGATAAGCCCTCGAACCGCTCGTAATTCAAGCCCGGCCTTCTTGAAAAAGTATCCTAATAACCACGGTTCTCTGCGCACGTCACGTAGGGATTTATAAACCCGGCGACCACCATCAATCCTATATTAAGCGATATGATTGCCCGGCTCCGTATACTTGCTTCGGTTCCAAACCTGCCCCACCGCATTAAGCTCCCAGCTTTCGCACCTCTTTTCACCAAACGGTTGCGCCCATACACGATATTATCGGCCAAGCAAGACTCATTCCGTTACTTCTGCAAAAGCCGATAAGAAACGCACGCGGGCGATGCCTCAAACAAAATCCACCTCTGCGCCCACACTATTTTCCGCCAATAACCCAATTTTTAATAATTCCCGTGAACCATTTTGACGAAAGTATGTAAACAGACAGGGTAAAAATACCTTGGTTACTGAACCAGACAATACCAGGTCAGGAATTGTTACGGAGCAAACAAATGGTTAGGCGTTCCAAAAAAACGGAAAAGTCGCAGACAAAGCTGCAGGATTTTGTCATTGTTACTATCACCGAGGACCTCGAACAGGCCCAGGACCGCGAAACGCTGCTCAAAAATAACGACATCCCGGCCACGATTAAAGAGCAAAACGACGAAGCAACAAATACACCCGGTTTTGCCGTGACGGTCCCCGAAGAGTTCCTCGACGAGGCACATGTCGTGATAGAGTCACAGGATGCCTACGACGACTTTTATGACTTCGCACTCGAAGAAGAGGACGACTCTGATTTCGGTGCAGATTTCTTCGAGGAGGAATTATGACAAACCCAGCCCATTCCGTCACCTCCGCAAGCCAAATGCGGGGCTCCGAAGTGCAGACGCCGCAGACTCAGGAGCATCGGTCCGGCAGTGACCGCAGAAGCAGCGTTGTCGACAGGCGTCTCGGACTCGACCGCCGCAGAGGACCGGGAAGACGAAGAAGCGACGACAGAAAGGCCGCCGAAGAAGGCCAAATGTCGGACGAACAATTTGAATTCCTTATGGCCATCGACGAGTACAAAAGAAAAAACGCAAGACCTTTTCCAACCTGGACCGAAGTCTTTGAGGTCATCAAAGCCCTCGGCTATCGCAAGGTAGCCGAGCCCCAACCACTCCAGCCGAAGAAACACTAAACTGCTCAATAACTCTTCGTCGCCGCAATTGCCCCCGCGATGCGCCCTGAAGCCTCCTCGCAGAACTTGAAAGAAAATTCTGGCGTTTGGCACGATTTGTGTTAGCATATCAGTGTAACTTGGCGCTTACAAAAACCTCTGCACCGCCGCCGGAGCAGCTACGAACAGACTCAGCCAATCCGCTTTGGAAAGGAAAGCGTATGGACAGTGACAAAATCTCACGCCGGGCCTTCGTCCGAAATAGTTCTTTGGTAGCCGCAGACTCCTTCGCAGGCTCCCTTCTCGGCAACGGATGCAAGACTGCCAAACAGTCCGATACCTCCCGGATACTAAACTACCACCAGAAAATGGGATACCGACGCCTCGAAAAAACAGAATTGATGATTTCAGAAGTCAGTCTCGCAGGGCATTGGAAAAACCGCAACGGGGGCCGATACTGGGACCAGTTCGCAATCTTTGATATCGATGACAACACTAAGAAAGTTATTAACAGGAAAGATGAAACTCCTCCCGCCCATGAGCCCGGAGTGTTGCCGCAGTGGTTACACGAAAATAATGTTAGTGTCATTATAGCAGGTGGAATGGGCCGGCGAACTCAACAGCTATTTGCCCAAAACGACATTAAAGTGGTTATTGGTGCACCATCCGGCACGCCTGAAGAACTTGTATCAGCTTATTTGCAAGATACACTCCAAACAGGAGATAATATCTCTGACCACTGATTGTGGGAACTAAGGTAATATTCGATAAAATATTTAAGGGAGTAAACATATATGAGTAATGACCCACTAACGCCGTATGGTAACAAACCAATGGTTACGCCTATTGTTAACGCCGTCAATTATGAATACAGTTCCTTCGAGGTGCTGCGACAAATCACAGATGGCGAGATAGATGGCTATACCTACCATAGAGACGACAACCCAACCGTCCGCGCGGTAGAGAAGAAAATAGCTGCGTTGGAGGAAGCCGAGGATTGCATTATCTGCACTTCAGGGATGGCCGCCTGCACGATGGTATATTTGACATATCTTAGCGCAGGCGACCATCTGGTGATATTTCATGATGTATATGGTGCCCATTATAAGGTCTCACTTATCCTGGAACGGCTCGGTGTAGATATAACATGGCTTGATGCTCGCGAGGGATATAAGATTGCGGAGCATCTCAAAAAAAATACAAAAATGATATTTTGTGAAAGTCCGACTAATCCTTTATGCAAGGTTTTGGATATAGCCCACTTGCGTAAGGAAGCGGATAAGGTAAATGCTCTTTTAGTAGTAGATAATACTTTCGCCACTCCGTACCATCAAAAGCCCCTCTTGCTTGGTGCTGATATTGTGGTACATAGCGCCACCAAGGGATTAGGTGGACATAACGACCTTATGGCAGGGGCTATAGCCGGCTCGAAAAAGCATTATGATAATCTATGGTTTACACGCCAGGCTATCGGGACAACTTTGGATGCTTATTCAGGGTCACTGTTGGAACGAGGGCTAAAAACCTTTGAGCTTCGAGCAGAAAAGATGGCAGCTAATGCTATGGCCATAGCGGAATATCTGTCCAGCCATCAAAAAATTTCCAGTGTCTACTATCCGGGTTTGAAGAAAGATGCCGGTTATTCAATTGCCTCAAGACAAATGCATAATGGGTTTGGCGGGGTGTTGGCATTCGATGTCGGCAAGAGTCAGGAAGACGCGAAAACCTTTATAAGTGAGCTCAAAGTAATATGCCACGCCGTTAGTTTAGGGGCAACTGAATCGCTCATTTGCATACCATACCTTACAACACTGCTTTATATGCCGCCCGAACGTAGAACTGTTTTCGGGGTACAGCCTAACACCGTTCGTCTCTCTGCCGGAATTGAGAAAACACCGACACTTATAGAAGACTTGGAACAGGCGTTGGACAAATTGGATATCAAACCTGAGCCAAAGAGCAACATTCATGTTGCACAGAAGAATTCAGAGAAGAATGGAAGTGACTATGCCAACGTACGAATATAAGTGCCAGGATTGTGGCTTGACATTTGAAAAGTTCCAGAGTATGAAGGACAAGCCCGTCGCGAAATGCCCAAAGTGTAATGGTAAAGTCCGGCGTTTGCTCGGCGCCGGAGCCGGTGTAATCTTCAATGGTTCGGGCTCTTATGCAACTGATTACGCCAAAGGTAATGCTCCGGCTTGTGGCGGAGACGCACCCTGTTGCGGTCGAGATACGCCTTGTGACAAAAAACCGTGTGAATCCTAATATGAAAAACAAGGATACGAAAGCTTAATGGAACAAAAATGAGCATTCCAACAAATTATGCAAAAATCAGACAGGAAATCCCAAAAGATGTGACAATAGTTCTCTCGGTCAAAACAAGAACAGTCGGGCAGATAGAAGAAGCTATAGACGCTGGCGCTACCGATATAGGTCACAATTATGTTCAGGAAGCCGGGCAAATGTACGACGCTTTGCAGAAGAAAGCCGCTAAAGTCAGATGGCACATGATAGGCCATTTGCAAACGAACAAAATAAACAAGGCGTTGAGAATCTTTGATGTTGTTCAAACTGTTGATTCCTTGGAAAAAGCAGCAGCTATTGACAAAAGGATTGAAGGAGCAGGAAAGAAAATCGTTCCGGTTTATGTAGAGATAAATATAGGCAGTGAATTTTCTAAAGCCGGCATAAAGCCGGCCGAACACGAACCCTTTGACGAATATATGGAAAAACTCGCTAAAGATATATCAGACCTTGGTCATTTAAGACTGGCTGGTTTGATGACTATGGGGCCTCGCTTTGGAAATCCTGAAGATGTCAGACCATATTTCAGAAGGACAAAAAAGATATTTGAAAGAATCAAAGCCCTCGATTTGCCAAATGCGGATATGAAGTATCTTTCCATGGGAATGACAAACTCATACAACGTCGCCATAGAGGAAGGTTCCAACATGGTCAGGATAGGAACAGCAATATTTGGAAAAAGAAAGTGTGACATTAGATGAACGAGGCTATGACCCAATGGGAAACAGTGGATGGGGTTAAATTTTTGAAAAAGATTGGGCTCACATCTGGTCAGGCAGTTCTTGATTTCGGCTGTAGAGTAGGCCATTATACAATTCCGGCAGCAAAAGTTGTCGGAAATGAAGGAATTGCTTATGCCGTGGATAAAGAGCAGCAGGCATTAGATGAACTGCAACAAAAAGCGACTTGCCTGAACGTGAAAAACATAAGAACAATAAACACCTCAGGCCGGATACGAGTAGATTTAAAAAGCAACTATATTGATGTAGTTTTATTTTACGATGTTCTCCATTATCACGAAAAAAAAGAAAGGGAAAAGCTATACGCCGAAGCTTATCGCGTTTTGAAAGACGATGGTCTGTTTTCCGTTTATCCAAAGCATACCTTAGAAGATAATCCTGAAATGGAGTTTCAGAACCTGAGCTTAAAGGACCTTACCCGGGAGATTCAAAATTCGAATTTTGTTTTTGAGCAAAAACATTGTGGCCTTATAAGTCACGACGATGGCCTTAATCAAGGTTGTGTCTTAAACTTCAGAAAAAAATGAAAATAACTATCATATACAACAATGAGGCAGATGCCGGCTTAAAATCAGGATGGGGCTTTTCCTGCTTGATAGAGGCAGAAGAAAAAATTCTGTTTGATACAGGCGACAGCGGCGAAAATTTGATATATAACTTCAGGCAATTAAATATCCAGCCCGAAAGTGTTGATGCCATTGTCATATCACATAATCATTGGGACCATACCGGCGGACTAAAAGAATTCTTAAAACTAAACCCCAATGCTAAAGTTTTTCGTCCGAAATCCTTTTCAAAGCCGACAGAAATATCCCCGGCAGTGCACTCGACTGGTGCTCTCGGAAAAATTATCAAAGAGCAGTCTCTGGTAGTAAATACTGAAAAAGGAAATATTGTCATCACCGGCTGCGCGCATCCGGGCCTTGAAAACATAATTGAAGCAGCAAAGGAGCTCGGCAAAATTTACGGCGTTTTAGGAGGCTTTCACGGATTTTTAGCACTGGAAATACTTGACGGTATCAAACTAATCGCACCCTGCCATTGCACAAAATATATCCGCCAAATAAGAGCAGAGTATCCCGCCGAATTCGTAGAGATAAAAGCAGGAAGCGTCATCGAAATCTAAAAAAGAAAGGAAACTCAAAAATGGAAACAGCCAAACCAATTCAAGTAACTGACACGAACTTCAAGCAGGAAGTATTGGAATCGGAAACACCTGCATTGGTGGATTTCTGGGCGCCTTGGTGCGGTCCTTGCCTTATGGCTGCTCCTGTGCTTGAAAAATTAGCTCAAATGTATCAGGGGAAATTAAAGGTATGCAAATTAAATGTTGACGAGGCCCGCCAAACAGCTATCGACTACGGGATTATGAGTATACCTACGTTGAATATCTACAAAAACGGCGAAGTAGTTGACCGCATTATCGGAGTTACACCAAATTATGAATCCGACCTTAAAAAGAAAATAGAACCCCACTTAGAGTAAAAAGGACAATAGCTGCGCAATAAGCCGACCTGAACTTAATGGTCTTCTTGACTCGCAAGAGAAGTGCTATTCACAGGGACATACCAGACCTGAGATGTGTAGTTGATGCTTTCGAGTTATTTGGAAAGAAAATGTGTATTATGTGTGCCGATATTGCTTATAGCAGGAAACGGGAATACATATTTGGCCCTGTACCTTCGAGAAGGTTAGGGCGTTCACTTGGGGTCGATTTGGTGCCCTTTAAGACGTGCAGTTATGATTGTATATACTGCCAGCTTGGAAGGACAACCAACAAAACAACCCAAATAAAAGAGTGGGTGCCGATTGACGCCGTTATTAACCAACTCAAAGCAAAACTCGGTTCCAAACCTGATTATATAACCTTATCGGGTTCAGGTGAGCCAACGCTTTTTTCGCAACTTGAGCAGCTTATTTCCAGGATTAAAGATATTACTGATATTCCGGTAGCTGTGCTTACAAATGGTTCATTGCTCTGGCTGCCGGAAGTAAGAAGTGCCTTAAAATCTGCAGACCTGGTGGTTCCATCGCTTGATGCAGGAAGCAGCCAGATTTTTCAATATGTTAACAGGCCTCACCGTAATATAACTTTTAGCAGGATGTTGGAGGGATTGGTAAAATTCCGGAATGAATATAGTGGCAAGTATTGGCTTGAGGTCTTTCTTCTGGCAGGTGTAACCACACCGGAGACCGAAATTAACAGGTTAAAGACATGTATAAGCGCTATACAGCCTGATAAAGTCCAGGTAAATACGGTAACTCGGCCACCTGCTGAAAGCTTCGCCGAACCAGTGCCGCAAAAGCAATTACAAACTATAACCGAGAAGCTGTACGCCAAAGCAGAAGTTATTGCCGACTACAACGATGTTCATAAACAACAGGAATTTTCCGCCCGACGTGAAGATGTTCTGACACTTTTGAAACGCCGCCCCTGTTCTATCGAAGATATAGCTGCAGGTCTCGGCCTTCATCGAAATGAGGTTGTTAAGTATGTAGAAGAGTTGTCCTCCGAGGGCAAAATCGAAGCAAGACCGCAGAATCAGCAGCTTTACTATAAAGCCCTAATCTGAGGTTAGCTAAAGTATATTCATTCACTCAGGGTTTTACATAGATATAACACGAAAGGACAAAATAAAATGATTGCGCAGACTCAAAAGCCCATAGAAGAAATCCTCGAATACCTGGAAGGTAAAGAAAAGATAGTTCTCGCCGGGTGTGGTGGATGCGCTACAATTTTTCATACAGGGGGTGAGCCTGAAGTAAAAGAGATGGCAAAAAAGCTTACTGAAGAAGGGAAGAAAGTTTTAGCGGCTATCGCTCCACCTTTAGGAGAATTTGCCTGTTACGCCCCCTGGAGCAAAGCTCGTTTGAATCAATATAGAAAAGAAATCGAAGAGTCTGATGCGGTCCTGATGCTGAGTTGCGGCGATGGACTTCAGGTCGTCAGAGAGCTAATCTTGGAAGAAGAGTTCAAGATTATAAAACCCATTTTCCCGGGAACAAACCCAATAGGGCATATGGGAGGCGGACCAACTTTATTCAAAGAAAAATGCCAGCAATGTGGCGAATGCGAACTTGGCAAATTCGCTGGAATCTGTCCTTTGACTCAATGTCCTAAAGGATTACTAAACGGCCCTTGCGGAGGATGCGAAGATGGAAAATGTGAAGTAGACCCCGAACGTGACTGTGCCTGGGTAAAGATTTACGAACGTTTAAAAGCATTGGGCATCCTGGAGAAGATGAAAGAAATAGTCGAACCCAAGGATTGGAGCAAAATGACAAGACCTCGTCAAATCGAAGTTGCTCCACTTGAAATCAAATAATGGTATTCAGCTTACGATGTCAACTGTCATTGATACACTTGCCGGGTCAATAAAAGCTGCGATGCCTGCAGGTTAGGGCATTGGCAATTCATGAAATCAGCAGAAGCTACTGTCTACATGTATCAGCCTGTCTGACGTCAATTATTATTCCCCTCCAACAACAGGCTGTCTCCGCAAGCTCTATCTTATCAAGACCTTGCTTTTTTGCGAGGATTTACCTGCGAAATCCGTGCCAATGGGGAAAAATTGCTGTTGCGTTCCGTACGGACGTGCTTTTCCGCAAAATCAACTTCACCTCCGGGCGGATTCTTGGTACACTTTCGTCGATATTCCGGCAGTCAATAGATGCCGCGCCGGCCGAACATAGTATCAGTAGCATAAGAAAGGCTCAGACTATGACCGAGTATTCTGTAAGTCCCCAGGGTGACAAGTTCCCCATCCCGACCCAGGACCAGTACGAGGCCGAGTTCAAGCGAATTGAAACGCTCACCCACGCCGCACGCACCGACGGTAAAGAAATCGTTGTCGTTATGGGAGTCGGTTTTGTCGGCGCCGTAATGGCCACTATCATAGCAGACACCACCGACAAAAAAAACCAAAAACCGTCCAAGTTCGTCATAGGATGCCAGAGGCCCAGCACTCGAAGCTACTGGAAGATATCACTGCTCAATCAGGGCCGCTCGCCCGTAAAAGCAGAGGACCCCGAAGTCGACCCTATGGTCGCCCGCTGCGTGCTCGAAAAGAAAACCCTCGTAGCCACCTACAACAGCGACTGCCTTAAACTCGCCGACTGCGTCGTCGTCGATGTCCAGTGCGATTACACAAAGCAGGACCTCGGAAATATGAGAACCGGCAAGGTGGAAATGGCAGCCCTCGAAGCAACCCTCAATACAATAGGCCAAAAAGTCCCGCCAAACTGCCTCACACTTATCGAAACCACAGTAGCGCCCGGTACTACTGAATTCGTTGCCTGGCCAATTATGAAAAAAGCATTTGCCGCTCGCGGAATTGACTCCGAGCCCCTGCTGGCCCACAGCTTCGAACGAGTAATGCCCGGCAGACAATACGTCGCATCAATAAGAGACTTCTGGCGGGTCTGCGCAGGATGCAACGCGCAGGCACGAAGCAGAGTCGAGAAGTTTCTCACAGAAGTCCTCAACACCAAAGAATATCCCCTGACCGTGATGGACAGGCCGATTGAATCCGAGACCACAAAAATCGTCGAAAACTCATACCGTGCCACTATTCTGGCATTTCTTGACGAATGGAGCACGTTCGCAGAGCGAAACGGCGTCGACCTCATAAAAGTCGTAAAGGCAATCAAAACCCGCCCGACCCACAGCAATATCATATTCCCAGGACCCGGCATCGGAGGCTACTGCCTGCCAAAGGACGGGGGCCTCGGCTACTGGGCGTACAAGCACATACTCGGATTCGATGACGACATCTTCAAAATCACCACAGCCGCAATTGACATCAACGATACCAGGGGACTCCGCGCTGCCGAGCTGACAAGAGACGCCCTGAGAAATATGGGCCGCCACGTAGCCGCCGCACAAATCCTTCTCTGCGGCGCAAGCTACCGCCAGGACGTCGGCGACACACGCTACAGCGGCTCCGAAATAGTACTCAGAAAACTCGCCGAAATGGGCGCGGAAATGCGCGTCCACGACCCCTATCTCGAACACTGGTACGAACTCGAAAAACAGGATACCTACCCCGCACCGGGCCATTCCAGGGCAAGGTTCTTCCGCAATCAGGACAATCTCGCCGGCGTCCGCGTTCAGCAGGACCTTCCCGAAGCCCTAAAAGACGCTCAGGCAATGATACTCGCCGTGCCGCACGAACCTTACCTCGACCTTGACCCCGAAAAAATAGTCGCCTGGGCAGGGGCTCCCATTGCCGTGGTTGACTGTTTCGGCATATTGGATGACGCCAAAATCCGTCGCTATTTCGAACTCGGCTGCGAAGTAAAAGGACTCGGCCGAGGACATATTCAACGAATAAAGAAACAGGTGCTCAGCAGCAACGCATAAAAGACAATCTCGATAAGATGGACCTTAAGAGCAAAAAAATAGCAGTTCTGGCGCCGGTTGCCTGGCGGACGCCGCCGAGGGAATACGGCGCGTGGGAAACCGTAGCCGGCAACATAGCTGAAGGACTTCTCGCACGAGGCTGGAAAAATGTGACGCTCTTCGCAACCACCGAGTCGATTACAAACGCAAAACTTATCGGCTGGGTCGAAAAAGGCTACGAAGAAGACAAAACCCAGGTCCCACTCGTCTCAACCTGCCTGCACATCTCAAAAGTCATGCAAATGGCCGACCGCTTCGACCTCATTCACAATAACTTCGACTATCTGCCCCTTACCTACCTTCCGTTTATAAACACGCCTATGCTGACCACCATCCACGGCTTCTCAGAACCCGACATACTGCGCGTCTATCACGACCACAAAGACACCTACTACGTCTCCATCAGTGACGCCGACAGAGACCCCGACCTGCCATATCTCGCAACCGTTTATAACGGAATCGACCTGTCCAATTTAACATTCAGAGAAAAACCCGGTGACAAACTCGTTTGTTATGGCCGAATACATCCCGACAAAGGCTTTCACCTGGCTGTTGAACTCGCCGAAAAAACAGGCAGAGACCTCATATTAGCCGGTATCATCCAGGACCAGGATTATTTCGACAACCAGGTCAAACCCCACATCAATGACAAATCCATCAAGTTCATCGGACCGGTCAATCCGCAGCAGCGAGACGCCCTGCTCAAAGAAGCCTTTGCCGTGCTCCACCTAAATACCATCCCCGAACGTTTCGGCCTGGTAATGGCCGAATCAATGGCCGCGGGCGTGCCCGTTATTGCGATGGACCTCGGCTCCTGCCGCGAAGTCATAGCACATAACGAAACCGGCTTCCTGGTCAATAATGTCGCCCAGGCCGCAGAGGCACTCGATAAGCTCCACCAAATAGACCGAAGAAAATGCCGCCGAAGGGTCGAAGAAAACTTTACCATCGACAAGATGGTTTCAAAATACGAAAAGGTATACGAAGAAATCTTCAGACGCGAAGCTCAAAAATGAAAAACCAACTCATCACCCGCTGCGAACACAACCCCATCCTGACAAAGGATGATATCCCATACCCCGTCGAAACCGTCCACAATGCCGGCGTCGTCAAGTTCAACGGCCGCTACATAATGCTCTTCCGCTCCCACCTGGCAACGGGTAGGTCCATCATAGGCCTCGCCGAAAGCGAAGATGGCTTCAACTTCAAGCCCCGGCTGGAGCCGTTCCTCGTGCCGAGCAATGACCCGCCGTTCCGCCAATACGAACAGTACGGCGTCGAGGACCCGCGAATCACCCCGCTCGAAGGCGCCTATTATATAACCTACAGCGCATATTCACCACACGGCGTCCGAATCGGATTAGCCAGAACAACTGACTTCCAATCCGTCGAAAGGGTAGCTTTCATCACCCAGGCTGACTACCGAAATGCCGTGCTCTTCCCCGAAAAAATCAACGACCTATACGTCAGGCTCGACAGGCCCCATTCCAGCATAACCCCCTGGTCAATCTGGATAAGTTATTCGCCCGACCTGCTGCACTGGGGCGGCTCAAAAATCGTCATAAAACCAGCCGGTTACCACTGGGACGAAATGAAAATCGGCCCCGGCGCACCACCCATTAGAACTGACAAGGGCTGGCTCAATATCTATCACGGCGCCTTCCAGACTATGGCCGGCGCCGTCTATCGCCTCGGCGTCGCCCTGCACAAGCTCGACGACCCCGCTAACGTCCTTGGCGTCGCCGACCGCTGGATACTTGAACCACAAGAACCTTGCGAGCGCGTCGGCTACGTCCCAAACGTCGTCTTCACCTGCGGAGCCGTCCCTGAAAACGACGGAACATTAAAGCTCTACTGGGGCGCCGCCGATACCGTCGTCTGCGCCGGCGCCGCCGTCATCGACGAACTGGTCGAACTCTGCCTCACCAGCTCAAGACCGCCTTTGTAACATATATTATGTGAAATAAAGGAATGCTTCGACGATTTATCAAATTAAAATTAGATTATTTGAGTATCGCCAGGATAGGTGGCGGTGTGAGAATAAGATAATAGGACAGTAATAATGTTCTATGGACAATTCTGATGTTGTGTTGCCACTATGGGCAGCTTTCCGGCCAGCGCTCTGCCAGCAAAGCGAAGTCTGCAAAATCGACTTTGCCGTCGTCGTCCAGGTCACTGTCGTTGGCGCCGGGTGTACCGGACCACAGCCAGTTCAAGCCGAAAATCTTCATATCAAGGTAATCGATGTCGCCGTCATCGTCCAGGTCGCCAAATTTTCTGAACTGCATCGCATAAAGTTTGCTGTTCAGCATCTCAAATTGCAGACGCACCGAAGAACCAGCCAGCGTACTCACATCAGAGCTGCCGTTCCAAGTAACCACCTGTTCCAGGAAGTCGCCTGATATCGCATCGCAATCCGAAATTGTGAAGCCTGGTATCGGTGTGCCTCGCTGGTCGAGAATTCCCACTTTGACCGAGCCCGCAGCCGCCACATTCAGAGTAAGTTCCTCGCCGCAAAAAATCATCGGCAGCGTCATCGCTGTGCCCGTCGTGCCGCCGGCATCAAGCGACACAAAACCATCCAACCGCTGCTTGTAGCGGTAGTAGTATCGCGGCGCATCTCCGCCATGGGCGCCACCCTCATCAACGTACTGCCATATCTCATCGCCACGACGAATCAGCCCATACATTGACAATTCTTCCTCCGACGACCCAAAAGGAATGTACCAGCTCGTGCCGAAGAAAGACCAGTTCTCGCCGTCCCGGCTGACGCCCAGGTCAACGTGTCGCGGTCCGTCGTCACCAGGATACCTCCACAAAAACGCTAAATACACATCTGGTGCCCACGGATACTTTATCGCCCGCGTCCGGTAGACTTCACCGGCGGCAGTAGAGTCGAACTCCACAGGCCCCTCACAAGTAACCGATGGAAATGGATATCCTTCGAAGTATGGTGTCGCCAGGTGATTGAAAGGCCAACCCTTAAGAATCTCATCTGTCCAGAACCCCACGGCAACACGCCCGCTGGCGTCGGGGCATTCGTCGTCGTCGAAACTGCTGTCACGCTTTAGATAGCTTGCGTAGCGTCCTCGCTGGTCATCCCAGAAACACTCGCCGTCACCACCACTTCTCAATGCAAACTGACACGTCTCGTTTCGCCGCCAGTTCATACCGTCCGGTGACACGTAGATATACATGCCGCGGTTGCCAACGAAGGCATTGACCTTGTACTGCTCCTCTGGATGTATATTGGGATTAAGGTCCTTGAAAAACGAACCATACAGGGGTGCGTCGACAATTATTGGGTCCTTCATCGTGAAATTGAGGCCATCCGGAGAAGTCGCCAGATAGGTCGTGCCGGTGCTCCCACTGTATCCTTCAGGCATGGCTAAATACACGAACCCATTAACATCCAAAACACTGGGCCGCCAGGCGGATTTCTCTATTGTGAAATCCTTGACTATTTCCTCCTTACCGTATGGCTGGTTCATTGTGATTTGCAGCCCGGACATAGTGTCAATAATCATGTCATCGATGAAGACATGTTTGCGCCCGCCAACAAGCAGCGGAATTGACACCGGACCCGAATCATAAAGCAAAGGCAGGCCGTTTGCCACTGAAGGCGGAAGCGCACCGGCACCGTAGTTCCGCGAGAAGCTCTCTGGCGTGAAATTACCCGTATACCGAACGACATCGGATATCCGCATCTCGTCCACCATACCGTCCATAGCCCTGACTGCATAACGGTCCGTTCCTACAGCGAAATTAAACCGGTTCTGCCTGCGCTGCTCGTAACTCATATTTTCAAAGCCACGGCTCTCATGCTCACGGTCCAATGGCACTTGAAGGTCAGGGACCGCCTGTACTGCCACCGAACCAACTGCAGGCGTGCCCTGCTCAATTCCGTCGACAAAATGACGCCCCGTTGCACCGTCATACGTAAATGCAACGTGTTGCCACACTCCCGTCGATAGAGACGTTGGACAAGTCAACCGAACTCCAGCATAGTAATTCGTCAATTCCAATGAGTTTCCATTCAGAACCAAAGAAACACCGGGGTCGTACGCCCATCCCAGGTCAATAACGCAGATATCACTGCCGCTCGACGAAAGATTCAACCACAGTTCCATTGTCCACGTGCTGCCGGCAAGTCCGTTGAGCAGCGGCCCTGAACCCTCTGTCGGGCCCCAAAGCCCGCTCGGCGTCCCGTCCTCTTCACGCAGTTCTTCCTCGGGGACTTTGCCCGCAAAACCTGCGTAACATACCGCATAACCTGACCCCAATTGAAGGGCTCTACCGTATTTGCCCGCAACCATAGAGCCGCCGTCCATCAGGCACAAATCCGCTTTTTCACACCGACTCGCGTCGGTAAGGGTCGTGTGCGGATAGTCAACCTCATCGAAAAGCCACAAGCCCACCGTGTCAACGTCCGCAAAGCTCGGAAAAGCATCCTCAAAAATTGTATACGTGTGTTCCGTACAGTCTCCCAGACGCACATCACCCGTCAAATTCCACAGTGTAAGTACAATAGTCTCGCTCTCTTCTTCTAACTCATCGTCAACAATTGAGATGCTTATCGTTTCCGACGTATCATCGGGCACGAAAGTCAAAGTGCCGCTTCCCAGCAAAGTATAGTCCACACCCTCACCGGCGGCGCTGCCGCCGGTCGCCGCATAATCGACCGTCACCGTACCGCTTGCCGCCCAGGATAAACCAACTTCAATCTCTACCGGTGAGACATCTTCCAGACCCATGCTCGAAGCTGTCTCGAAAGCAATCTTCGGCCTGGGGTCTATGATAGTGTATGTGTGTTGCACATTCTGTCCCAGTACTCCTGAGCCGCCCGAAACACCCGTCAACGT
>Ga0210003_1000609_pt1 | contig 32279 bp, 47 predicted proteins | sample LantaG_FD_182804 | JGI IMG/M metagenome (GOLD analysis project Ga0210003, IMG submission 182804) | Deep subsurface microbial communities from Baltic Sea to uncover new lineages of life (NeLLi) - Landsort_02402 metaG (SPAdes) (version 2) | ecosystem: Environmental > Aquatic > Marine > Oceanic >... | reverse complement strand
CTTGGAATAAGGGAGTTGGTTGGCCGTAAAAGGATTTGAGCTATGGGCTTGTTTACGAATGGAGCTGGGGCGTTGTTGCTCAATAATACTGGTCAAGTCGCGACATCTTGTTGTTGTGCGACAACGACAGTGAATCCTTGCGCTCCTGACCCTTATAACCCCCTGTTGCCCAGCCCTTCAATTGTTGTGAGTGTGACTGGAGGTTCTGGGACAATTGATTGGTGCGGAAAGACTTGGAATTTACCATCAGACAATGGAGTACAACAAAGAGTTTGTCCAGACTTTTATATCTTGGACATCAACTGGAACACTTCAAGAGGAATTTATAGAGAGACTTGGGTTAATTTAGTAACAAATTACAATAAACTATCTTTGATAAGAAGAGTAACAGTATTTTCCCCTTCAGAATAAATTTAAAACGCCTCATTCATAAAAATAAATCATGCTTTTCAATACGGACAGAGTCTTGCAAATGCTGAATGTCCATTTTGTTTTGAATTGTCTTTGCAGCAATTTCTTTTCCATTTGATAAAAGGATCTTTTGATCGTAATGCTCATGGAAACGCCATAAAGAATAATGTGTAAAAATAGATGTAGTACGATACATTAACATCTTTTTTAATATCTCTTCTTTTCTCGGTTCAAAAGTAGTTCCCATACTCATAGTGTAATTAAGATCATCTATTTCGTCTGGCCACCTACGATTAAAATTTATTCCATAATGTATTAATTGACGTTCTTTCTCGCCATAGGTAAAAATTAGTGACCAACGTTTTAAATTCACATCATATTCGTTACTAGTGATCTTTGCTGTATCTTTTTTTAATAAATTAATGATGTTTAATTGCTGAGATGCAAAATTATCTAAACTTGAAAATCCTTTATCAAATTCATCAAGCACATACAGAAAGTCTAAATTAGGTACTAATAGAAATGGCGAAAAAATATCGTTAGACATTCCACAATACAATACATTAATCATTTTGAATCCTTATTATATCAATGATGATCGAACGAAATTAATGGCCAAATTAAGATACATAAAATAAAGAAGGTATAAAGCTGTTTCCTATATTCAACAAGGTCTAATTTGTCTAATTCATCCATGTCATTAAGACTTAATTTTTTTGGTGGTTTAAAAATTTTATTTTTTTTTCTTAAGAAAAAAATCACTGCGCTCATTTCATATATGATAAATAATACTATATAGAATAATGTATTTGTCATTTCTTAAATGTTTTCACGTTCTCCTGACAAAAATTTATTCTAACAAAATTTTCGAATAACCTTTAAAATTTTCAAGTATTTAAGTCCCTTATAGTGAAAACCATAATTTTAGTATGTTACTTGTATTCTAATGTATGTTCGTCAATTGTCTGAAATCCACAACTTTTATAGAAAGCGATTTGTTCATCTTTCGTCAAGTCATAACCACCGGGCATTACGACAATTTTAAGCCCACTAGTGTATCTCTTTAACTCATTGATAATCTTTGTCCCATAACCTTGTCTTCTGTATTTGTGTTTTAAAACGATTCTTGAAAGCCACCAATTGTCTCCCATTAAGTCCATTTCTGCTGAACCAGCTAGCACACAACCGTCCATTAATGAGACACTAACGTATTCATCTGTATCTGTTACTTTTAGCTTCATAATTAATTTCTTTAAAAATTTTATAATATTGCGAATAACAAACAAAAGATACACAAATATATTGAAATCTACGAATTGCGTTCAAAAATAATCGTCATCATCAGGTGGGTCTAAATTGGGCGTGTTGTCAATATATCCTGTGCAATTTTCATCCAAACATTTCCAATGATAATATCCGCGACCAGCCCAACCATCTTGTTCCATATTCCCACCGCACTTAGGACATTCTGGTCCCTCATTATCCTCTGGTTCGAAAAAACTAGCACTACTAGATGGCTCAACAAAACCCTTGATACCACCTGTGCTCCAACCAGCTTTTTTACCAATATTCACCCAATCGTTTCTAGAAATTTTAATCTTATTTTTTCCACTAGCTGTTTTTAATATTTTCATTTTTATAACCTTTAATTATAATTGTTAATTATGGTATTATTCTTTGTAATCTGCAATCGATCCTATATATTCAATAAATTAAAATGTTTTTTTAAAAATAATGTGGCACAATTGTCAATTCGTTTTAATTTGGACATGAAACGATTCTCCAGTTGCTAGAGTCCCTTCAATGTAATCTTTTTGTTCTCTGGCTAAAATAGTAGCGATAGTTGCTAATGCCGCAGAAATGTCTGATATCTTGTTATTTAAATTTGATTGTATTTTTACAGTTGTTATTAAGCATCTAACGACTTCTTTGTTTTCATCTGCATAAGGGGTTTTCAACCTTTGAACTTTTTCTTCTACTACATTGATTTTCGATATTTCTATATTAACTTCTTTGTTTACTTCATTATTGTCGATTTCTTCACCATTATCTTGAGTAATTGCATTCACATTTAACCTCAATGTTTATTTTGGAAATAATTTTTCAAATCTTCAATATCTATATTAAATTGTTTTAATTCTTCTGACCTTCTCCAATTATAAGTTATTTTAATATCCGCTTCTTCTTTAAAATCTAAACCATTCATTTGAATAAAGAACTCAGAAATACAATTATAAATTATTTGTTTTCTTTTATAAAGATCAAATCCTAATGGCAAATTAAGCACATACATGATCGAATTAAACTTCTCCATCATTTTAATTCTTTTTAATTTCTTTGTCCAATTATATTTTTTATTCAAATTATATAAAACAATTAGTTCTTTTTTGGACCATTCTTCATAGTCATGAATAGGAAAATCTTCTAAATAAATTTCATTATTTTCACGATCATCATTTGGATTCAGAAGTGCATCGACTTCATAATTGTTATTTACATGAATTCCACTAACTTCACTAACTTCACTTGGATCTTGTACATAATGACGTTTAACTATTCTTTTTGGCATATAATCCTCTTTTATTTTTTCTTAATATTATACAGTGAATTACTAACCAATATCTTTACTCCTATAAAATTGTCTCTTGTCTTTCAATCAAACCAATCATCCAAGCAATTCTAAACGCTGCCCCCCATCGATCACTAATGTACTGTAAATTACCTAAAATTTCTTCTTCTTCATAGCCATAAGTTTGATCTCCTTGACGGTAATCTTCTTCTTCCACCGAATATTCTGAGTAAATTAACTCAAGATCCTCTTTAATTGGTGAAAGAAGCTTCAAGGCTTTTTCAATTGTCATGTTTTCCAAGCTATAAAAGTTCCTCATAACCTCAGAAATATTTTCTAAAGCAGATTTTCTCTCTTTTCTTTTCATTTTTAATCACTTTTTAGATTTTTGTGTAATACGGTTAATAATATCAAGTGTTTGTCTTTGCTCTTTAATAATTAACTCTAACTCACCTATATATCGAATGATTTCTTCTTCTTGTTTTTCGGTTAATTCAATATCTTTACACCATCTTAAAAGTTCTGAAGTGTTTTTCATTTTATCACTTAAAAATTTTTTGACCATTTTATTTGTTTTAAAGGGACTTCAAGTGAATCAGGCGTGTACTTATTGTTTCTTCTTTCTTTCTCTAAGACAGAACTTATAGAATATATTTTAATTAATGCTAATTGTTCTTCTTCAGGGACTTCAATCCAGAAATTATATATCTTTTTATCCTTTAACTTTTCAATAAAAACAATTGCCTCAATAATATCTAATTGTTCTTCCCTTGTAATGTCTGCGCCAAAAAAAGATAAAAAAGCTTTTTCTAATAAATTAAGTACATCTTCATTTGCATGAACTAGCCATTGAGTATCAGCTATAAGTGGATTTTCAAAAAATCCTTCACGATACAACCATGCGACTGACTGAGTACATATTCCTTTAATCTCTATGTCCATTTTGATACCTCACATGATTTTTGTCACCAAAAAACCCAATAACAAAGTCAACCATGGTCTAAAAATAAATGAAAAAAGATCTGAAAGATGTGCTTCTGTTGTTACCTTATCTTTATTAAAAGACTCATGATATGTATCAGACTTTACTGCTTGAAGGAAAATCCATAATGCTACTGAACAAGTATATGGTAATGCATCAGTATGAAAAATAGGAACAATAATCCATGCCCATAATTTCATAATAACAAATCCATACGCAAACGCTCCATAGGCTACTAAAAAAAGCGATAATGGAATCGCGACAATCAAAATAAGTAAAAATATGAATACGCTTTCAACGAAAGTACTCTTTTGTTTAGATTGTAATTTAGATTTCAAATTATTAACATCAAGATTGTTTAAGTGATTAAGGCTACTCATTGGGTTACTCCTATTTTAAAACATTGATAAACAATACTAATATAACTTCAAAGTACTAAAAAAACAAGACTTAGTATGCCGTTTTATTTGATTTAAAAAATGTATACCATGTAGAGGCGATAGGATTATTCGAAGGATTATTTGGATTATTTTTAATTATTGATAAATAATGTTTTATCTGTGTATTCTGGCTTAATAAAAAGTTAAACTCCTTATCAAGCTGATTAAACATTTGTAATTTTTCTTCATCTGACAGTACACCAGCAAAAAAACCACTTAATAATTGTACGGACTTATTAATCGCCACAGCAAAAACTTTTTTATTTTGAATTAGGGTCGGAAAAACAAGCATAAGATTGTGCAGGTCTATATAATTTAATGCGTCAACATATTGAATTGCAGCACTGACAGCTTTTTGTGCTTTTTCTGATCTTAACCTTTTTATATCTTCATTTGAAATTAAATTTTTACCATATATTTCTTTTAATTCTTTAAGTACTTGATTCCAATATGGAATACCATAATTTCTCACTGCGTTTATAAAAAGCTCTTTTGCTTTACTAAGAACGCTAATGTTATTTTTAATATCTAGATCATTTCCAAGATATTTTACAAGCATTGGAAACAGAATTAATAAGCGACCGTTTACATCTTGTTCACCTTCAGGATTATAAATTTTTGATAAACTATTTTTGATTGCGGTAGTTAATTTAGACAAATAAATTGGATCAAGTAAAATTTGTTTCAGCATTTTTTGTGGTTCATATCCAAAATCTTTATTAATTTTTGCAAATTTTTCTTTATCTAATGAAATGAAAATATCAACTAATTTTTCATGTAATTCTTCACTATCTCTAAATATTTGTTTGAATAACTGAGAATTACCATTTTCATCTTTTTCTAAAATTTTTCCTTGAAAAAAGCCATCAAGTTCTTCAATGCGACTAAATTCTGAAAGATTAGCCAAAAGACGACATTTCTGCTTTACAATATTAATAATTTCTTGGTTTCCATATATAAAAGAAGGAAATGCTGTTTCAAGAAAAAACATGCTGTCTATAACATATATTATAGACTGATGACTTAAATCTTTAAACCAATTATCATTAAATACCTTAACAAATGCCGATTGCACCTCTGGAGAAAAAACTAACTTCCCTTTATATATAGCATTTAAATTTACTAACTTTTCTGAAATTTTAGGATCATTAGAATGTGAAAAATTTGGATTAGAAAGAATCTTAATAAATTGTTCTGTTGCTATTTTTTCACCTTCTTTAAGAAGAAATTCTTCGGGTAATTTAGAAAAATAATTATTAAATAATTCATCAAACTTTTCAAATTCTTTGTCATCATTTAACCATAGATCAACAGCCATTGATAAAAATTCCTGAGCATTTTCTTCACTAAATTTATTAAAATTTGAAAACTTGAATATTTTTTGTAATTTTAATGCATTTTCAATATTTCCACTGAGTAAAAAGTTTTTAATTAATGAAAATGATTTTCCCTTCACTGGACTAGCCTCAGCTAACATCCTATCTCTAAAAACATAAACCAATTTTTCAATAATTTCTATAAGCTCATCTTGTTTATCTTTGTCATATGCTTCTAAACGATTTAAATACGATAAAACGAACTTTTCGACAGAAGCAAAAATTTCATCATTTCCCCAAATTAAATTTCCTTTATAAAATAAAGAATTTAAGTTTGCTAAAATATTAGCGCGTAAAAGTGCTTCCGATTCTCCGATTGAAGCGGCAAGGGAAAATTTACTTTTAACAATTTCAACCGCTTGTTGCTGTATTAATGGGTTCTTTTTAACTTCTGGAAATTTAGTACAATACACAATAAATAGCACATGATCTTGAATATCTGTGTGCTTATTCGCAACAGCTAAAGTTGTTTTTGACACAACATCTAAAAAGCTTTCATTTTTAACTAAATTATTTATTTTATCACTTGTTAAATAAAAAAATGGATAATCACGTTCAGATGAATCCTGATTTTTTATAAATGACAACTGTATATTTTCTGGAACCGTGTCTATTTTTTTCTTTTTTAATGCGACTATTTTAATAATATCTTCGTCATCTTTCTCTTGTAAATCTTTAACTAATGCATGGTTTTCTAATGCTTCCTGTAAATTCTTTACGTCTCCAGTTGGTGGTGGAGAAGTAGAATAAGGTTCTCTATTCGGGTCAGCAATTCCTAATTCTGGATACTTATCACTTAACGCTTTTAATTGATATGCATAAACATAAACAGTTTCTGGAAAGTTATTAATACCACGAATTTCAGAAAGTTTAGTGGGCTTTTTATGTAAAGAGATTTGCGCTTTACCATTATCTAAATAAATCCAAAAATCACCATTATCTAAATAACTTCTAGAATAGTTAAACTGTTGTATGCACCAACCCGTTCCATTTGCTAATTGTCGTAAAATATATTGTCTTTGTCCCCTATCTTCGTATTTTTTGTCAAACTTTCTAATATCTTCTGCATATTTAGGCGCACTTATGACGGAAGTACTTGGAACAACAATCCATCCAGTATAGTAAGAAAATGTATTATCTTCTTCTATCGTCTCACGATTAATGATACTATCAGAAACTTTTCTATAATCTTTTAATAAACTAATAGGACCATCGTTCTTAAACTGACCATCGTCAATGTCCTCTAACATTTTCTCATAAATTGCTTCAAATGCATCTTTATTTGGATTCGTTATCTTAGTAATTTCTTTGTTAGATAAAGAAGCATTAAAGATAGCATGAGCGATATACATAAATGCTGGATCACTATCATACTTGTAACTAGTTTTATTCTCAGGGTCAAATCGTAAACAGTCTTGCCATTTTTTTAAATTATCTATGGATTTTTTAATACGATCATATTCAATTCTTGAAACACCTTCGTCTATTTTATCAAGATATTGTTTTTCAATTTCCTGAATTTGTTCAAAATCTTTAGATAATGTTCCAAATTCACTCAATGATGCAATAATTGCTAAAACTAAATCATCTTTGCTCTTAAGACTTTTCCACAATACTTGATTACTAACAAATTTACTTTTATTTCCTAATAAATCTTCTAAATACACAACTTGCTGTAACAAGGGGTCGTCGTCACTAACTTTTACTTGTTTTAATTTATCTTGATATGCAGATATCTTCACAATTCTCATAAATAATTTCCCAAGTATTTAGTATCTTTATTCTCTTTCGATTAAAAATAAACCTATGAAAATAATACATAGGAGATTATTCACAATTTCAACTCAATATCCCTACAAAAAAACGCCTATTGAAATATTTCAATAGGCGTTTAAAAATTAAGTGCAACGATTCACCACCCTATTTTTGCACCACTTTCACCATCTGCTTCTTTTTCTTCTTTATTATTTACCTCAAGAACTTTATTCACTTCTGTAATAACGTTATCCAATTTATAGTGCATTAAAATCTTTTCTAAATCAAGTGGCTTTGCATTTGGATTAAGAATAGGATTTAGACTGTCAGTTGAAGGATCATATTTTTCAATTAATAAACGAATTAAAGATTCTTTTTGGTCCTTTGTTAACGAACTTACATTCGCCTTCCTAATAGCACTGATTTGTTCAGCCAATCTACTCTCTTGCAACTCAAATGCCTTGTTATTGCAACCATTCATAATTACAATACCAACAAAACAAACAACCAATAATATAGTTAAACAATGAAGTAAAGAGGTAAACAAAGACTTAAGCGTATCAACACAATGCGTAACTACAACAATCCAATTATTTTCCGGCATTTAAAATTCTCCTTACCAGTTGTGATTCTCTTTATTTTGTATTTCTTTTATCTTGTTAGGAAAGGAAATGGCATCTGCTTCTTTCAAAGTATTAAACTGCTCTTCACTTAAATTTTGAACGTTATTGGTAATGCTTTTCCATTTGTGATATTTTAATTCATCAATTAAGTCTTTTTCTTTTAAAATTTCAAATTGCTGTTTTGTTAATTTGTTAGGATTACCAGTGAATTCTACCCATTGAGTATATAAGTCATCATCTTGATTGTTAACTGAATTATCTGAATAAGTCACTTCAAGATTATTTAACCATACCTTCAACTTACTTTGTGTATTAAGTGGTTCTTCATTATTGGCAACTCTGAAGAATTGCTCTTTAATTGATTCTGGTGCGTCACGTAACTTCCGAAGTTGATAGCTATTTAAATAAATTCCAGTTGTTAATTGAAAGCTATTGCAATGTCTTGTCCATATCGTGGACCTTAGACACTGAGACAAAATGAAAAAAAGTATTGAAACAATAGCTATAGACAGAATGACCTCAATTAAAGTAAATTTTGATTTCATAATATAATCTTTCGACGTAATATCCTGTTATTAGATAATAAATAGCGATAGCTCGCCAACCCAACCATTAAAGCAGGTTGCGCCTTTAATTACTGAACCGCAGGAACGACTGTAGGAACGACTGTAGGAACGACTGTAGGAGAGCTCTTAATCTTACTGGAGTTAAGCAACCCTGCCCCTTCCAACAATTTGAGATTAATTAAATTCTCGGTAAGGTTTTGACCATTTGAGCTATCTCCACCATTACCTGCAATTGTAACAACAGGGACATTCAACTTAGCCAAAAATTCTGCAACACCAATATCTCTATCCCTAGAGATTTCTGCAAGAACCCTATCCTTTTCAGTAATTGCTCCTGCTTTCTGAATACGTTCCTCTTCAGCAGAAGCTAACTCACGAATTGCCTTAGCTTCTTCAAGAGCTGCCTGTGCCTTAAGTTCCGCAACTTTCAACTGTGCTTCAGCAGCAATAGTTGCAACTTCTTTTTCCTTTGATGCCTTGGTTTCAGCAATTTCCTTTTCCTTCATTTCAATTGCTAATTCTTTAGACAAACGTGTTTCCGCTTCAAGCTTTGACTGAGCCTCAACAGAAACCTTCTGTTGTGCTGCGATTTCAGCCATTTCCTTTTCTTTCTCAGCCTTGATCACTGCTTCAGCGCGTTCAACATTCGCCTTTGCTTCCATTTCAGCCTTTTCACGCTTTCCCTTCTCTTCAACCATCAAACGTTGCTGAACTTCTTGTTCACGTTCAGCCTTTGACTTCTCAGCAAGCAGAAGTGACTCTTTCTTAGCGGCAAACAATTCTCTTGTCTTTGGATCATATTCAGTTCCTGTAATAGAAAACTGAATAATTGTAATACCATAATCAATCAATGGCGATTTACGAGCAACAACAGGTTGTCCATTTTCCATAACAATTTCAGTATCATATACCGTAATTTCATCACCCTTGTGGTCGGTTGAATCTTTCAAAACACGAGGTTCCTGCTTCATCGCATATTCACCCAAACGCATTTGCTGTTCAATCAACTGAGCAAACTCTGCTTTTCGTGCCGATTGATGTTGAGAGGCAGTCATAAGTGGTGCAGTATTCTTCAAACAATTAATCAAATGCGAGCGAATTGCAGACTTCACATTTGTGTAGTTGCCAGAAAACTGACGGTTATATTCAATTCGTTTATCGCGATCAGTTGGAGGAGTAATCTTAACATAGCAACTCACATCTGCCTGACCACCACCATTAAACGTAATACGAATAGATTCATCCCTATTTGACCCTTCGTCACCAGAGGTGTCTGCTGAGAAATAGTATTCATCAAACTTATCCCATTCCCACTTTGTGGCAAAAAATCTAAGATAATATCCACCGCGATCAATAACCTTCATCTCTCCCATCATTGGCATGACAGGCTGAAGAATTGTAAACTTCGTGTCTTCATTCTTGTCACACAACCCCTTTAAAATCGCAAGACCAAGGATTGCGGCTAGAACGACAATTCCAATTTTAATTGCAGTTTTTGGTTCCATTTTTAATTCCTTTTTTTTTACAACGTTCTTAATTAACTTCGTTATCTTCGTTTTTACTACCAAATTTCGCGCCGAACTCTTTCCTCAAAGAATTAATCAATTCATTGTCTTTTTCAATCCTTTCTTTTTGCTTGATATTCTCCGTTTCTCTTTCACTTATCTTGTCCACTACCTTTTTACTCTCTTCACAAATATCTTTTGTTGTTTTTTGGTTTAGGTCAAGACACTTATCAAGTGTTTCGCTTTTCAAAATCTTTATTAAAACAACAAAAATTATAACAATAAACAATATTGCAACAATAATTACTAATGGCATTTCCTTATCTCCTCTATACAAGTTATGAATTTGCTTTAATATAAAGCGGAAAATCCGTCTTTCAATACGAAACAAGAAAATAATGTCCTTTCGTCTTTAAAATTTGTATAATATAAAAAATTTAAGGAGCAAAATAGATGTCAAATAAAAAAGCCTTAATAACTGGTATCTCTGGACAAGATGGAAGTTTTTTATCAGAACTTTTATTGCAAAAAGGTTATGAAGTTCATGGTCTTGTTAGACGATCAAGTATCTCCAACATTGACCATATGCCAAGATTACATAAGGTTCAAAACAATATTCAATTACATTATGCGGACCTTGGATCTCCTTCTAGTATATACGAGATTATTAATCTAGTCAAGCCTGATGAATTATATAATTTAGCTGCTCAATCAGATGTCAGAATATCTTTTGAAATTCCAGATTACACAGCAGACGTAAATTCATTAGGTACATTAAGATTACTCAACTCTCTACATAAAATTAAACCAGAATGTAAGTTTTATCAAGCCAGTACATCAGAAATTTTAGGAAAGACAACAGAAACAATTCAAAATGAACAAACGAGAATACATCCACGATCACCATATGGAGTCTCTAAAGTTTTTGCATACTGGATTACAGTTAATTATAGAGAAGCATATGGAATGCACACAAGTAATGGAATACTTTATAACCATGAAAGTGAAAGACGTGGCGAAAATTTTGTAACACGAAAAATCACTAAAGGTTTAACTGATATTCTAAAAGGTAAACAAGATTGTTTATATTTGGGCAATTTATACGCGAAAAGAGATTGGGGATATGCCAAGGACTATTGTGAAGCAATGTATTTAATGTTACAACAGCCACAGGGTGACGAATATATTATTGCAACTGGAGAAACGCATACAATTAAAGAATTTGTTGAAGAGGCTTGTAAATATATTGATTATGATGTCATGTGGAAAGGTGATAAAGAAAAAGAAATTGGAATTAATGCAAAAACTAATAAGATATTTATAAGAATAGATCCTAAATTTTATCGACCATCAGAAGTCAACCTATTGTGTGGAGATAACTCAAAAGCAAAAAAAATATTAAATTGGGAACCAAAAACGTCATTTAAAGAATTAGTCCAAATTATGATGCAATATGACTTAAATGCTCTCTAGTGAATATGACCAACGATATAAAGAGATTATATATTTATTCAATAACGCTAAGGATTCAATAAATGAGTGATCTTCTTCAACTGCTTTTTTAAATTGATTTTTACATTTACTTTGTAAATATAACGCAGAAACTTTTGCATTCTGATAATCACATAATACTGTATCAATGTGCATCCAATATTTAGGAGTGTCTATAAATGGATATCTTTTACTAAAAGTTATATATGGAGCATAACAAAAGCTAATGTGACCTGAACAACAAAAAGAAGTTTTATAATGTTTTAAATTTAATAACTGAATGGATGGAGCAATTAAATCATCAACAAAAAAAACATCATTATTACAATAAAAACATTTTTCGTCTACTCCGATATTAAAACATTTTTTACACATTAACATACTTGAATACTTTCAATATCATTAAAGCCATGTGCATTCTTCAGGATAATTTCTTTCCAAAAATATGACTAAATCTTCGCCAGTTAATGTTATGTCTACTCCTAAATCATTAATTGCAAAAATGTCTCCAGATTCAACTCCAAATGGCATGTCTTCACTATATAACGTGTCACCACCAAAAGATTTCGCATTACCATAATAAGAAAAATCTTTTTCGTGCGCTTCATATACGTCACTACTATTAGCATAAACAGTACAAATCGTAAGTTGTCCGTACCTTTTTACATCTTCTCTTGTCATTTGTGTTGAATGTTTATTAGCTGCACGTGAAGCCTTCATTATTACCCAATTTGGAACTCTTGACAAGAATACAGCTTCACTTTGTTCTTTTATTTTTTGGAATAATTCATCGTCATCTATCGCTCCAGCCAAACATTCTTCAACCCACTCTCCAAATTGAGCAATTAATCCATATTTAGCAATATCTGCATCTTGTTCTGCTGTTCCTGAGTGAAAAAGAACAATAACATCTTCATCACTTAATGCTTTATTTATGATATTTTCTGCATCACGAGCTTTACTTGTTAATGACTTCATTGTTTCATCATCAAATAAATAAGGTTGTTCAGCGACTTTAAATATTTTCATCTAGTTTTTCTTTATTTTGAATTTATTTCATATTTTATACAAATAATTCAATTCCATTTCCTGTATTTAATTTGTCAGCTGTCCGCTCTTTAAGCTGATTTTTACACCTAATAACTTTTTTTCTTGTAAATACAGAAAACATATATGCGTATTGGTGTTTTGCATCCTTTTTAACTTCTTTTTTAATACTCATATCCCATTTGTTTTTGTCAAAATAAGGAAAAAAAGTATCTCCTTCAAAATAGTGATCAATAAATGTTAAATACATTTTATTAACTAAAGGCAATGCTTCTTTATAAACTGAAGCTCCACCAATAATAAAAATTCGTTTATTTGTTGCTAATTCAAAAGCGTCTTGTAAACTAGGCGCAATTATGATATCTTTAAAATGTAGTTCAGCTTGCTTTGTTAAAACAATATTCTCACGATCAGGTAAGCTTTTTCCTATTGATTCAAAAGTTCTTCTACCCATAACGATAGAAGAATTGCTTGTAACTTTTTTGAAATATTTTAAATCCTCTGGAATAATCCAAGGAATAGAATTATCTTTACCAATAACTCTGTTCCTCGACATAGCAGCAATAATAATTTTCACTAAACTAGTTCCTTTACGCCAATCTCGTTAACATCCGTCTTTTTTAACATATCTAATTCGTAACTAATGTTTTCATGTGCGTTTTTATTTAATTGTAAAAAACAACTACACAAAAACAAATTTTTTCTTTTCAACATTTCTTCAAGAAATTTTACTCTTCCTTTCACCCATAATTCCTCAGAAAGAAATGAATGTTCTTCTCTAATTGCCTTAGAATAACTCCAATATTCATCAAGATCAGACGCTAAAATTAAAACATCAAGGTCTACAACTACTGCTGCTTCATCACAAAGTGGAATGTGACCAATAGTAGATGAAATACATAATTTAACTGTTTCGGAATTAACACAGGCATTGTTTTTTCTAATATATTTATCTGCTAAAATAGCAGAATGAAATTCATTTAAACCACATTGTCCCGGAACACAAACAAGATCGTGGAAAATAATGGCAAGTTGCTGAGAACCACTAAGGCATAAATCATACTCATTAGCATTAGAAAACATTTTTTGAATGTGTGACCATCTATGATATTTCCTTTCAGGCACATCATATTCAATTTGAATAGCAAGTAAATCACCAATATTAATATTCATTTTTAATTCCTCAAATAATTAATTTTCTTCCGCACAAATAATATCCTCTGGTAAACAAAAATAAGCAAATCCTCTAGACGCTTCAAACCAATATTCTCGTCCGTTAATTGTCAACTTCATAATTTTTGAATCATGTCTTTCATACATTGATGTCGAATACTTTTTGGCCACTGACTGTAATAAAGCACTATTGAATTTGTAACATTGCTTTTTCCAAAAATTCAATATATTGTTAACATAAATATAATTTAACGCCAATTGCTTATTTCTTTGTTGCGGGACTTTGTCGTCTTTACGAAGAACGTGAATATCCAATAAAGGACCATAACAGCTTTCAACAATTTTAATGTGGAAATATGCGTTTCTTTCGTCAGGATGCTTTACACAAGCCCATCTGGACTTTTTAAGAGCTTCTATTACTGGATTATAGAGTTTATCACGCTTCTTATTATAGTGCTGAAGGACATTCCATCTACTTTGTTCAATCTTTGCAATATTATCAAGCTTTGGTTCCCAAATTACTGATTTTGTATTCCAAATAGGCATGAAAAACTTACTAAGCTGTTTTCCTGTCCTCATGTCCCTAATCCATCCATCTTTACAATAAATTGTTTCATCATAAATGGGATTTTTGGCAAAGATGGATACTGCACTGACTGTATTATCCTCAATTTTTACTGTTGCATCACCGATAATAACGTCATTACCATTCCGTTCAAAAACTGTTTCCATTGCTATCTCCATTATATTTTGTCATTAATGTTTTAATTATACTGCGATTGGTGCTTTTATATGTGGATGATATTTATAGCCTATCAACTCAATATCTTCAAATTTAAAATCATCAATGTTTTTGATTTCAGGATTTAATTTTAGTGTTGGTAGTGGATAGGGTTCTCTGGTCAATTGTAATAAAGCTTGTTCATAATGATTACTATAAAGATGCACATCTCCACTTGTATGAATGAATTCTCCAGCAATTGTGTTAGTAACTTGAGCAATCATATGGGTTAATAGTGAATATGAAGCGATATTAAATGGAGCACCAAGAAAGTGATCCTGCGATCTTTGATAAAGCAAACAGTCTAAATAAAATTTAGGAAAATTTGCTTCATTCATAACTTGACTCCATAGAAAACTATCATTAAACATATTACTGTTAACTTCACCTTCATTTTTGGTTAAACCAACTGCGTCTGCATACAATTTGATTCTTAACTGATATGGAATTGGCTCACAATTAAAATGCATTAAAAGGTGACATGGAGGAAGAGCCATTGTGTCAAGATCTGCAACATTCCAAGCAGAAACAATATGTCTTCGTGAATAAGGGTCAGTTTTAATTGAATTAATAACTTTTTCTATTTGATCAATACTTTTCCTTCCCCATTCATCTGGATACCATTCTCCATCAGCACCCATGCCAGACTTAAAAATAACTTCTCCATATTCCCAATTACGCCACTGTTTACCATAAACTGCACCTAATTCACCATTCTCATCAGCCCATTCATCCCAAATATGAACTCCGTTTTCTTTTAAATACGTAATATTTGTGCTTCCTTTTAAAAACCATAACAGTTCATGCACAACTGATTTAAAATGTATTTTCTTGGTTGTTACAATAGGAAAACCATCTTGTAAATTAAACCGAGTTTGAGTACCAAAAATACTTCTTGTACCTGTTCCAGTTCGATCTTGTTTTGCAACGCCTTCATAAAGGACTTTATGCAATAATTCTAAATATTGTCTCATCATTTTCTCCTGTATTCAGTTATCAATTAATTCCATGCTAGAGGAGTCAACTAATCCTATTTCGACACCTTCTTTATTAAAAGAATCAACTTGTTTTGCGTAGTATTCTACGTTGGCGGTTGCACAAGAAACTACTTCAACTCCTTCTTTTGATTCATTACAGCTAAAGTTAAACGAAGACACCTCTGTCACTTTCATAATTTCTGCACCAATTAATGTACCAGCATCTAGGGCTTCGTTAATAACTAGTCTTTCAGCCATTTTCTTACTATCTGCGATTTTAGTTGAACAATTTTTGTTCCATGTCATATGTTCTAGTTTATATGTAATAGTTGCCATTTTTATCAAAATATAACCTGAAGGTACCGATTTTTTATCTGGGATTTGAAATGGCTTTAATTTAAGAAATTGTTTTGTGATAACTTCTTTCGCAACATTATTTAAAAATTCTAAATTTATTTGACTTTTAAGCGCTTCACTCTGACTTTCTATAAATTCATTTAAGCTTGCTTCTGCTTTTTCTCTGTTGACGTTTATTTTTTGATCAGATTGTGCAATAATCTGCTTAATTTCTTTTTCTCGTTCGATTAAACTTGATTTCGATTCTTTCTCAAATTGTGAAATAGTATCATTAATCATTTTAAATAAGTTTTTAACTTTTTCTTTATACTCTATAACTTTTTTATCTGCTTCTTCTTTTACTTCGTTAAATTTCTTTTCACAATATTCATCAACCATTTTATCAACAAATTTGAACATCTTCTTCTCCCTATATACAGTGTGAAACTTTTAAATCAAATCTATTCGCCCAAATATGAACAATCGTTTTATCAAATGGTGTAGGAGATAAATTACACTTTTTACGAAATTGAACAACTTCTTTACGAGATATATCTAATTGAAATGTCGCCATTCTTTCAATAGAATCTTTACAAATCTTTCTTAAAGAGAATATCGCACTTTTACCTTGTTGACATTGGAATGCATATGATGCCACACAATGTTTCATCTCTCTGCCCTCCTCTTTTAATTCTAAATAAGACGTTAATTCAACAATCTCAAACATATCTGATTTATATTTATATTCAAATGGACATAGCCCCGTAGAACTCCAAGCCACTGTTTCATCTACTTGACTTCTATTACTGATTCTTTCATTCCATTCAAGAATTTCTTCCATCAAAGTGAAAGGGTTTCTATTTTTCATAGAAAGATTTGGTTGCTCTGGAGGAAGTACTACAAATACCCCGTTTACTATTGCGCGACGAGAAGCGAATTTCTTTTCGTTTAAAAAATCATATGCAGTGCGATAATACCCAATCTCTAACAAAGGGTTATCGTGAAAAAATCTGATCACAGACATCCAAAATTCTTCTCTAGATTTGTCTTCGAAACAATTCATTAATGGTGTATTCATGACACCTTCAATTGTTCTTTGATTAATCCCCATTCCTCGTAATTGTGCCCAACGAAAACCTTGAGTAAATCCATACTTATAAGGCACTTCAAAGAGCATATGGGTAGATTTCTTTGTTAAATCAATTGGTAACTTTTTCTGCTTCTTTATGCTTTCACCGTTGCCAACATTAAAAAAGCAATCAAATTGAGAACCATACATAGAGTTATTAAAATAAGCTTCTTTCCATACAGAAAAGAAACAACGTGGAACATCATATCTTATAGTTAGAAATTTTATTAAAGAAAACATTTTATCTTCTTTAATCTTGGTTAACTCGACTTTCCAATCTTCTGGCACATTAATCCAACGATATCGATATTTAGCTAAATTAAATGCAATATTGAAAAAAATTTCATTTCTATCATTACTAGGATATTCGAGTTGACCATCACCGTTAGTGGGCTTAAAGCCCTCTGGAGCAATTAAAACTTTTGCACGCTTCATTACATGAAAAATTCGATTAAGTGCTTTTCTCTCAATTTGAGAGAATTGATGTTTAAGAAGAGCTGAAGAAACATTATAAGCGTCACCACAATATTTACACGATGGATATTTTATAAAACAAGCTTCATGAAGTTGAACAAAAAAATCAGAATAACTTTTTTCTTGACTAGAAACAATTACTTGTGTAAAAACTTGAGGCAGTTTTTTCTTGTGAATAAAAAACTGCTCTTTTTCTCGTTTTTGTTTTTTATTAGTGTTTTTAGCCATCTTGAACCTCTCTTTGCATTAATATAAATGACAGAAGAAACTTTTCAAGATTAGCAAGAAAATTTAAAAAGTAGAATTTGATCTAATCATTTCTTTGTGATTCTTTTCGCATTCTTTGGAACAATAAGCGGGACCATTATACTCTTTTGGAACTTCAACTAATTTTGGATAATCAGTTTTAACACCATTAACTGTCAAACTCATCTGAGTGCATAAAGGAAAAGAGCAGTTGACCGTTTTCATCAATTTTTGTTTCATTGGCTTTTTCTTTATAGTGTTTTTCAATTGCATAAAGAATTTCTTCTGTGTATTGTCCATATGAACTCCAAGGTAATGATTTTATCTTTTTTTCTGCCTTATATGCCACTAGCATTGCTCCAACATCGTTACTTCTAATCTGTTCAATTAAATCTGCCATTTGAGCGTAATTTAACTTCATTACATTAATTCCTTTTTTAAACTTCATTAAGCTTGATATTCTCTATACTCGTTTCTAGCAATTTCAGAAACTTTCTCAATAATTGTTTTCTTATCACAATCATATAAACCTGCACAACTAAAACAACCAATTTCCATAACTTTTAATTCATTATTTTCTAAAGAACAGACATCTAATACCCAAACATTATCTGGTCTCCACAGTACTTGTTCTAGTACCTCGTTTGCGAAATTGATATATTTTTTATGACTTTCGTCTTCATTTTCTAACTTTAAGTTTATTTGATCTTTATCAATTCTATACAAAGATCCAGTAATTATTTCATTGTTTGCCACAACAAATCTTGCCTCATCAATAATTTGTTGTGGCTTTGCTATAACAACTAATTCACTTTTATCAACATTGTAAAATCCAAAATAGTCAAGATCTTTCTCAAAATTTTCATAATACACGGTTTTACCAGTAAAGATTTTATTTCCAGCATTAGGTCTCATAAAAATAGTATTATCTTCTCCTAAAGTTTCATACAAAAAATCTTTCTTCCTTAATAATTCACCATAAGGTAACATGATATAATTACTATTAACCAATAACTCTCCATAATATGGATAATAAGATGTACAAAAGTAATTATTTTGATTATAATATAAACCGGGTATCCAAGGTTTTGTACGTCTAATCTTTTGTGCAGTTTCTAATGATCCGTAAAAAATAACACATTCTTCTTTTGCTAAAAACTGGAAAATATCTTTATCCTCAAACGGAATTGATTCTCCTATTACATAATCACAGTCACTTAGACTAGAAATTACCTCTTTAAGCTCTGACAAATCTTTGTCATGCCAAACATGATCTTCTATTGCCCATATAACGTTCATACTATACCTCTAAAGTCCTTCAACAACTTCTTTGACCAGTTTACCGTCAACAGTAGTTCCGAATTGTTTACAAATAATTCCAACAGCTTGCATCTTATTTCTTAAAGAAGAAAAATCAATATTTTGTTTAGCCCACTCTTCAATATTCTGTTTACTTAGCTGTTGTGGCATATAAGTTTCCAAAAACTTCAAATAAGAATGATCTTCTTTGCCACTCATTTCAATATTCTCTGTTTCTGATTTAATTAATTTTTTAATAATAGAAATTGCCTTGTCGTCATCTGGATTTTTCTCAATACGAGCAAATTCACTAAGAATAACTTTACAATAATCTCTTGTTTTTTCATCTTTAACTTTCATGGCTTGTTTCATTGCGGTCTGTAAATTATCTTTAATCATAACTTCTCCCTTTCCTTAGCATCATCTTGTTCAATTTTTTCAATCAATTCTTTCAGTCGTTGAGCATCTTTACGATAAAATATCCATTCGCCAAAATGTCCATATTTTGACTTATAACCAAAAATATATTTCAAACCAATTAAAATTCGTTTATACCATGGCTCATTATCTAAAAAAATATTTAAATATATATTAGAGATCTGATTATTTGCTCCAATATCTTCTGACAAATAAGTAAATCGAAGAGTGTGCTCTGAAGAATGACAATCGCACTCAAAATATTCAGTTACAATATAATTTTCTGGTTTATTCATCTTTATTTCCTATTTTAAATATCCTTCTGAATCAAACGATTTTTTGTACCAATTCATCCTATGCTGTTGTATCCTTTCTGCTGATTTTCACGCATACCGGAGAGTTTGTTATTAGAGGAAATTAGAAGTGGCACTGGAGCCGCATCAAAAGTCCACTTAGAATCCGTCTCGCATTCGTTGCAATGATAGCGCACAAAATCAGTATCCGTACAATCAGCTTGGTCGTTGAGTGGTTCTTTGCATTCTGGACAAAAACACACACATCCACATTTTCTTTCAATTCTTTCTATTCTTTTTTTTAACAAAAAGGCTTTAATCGCATTAATCAAGCAATCCATTTAGCTGTCACTTTTTTTTGATTGATTCCAAGTTTCGAGTAAACTGCCACGCATTCTCTACATTTTTTGCAATGAAATTATTATATAATTCACAAGGTCCAAGAAAAAATGGGCTAAGACCTTTTCCCCAATCTTTTGCAACAGAAACAGTCATTATCACAGGTTTATTCGAAGTGAACTTTTTGTCTCGTGGTCCAACAACATAAATCATATTTAAAACTCTTTTTTACAATTTTTAATCCATTCTAGAACATTTTGCGTTGATCTCCACCCAAGTAAATCATATGCTAATGAATTATCTGCCAGCGTTTCTTCTGGTTCAATTCGTGCCTCAATAAAAGTCTGTTTATCTGAAATGACATTCGCAATTTCTTGAACTGAATAATTTTCACCGCTGCCAATGTTAATCACCTCTCCTGCCCCAACGTTCTTACTAGTCATTGCTAACATATTGGCTTGCACAACATCCCCAACATATGTGTAATCTCGTCGTTGCGTGCCGGGAGGCACAATCGTAAGATCAATATTGTTCTTTAATTGATTAAGAAAAATTCCAACAACACTTGCATATGCCCCCGACATTGTTTGTCTTGGTCCATACACATTAAAATATCTTAAACTTACTGTCTCCATTCCGTAACATAAAGAGAAAATTTTACAATAATATTCGCCAACTAGTTTTTGTAAACCATACGGTGACATAGGATCAGGTAACATGTCCTCTTTTAAAGGAGAAATATTCCTGCCATAAGCAGCTGAAGAGGCGGAATAAATAAATCTTTTAACCTTGTGCTCTTTTGCATATAGCAGCAAATTTAATGTTCCATTTATATTATGATTATTATACATGATTGGATTTTCTATAGAAGGCTGTACCCTTGCTAAAGCGGCACAATGAAAAACATAATCCACTTCTTTCATCGCATTAAAAAGTTTATAACCCTCTTGCTCACACGTTAAATCAAGCCAAATAAATTGTGCTTTTTCATTAATATTTGATTTCTTTCCAGTAGACAAATTGTCAATAACAATGACATCATGATTGTTTTCAATTAAACAATCAACTAAGTTACTGCCAATAAATCCTGCTCCACCTGTAACCAGTATTTTACTCATTCTTCCTCCGAATCTTTAGCTAAATTAAATTTTTTTCTTATATTGTCAAAAACCTCAGATGCAAGAATAAATTTTTCAGGATGTTCTTCAGCATATTGACATTTTTTATTTAAATCCTGCAACTTTTCTTTTATCTTTTCTTCATTAAATCCGTAAGAAGTCATTTCGTATAGGCAATAACTAATGATATCTTCTTTACTGTATTTTTCTTCAACTATATTACTTATTCCAGCACCAAGCCACTCCGACCAAGGACTAAAATCCAAACAAAAAATTTCTTCACATTCAGAATTAAATTCGCACATAGAACCATTTTTAAAATACAAGTTAGTACTGTTTTCGTATAAGCAATCTTCTGCTTTTGTAATAAAATCAAGATAAAGGATCATGTCAGTATCGGTTGGAGTTATTTTCTTTAAATTTTGAAACACATCCTCATATTTATTAATAAATCTTTCTTCATGTTGAAATAGTGTTAAAAAGGAAACGGATACGTCTTCCCAGTTTGCGTCTTTTATTAAATCAAATAATTTTAACATTTTTATCCTAATATAATTTATTCATCTATAAGGTCAAATTGATATATTAGTTTTTCATTAAGAACTGGTTGTGTAGTTTTTTCCAGCCATGAGTTTTTCATTGTTCCACTAACAAAGTTTTGTAGTGCGCTTTTTTCAATGGAAATTTTTTTAGAGAGATTATCATTTTGTTTAGTTAAGTTCATTAACTCTTCTCTCTGCTTTTTAATATCACTTAATAGCCGTAATTTTTCAACTCTTAGGTTTGAATTTTCTGAACTAATTCGAGCTTTTTCGCGTTTAGCGTCATCCTTAGCCTGACGAAGGATGTATCCTTCACAATGTTCCTTAAAATATTTTCTCCAATCCTCGTATGTCGCGTTTTTATTTTGATCAAAGAAGTTTTTATGTTCTTGTATGAATTTTTCCACATCTTTGTACACCTTAAGTTTTGCATAACTTTTCATCACGCCAAAAACCCAAATACAAGCCAATAAAATTAATAACAATTCAATGATCATTTTTCATTCCTTTGATTTAAAAGTTACCATCAATAATGTTTACAAAATTAGAACGAATTAATGCAGAAGCTTTCGTGTTGATAATTTTTCTCACTCTTTTTCCATTGTTTTTGTCAAGCTTTTCAAAAGCACCTTCATTATCTTTTTCAAAATCTTCTAAAATATCTTTCATGAATTCACAAAGTAAATTTCCAAAATCTTTTTGTGTTATTACGCCGATATGAGAAATTACATTTCTTAATTTGTTTTCTGTTATATATTCACTTATCTCGTCAATAGTTTCTAAAATTTCAGAAGGAACATCTTCATGGACTTTAGGTTCTTTACTAACTTTTTCACTAAATTTAGGATTTTTATTTTTAAGAATCACTCTTTCACCAATTGGACTAAAAAGAGCATTCAATGGTTTTAAAACATTACCTTCACTCATATTACCATCAATTGTAGGCAAATCAAACATGGCTGGAATTGTAGTTTGATAAGTTGATGGCAATTCTAAGCACTCTTTAAATGTTCCAATACGCAAGGCAACTGCCCAGACTTTAAAGCCGCATGCATTCATAACCTCAGCAAATAAATTGTAATCTAATGTTTGAGACTGACCATCTGTTTTTCTAATATAGATATCAAATGGATAAAAGTCATTATGAGGGCAATAGTAAATTCCATCTTGAACTTTAACAGAATTTTGAACTTTTTTAACATCTTGATGTGGATAAGCTCCACCAAAAATCTCTCCAAAGATTTGAATCACATCATCATTAGATAAATTAAATTTTTTAATTAAATATTCTCTTACTTGGTGAACTTTGTCTAAATAATTTGAAAAGACATTTGCACATCCGTAAAAATTTTCATTTTCATTAATGAAGCAACTCTTCTTACCAATTTTCACTTGGTCATTAGAAACACTGAAAGAAAAATTGGCTCCATGAACTTTTTCTGTAGCAACCCATTGACCATTTAAATATCCCATTGACCCATAATAATCAATTGTCTTTTGTCTGTAGCTATTCTCAATTGAATTATATTTTTTAAACTCTAATAAACTCATCGTACATCCTCCTTTATAAAATCTCAAGATTTTAGTCTCGAATATTGTGGAATATCGTCCCAACACTTTGATGGATAAGTGCCATTAAGATGCATAAATGGAACTTCTTTTTCCATGTTTTCTTTTATTAATTTAAAATTTATACATTTATTGGCGAACAATTCATACATGTTTTCTTTTGTTATATTGTTGCCTAACTTAGAAGTAATATACTCAAGATCTTTCTCCTTATCAAGCCCGAATAAAGTTTTTTCTTTATAATTAATCATATTCGGGAATGGCAAATAAGCTTTTAATTTATGTCCGTTCCAATAAATCATAAATAAGACGGGAACTTCCGTATCAGTTAAAGCACAATAAAATGTTAAACCAGTATCTAAAGTGTGCCATGTTAAATATTCATTAAAAATTGACAAATCATTATATGCTAGTGATTTGTCAATTGGATCGCGACTAATAATTTGAAATTCTTTTTGTATCTCACTAGTTAAACTTGGCAAATTTGTGATTCTTTTTTCAACAAAATCAAATGCGTTATCTTCTTCGATTCTAATATCTTTATTTTGAGAATAAAATTCATATGCAATTATTTCCGCTAATTGTTTAGTAGATATACTCCTAGAGAAATAATAAAATGAATTAATAATGTCATCAAATGACCCCATTTTAGAAATAATCGTTTTCTTTATATATTCATCAGGAATTTGTAATGTCTTTTTCAACTCATATACATATTTTTCTGACTCTTCAGAAACAAAATTTTCATACTTTTTTTTATCTATGTCAATTTGTTTCATAAAAATTTCACCTGTAATAATTTTCCCAAAAAGGTGTAAAAACCATACAAGTGACAATAAGGCGGAAAAAAATATTCTTTGATACATTCTTGCACGAATTACAGACTTTGACAATTGATCACAAAGATAAGAAAACCACAAAAGAGCACAACAAAAATATATATAGACAATCATGTGTTATTCGCCATTATTTAGAATTTTTAAAGTCTAATTTCTTTTGATTTTTAAATTCTGATTCCATTGCAAGGAAAATAGGTTCTAAATCATTGGATGTAAAAACACTAATTGTGTCACATAATTCTGAACCAAAGAGCACTGTAATTGGTGACTCTAATACTGATAAAACGTATTTCTCGTCTTGACTTAAAAGGTCGCAAAGAATTGAAAAGCAAGGGATTGGAACATTGTCTAGCGTTTGATAAATAAAAATATCAACAAATTTTTCTTCTTTTTCGACCTTAAATGTAAGTTTAATGCCTAAATCTTGAGATAACTTGTCTAAACGTTGTTCAATCATTTGTTAAATTTACCATCGATTAAATTGTTATAGTGTCTCATAAAATATTCAACCGTTGAAAGTAGTCCTTCTTCTAATGAAACTTCTGGTTCCCAATTTAATGTTTGTTTTGCTAAACTAATGTCTGGTTTCCTTCTAACTGGATCATCTTGCGGCAATTTTTGAAAAATAATTTTAGATTTTGATTTAGTCATTTTTATAACAATATTTGCTAACTCTAAAATTGTAAATTCATTTGGATTTCCTAAGTTAACTGGTCCAGTAAAATTTTTTGAATCCATCATTTTTATCATGCCATTAATTAAGTCACTAACATAACAAAAACTCCTTGTTTGTGTTCCATCTCCATAAATAGTAATATCTTGATTACTTAATGCTTGCATAATAAAATTTGAAACCACTCTTCCATCATCTGCTCTCATGTATGGTCCAAAAGTGTTAAAAATTCTAATTACTTTAATATCTGTTCCCCATTGCCTATAATAATCAAAAAATAATGTTTCCGCACATCTTTTCCCAACATCATAACAGGAACGAATCCCATTACAATTTACATTACCCCAATAAGTTTCAGTTTGCGGGTGTACAGTTGGATCTCCATAAACTTCAGACGTAGATGCCTGTAGGATTTTTATTTTTAATCTTTTAGCAAGTCCAAGCATGTTAATGGCTCCAAGTACAGATGTCTTTGTTGTTTGTACTGGATCAAACTGATAATGAATCGGAGATGCTGGACAGGCTAAATTATAAATCTCGTCAACTTCAACATACAAAGGAAAAGTAATGTCATGTCGAATGAATTCAAAAGAATGACCCCAATTTTTCATGAAATTTGAAATGTTACTTTTTTGACCAGTAAAAAAATTGTCAACACAAATAACTTCATTACCCAAATGCAATAATTCGTTACATAAATGAGAACCTAAAAACCCAGCACCTCCAGTTACTAAAATTCTTTTATTCACTTAAAAACCTTTCAAAAATCTTCATCATAATTGCATTATACATATGCAGCACCATTTAATGAATGCTGCATATGTATAAATTAAAATTTAAAAATCAGTAAGTTTTTGAAATCTTCCATTTGCTCCGCGCTTGTTATAAAACTTCTGTCCATTTGACTTAACACCATAAATCTTTTTAACAGAAATATCGTCAGCTTCTTTAAAGTCTGTTTCCGAATTATAAAGAGGAGAATCAAACGCCTCTTTATATTCTTTATGAGAAGAAGTATACTCAGCAATCACTTCATAATGACATGCTCTCCCTTTTGAATTTGAATAATCAGAAGGAATAGAAACTACATCTCGCGGATTAATCTTCAAAATCATAACCCGACCATTTCCTCCATAATAATGAGGCAAATAATTTAAAGAACAAAAGTGCAAGCCACGAGAACAAGTTGCATTCCGATTGGTATCAACAACACTTCTGTCTTCAGATACTATTGATCCAACTGAATGATCAAAATATTCACCGGTCTCAGGAGACGGAACAAATGACCGATAATCATTGTTTACTTTTTTATAAGCAAGGAAATGACCGTCATCCGTTAAAGGTAACTGTCCCTTTTCCAAAAACAAATACAACTCGTCAATTGCTGTTGTCGTTGGATTGCTCAACAAATTCTCAAGGAACAAGACCAGTGGTTCAAAAGGTAAGTCATTCTTAATAAAAGCAAGAATACGCTCAACAATAACGTTATGTACTTCTTTTCCATTGTAATAGATTTTATCTTCTACAATAACAACCTTGCCTTGAGTCGCATTTGCAATAGAACTTGGAATATCAACCAATGATTCAAGACCATCGTAATCTTTGTCTTTCAATTTTTTAATAATTAAGTCAAAATTACAATGTCCTGAGTTAACCATGAAAGGTTTTCCGTCTAAGTAAAGGTTCAGGCAATCTTCTGTGATAATGTAAGCTACGTTCATGATTAATCTTCCTTCTCTTCTGTGTTTAATGTTGCTGTGTTTTCTGTAATTGCTTCAATATAGTCCAAGATTGGCTTTATTAAAGATACTTCGTTAAATCTAAGATTAATATGTTGTAAAAGTGGGAATTTTTCCAATATCTCCTTATACAAGCGCTGATGTTGTTCGTTTCTTGTTTGAATTTCTTCTGGAAAAATATTTAAAGATTTGACAATTTCATATAATTCCATGTCTTGTTGAGACGAAACATTCTTAATCATAGAATATTCTTTACAAGCTTTATTGATAAGGTCAGACTTACATCCTTTTACAAAAGAATTGTAAAGGTGATTGTAATCTAAATCCTTAAAGAAAGAATCTGAAGAACATCTTTGACAATAAATTGCGAACAATTTGTTAAAGATTTTTTCGTCTTGAATCGCTTCAACTAATTGCTTTTTTATAAAATCAAATAAATCTTCCCAACCTTTATGTTTTTTAAATTTTTCAATTTGTGCTGTTTTGACTCCGTAAACCTTGATGTTATCTAATCCAAGATAATTTTTACATATTGTATAATATTTAGAAAGAATTGCGTGTGGATGCTGACCTTTAACTTTATAATAATTAATTTCAACATAAAAGCCACCATCATCCATTTCAAAATCTTCAGAAACAGGATACCAGCACTCTCTTACATCACTAAAATTCCCAAATTGATATTCCAAAATAGGTTCTAATTTCTCTTTCTTAATTGTAAGAGTCTTTGGAACAGGAAGACTGCTCAATTTTTCAAATTCTTTAATTCCAATATACTTACGTGTTTTTTCAATTAAAGCTTTGTCATTAAACGAAATTAAATACACTGTCGTTCCACTATTAGCAGACTCTAAAAAACCTTTAACTCTTTTTGCAACAAACTTGTCAACATCATTAATAAAAAATCGATTACTTTCGTTATAATCAAAACGACGAAGTGTATCATGTAATTTAGAAATAACTGAACGATATCTGTGTTTTACATATTTTTCAATCTTTGAAATCTTTTTAATGGTTACACCTTCAAATTCTTCTTTAGGTAAATAACGATTAAATTCAATTGCCTGTCCATGCCATTGTAAAATTTTTCCCTTAAAAATATATTTCAAAATTTCATTCTTTTCAAGTGACTTCTTAACATGCAATACTGCATCCACATACATGTCAAGATTTTCCAATTCTGTCTCAAAAGTTCGCTTTTCTTCTTCAATTACACTATTAATTCTATCTCTAATTTTTTGAATGGTTTTATCATTATAAGACAAACCTTCACGGCTTGCAGCAATCTCCAATTCACCAATATCAAAGAACAAATCTACTCCAAATTGCATAAATTCACGTTCAATGCGACTTAAATTCTCCATATCAAGTGTGATAGGGTAAGAGACGTTACCCATAATGGCAAAAGACTTATAACGTCTATTAATAGAAATACCCCATTTGTCCCCTTTAGACAAATATTCCATTTTCTTTAAATTAGGCATTCCACCATGAAAAACGGGACTAATGCGAAAATAACAAAACACTTCTTCTGCTTTATATTTAAACTCAGAAATGTCTCTTTGATTAACAGCAAATTGAATTTTCAAACCATTTGGTTCGTCCGTCTGACTCTCACCCATAAAAGCAATTGAAGGAACACCAGATTCATTAATAAATGCAGTATAGGTGTACTGAAAATTATTGAAAAAACTAATAACGGTAAAACTATCAACATAAGAAAATGGACTCTTAGAGCCTAATCCTAAACATCCAATAGCATCATTGCTATCCGTCTTCGTTGAGTCGAAATAAGTAGTATAAACGTTTTCAACATCATTGCAACTTAAACCAACCCCAAAGTCTCTAATACTAAAGAATGGCTCATAAATTGTTGGCAAATGAATTTCAAAAGGTGATTCATTCTTCGCTTCAATATGTGCATCATATGCATTACAGCTTAATTCACGAATAATTGCCTTAATCTTATCTTGATAAAGTCCATCTGAAAGGATTTTAAATGCTTTACCATTTGCTGCGATTTTAAAAGATGACTCTTGAAAGTCGTTTGACCTCTGAACCGAACGTGACGTAATGGAAGTGATCATTCTGTTATAAACTCCTCGTTATTATTTATCGCTTCCTAAATCATGTTGTTACTATATCGGCTTTGGAGTTTATTTCAAGTTAACTATGAACTTTTTTCCATCTGTTTACCAATTTCCATAAGAGTTTTAACAGCACCTCCTACGACATGTCCTGTTTCTGTATTGGCAACTATTGTTGTATTTTCACTTAATTCACTAATTTTGCCTGACCCACCAACAGAGACTAAACCTTTTCGACGTAATGATTCAAAGATTAAAAATAGTCCAAGTCCCAAAACACTATCTTCTTTTAGAGTCTCGTCCATTTTAGTAATTGGAATATTTGTCTCACGTTCTGCAACAAGAAAGCACAATAAAACATAATCTAAACTTTCTTGTGATATCTCATTATTTTCTGTTTTGTCATTAAAAAATGTATCAGCTGCATCTTTAATTAAATCAAACATATCATGTTTTAACGTGGATAACCACTGCATTGCTGTCCATTCTTGTGATGCAGGAACATAGTCATGATTTATAAAATAATTAGATAACGGACCAATTTCATATTCATTAATGTCCATAAATTAACCCTCACATGTGATTGAAAATTTCTTACAATTTTCCAAGAAAACTACACTTTGACTCATCTTCTCTTCCTTTTCTTCTTCTTTTTTGTCTTCATTGTTATACTAAATTTTTGTTGATTTGAAATCCAAGCGCACCATTCAATTATATCTTGATGTTGTTTTATAGATTCAATCGTATTATATTTATCTTTTAGCTCTTTAATAGAAAAAACTTGATGTATCTTGTCGCCACAATTTGAACAAACAATAATTGTCTCTTTTCCCTTTTTGCATTTTGGGATAAGATGGTGCTCCTCTTGGAATTCTTTAGGAGTTTCCCGTAAACAAATTTGACAATGAACAATGCTATCCATTTTTACATAATTATTAATTGACAGGTACTACATACAATTTATTATCACTATATTTATACACTCGATAAACACCTGAATTATTAGATCCAGTCAAAAAAGAGTTCGAAATACGAACCCTATTGTACGCACCCTTAAAATATACTGTTGCATAAGATTGTAAATTTTGAACATTATCACTAAGTAAAATCGCAGGAATGTTATTGCCCTGACTAGCAACACAATCATATAAAACATATGCCTTCTTGTTAAAACTATCAATAAATTTTTTAGGAATATTTAAACGATTGTCATGAGAAAGTGAAACATCCTCATATTCTGTCATCGTAGAAAGATTAGGAATACTCGCTGGTGTTGAAATAGACTGTGCAGGAGCATTAACACTCGCAACTGGTACATTAGAGATAGGGTTACATGTTGAATTCTCTAAAAAATCCTCAATCCATTCTGGATCATAATCAGAAGCGTCCATTGATGGAAGGTGATAAACAAATGGGGCGACACCTAAACCAATATCGACAAGTTCGCGGTTGTAAAGTCCCATTTCGTCATTATCAAAAAGTGCATTAACCTTCTTCTTCACAGATGAATGAAAGATCTTTTCTTTTGGATTTCGATCCCTTAAAATCTTTGTAACATCATATGCGGTAAACATGTCTGAATCGTTCATTAATTCTTCAACTACATTCTTGGTTTCATTTTCTACGCTAATCATTTTCTGGTTCCTTTTTGTTATAATCCATGTTAATAATTATACATTTTTTCCATACAGTAATATAAATCAAATTCAAAAAAAATCAAGAACAAAACAATAATTCTATAGGCAACACTTTTTGTACTTTTTACCAGACCCACAAGGACAAGGAGCATTTCTACCAATTTTCGGCATAATTCTTTTAATAGTTTCATCATCTTTATTAACAACAAGCTCTTCAACTCCATTAAGATGATTAATTTCATGTTGCCAAATTTGAGATTCAAAATGATCTTTAGAACATTTATGCGCTTTAATTCCATCAATAGTCCAAAAATCAATATCAACATGAGGATAACGTTCAGCAACAATCTTTTTATCTGGCCAAGTTAAACATCCTTCATGACAAAAACTAGGGTTTCCACTTCTAGAAACTATTTGAGGATTAATCGCAATAAACCAATTTTTTTCTGCATAAATAGCCATAAAACGATCTAATATTCTATTCTTATTAAATGAGACTTGATTGGAAGCAAGTCCAACAGAATATTTTTCACTTTTTGCAAAATCTAAAAATTCATTAAGATAATTAACGTTGTCAGAAATCCATTTTTGTGGATTTGTCATTTCTTCCAAATTAGGTGTTTGTTCATTAATAATTATTTGAAACATAATATCTCCTTTGGGTTACATGCTTTTTGAAAAAGAACTTTGAGAAATATTGCGAGACAATGCAAAAGGAACTTTAAATGAAAACGTTGTTAATTCTTTTGGAATATTTTTGCCAAAGAACCTATAACAATAAAAATGTCGTCTAAAAATACATTTATTAGTTCTGGTGTCTAAAAAATTAAAACCTTTTGCCGTCACTTTAATAAACATACTTGGTCTACCAAAAACATAATAATGTTCACCAAGGCTAAACTGACGAGGAACAAGCTGAGTCCACATTACGTACTCCTTTCTGACGACTCATTATCGATATAATATCGTCTACCTTTTATTTCCTTAAGTGGTATCTCTTGTGTTCCAGTTTCAAACGCCACGCCCATGAACTCTCCATCTTTCGATATGAGTGAGTGCAGTTCAGCTTTATCCGCTAAAACTGAAGCTAACTCTAGTCCATTACTTGCTATAGGCTTTCTATCTTACGCATTTCTTGAAAAATTTCATATTTTAATAAAGAGAACTCTCCATCCTCTCTCTTAATTACAAAATCCCCATTTTTAACTATTTGATCACCTTCAAGTGTAGAAATTATAAATGTTCCAGACCCCATTGGTCCCGGCTCATACTTAACATCCCCCATCTCCATTATTTTATCCCATGACATTTTGCTAACATTCCACTGTACAACATCATAACTATTTTTTTGATCACCTATCGCCATTATAATCTCCTTTTTAATGCTCTTAACCAAAATAATGGTAACAACGTTAAAAATGTGCAAAAATATTTGTGCATTATATATCCTTTTTAATAGAGCCTAACATTCTATGTAAATCGTTTGATATACATAGAATTTGTTCAGGAGAAAAAATACTCTTGCTTGTATAGTCAAGAACGGCATCTCTTATAAAGCTTTCAGACCATGAGCGAGTGTTCGCCCCTCCCTGATTTAGATACTGATTATATTCATCTTCAAGAGTGGAATCAAGTGTAATCTTAATTCCAGAAATTCCTTCAATTATTTTTCTAAAAACACCAAGAAAGTCAAGAAATGCTTCTGGACAAACACATTTTTCAAAAATTTCCTTGTGGTTCTTTACAGATAATATTTTATGATTTTTACTTTTCGAATTCCAGCGAAGAGAGTGTTTTACCAGTGATTTTTTCAAATTAATTTCCCCTTTTAATATTTCTTTGCTTA
>Ga0210003_1000608_pt1 | contig 32281 bp, 26 predicted proteins | sample LantaG_FD_182804 | JGI IMG/M metagenome (GOLD analysis project Ga0210003, IMG submission 182804) | Deep subsurface microbial communities from Baltic Sea to uncover new lineages of life (NeLLi) - Landsort_02402 metaG (SPAdes) (version 2) | ecosystem: Environmental > Aquatic > Marine > Oceanic >... | reverse complement strand
CTAACCCTAACCCTAACCCTAACCCTAACCCTAACCCTAACCCTAACCCTAACCCTAACTCTAACCCTAACCCTAAACCCTTCGTTTTCGGCTCGCGAGCGCGCTCGTGATGCTCACTCCTACTAGCTCTCTCAGTCTCTCTTTCTCTTCGCCCTCTCTCTCTCTCTTCGTTCTTGCTCTCTCTTTCTCTCTTCGCTCTTTCTCTCTCTTCGCTCTCTCTCTTCGCTCTCTCTCTCTTCGCTCTCTCTTCGCTCTCTCAAAAGGTTAAAACTATCTCACCTCCTTCTTTTGGGCTCGGCTACCTCCCAATGTGTCGCGCTCGCACTCTTGCGCGGCGGCGGCAAAGGCGACGAGCTCGTTCGCGAGGGCCGAGGAGCAGCGCTTGAAGGCGGCTTGGACCGACTGCTGGGAGGTGAAGAGATGGGAGGCCTTGCAGACCTGGGCGGCATCGGGGCTCCTTTTTCTGTTGGTCGCTTGAGGGCGTTCGCGACCACTGCTGCTGTTGTCGTTGTTGTTATTGTTGTTGTTGTCATTATTATTGTTGTTGTTGTTGTCATTGTTGTTGTTTTTTCCGAGGGGGAGGAGAAACGAGGGAGAAGAGAGAAAACAGGAAATGAGAAGAAGAGAGAGGAAAACAGGAAATGAGAGGAAGAGAGGCGGAGAGCGAGTTGAAGATCGCTCCAGCGTTCCGATGGCGAACGCCTCCGTTTCTTTGTCTTTCTTCGCCCTCTCCTTCAGACGCGCTGATTGCCTCCTGGTCTGAGCTTTCTCACAGTCCCGACGCTTCACAGTCTTCCTCTGCAATCGCCTCTCTCAACCAGGGCAGAAAAACGCAAGGGCGAGAGAGAGGAGAGATCGTCGGCCGAGAGAGAGGGAGAGAGCATTCCGGTTTTTGGCTTGATCGAAAAAGAAAGGGGAAAAAAACGGGAAAAAAATCAACTCACCCTTCAGCGGCCGCCGGTTCCGCTTGATTCCCGGCGACGGTCGGGGAGGCCGCGGCCGCAAGCCGAACTCCCGGCTCGGTCGGGTCGGCGAGCGTCAGCGGGGAGCTGGGGCTTAGAGAGAGGGGCGCGGAATGGACCCGTACCGCCGCTTGTGACTGCTTGTGATTGCGTTGCGGCATTGCATTGCGCTAAAGCGGGGTCACTTTGCCTGCGCGTCTTTTTGCTCAACAAGGACTCGAAACGCGGAGACTCAACCCTAATCGGTTGTGAACGATCGATAGCGCTGAGAAATAGGGGGGAAGCGCGGAGGTAGACTAGGCGCGCGGGGTTCAAAAAAATGAAAACGTCGAGAGAACGATCCAACCTACGGAAAAAGATGTACGGAAAAGCAAAGTAGTCATTCGAAAGTCGAGTAGTCACTACTAGTCAGGTGCTGGTGACGAAGCCTCTTCGTCAGCAATCTTCACTGAGCTCTCCACTCTCTACTCTCTCTCTTTCTGCTGCTGCGCGGGACAACAGCATGCCGTTTATCCTGCAGTAATTATTGTGTGTCTCACGGAAAAAAAGAAAAGAAAACGCAGTACCGGCGACGACGACGGCGAAGAGCAGCAGCAGCAGCAGCAATAGCAGCAGCAGCGGGGAGAGAGAGAGAGAGAGGGGGAAGGGGGGGTCATCGGAGTTTCAGCCCGCGGTTGCGCGCCATTCGCTAGAACGTCTCGCTTTGTCGAAGGCCACGGAAGGAAATGGCGAGACGACTCTTTCCTGTGAACATTTTTAGAGGTCCGCGGCGGCGGCGTCGGCAGGAAGTCGCGGGGAGAGCAGATTAGAAGAAGAAGAAGAGGGAAAGAAAAACTCCCAAAGCAAACGCTTCCGATTCTCGTGTTTTTCTTTTATATTTTTTGCTGGAATTCGCTCATGCAGATGAAATCGTGAGCACTAGCGCCGCCGGGTCACGGGAGTTTTCGCTGGAAGAAGAGCTTCGCATCTGGAAATCGGTTTTTGGGGGAGGTGGCAGCGACGACAGCGGCGGCGGCAGCAGTAGCGCCACAACGAGCGCAAAGAAGGGGGAAAAAAGAGGCGAAAAACTCCAGCTGTGTTAGAGCCTCGGCAAACAGAGGCAGGCTCTATCAGTCAAAGTCGAGAAGTGAAGACGGGACAGGAGCGAAAGCAGCGAAAGCTTTCGGGCCGAGTCTCGGAGGGAAAAAAATCAAAACTCGAAAAGATGCTCGACCGACGCCATCTCGCGCCCTCATCTGCTGCTGCTGCTTTGCAGCGCCGGCGGTCGCTCCGATTGCGCTTTCTGCTGGCTCTGCTCGCCGCTGCGACCCTCCTGGCCGCGCTGAAGCTCTCGATCGGGCGGGATCGAGGAGTTCGAGGCGGCGATGCTGACGGCGCTCGAACAGTCCGTCGCCGCGACCTCCATCGAAAGCGCCGCTCGGGAGGCGGAGCCGTGCAGCTCTCGCTGCACGCGAGCCGCCGCCGCCGCCGCCCAGAGTGCCCCGAGGACCTCGCATCTGCCCTGATGGCCGGATACAAGCGCGTCGGTGGGTCGAGAGAGGAGGAATTGGCGAGGTCGAAGATTTCCTCTTCGTCGTCGTTGATGCCTGGAGTCAACGACCTCAACGACCTCAGTTCGGTCTACTCGTGGGACCCACCTGCGCTGGCGTGCGCAGAAGAGGGCGAATCTTCATATTCATCCCAGCCTTCCTCGTCCTCGTCCTCGACAACAGCAGCAGCAGCAGCATCTTCGTCATCGCCGTCGTGGTTCGACTCCCAGGACTGGGGCTCGCTCTATCCGCGCTGCACCCAGGCCGACGAGTGGTGCGACGCGCGCTACCCGCGCGGCGAGACCGACGCCGTCCAGCGCGCCCTGCACGCGCACCAGAACCCCGCCGACTGCGGCCGCGCCAGGCTGCTCGTGCTCAGCGCCGAGTACTCGAGCGGCCTGGGCTCGTCGCTGCACATCCACGCCTACATGCTCTCGCTGGCGCTCTCGGACAACAGGGTGCTGGTGGTCGACCCGGCGGCGCGCTGGGAGTACGCGCCCCGCGGCCTGTGCTCCTGCGGCGGCGACGTCGAGGAGCTGCCCAGGACGTGCGAGCCCGGGACGGTCCTGTCGAACAAGGACTGCTTCTTCCTGCCGGCGTCGAGGTGCCCACTGCCCTCCTCCGGCGACTGGAGGACGACGGCGCCGCAGTTTGCTCCCGGGAGCGACGCCCGCGTGATGCAGGCGAGGTCGTTTTACGACTTCTTCGGGGTCAGCCAGTGCGACATCATGGTGCTGGCGAGAGAGATGACGACGAGGACGAAACGAGAAGGAGGGAACGATACCGGAGCAGCTCCGGTCTCCGGTCGAGGCGCCGTCGCTGCCGCCAATGCTTCTTCCGCTCCTACTGCTATTACTACTGCTTCCGCTGCTGCTGCGGACCCTTCGTCGTCGTCGGTTTCGTCGTCGTCATCGTCGCCTCCGAAACCCGGCGAAACCGCGCGGGAAAGGATCCACCGCCGCGACCGCGCCGCGGCCGCCGCGGCCCTCGCCGCGTTTGCCGACAGGCCGCCGTCATGGTGGCTCGCCCAGCTGATGAAGTACATGCTGCGCCCCAGGCCGAGGGTCCTGCGCGACTTTGTCGCGCCCATGCAGGCGCGGGCCTTTGGCGGTCTGACGCAGAACGACGGGAAAAAAGACGGGAACGCGACAACGTCGTCGCCCTCCTCTCCCCTTCTGCCGCACCCGCTCGCGTCGGTGTTTATCCGCGGCGGCGACAAGGGCAAGGAGTCGGCGCTGCTGCCGGCGCAGGCCTACCTCGACGAGCTCGAGCCCCTGGCCGAGAAGCTGGGAATCAGGGACCTGTACGTCTCCTCGGACGACGGGGACGCGATCGAGGCCGTGCGCAGGGCGTACGGCGGGTTCGCGGAGAGCCCCGGCAGCAGCGGCGGAAACGACCCCCTCGGCGCCGCCGCCGCCGACGACGACGACGACGCCAACGGCGACGGCAAGAAGCAGGAGACGAGGAACAGAAAGGAGGCTCGCCGCCAGTACCGCGTCCACTCCATCGACTGGCCCCGCCCGCGCGGCGGGGTCACCTACGCCCAGGTCCTCGCCTGGAGGGACCGCCCCGAGATGGAGGACATGGTCCGGCTCGCGCTCGCCGACGTCTTCGTGACAGCGCAGGCCGACGTCCAGGCCGGCACGCTCAGCTCCAACTGGTGCCGCGTCGGGGACATGCTCCGGAGGGCCAACGGCAGGGGGAGGCTGCCGTACGTGACCCCGGAGAGGCCGGCGCAGCTGTGGGTGGCCTCGTGCGAGAGCGTGGAGCCGGAGGGGAAGGACTACGCCGCGCGGGCTGCGGAGTTCCCGAGAGCGAGGGCCAAGCTGTGGGAGGCGACGGCGCCGAGCTGGGTCGAGTGAAAAAGTCGAGTTTTTTTGTGTTTTCTTCTGTTTGAATGAAGAACTAGAACTGTAAATTGATCTCTCGAGAACGCGCTTTGTTGATTTCTTGAAGAGAGACACGCGGGGGAGGTTGAGATTTGGAAGCAGAAAAGAAGAAGCGCGAGTTCCAAAATTAGAGAAAGAGAGAAACCGAAAAAAAAACAATCCCGCAACCCTCGCTGCTTTTCGCTTCCTGTTCTGCTTCCTACTCCCCCTCCTCCTTCTCCCCTTCCTCCTCCTCCTCGTCCTTCAATCTCCCTCCTCGTCTTCAATCTTCCTCCCGGGCGTAAAGCAGGATGTATGCCTCGCACGACTCGACGGCGTCCACCGAGACCCTCTCGACGTGCGAGTCAGAGGCCCGGAACCAGGCGCAGCGCCTCCCCGGAGAAAGAGCAGCAGCAGCGGAAGGAGCGGCTGGAGCGTTTTCGTCGTTCTCTTCGTCAGCTTCTTCGCCACCGGCGCCTTCAACAACCTCCTCCTCGACTCCTCCTCCTCCCCCTTTTTCTCCCCCTCCGTTGCATTCGGCGTGGTTCACGCCGCAGCCGTTGGAGAGCAGGTAAGGAGCCTCCGGTTTTGTCGGCGCCTCGGCCCCTTTCTTGTCGTCGCCGCCGGAAGGAGAAGCGGCAGGAGGGGCTGAGCCAGAAGGAGCAGCAGCAGCACCAGCAGCAGCAGCGCCAGCACCAGCAGCAGCAGCAGCAGCGCCGGCAGCAGCACCAGCGCCAGCACCAGCAGCACCAGCCCCAGCATCCGAGGACGCTTTCTCACCGTCGCTCTTCTCCTCCCTCCTCTTTTCCTCCGCCAGCTCTTCTTCCTCCGCCGCTGCCGCCGCGGCCACCTCGCGGCGCACGTACGCCACGTAGTGGCCGCCGCGCATCGATCCCATGTGCTCGACGACGCCCACGAGCGCGTACTTGCCCGAGGGCGGGGGCGAAGGAGGCGGGGCAGAGGAAGAGGAAGGAGAGGAAGAAGACGAGGCGGAAGCAACACCACCGGCGGCGTCTCCGCTCCCGCCGCAGTCGTCTTCTCCCTGCTGCTGCTCCTCTTGCGCTCCCGCTCCCGCTCCCGCTCCTTCCTTTTCCTTCTCCTTCTCCTCCTCTCCCCTTGTCGCTCCAACGCCCATGAAGCCAAACTCGGCCAGGTCCAGCTCCAGCGGGAACGAGACGTGCCCCCCGAGCTTGCGCAGCCTGCCCCGCGCGTCACGGCCAAACCGCTTGAGGTGCAGCGTCAGCAGCGGCGGCGCAAGGTGCAGCGCGTAGCGCTTGTGGGCGTGCGTGTGCGGCCGCTGGGGAGGAGAAGCAGGATGGGGGAGAGTAGAGGGACCCTCCGCGGGGATCGCTGCTGCAGCTGCCAGCAGAGGCAGAGGCAGAGGCTGCGGCGGCAGCGGCGACTTTGCCGGCGGCGGCGGCGGCGGCGTCGGAGGCAACGGCGGACGAGCAGCAGAGGGAGAGAAAGAGGAAGGAGGAAGAATGGGGGAGGAATCCAGCTCCATCTCTCCCGCCGCGAGCGGGGGCAGCGAAGGAGAAGAGTCCGACTCGGGCGGCGACGGAGCTTGCTGCTGTCCCTGTTGAGGCTCTTGCCCGAGAGACAAGCTCGCGGCATTTTCGTCGACGCCGGCAGCAGCAGCGCCGACGCCGCCTCCCGACGCCGCCGCTGCCGCCATCGCCGCCGCCGCCGCCTCCTCTTCTTCCCCCTCCTCCTCCTCACGCTGCTTCTTCGCGACGTCGTGGAACCACCCTCCGCGCACGGTAGGGCTTCCGGGCCCCATAAAACCTCCACCAGAGGCGCTACCGAACGAGAACGAAGGCAGGGAGACGGCAGAAGCAGAGGTGGCGGAAGAAGCGAGGGCGCCGTTGACTGCCGCCGTCACGGTCGAAGCTGCAGACGAACGCCCAGAACCAGCCGCCTTCCCCCCCGCTCCTGCTCCTGCTCCTGCTCCGCCCTCGACGCCGATGATCGCCTCCCCGGGGGCCGTAATGGCGGCCCCGGCGATCGCAGGGTACCACCATTCCCCGGAGGGGAACGAGCTCGCGGCCGAGGCGGCGAACGAGGACAGCCACGGAGTGCCGGCGACGACGAGGGAGGAGGCGTTGCCGCCGCCGCCGACGTCGTCCGCGGCGGCGGCAGCTGCAGCAGCAGCGGCGGCGGCAGCAGCTCGGGACGGAGCAGAGATCGGGCGAGGAGGAGGGAGTCGGGGTCTGTTCGGATCGTCGTCGTCGTCGTCGTCGTCGTCCGAGTCGCTGGCAGCAGCGTCGTGCTCGTCGCCGCTGTCGTGCTCGTCGCCGCTGCTTTCGCTGCCGCTGCCGCTGCCGCTGCTGCCGCTGGTGCTGCTGCTGCTGCTGAAATCTCCGCCTCGCCGCTTGCCCCCCCTCCTCCTCCTCCTCGCCGCGCGGGTCACGCCCCCGACGCGCCACCTGCCCCCGGGCCCCCCGCGGTCGAGCACCAGCCCCCCGGCCGCCATCCGCCGCATCCCGCGGACCCCGACGGCCGCGACCATGTCCGCGGCGCAGTCCATCAGCGCCTGCGCCGCGCCGCGCACGCGCGCCTGCTCGCGCTCGTCGCCGCTGTCGCCGACGGGCGGGTCGAACGGCACGCCCTCGGCGACGGCGACGGCCTCGCCCCGGGGGAGCACCGCCAGCGTGGCCGGGTCGTCCTCCTCGACCGGGTGGACCGCGACGGCGAACGAGGCCCTCGAGTCCGGGTCGAGCGCCGCGGTGACGAGCAGCTGGCAGCCACCGTGCCTCGACGGCGGCGGCGCGCCGGTCTCGGCCGTCGCGGGGGGCAGCCTCAGGGGGCGCACGAACTGCTCCTCGCCCCTCGCGGCCTTGCCAAAGTCGGTCCCCCTCTGCTCCGCGGACCCCGGGATGAGCCTGACCGCGGGGCCAGCCTCGCAGAAGGAGACGGAGCGGTGGATCCCTCCTCCGGTTCCCCCGAGCTCCCCGGCCCCGCAGGAGAGGGCGGAGGAGGAGGCGGAGGAGGAGGAGGCGCGCCGCGGGATCGACGGCGGCGGCGGCGGCGGCGTCGCCGCTCGAGGAGTCGCCGCGGCTCTTCTTCCGCCGGTGCCGGCTGATGCTGCTGCCGCCCCTGCTGTCCCGGGATCCTGCTGCTCCTCCTCCTCCTCCTCCCTCTTCAGCTTTCGTAGCTCGGAGGCGGTCGCAGCCTTGGCTGCTGCTGCTGCTGCTTCGGCCTCGGCTCCGGTTTTGGCGTCGGCTTCCGCCGCTGCGGCCCTCCTCCTCGCCTCCTCCTCGGCGGCGGCGCGAGGGCAGGTCCACTCGACCTCCTCGGCCGTGAAGAACGCGGCGAGGCACGCGCGGAGGTCAGCCCCGGGGGAGACGCGGTCGTCCGCCCCGGTTCCGCCGCCGCCAAAGCCGCCAAAGCCGCCAAAGCCGCTGCCGCTGAAAAAGCCCTTGCGAGCGGAGGAAACGACGCGTGCTCCCTCGCTCTCCTTCTTCTCGTCGCCGCCGCCGCCGCCGTCGCCGAGCACGGTCCCGGCGTCAAAGAGCGCGCAGAGGCCGTTCATTCCCGACTCTTCGGCCGACGAAGAAGACGAAGATAAGGAACTGCCGTTGTCGCTGTCGTTGCCGCCGGCGGCGTCAGCGGCGGCGGAGCCTCCTTGGTTCGCTCCTGCTGCGTCTGCTGCTCCTGCGTCCGCCGCGGGCGAGTAGAGGCGCCCGATGTCGTCGAAGCCGACGCCGGAGCCCGACGGGGCTCGCAGGGAGACCCCGGCAGCTGCTGCGGCTGCAGCGGCGCCAGAGCAGGCGGCGGCGGGACCGGTGCTGCTGTTGATCTTGATGTTGATGTTGCCGAAAGAAGAAGAGGAGGGCGGGTCGCCGAGGAGCGCGGTCGTTGCTGCTGCTGTCGCTGTTGCTCCTGCTGTTGCTGCAACCGCGTCAGAAGCGGAAGCAGAAGCCGCTGCCGCTGCCATCACCGCTGCTGCCGCTGCCGCTTCCTCGGCCTCCTCGTGCCTCCTCAGCAGCAGGTCGGGCGAGCCCGCGAGCTCGCCGCCGGGGCTGCTGCCCTCGCCGAGCTCGTTGCCGTAGTCGTCGTGGAACATCGTCGGCGGCCGAGGCGGAGGCAGCGGCGGCTGCGCGCCGTCGTCGCCGCCGTCGCCGTCGTTGTCGCCGCCGCCCCTGCTTTCCTTCGCCGCCGCCGAGTCGTCCGCCCCGTCGACCTCCATTCTGTCCTCGGCAGAGATAGCGCGCGGCATGAAGGACGCCGGCGGGGCCTGTGCCGAAGCTGCGGCTGCGGCGGCGGCGGCGGCCGCGGGCAAGGGAGAGGGAGAGGGCGAAAAGGAGGGCGGAGGCACGGCGATCGGGAGGGAGGGGGGTGGGGGGCCTCCGCGTGGCGTCGTCGACGGAGGAAGAGGAGGGGGAGGAAGAGGACCCGCGGCATCAGCAGCAGCAGCAGCAGCCGCGGCGGCGACGGTAGCGCCCTCGGCCTTCGCCGCTCCCTGCTCCCCCGGGTCCCGCTCCTCCTCCTTCTCCCGATCCTCCTCCTTCTCGTCATCACCGCCGCCGCCGCCGCCGCCCTTCTTCTCTGATTCCTGCTGCTGCCTCGCGGCCTTGGCAGCGCGCTTGGCCTGCTTGGTCGTCAGGGGTTTCTCGGCCTTCTTTTTGGGGGGCAGCGGGGGAGGGAGCGGAGGCGGCGCAGGGGCAGCGCCGCCCCTCGGGAGAGGGCGAGACGCCGAAGAGGAAGAAGAAGAAGAAGAAGAAGAAGAAGAAGAACCGACGCCGCTTCCGCTTCCGCTGGTCCCCACCGCCGCCGCGACGGGCACGGGCAGCGACAGGTCCATGAAGGGCTCGAAGGAGCACGAGCAGGCGCCGCACTCGGTGCACTCGACGCGCGACGCGAGCCGCCCGCCAAAGACGCGCTCGGCGAACGAGGTCGAGGTCGACGGCTGCGGCGGCGGCGGCGGCAGAGGGAGAGCTGGTGGCTGAGGAGGAGAAGGAGGAGGAGGAGGACGGGGAGTAGACGAAGAAGAAGGGCCAGAAGATGGCGATGGCGGCAAAGGCACGGCAGCATCCGCGGAAGGGCCCGCGGCGCCGTCTTTAGCTGCCTCGGCGGCGGCGGCAGCAGCGTCCGCGGGAGCGGCTTTCTTCTTCGCAGCCTTCTCCTTCTCTTTCTCCATGCTCTTCTCCTTCTCCATCTCCCTCTCCTTCTCCTTCTCCCTCTCCTTCTCCCTGCTCTTCTCCTTCTCCTTCTCCTTCGCTTCCTCCTCGCCGCGGACGCCATCGAGCAGTAGCCGCAGCAGCTCGTGCGAGTCCTGCTGCTGCCGCCCACGGAACTGCGGCGCGACCTTGCAGACGGCCGCGAGTAGCGCCGACGGGTTGTGGATTGCGGGCTGCTGTTGCTGGAAGCGGCGGCGGCTGCTGCTGCTGCTGTTGTTGGTGCTGCCGTTGTTGTTGATGCGCGAGCCCGGGAGCAGGGCGGCCGCGACTCTCGAAGGGGAGGAGAGGAAGCCAGTTTTGGTTTTCTTGGCGTCTTCTTGGCTGCTGCTGCTGCGGCCGCCTGCCGCAGTCGCTGTTGCTGCTGTTGCTGCTGTTGCTGCTGTTGCTGCTGTTGCTGCTGTTGCTGATGTTGCTGCGCTGGAGGAGGAGGTGGAGGCGCCGTGGCTGCTGCTTGCGCTCCTGTTCCCTCCGGCGCCAACTCCAACCCCAACGACACTGCTGCCGCCGCCGAGCGCCGCGACGGTCGAGGCGAGCGCTCGCCCGATGCTTCCCGCGGACGTCGCAGCACCGGGCGCGCCGTAGTGCTCGCGGACCAGGGGCGCCGAGGAGATGACCTGGTTGTTGTTGTGAGAGTGTTTTTGCGTTGGCGCGAGGGGAAAAACGCGTGCGAAAGGGTGACGTCGGAACGTGAGGTGGGGCGGGAAGGAAACGCGGTCGAGAGAGGGGCAGAAGAGAGGTGGCCTCTCTAGTCTAGAAGGGAAACGGTCGTGGGAAACCTCATCTCTTCATTGAAGGGACTAGCTGCTCGCTCCGTGCGTTTCTTGCTTTCTCGCTTCTCGCGAGCGTGAAGCAAAGGACGTTGCCGACGCGTACGAGCACTCGCGGCGAGGGTCAGCGCTCATCCAAGCCGTGAGAAAACGCAACGGAAGGCCATCGTCCGGAACGAACGATCGTTCGTCGCCGCCGCCGCCGCCGCCGCTTGATATGTTTTTTCCTGCTTTCCTTACCTGGAGCGCCGAGTTGAAGAAGCAGGTGTTCCCTAGGTTGGTGAGGCCAGGCGGGGCCACTACCGCGGCCATAGCGGAGGCAGAAAGGCCAGACGACGACGAAGTCGGGCCGCCGGCGAGAGCTGTCAATGAAGATGCCGACGCCAACGACGACAATGACGCCGGCGACATTGACAAATTGCTCCCCTTTTTGTTTCCTCCGCCTTTCTTCTTGCCGCCGCCAGAGCCGCCGCCACCCTTTTTCCCTCCCTTGGGCATGCCGGCGACGATATGCTCTTGCTCTTGGAACAAGGAGCAGAGAGATAGACGAGGATTTTTTTTCCCTCTGTTGCCTTAAAAGCTACTAGGGAACCGAGCAAACGCCCCTCCGGCGACAGAGCGAGAGAGCGAGCGAGAGCGAGAGAGAGTGAAGGCAAGATAGGTCGAGGGGGGGCAGCGAAGATTTTTGCCAAAACGGGGGGGGCAAAAAAAAGAGAAAAAAGAGAACACAAAATCTGCGTTCGATCCCCGCGGATGCGCCGCTATTCGCTCAAGCGAGACACAAGAAAAGTAGCACTACTACGAGACGTCGAGGTCGCGCGGAAGGAGGGTGGCGATTTGGAGGGGACCCCAGTTTGAACCAGCCGCGTCGAGGTCGTCGCCGGCGGCAGAAGGCAAAATCAGGGTTTTTTTTTCTTCCCCCAAAAAAAAAAAATCCACTAAAGCAAATCCGCGCTCCCTGTCGTTTTCTTGCTCGCGACTCGGAGAAGAAGAAGGCGAGTCGGAGAGAAGAAGAGCTTGGCCGGAGGGCTGGAGAGCGAGTGAGGGAAAGCGAGGAAGGGCAGGGGGGCGAGCAACGGAACAAAAATCGCGAGGGTCGCACGCGCGGGCCTCGGCGAGCGATGGAGCGGGGGGCTCGTTAGAGCCTGGGGAGCCTGGGCCGGATCTAAGCCTAGGGTCGGCTCTAACAAAAAACTGAGAGAGGGCGAGGAGGAGAGACTGAGCCAAGCAAGCCAAGCAAGCCAAGCGTGCTTTTGCTTTTACACTTTCGCGGCGTGTTTCTGCTGGGGCGTGTTTCTCGTGTTTCCATCGCCTCTTTTTTCGTCTCCCTTCTCCGCCAGGCAGCAAATGCGCGGCGCCGCCCCCGCTTCCTCGACGGGACCGCCTTGCTGCAGCAGTAGCGGGCGAGGCACGGCGAACAGCCCGCTTCCTTCGGTCTGTGGCTGGCGATCGAGAAGAAAAACTTCGGCGGCGACGACGGCCAGATCGACGACGCCGGCGACGACGATGATTCGAGCCGTCGCAGCGGCCGTGACTCGCTCTGTCAGCGCGGGCGCGAGCTCCAGTCATGTCGCCCTGGGCCAGCAGCTGGCGCACAGGCTCGGCGGCGCCTCGACAGCGGCTCCGTCGGCACGCCAATTGCGATTCTGCGCTCGCGCGGCGTCGACGACCGCCGCCGCAGCAGCAGCAGCAGCAGCAGACGTGGCCGCTCCGACCTCCTCGCCCTCGGCTTCCCCTCCGACCCCTTCCTTCCGCGCCGCCATCGACTTCCGCGCCCTCAAGGCCTCGCTGCCCGCCGCCGTCGCCAACGTCGAGGCCCGCAGGGCGGTCGGCGCCGACCCGGAGCTCGTCGCGAGGCTCTACGACGAGTGGAGGGCGCTGCAGGACTCGCTCGAGAAGGTCCGCACCGAGCGCAACGACAACGCCAAGGCGATGAAGGTGAGAGGAAGAAAGAGGGAGGAAAAAAGGGGGGAGTGGCGCTCTTGAGATGCGTGCACCTTGGCGCGCACGCTGTTGAGCCCCCGATGCGAACAACTGATGCGCCACTTTGTGGCGTGCTTCTCCTTCATTCCCTCTTTCCTAATTTCCGCTTTTCCTCTCTTTCTTTCAAAAAAAAAAAACGAACGAACGAACGAACGTCGCAGCAAGGAAACCTCGACCCGCATGCCAGGACCGCGCTCGTCGACGCCGGGCGCGCCCTCAAGGACAGGCTCTCGGCCCTCGAGGCCTCGGCCACCTCCGCGGAGGCCCTGCTCCAGTTCGAGGCCCAGAAGCTCCCCAACCTCTCGCACCCGGCGGTGCCCGTCGGTGGCGAGGAGGACTCGGCCGAGCTCCGCGTCGTCGGCGCGAGGCCCGCGTTTGCTTCTCCGCCGTTCGAGCCCAGGGACCACCTCGCGCTGTCCGCAATGCTGGGCAACCTCATCGACTTCGACGCTGGGGCCGCCGTCGCGGGCTCGAAGTTCGTCTACCTGCGGGGCGCCGCGGCGAGGCTGGAGCTCGCGTTGTGCACGTGGGCGCTCAACGAGGCGTGCGCCGCGGGCTTCGAGCCGATGACGACGCCGGACCTCGTCAGGAGCTCGGCGCTCGAAAAGTGCGGGTTCCAGCCGCGGGCCGAGAACACGCAGGTCTACTCGGTCGAGGGCTCGCCGCTGTGCCTGACGGGCACGGCCGAGGTGCCCCTGGCGGCCGTGCACGCGGACAGCGTCGTGGACGAGGCCGCGCTGCCGATCCGCATGGCCGCGTTTGGCCACTGCTTCCGGACCGAGGCCGGCGCCGCCGGCGCGGCCTCGAGGGGCCTCTACCGCGTGCACCAGTTCTCGAAGGTGGAGCTCTTCGTGCTGGCGACGCCGGCGCAGTCCGAGGAAATTCTCAACGAGCTGCTGGCGTTCGAGGAGCGGCTCTTCGGGCTGCTCGGGCTGCACTACCGCGTGCTCGATATCGCGTCGGGCGACCTCGGCGCGCCCGCTGCGCGCAAGTTTGACGTCGAGGCGTGGATGCCCGGGATGGGGCGGTTCGGCGAGGTGAGCTCGGCGTCCAACTGCACCGACTACCAGGCCCGGAGGCTCGGGATCAGGTACAGGCCCAGCAGCAGCAGTGGAAGCGGCGGCGACGCCGCGGGAGGAGGGGCAGGCGCCGGCGGAGGAGCAGGGGCAGAGAAGGGGAAAGGAGGGAAGGCGGCGGCGACGGAGTTTGTGCACACTCTCAACGCGACGGCCGCGGCCGTGCCGAGGCTCGTCGTCGCGATCCTCGAGAACTTCCAGGACGAGCGCGGGTGGGTGACGGTCCCGGAGGTGCTGCGGCCGTACATGGGCGGGCTGGCGGTGATCAAGCCCCCCGGGGAAAAGTGAAGGGAGAGGGAGGGAGAGAGGGAGAGGGAGAGAATGAGGGAGGACGAGGAGAGGAGAGAGAACAAGGGTTTTGTGTGTGGGTGTTGCTCCTGATTCGAAATTTTAAGAAATCAAAAAAAAACTTATTTTTCTCTTTCCTTCTTCTCTTCTTCCATAATGTGTTTCTTTGTTTACAGCAAAAGAGGGCGGGGTTTGAATGCGTGCGCGGTGCGCTCAAGCAAAAAAGATAAGAAGAAAACGAAACAGAAAAAGAAAAATGCGCGAAAAAAGTCGGAGGAAAAAGGGCGGGCGAGCAGGCGAAGAAATCTCTCTCTCGCCCTCGCCGCCGCCGTTTAACCCTCTTTTTCTTTCCTCGTCCTCGTCCGCCGCCGCCGCCGGAAGCAAGAACGAGCGCAGGCAAAAAGACAAAAATCAGAAGAGAGCGCCGAGAGGACCAAAATATAAAAAGAACGACGAAGCAAAAAGTCACGCCAGGGGTGACGGCACTTGCTCTACTCTGCCGCGACGCCACCGTCGTCGTTGGCAGCACCTCGGGCGCGGACGAGCTCGACCGCCTGCCTCCTCCCCCCCTCGAGCGCGCCGCGAGCGCGCGCCGCGAGAGCGCGCAGGGCCGGGGCCAGGCGGGAGGAAGAAGGGGAAGCGGAAACCGTCGTCGTCGTCGTCGTCGTCGCCGTCGTCGTCGCGGGGACCTTGGTCGACCACGGCACCGAAAACGCGCTTTCTCCTCCAGTTCCGGCGGAGCATCTCCCGGCCTCGGCGTCGCACACGGGCAGGTCCTCCGGGCAGCAGTGCTCGTGGTCGTCGCAGCAGGTGGCTTTCGGAAGCGGGCAGCACGCCCAGGTGAAGCAGTAGCCGAAGAAGTCGCGCGCGCAGCAGCAGGTCGCGCCGGCGGGGCAGGTCGTCGCCTCGTCGCACGGCGTCGTCGGCGGGGGCGGCGGCGGGGCGGGTCCCGGCGGGGGGACGGGCGGCGCGGGCGGGGCCGGGCCGGGGGGGCCGGGCGCGGGGCCGGGGGGCGGAGGCGCCGGCGGGCCCGGCGGCGGGGGCCCCGGGGGCGCCGGCGGGCCCGGCGGCGGGTTCGGGCCCTCCTTGACGGGGAAGCTCGCCTGCATCGCGATCCCGCACTGGCCTGCCGTCGCGCTCACGTTGCGCTCGCGCGCCGCCGCGGCGTTGAGCCCGCGCGCCAGCTTGATGAACCCGCGGTCGCCCCAGGCCGGGCCCCACGAGTTCTTCACCAGCCAGAAGTCCTGCCCGGCTTCGGTGCCGTATCCCACGGCGAGCACGCCGTGGTCGAGCGCGACGCCGCAGCTCTCGTCAAAGACGCCGCCGACGTAGAGCTGGAACGAGCGCTGGTCGGCCTCGATCGCGACCGAGACGGGCTGGTGCGCCACGGCGGCCCGCAGCGCGAGCTCGTCGCTGGGCGGGACGTCCTCGTGCCCGTCGATCGAGACGACGCGCCGCGACCGCTTCTCGGGCTTGCACTTGTGCTCCTCGGCCCGGTAGGCGTAGTCCTCCTCGGTGTCGAGGCCCCCGTTCTTCTCGATGAACTCGAAGGCAAAGTCCATCAGCCCGCCGTGGCAGCCGTTGTCCCGCGAGGAGTCGCAGTCGACGAGCTCCTGCTCCGAGAGCGACACCAGCTCGCCCGTGACGATGGCGTTGATCCCTTCGACGGCCCCGGTGGTCGAGAAGGCCCAGCACGAGCCGCACTGCGCCTGGTTCTTGACCTCGGTGACGGCGTTGCGCCTGCGCCAGTCGACTGCCTCGGGCAGCGACGACGGGTCCGCCGCGGCGGCGGCGTACCTGAACGACGCGGGGTTGGCGCGCCCGCGCAGGATGCCGCGCTTGTTGTTGGTGCTGCCGCGGAGGGAGTTGTCGAGGCCGAGGCGGGTCGCGCGGTACTCTTCGTGCGAGAGGTCGGCGAGCGAGTTCATCCCGAGCCAGAGGGACTTGGAGGGGGACTTCAGGTTGCGCTCGAGGACAAAGTCGAGGTTGTCGAGCCAGGTCGCGAAGCGGCGCTCGAGCTCCTGCGCGCGCAGTTTTTGGAAAGGGAGGGAGGGAGACAGAGGAGGTGAGAGGGAGGAGAGAGGACGTGCGAGGGAGGGAGAAAGGAGGTGCGAGGGAGGGAGAAAGGAGGTGCGAGGGAGGGAGAGAGGACGTGCGAGGGAGGGCGAGAGGAGGTGCGAGGGAGGGAAAAAGGAGGATGTCGAGGTCTCGCCAGCGGTGCGTCTCTCGTCGACGACGCAATCGAATGCAAGACCAGAAAAAAAAAAAGTCACCAAGCTTTTTCGCGTACCTGCTCGTCCTTGTACACTTTCTCGTACGCGGAAGTCCAGAGCTCAAACGCCGAGCGGGGGTTGCCCTGTCGAGCGAGCGGGTGGATTTTGAAGGGAGTGGGAGCGGGTGAGTAATGTTGGAGGGAGAGGAAGAAATGAAAGAGAGAAAAAAACGCTCGCGTCTCGCCTCCTGTCCCAAGGGCATCGCCCGCTTGGCCGCCTTCGCGGCTTCCAACGACCGCGTTCCCTCCAGAGACGCTGTCGATACACGCGTCTCTCGCTGCTAGCGGGGCGCGCTGGAGCGGAGATATGGAGGAAGGCGTCGAACAGAAGCAAGGGAGAAGCAAGAGATAAGCAAGAGAAGAGAGAGATGAGAGAGGGCAAACCACCATCGAAGACGAGAACATCATTCTCACCTTGGCCAGCTGCAGCGCCTCGACGTGCTTGTCGCGAGGGGCACCCTCGCGGAGGGAGCTCCAATTGACAAAGGGGGCCTTCGCGGCGGACTTGGCCGAGGCGCAGAGGGCCAGGGCGGCCAGGGCCGCCAGGGCGAGCGCCGACGAGCAGCGCATCGAGTCGTTCCTTTTTCTTTTTCTTTTTCGGGGAGGGAGGGAAGAGCCGACAATGAAATCGCTCAGTCTCTTCACTTGCTCCCTCTCTCGTTGAGAGTGAAAGGGAGACGAGAGAAGACAGAGAGGGAGAGAGCGCAGACACGCTCTCTCTCTTACCGCGCGCCCTCGCTCTCTCTCTGGGTCACTGACCCCAACGCCGCACGTCGCTCGAGCCCTCGGCCGTGAAGCGAGGCGTCTCTTGGTTTCCAAGACTCTCCTTTTGCTGCCGAGAGAAGAAGAGAAAAAAAAAGGCATTCACAACGTCCGCTGCGGCATCCGACGATTTCTCCACTTCCGTTCCCCTTTTCCCCACGCTTGCGCCTCTCGCCTCTCCATCCAACGGCGCGTGATGACGGGTACGTGTCTCCTCTCTTCGTGAACGTGCTCATCGAGGTCAACCGATCCAGGAGGGCCGAAATTTCGCGTGCTTCAAAAAAAAAACGGACTCATCTTCTTTCCCTTGCTTTTTCCCTTTCCCTTGCTTTTACTCAGACGACCCGTCTTTCTCGGCGACGGCGACGACAGCGCCTCCTCCGCCGCCGACCTTCTCCTGGAGCTGCCGCTGCGGCTTCTCCTCTCCCTCGGCGCTGGCTCTGCGGAGGCACCTGAACAGCCTCGAGGGCGGCGGCGGAGGAGGAGGAGGAACAGCAGCGGGGGCGTTCTTGCACGCGCCGCTGCTTCCATCCTCCTCTCCTTCTCCGACGGCGACGGCAACCGCGGCGACGGCGACGGCAGCGCAGCAGAAACGGGCCCTCCTCCGCAGGGCCACGGGAGCGGTCCTGGCCGCAGCAGCAGCGTCGCCGCTGCCCCTGCGGGAGAGAATCCTCGGCGGGCAGGGGAACGAGGAGAACGAGCGGAGCCGCCGCAGCCGCAGTGGCGGCCTCGGCCGGGGCCCGCCGTCGGCGACGGCGTTCCCGGCGGCGCACGCGCTGCGGTGCCTCCCCCCGGAGGCCTGCGGCCCGACCTCGAAGGAGAACGAGGCGGAGGAGGAGGAGGAAAGGGGGGGGGGGCGCCGCCGCCAGCAGCAGCAGCAGCAGCAGCAGCCTGCCGGTGCCAAGGAGGACGCGGCGAGGAAGAAGCGACTCGGAGGAGGAGGAGGAGAAGGACGGGGCGTCGCGGCTGCTCCCGGTCGCTACCCCCTCCCTCCTTCCGCCTCCTCCGGCGCCCCCCGCTCCCCGTGGATCACCCCGGAGAAGGTCGAGCGCCTCCTGTCCTGGGAAGACCCGCGCGCGTCGCTCAGAGCGTGCGCGGCCTCGCTCTACTTCCTCGTTTGCCTGCGCGCCGCGCTTTGCAGCGCCGCGGGGCTCCGGCCGGCGAGCGTCGGCGCGTTCGCCGGGCTCGCCGTTGTGGCCTGGCACGCCGCGGCGCGGCCCGTGGCGCTGGGCGCTGTGAGAGCCGTGAGGCTGCTCGCGGCGAGGGGGCGGGGGAGGGGAGGAGGCGAGCAGCGAGAGCGGCTGCTCGCCCGGATCGAGGGAGCACTCTCTTCGTCGGCGGCGGCGGCGTTGGACAGAGACGTTGGCGACGACGGCGAAGACGCTCTGCTCGCCGCGCGGATAGAGTCAGCGATCAAGGGCTTCGCCTCCTCCCTCGTCGCCCCCCTGGTCTCTTCTGTCGCCGTCGTCGCCCACAGGCGCCTCTCCGGCCGCGCGGGGCGCTCGCAGAGGCTCCTCTGCGGTTTGGGGCTCTGGGCGGTCGCTGCAGCGTCCGAGTCTGCTTCCTCTGCTTCTTCGACGACGGCGGTCACGGTCCTCTTGGCCGCGGCCGTCGTCGTCGCGTCGTTCGCTGCGAAGCCTCTGGCAGACGCCGCTGCCGCGGACGCGGCTGCCGCCGGCGGCGCGCTGAGGGCGGCGGTCTCCGCCCTGGCCGCGGCGGACGCGAGGGGCAGCGCGCTCTCGGCCGCGGCTGCCGGCGGCGGGGCGCTGGCCCTGCTGCGCTCGTGGTCTGTCTTTGCTCGCGTCTCCGCCGCGGTGATCTCTGCCGCCTGCATGCTGGGGTGGAGGCTTCACGCTCGAGCGACTGCCAATGCTGCTGCTGCTGCTGCTGCTGGGATACTGTCGGAAGAAGAGGGAGAGGGACAACGAGGCGAGCGGTAGCTGCGGAGGGGGAAGAAGGAGCTGTCCGTATTTTCTTCTGTTTCTTAGTATCGTCATCTTGCTCTCTTGCTTGCTTTTTTTTGTTTTACTGTATCAAAATATCGACGGAATCGTTGTCGCACACGGCGATCCGAACAAGACGAAAGGAAAGGAAAGGCTAAGGAAGGAAGGAAGGAAGGGAGAATGGTTCAAAGGAGAAAAGAAGGTCAAGGTGGTTGGCTGTGTTTTTTTCTCTCTCTCTCTCTCTCTTTTTATCTCTTATCAAAAATTTGGGCTTTCTTTTTTTTGCTCTTCTACGTCGCATTTCTCCGAGGGCCCCGTGCCGACGGCGGCGGCGGCGGCAGGCACGGCGGCAGCAGCCTCGGGAGAGCGGCAGCAGCAGAAGAAGGCACGGGGCTCCCTCTCCATTTTCACGGAGAGGGAGCCGGAGCTACCGGCCCTGCCGCTGCCTCCGAAGAGGAAGTCGAGGCGGAAGAAGAAGAGCCCGCGGCGACGGCGTCGGGCACGGGGCCGCCCTTTTGCCTGCCGCTGTCGACGGGCGCGGGCTGCGACGCCAGGAACGGCGCCGTCGTCGCCGGCGCCGAGCGAGGCGCAGGGAGCGTCGAGGGCACCGACGGGGCGGCGGGCCTCGCCCCTCGCGCCGCGGCCGCCGGCGCGTCCGGGTCCCCGCCTCCCCTGCCTCCGGAGGAGGGCGTCAGCACAGGCGAAGGGCCCGAAGCGCCGTCCGAGGATGACAGAGGAGAAGAAGCAGCGGCAGCGGCAGCGGTGGCAGCGGCGGTGCCGCCAGCCAGCAGGGCCTCGGAGACAGCGGCCCCCGTCTGGGCTTCTGCCGCGGCGACGATCGCGGCCGCGCTCTCAGCCTGAGCCTGAACCTGAGCCTGCGCCTGAGCCCGAGCCCAGGAGGAGGAGGAGAGGCCCGCGACGGCCTCCTCCGCGGCGTCGACGGCGTCGCTCTTCTCGTCTGCCGCCAGCGCCTCCATCCTGCTCGACTCCACCGCCGCGGCGCGGGAGCCCGCCGCGGCCTGCGTCGTCGGGGAGGCCAGGGAGGAAGAAGAAATGGCGCGGGGAGAAGAAACGCGAGCGGCGGGATCGGCCTCGTCGCGGTCGAGGAGCGACAGCATTGCCGCGGCGGTCACAGCGGCGGTGGTGTCGTCGGCGTCGCCTTTCGGCGCGGGGGCAACGTCGGCGGCCGCGACAGCAGCAGCAGCAGCAGCAGCGACAGGAGCAGCGTCGATAGCTGCTTCGGTGGCTGCCACCGCAGTAGCGGCGTCGGGAGCGGCTGCGACGGCGTCAGGAGGAGAGGAGGACTCTGTCGCGGCGCCCACGGCCGGTTCTGCTGCTGCTGCTGCTGTGGCGGCAGCGGCGGCGGCGGCGGCAGGCGCGGCAGCGGCAGCGACCTTGGGAGCGGCAGCAGAGGAAGACAAAGCTCCTCCCGTCCTGGCAGCGTCCGCTGCGTGCGAAAAGGCCGCGGCGAGCTCCGCGGCGACATCGGCCGACAGGAGCAGAGGAGAAGCAGCAGAAGAAGAGGGAGAAGAAGAAGAAGAAGAAGCGGCTGCGGCGGCGGCGGCGGGAGCCACAACGGCAGCAGCAGCGTCCGAAGAGGTCGCGGCGTCACTCGTCGTCGAAGCAGAAGCGGTCTTGGTCTTGGAAGCTCCAGAAGCGGAGGCGGCCTTGAACGCGCCCCTGGGCTTCGCGATCGCGTCGCTCGAGGCGAAGCGCGACGACGACGACGACGGCGGCGAGTGCGGCGGAGGGACCTCGCTCCCGGCCGAGGCAGCGCCCCCTCCGGCGACGACGCCGGCCCCCCCGGCAAACGCGCCCGACGCGCCCGCGCCCGCCCCGGCAGCGCCCGCCCCGCGCAGCGCGGCAAACTCCGCGGCGGACATCCCCCTGGGGGCCACCAGCGCCGCCCCGACCTCCGCGGCGCGGTCCTCGGCGAGCCTCCTGGCCACCTCGCGGATCAGCGGCGCAAACCTGTCGCGCATCTGGTGCTTGGCCACGGTGCGCCTGGGCTCCCTGCCGGGCCGCCCCTGCTCCCCCGCGCCGCCGCCCTCGACGATGGCCGCGCCGCCAAACTCCTCCGTCACCTCGAAGTAGGCCCACCCGAGCCCCCCCGCGTAGCCGTCGGCGAGCAGCCCGTACCAGCGCTCGGCGCTCAGCGAGCCCTCGCCCGCCCCGCCGACGGCGTCCCAGAACTCGCCGACCAGCAGCGGCTTGTCGAGCCGCCACCGCGACTTCGGGTTCAGGAAGGGCATGTACTGCGCGTTGAACTCGTCGCGCGGGTCCTGCCAGTTGGGGTACGAGTGGACCTGGTAAAAGTCCAGCGTGCCGTCGGCGTCGCCGCCGGCCGCGACGAGCGCGGCGTCCGAGTAGAGGTTCCGGGCGGGCGGCCTCCACCCCTCGAGCCTCATGGGCGCGTCGCTGGTGTAGGGCATCGAGTGCGCCGCGACGGTCACCAGCGCCCCCGGGCAGGCCCGGTGGATCGCCCCGGCGACGCGGTTGTGGAACCGCGCGAGGGCCAGCTCCGAGGCGCCGCGCGTCTTCAGGCCGCCACGCTCGACGGCGTCGACCAGAAACCCAAAGTCCGAGTTGAACTGCGCAAAGACGTCGCGGTACATGTAGTCGTTGAGGCCCGCCGGGGTTCCGTTGAGCCGCTTGACAAAGTGCGGGCCGTCAAAGAGGGCCTTGGAGGCGTCCTTGGGGTCGACTCGCAGGAACCCGCCCTCTCTCTTGAGGAACGTGGTGTTTTGGAAGTCGAGCTTGCGCTTGGGCTGGGCGTCGTAGACGTCCGGGTTTTCGAATGTGTAAGGTCCCTGGAGATTGATTTTCGGTCGGTTGTTTTTGTTGTTGTTGTCGTTGTTTTTCCATTCGGGGGAGGGCGGGGGGGTGGGGAAGGATCCGGGGAAAAGAGGGTGAGTTTTTTCTTTTTCTTTTTCTCACTCTCGCTCGCTCTTATCTCTTCTCTCTCTTGCTCTCTTCTCTCTCTTGCTCTCTTCTCTCTTCTCTCTTCTCTCTCTTGCTCTCTTCTCTCTTCTCTCTCTCAACACCAAAACCAGAACAAAAACTCCAACAACAAAAAACGCACCCTCTCGACCTCGTACTGGTAGTTCTTGTACCCCTCGAGCTCGAACGACATCCCCTCGGGCTCGTTGAAGATCTCCCACGCCCACACCGCGTCGAGCATCGAGAGCGGGGAGCCGTCGGGCTTCGTCGCGGGCGCCGCCGTCGCCGCCGCCCTCGCCGGGCCCGGCGGCGCCGCCAGTGCCGTGCCCGCGAGGTCCTGCAGCATCGGCACGAGCGCCTTCCTGATGTACGCCTCGGTCCCGGCCTCGTCCTCGACCATCCTCAGGGCCCGCTCGCGGTGCTCGGCCGGGTTTGTTGCCCGCACGGCCAGCACGTCGTGCGACCACAGCGACAGCACCACGGCGACGTCGCGGTCGTGGGCCGACTGCAGGAACCACTTGAGGTCGTTGAGCAGGTCCGCCGAGACGCCCGAGACCAGGCCGGTCCTCGGGTCGAAGTCCGGCGAGGCAGAGCCGTCGATGTGCAGCCAGAAGCGCACCGCGTTGGCGCCCTGCGAGCGCATGTCGTCGAGCGCGCGCGAGAGCATCTCGCGGAGCTCGTCGGGCGAGTGCGACAGCGGCGCGCGAGCGAACGGCAGGAAGCGCACGTTGCCCATGTTGTAGCCCAGGAGGAAGCGCGGGCTGCCCAGGGGGCCCACGGTCAGCTTGGTGGTGTCGTCGAGGCGAGACGCGCCGGCGAGGGAGGACGGGCCCAAGAGGAGGGAGAGCGCCGAGAGGAGGAGGAAGAGCAGCGGCCTCGACGAGGAGGAGGAGGAGGAGGAGGTCGGCGAAGAGGCACGGCCTCTGCTGCTGCTGCCTCCGCTGCTGCTGCCTCCGCTGCTGCTGCCTCCGCTGCTGCTGCCTCCGCTGCTGCTGCCTCCGCTGCTGCTGCCTCCGCTGCTGCTGCCTCCGCTGCTGCTGCTGTTCCGGCGAGCCATGGTCTCCAACCCTGTGTCTTTGGCGATCGTTTTCAAAATATGGCGAGTGGATGAGAGCGCGGGTGAGTGAGCGCTGCGCTCTCCGCGTTTCGAAAGACGCGCGGCCCTTTCTTCTCTTGGAAGAGGTGAAGAGAGCGCAAGAGAGAGAAAAGGAAGAAGAAAACAAAAAAAAAGCGGCGTCGTCATCGTCGAAAAGCACGCCCCATGGCACGAGGAAAGAAAAAATACCCCGTCTCTCCGCACGACGCGATGCCTCTCTCCAAAAAAAACGTTCACATGATAGAGAACCGGCAAGCTCAATCTGCATTCGCGCCTGGCGAATCTAGAAAGTGAGCGGATCACCCGGAAAAGCGCAAAAGAGAGACTTTTTTTTCTCGAGTCCTCGTCGTTCCCTGCGCCGCCAATGCGGCGTCCGTTTCCGCGTGGAAAATTGCGAAGCCTCGCAGCTTACCTTTTTTCTCAGAGCACCTCGCTCGTCTGCGAAAGCGGAGAGCAGACCACGAGGAGCTGTCCTGCTCGCAAGCAGGAATATGAAAGAGTAAAGCAAGGAGAGAACGGGAAGACGAAAAGCGAGAAAACAAAAAGCTTTTTTTTCAGTTTCTTTTTTTCTTTCTCTCGCCGAGTTTTTCTGAGAGAGGAAGATTTTTTCTCTCTGAATTCATAGTCTTCTCCGTTTGTTCGACGTCAGACCCCCCCCGAAAAAAAAAAAAACTCGTGCTTTCCCGCTCTCTTTTCGAGCTCGTTTCTACCGGTGTCTCCACCGCTGCGACGCCGGGGCTGACTTGCATTACAAAACGCCATGCAGGTATGCGAGTGATCGCGAGGCAGAGAGAGAGAGAGAGAGAGAGAGAGAGAGGCGCAGAGAAGAAACAAACTCAATTGCCGGACGAAGAGAGATCGTTCGCGAGAAAGGGAAAAAAAAGAAACCCTCCCTCGACGCCTTTTCCCACCTTTTCCTATCCACCCTCCCCCCCACGCCCACCAACTCAAACAAAACCGATCACAGGAGGCCCAGGCCCGCCTCCAGCGCGCCCTGGTCGTCGCCAAGCACGCCACTGCCGCGGCGAACGAGGCCACCGCCGCCGTCGAGGCCGCCTCCGCCGCCGCCGCCGCCAGCGCCGCCACCGCCGAGTGCTACGCCCGGGCCGCGGGCGTCCCGCTCTCCGCGACCCTGGGCGGCGACGGCGACCCGTTCGTGATCTCGGCGCGGGCCGCGGCGCGGGCCGCGAGGCTGGCTAGGGTCGAGGTGGAGGCGGCGTCGGAGGCCGCGAGGGCCGCGATAGAGGCCGCGGCGAAGAGGGCGGCGGCGGTGGTCGTCGGGCCCGGTGGGGGGAGCGACGGCGGCGGCGGCAAGGGGAGGGAGCTCGCTCTCGTCGAGGGAGAAGGCGGCGGCGGCGGCGACGACGACGACGACGAGGGAGACTACGGGAACGGCTTTGTGGACCTGGTCGGGAACGGCGATCGAGATCGGGAAGGAGGGGCAGTGCACGTGGAGGACGAAGAAGAGGACGACGACGGCGACGACGACGGCGACGACTACGGCAAGAGGAGAAGAAAGACAACCGCGGCGACGACAAACGCCAACAGCAGCAAGAGAACCCGCCAGCACCAGCAACAATTCACTGCCTCCTCCCCGCCCCCGCCGCCCCGCCCCGTCGGGAAAGAGACGGCGGCGGCGGTCACCCGTGCTGCCAACGGCGACGACGACCCCGCCGCGCCCCCCGGCCGCCGCCTCCTCAACGGCGCCGGCAACGGCGTCTACTTCGACGGCGGCGACGGCAGCAAGGTCCGCTTCCGCGTGTCCGTCACCGTCGCCATCCCCGAAGAGGCCGCGGCCAGGCTGGGCCTGCCCGTCGACGACGGGGACCGGAGGCTGGTCGAGTCACCGTCGTCCAAGTCGATGCCGCTAGTCTTCATCGAGAGGGCCAAGTTTGAAGAGTCGACCTTTGTCTACGGCGAGAACAAGAAGGCCACGCCTCTCTCTCCGTCGGCCCTTGCCAAGGCCAGGGCGTACCCCCCGGGAGAGAAGAGGGCGCAGATGCTCAAAAAGCTCTTCTTCCCGCTCACCACCGTGTCACAGTCCTCCGAGTTCGTCTATCGCGGCACGCACAGGGCGTGCGTCTCTCGTTTTTTTACTTCCCCTCGTCTTTTCAGATTTTCTTGAGAGTGGCCCCTTTCCTTTCTCCTGCTCTCCAGCTCACGCTTCCTCTCCCTCCCTCTCTCCCGAAAACGCGACTCCAATCGACCCGCAAAACAGGTGGGCGATGCGCTTCTTCGTGTACCCCGGGAACAAGAGGCAGATCACGTCGGGCCTGTCGCCGCTGATCCGGGACTGCTTCGGGAGCGCGGCGCTCGCCGGGGGGAGGGCCGCGGGGGCGGCGGAGAAGAAGAGGGATGAGGCAAAGAGGCTCTCGAACCTGTGGGAGCTGGTGGTGTGGCGCGGGCAGGACAGGAGGGGAGGAGGCGGAGGTGGAGGCGGAAAGGGAAAGGGAAGAAGAGGCGGCGGCGACGACGACGACGACGACCGAACCGATGAGCCCGGGAGCATCGTGCTTCCCAGCGGCCAGCGCGTCCCGGCGTTCTGGATCGAGTTTGCTCCAGTCAAGGAGAAGTAGATGAAAGAACTTCTCTATCGTGATTTGGTTCCTTTCGCCGCTTTCATTTGCACAGAAAGAAAAGTAAAACAGAACAGGTGTTTTGAGAAGAAAACACCACCACCACCACCATCGTTTTCTTCCTCTCTACATCTCTCTCCCTCTGCTTCTCCTTTTTTGAACCACTCTCACGCGCTCTCCTTAAATACGATGGCCTTGGAGTTGACGCAGTGCCTCTCGTTGGTCGGGGTAGGGAAGCCCTCCTGTTTATTTTTAAAGTTTGTTTTAAGTTTTCAAGTTTTAAGAGGGAGAGAGAGAGGAGAGGAAAGGAAAGGTGAGTTTGGACTTAGCTTTTCTCTCCTTTCCAAAAAAAAAAAAAAAACTCTCTCACCCCTTTGAAGACGTGCCCCTGGTGCCCGTTACATTTGGCGCAGCGGATCTCCGTGCGCGCCATCCCGCCAGACGTGTCCTCGATCCTGAGGAGCGATCCGGGGACCTCGGCGTAGAAGGCGGGCCAGCCGCAGCCCGAGTCGAACTTCGTCCCGGCCTCGTACAGCTTGGCGCCGCACCCGGCGCAGTTGAACGAACCTTCCTTCGGGTAAAACTTGTTGTACTCTCCCGTGCCCGGGGCCTCGGTGCCGGCCTTGCGCAGGATGTAGAACTGATTTTGTTCGGGGTTGGTTGCGAGGTCGAAGAAGGTTGAGGAAAAGAAACGTGGAAAACGACACGTCGACCGCCCTTTTCTTGGAGGCAAAGAAGAAGAAAAGCCAACGTCCTCACCTGCTCTGCAGTCAGCAGCTCCTTCCACTTCTCGTCGGGGGTGTTCCTATCGAGTTTTTCTCCCGAAGTTGCCATGGCGCGGACGGAATCGCGGCGCGACGGAGTCGAATTCGGAGACGAACGGTTGAATGCGGCGATCGACGACGCCGAAAGGGTCGACGCTGGATGAGGAGGGAAAGGAGCGGCGGCGCGACCCAAGGCGGCAGAGGTCGTCGCCGAGAGGCACGTGCGGCGCTGCTGCAGGATCGGAGAGGCGTGGAGCACGCTGCAAAAGTGTGACGCGGCGGCGGACGAGCGCAGGAGGAGAGCAGAGGTCATTGTTGAATGTTGTGAGAAAGATCGCCTCGACCTCGACCAGCTCCGAAACAACTCCTACTCTCAAGGTCCGTCCGTCTTTACAAGCAAAAACAAGAGAAGGTGCCTCTCGTACAGCTCGTGTCGACCTCGCGAGATGCGATTGATGGCACTGTGAAACAAAAGGTGCGAAAGAAAAACAAAAGGAAGAGCGCGTGCGCGTGCGTGGGTTTTGAGATTTTGAGTATCTTCGATTTCTCGTGCTCTTTCTCTAACCTCTTCCATTTTCTCTCTCCTCACTTCGTCCCACCGCCCTCGGTCGCAGGCGCGGTGTACGCGCCCGTGGTCGGGGACCAGCCCTTGGCCTTGCCCTGAGAAAGAAGAGACGGATTTTTTTTCGAGGCCGAGAGGCCGAGAGGTTGAGAGAGAGAGGTCGAGGTCGAAACAAGAGGAAAAAAAGAGGCGACGAACGAAGAAAGGAAAGAAAAAAAAAGGCCACGAAACAAACCTGCACTCCGCTCGTGCCGCCAGCGAGCGCCGTGGCCCCACCAGCCGCTGCTTCTCCCCTTCCGAGGGCCCCAACGCCAGCAGCAGCGACAGTGACAGCACCAGAGGGAGAGGAAGAGGAGGCGGACAGCGGCGTCGGCAGCAGCGGCAGCAGCTTGAACGCGTCGCGAGCCGCGCCGACGGCTTCCATCGAATAGGCGAAGCGCGTCGTGCCGTCGAGCCCCGGAAGCCCGGCGTGCGGGATGAGTCGCGGGCGGTCGAGGGCCGGCTGAGAGGAAGGGTGGCGGCGGGGCATGGTTTTTTGTTTTTTTGTTTTTTTGACGAGGAAGCGAAGAAGAAAAAAAAAGTGATGACGGAGCGAGCATCACTTTCGTGCAACAGTCCCTTGCTCTTCCTCGTTTCAACTCCTCTCGTTCCTCTCTTCTTCTTCTTCTTCCTCTGTCTCGTCCTTGCGATCTTCACCCTCCACTTCTTCCCTCCCTCCCTTTTCCCCTCTCGAGAGATGGACGCCGCCACGCTGCGCTCGCTCGCCCTGCGCGGCGGGGGCTTCTCCACCCCCAGGCTCAACGACTCGCTGCAGGCGCACGGCGCCGGGCTGAGCGGCTTCGTCCCCTCCTCCTCCCTCTACCGCGAAACTGCCGCCGCCGGGACCGAAAGCCCCCAAAGCCCTCTCGCGGCATATAGCGGCCTCAAGTCGCTCAACCTCGCCGACAACGGCTTCGAGTCGCTGGAGGGCATGCCCAGGCTCGAGGAGCTGCGGTGTCTGTGAGTGGAGATTTTTTTTCCCTTCTCAAAGAAAAGATGAGAGTTGACAAAGGTGTTGCAGCAGCGCCAGACAAGGGTTACGACAAATAAATGACGCGCCTCGTAATAACCTATGAAGACAGACTTTGCGATCCGGGCAGCAGCGCATTTGAAGCCGTCTCTAACCTCTCCTTCACGTCGCCTGAATAAAACTCTAACAATGAACGCAACGCACCACGAAAAACGGCCCAGGTTCATCGAGCGCAACTGCCTGGCGTCGCTCGCGGGCCTCGCGCGTTCCGCGCCGCGGCTGGCGACGCTCGACGCCGGCGCCAACCGCGTCGCCGAGGTCGAGGTCGAGGGGGGGTCTGAGTGCCTCCCCCGCACGATCGAGACGCTGAGGCTGTCCGGGAACGACCTGTCCGGTCCAGGGGCTCTGAGGGGACTGTTCCGCTCGGGAGGCGGAGGAGGAGGCGGTGGAGGAGGAGGACGAGGGCGACGAGAGGGCGAGAGCGCGGAGCACAGAGAAAGCGGCCGCAGCATCGGCACCTCCTCCTCTCCCTCGCCGTCTCGTTCTCTGCTCCCCCTGCTCTCCACGCTCGACCTCTCCCACTGCTCCGTCGACGACGCGGATACCTTGCTCTCCCTGCTCGAGTCCCTCCCTTCCCTCAGGGCCCTCTATTTGCAGGGAACCCCCTTTTGGGAATCGATCGGAAGCGCGAACCACGGCGGCGGCGGCGGCGGCGGCGGCGGCGGCCTTGCCACCCGAGGAGGCCGCCGCCTCGCTGTCCTCGCCGCCGCCCCTCGCTGCACGTACCTCAACGACGCGCCCGTGTTCGGCGACGAGCGCGCCGCGGCGGACGCCTTCCGCGAGAGCGCGGGCAGCCTCGGGGCCGCCAGCGCCGCCCGCGGGCGCTTCTTGGAGGCCGCGGCGCTCGCGGCTGAGAGGACGGCGAGGTTGCTGGAGAGGCCGCCGCGGTTCGCGAGGTCGGTCGAGGAGGAGGAAGGGGGCGAGGAGCGCGACGACGACGACGACGACGTCGACGAGGACGAGGAGGAGGAGGAGCAGCCCGACGACGAGGAGAACGAGGAGGAGGAGGAGCAGCCCGACGAGGAGGAGGAGGACGAGGAGAGAGAAGAGTGCCAGCGCCAGGCGAAGAAGGATGGAGCGGAGAGCGGTGCTGCTGCTGCGGCGACGGCGACGGCGTCGGCGTCGTCGGCGGCGGCGGCGGTGCTCGAAAAAGGAAAAGAGGCGGAGGCGTAGAGGAGGAAGAGAGAGAGAGTTTTTTGGTTTTCTTCGAGAGCAATCAGTCGGTTTCTTCATCTTCTTCACTTTCCCACTCCCCGTTTTCTCCCCCCGTCGTTTCGCGCTTCTTCTCCCTCTCTCTTCCGGGAAAACAGGGGGGAACGACGTCGACGCGCTCCTGCTGCTCATCGCCTCAAGCTCCCCCCCGGCGGATCGCGCTGGGCTGAGCCCCGAAGCAGCTCTCTCGAGCTCCCGCCCTGTTCTCGGAGCCCGTCTTTTTTTCGATCGAAATCGAATGGTCCGCCTCACGCTCATCGCCCGCGCCTCCGACGGCCTCCCGCTCGCCGAGGGGCTCGACGCCGCCGGCGGCGGCCGGGACCAGGCCCTCGAGAACGCCAAGCAGCAGGCCAGGGCAGTGTACAAGTCCCTGGCCGGGAGCAGCAGTCGCAGCGGGGGCGGAATGGGCGCATTCGGAGGCGCCAGCGGCAACGGCGCCTCGGCCTCGGCCTCCTCCTCCTCCCCCTACTCGCGCCAGTCCGTGGACGCCGGCGGCAGCTCCCTCCTGCTCCACGTCCTCTACGACCCGGCCTCGGGCGTCGCCTTCGTCGCCGTTGCGGACAGGCCCTACCCGAAGAAGCTCGCGTACCAGTTCCTCGACGAGCTCGCGGGCGAGTTCGGCAGGCTCTACCCTCCGTCCGCCGTGAGCTCGGCGTCGCGGCCGTACGCGTTCGTCAAGTTCGACACCTTCATCCAGAAGACCAAGAGGCTCTACGCCGACGCGCGGACCTCGAGGAACATTGCCGCCCTGACGGCCGAGCTGGGCGAGGTCCAGTCGATCATGACGCGGAACATCGCCGACGTCTTGGGCCAGGGCGAGCGCCTCGACTCGATGAGCGCGGCCGCGGCGACGCTGACGTCGGAGACGGCCGGGTTTGCGAAGAGGGCCAGGGCGCTGCACAGGCAGGCGCTGGTGCGGAAGTACGCGCCGATGGCCGCGGTCGCGGGCGGGTTGCTGTTCTTTCTGTGGCTGCGGAAGAAGTTGTTCTGAACGATGGACAGCCGGGGGGGGAAAGAGGGTCGAGAGGGAGCCGAGAGCGAGCCGAGAGAGCCGAGAGCCGAGAGCCGAGAGCGCGCGAGCCGAGAGTAGCAGCAGAAAAGAAACCGCTCGTTCGAACAGAAATGACCGTTCTCCCCCTCTCCCAAGAACTTGCAATTTTTATATATGGACACACGACGATAAAGAAAGAAGAAGGAGGAAGAAGAAGAAGAGAAGGGAAGAAGCGGCGTGCGTGCGTGCGTGCGTGGGAAGGAAAACAAAAGAGGAACACGTTGAAATCCTTCACTCTGCTCCTCCCCCTCCACCGCTCCCGTCGTCGAAAATCTCGACCTTTTCCCACCCCGACCCTTCGGTCTTGAAGCACAGGGCCAAGACGTCGTCGTTGCCGATGCCGACGTCCGCGAGGCGCGCGTCGTCGTCGTCCAAGGGGTCCTGGCGGGAGGTCGAAGCCGCCCCGGCGGCAGCGTCACTGCCGCTTCGGCCGCCGCCTCCGCCGCCTCCGCCGCCTCCGCCTCCGAGCTTGACGAGTCGCATCTCCTCCGGCCCCTTCTGCACGAGCTCCTCGAGCCTGAGCTTCAGGTTGCGGACGCGCTCCGTGGGCTCGACGCGCAGGAAGTAGGTCGCGACGCGCCGCTTGACGCGGACGTAGATGAACTCGGGGGCGGCGAGCGAGGTCTGAGTTTTTTTTGGGTTTTGTCGAGTTTTTTTCGGTCGTGGGGGGCGATTGATGGGAAAGGAAAAGAAAATGATTGGTTGATTCATCGCGTCCGTTTTGCGGTGTTGCGTTCCTCCTTGCGCGAGGGGACAGGCGCTACGCATAGCCATGGTATCGACTCACCATATTCGGACAGAGAGCGAGGGAAAAGGCAAACAGAGAAGAAAGGAGAGAGAGAGAGGAAGAAAGGGCCAAGGCGCGAGGTGGGCAAGACGACCTCGCTTCTCTCGTGCTTTTTCTGAATTTTTTTTCGTCAATTTTTTTTCGTTCTTTGTTTTCTTTGCAAAAAAAAAAAGACCGAGGGGAAGAAGACTTTCTGTCATCCGCCATCGTCATCGGCCTCTCTGCCTCTCTCTTCGTCATCGGCCTCTCGTGGAAGGTCTTGTGCCTCCTGATCTTAATGAAAATACTGTATCAAAAACGGTATCAAAAACGGAAAAGAAAAAAAGGAAAAGAAAAAAGTTCATCTCAGCGTCTCGCTCAAAATATTTTTTCACCCCCCCCCTAGTCGCCATCGTCGCTGCTCAAGTTCCCGGTCTTGCTGTTCCCCCTGCCTCCCCAAAAGGGCTTCTGCTCCAGCCTCTCGTTCCACCCGAAGCACCTGTTGAGCGTGTCGAACCAGTCGTTCGTCGAGTCGGCCTTCGAGATCGTCGGGACCGGGTTGGCGCTCATCCTGACCCTGACGGCATCGCCGCGGAGCAGCTCGCGCCGGTGCTTGCCGTCGAAGCACGCCCAGGCCGTGCAGCGCATGTCGCCGGCGATGCGCAGCTCGAGTTCCGCGTAGTCCGGCAGCACGACGGGCCTGAAGCTCAGCGAGTGGGGGCAGATGGGGGTGAACAGGATCGCGGGCACGTTGGGGTGCACCATCGACCCGCCCGCCGCGACCGAGTAGGCGGTCGACCCCGTCGTGGTCGCGAGCATGACGCCGTCGGCCTGGACCTTGGTGACGAGCCTCCCGCGCTCCCAGCACTCGATCTTGGTCAGGTAGGGGCTCGCACCCCGGTCGACGACGACCTCGTTGAGGACCTCGAAGGGCTCGCCCCTCGGCAGGCCCGTCGCGCCCTCGACGACCTGGCACTCGAGGCGCATCCGCAGCGTGATGTGCACCCCGGCGTCGTTCGAGGGTCCGTCCGCGCTGCTCGCGACGGAGCACGACTCGAGGCGCTCCCTCCCCGAGATGACCGCCGCCAGGGCCTCGCGGTGCTCGTGGTAGGAGTGGTTCGTCAGGAATCCGAGGCTGCCCATGTTGAACGAGATGACGGGCGGGATGCCGCCGTTGCGGAACAGGCTCGACGCGTGCAGCACGAGGCCGTCCCCGCCGAGGCAGACGACGAAGTCGACCGTGGAGGCCAGTGAGGAGGCCTCCTGCTCGGTGTAGGAGTCGAGGAAGGAGGACGGGGAGGCGGCCGCCGCCGCCGCCGAGCCTCTGGCTTCCCTGGCCAGCAGCGACGCTGCCGTCGGCGCCAGCTCGTGTGGCTCCACGAGCACCAGCATCCCCTGCTCGCGGCCCAGGTAGTCGACCACGGCGGCGAACTCGTCGCGGGAGTCCTCGCCGAGGCGCTTGAGGACCAGGACCGACCGCGGGCGTGAGCGCCAGACGAGGAGCTGCTGCTGCGTCGACGGGTGCACGAGCTTGAGGGTGCCTCCGGCTGTTTTGGTTTGGGGTGGCGTTTTCGGTCGAGAGGAAAGGAAGGGGGGGGGGGGAGGCGCGGGGCGG
>Ga0210003_1000607_pt1 | contig 32286 bp, 21 predicted proteins | sample LantaG_FD_182804 | JGI IMG/M metagenome (GOLD analysis project Ga0210003, IMG submission 182804) | Deep subsurface microbial communities from Baltic Sea to uncover new lineages of life (NeLLi) - Landsort_02402 metaG (SPAdes) (version 2) | ecosystem: Environmental > Aquatic > Marine > Oceanic >... | reverse complement strand
CTCTCTCTCTCTCGCTCTCTCTCTCTCTCTCTCTCTCTCTCTCTCTCTCTCTCTCTCTCTCTCTCTCTCTCTCTCTCTCTCTCCCCCCCCTTGCTTCTCTCTCTTTTATTTCTTATTCTTTTTTTTGTTCTCTCCGCGTGCGCGTGTGTTTGTGTCGTATGTATGTACTCTAAACTCCCTGGAAAAAAAACTCGCAACGTTGATTTTGGTCATTTTCTCTCGCTCGCGCACCTCTCTCTCTCACCTTTTTCCTTTCGAACTTCCAACTCGACACCTTTTCCTTCACCGCTTGCTTTCTACTCCTCGAAGAACAGCGTCCCGCGCGTCGGGTACCCCGTCTCCAGCACGAAGCGGATCCCCTCGATCACGAGCGCGAGGTCGGGCCTGCAAAACGGCGAGTTGGAGACGTCGGCGAAGACTACCTGCCCGTCGGCGTCGAGCAGAAAGAGCGCCGGCTCCGGCATGGCGCGGCGCTGCTGCCCCAAAGACGCCTCCTCTTTGGACGGAGGCGCGGCCATCGTCATCTCCTCCTCGCCGGCGGCGGCGGCGGCGGCGGAGGCGGAGCCGCGGCCCGCGGGTGCCGGGGGAGGGAGGCGAGGGGCGGAGGCGTAGAGGCCCCAGGCTGTTTTTATTTTTATTTGGTTTTTTATTTTTATTTTTGAAGCACGCTCTTTTTTTCTTTTCGACCTCGACTTTTTCGAGTTGAAAGGACAAGGTCCTCACCCTTCATCATCTCGGGAGTGAGGCCATATGCGAGCTTAAACGGCAGGTCGTCGAGCGGATACGACGAGGGGGATCCCGGAACCGACGAGCCCCCCCCCCCTCCTCCGGAGGCGCCGGTCGAGGCGGCGGCGCGGACGGCGTCGCCGAAGGCCGCCGCGGCCGGGCGCGAGTCCGAGCCGGAGACGACCACGGTCTCGACGCCCAGGGCCTCGAGGTCGGGCGAGAGCTCGGCCAGGGCCGCCACGTAGTTGCGAGAGACAGGGCACACGCGCCCGCGCGCGACGACGATCAGGACGAACTCGCCCGTTGCGGCCCCGATCTCCACGTGGCCGCCCTGGTTCGATTCGTGGTGGAAGAGACAAGAGAACGACGAAGTGAGAGAGGGGGAAGAAAAAAAGAGAAGAAGATTTAAAAGAGAAAAAGCGTCGCTCGTCGCTGACGCGAGTGCGACGAAAGAAGAGCAAAGAGACGAGAAAGAGAGAGAGAGAGAGAGAGAGAGCAAAAAAAGAGGGCTTTGAAACCCGCCTCCTCTCCCCACCCGTGTCTCTCTCTGCCCCTTTGCACGCGTTCCAAAGGGGACCCCAAAGAAAACTTACGTGCACGACAGGGAGCACGATGTGCGGCAGCGGCGCCCCGGGCACGAGCATATGCGGCGGCTGCGAAGAAGAAGAAGAGGTGATCTCGGCAGCCTTCTGCTTGAAGCGCGAAAAGGGGCTGGCCGGCTTGCCCCCGGTGCCGAGAGGGGCGGCTCCGCCGTCAGCGGTGGCCTTGCTGCGGGAGGTGAAGGGGAGAAAGGAGACCATGTTCTCGAAGGAGGACGAGGGAGGCGAAGAAGAAGAAGAAAAAAGAAGTGTGCTTGAAGGACTCCGCTCCACGGTCAGAAAAAAAGAAAAAAAAGCAACCAAACGCATCGTTCGACAAACTCGACTTCTTTCAACGCGCGCCCTGCTCATTCCCGCGCTCCACACGAATTGCTACTTGTCTCCCTCACGCCTGAGCTTCCCCTAAGCATCGCAGCGAAAGAATCAAGAAGAGGAAAGGGAAAAAGGCTCAAAGAGACTGAAAAAAGGGACAAAGCGACTCTCTTCTCGATCTCTCTTTCTTCGATGCCGTCGACGACGACCTCCTCTGCCGCCGCCACCACCGCGTCCGCCGCCGCCTCGGCCGACCTCGCCTCGGCGCTCGCGGCCCTCCGCTCCGCCGGGGCCCTCCTCGTCGAGCAGGCCCGGGCAAAGCAGCAGCAGCAGCAGGAGTCAAAAAGCACTTCTTCTGCACAATCATCCAGGCAGCTCGCCACTGCCGGCGCCCTCGCGCTCCTGAGGCTCAAGGCCGCGCTCCGCACCGCGGCAGAGGCCGCCGACCTCGCGAGAGCCGGCGCCTCCTCCGCGCGGGCCGAGGCCGACGCCGCCGCCCTCGCCGTGGCCTCGCTGGCCTACGAGGCGAGGCACTACGACAGGGAGATCCAGGCGGCGAGGGACTACGAGTCCTCGTTCTCGGAGGAAGAGATCGACCTGGTGAGCCTCGAGGAGTTTTGGGCGACGGCCCCCGCCGAGCTGCGGGACAAGGCGGCGAAAGCAGGAGAAGAGGGAAGAGAAGAAGAAGCGGCGAAAGAGAAAAGCGGCGACCGAGCAACAGCAGCGCCAGCCAGCCAGAAGCACGCCCTGACCCTGGCGAGGCTCGAGCACGAGCGCGCCTCCCGCGTGCGCGGGGCCGCCGAGGCCCGCGACGCCAAGGCCGCGTGCGAGGCCGCCGAGGCCGACGCGGCGCAGGCGCGGCTCGAGCTCGCCGAGCTCGGCGAGAGGGTCTCGGCCGTGGTGGCCGCGCTCGAGGCTGCGGTGCCGCCTCGAGCTGTTGGTGCTGTTGGTGCTGATGCTTCGTGAGAGAAGAGCGAGTGTAAAAAAAGAAGAAACAGAAAGAGAAAAAGACTTTAGGGTTGGTTTACTTTCTAGAGGTATCTCTCGCCTCTCTCTCCGTCTCTCTCTCCCTTGTTTCTTCCTCTCTCTTTCTATCCCTCGCTCCTCCTCTCCCTCTCATTTTCCCTGCTACGCCTTTCTCCTCAGCGGTGGGGCCGAGGAGCCGTGGTGCAGAATCATCCTGTACCTCCCGTCGCTGCCCCTCTCAAAGACGTTGGTCGCGACGACCCTCCCCGTCGAGTCCCCTCCGTCGACCCTCTCGACGCACGTGACCACGCCCAGGGCCCCCGTTCCCTTGCTGTTATTGCTGCTGCTGCTGCTGCTACCAATGCTGCCATTCTCGCTGTTCGAAGGAGAAGAATATTCGGAGGAGTCGCTGTCCTTGGGGGCCGGAGGAGCATACACCTGCACGTCGACGGCCTCGATGTCCAGAGCAACCGCGGCCCCTCGACCGGCGGCCCTGGTGGCGCCCGAAAAGATAACCCTCCACGACTCGAGCACGGCCTCTCTCCCCCTGATGGCGTTGCACCCCGGGTGGATCACGGTGACGTTGTCCCCGAACCCCAGACAGGAAGCCATCACGTCGATGTCCGCGGCGCGGAAGGCGGCGTAAAACCGGGCGTTGGCCTCGGTGACGCCGGCCACGGCGTCGTCTTCGAGGGCCCTGAGGGCGTCCCTGAGGGAGGCCGCGAGCGCGTAGTCTTCGGCGTCGATGGCCGCGTCGAGCTTGGCGCGTAAGGTGGCGACGTCTGGAGAGGCGTCGGAGGAGGAGGAGGGGGAAGAGGAAGAAGAGGCCGAGGGCTGTTGTTCGTCTTGCTCGTCGTTGTCGCCTTTCGTTGCCGACGCGGAGACCATCGCTCGCCTGCTCCTCGTAATTTTCCGCCGCCGATCGACCGTTCCCAATCCTCTATCAGCCATCTCGACACGATGGCTCGACCCTGAAGTCGATGCGCACGCAGAAGCCGCGAGCGCGCGAGGAATCGACGAGACCGATCTCGAAACACCGACGGCTGAGGCGACGATCGAGTTGGTGTTGAGCAGCACCGCTCGTGGAGGCAAGGCAGCCCTGCTGCTGCTGCTGGTCGCCACGCCCCTCGTCGCCGCAGATGTGTCCATGCTGGATCGCAGCATTGCTGGTTGCGATGCTGGAAAAAACAACGAAAAACGAGAGATTTTGAATCGCTTTTTGCGTTTTTACGTTCCTTCTTTTTTTTCTTTACCAGATTCGAACTTTTTGAATTTTGTGTTTTTCAGCTCCTCGTGCTCTCTTCAACTCCACTATCAACTCGCCACCGCAGGCTCCACCACCACGCTCAGCCCCGCCGTCGCGTCCAGGCTCGCCCCGTCGAGCTCCACGGCCAGATGAGATGACGATGACGAAGACGAAGAGTGAGATTTAGCTGCTGCCGTCGCTGCTGTCGCTGTCGCGCTCGCTGCCACTCCTCCGCCGCCGCCCCAGCTCTCGACCGTCAGCCTCACCGGGGGCAGGGCCAGGACGCCCGCGGCGTGCGGCACAACGTCGACCACAGCAGCAGTGGAGGTCGTCGTCGTTTTCGTCGATGAAGCATTAGCAGAATCATCAGCAGATGAGGAAGAGAACGAGGGCATCAGGGGCGGCAGCACGCCTCTGCGCGGCGCGGCCGCAACGACGAACCCGTGCGCGTCGCCGACGTCGAGCCGCAGCCTCGCGCCCGCGGCCCTTTCGGGGTCGGTCGCCGCCACGCTGAGGTGGAGCCGCAGGGCTTTCCCTGCGGAGACGGGCTTGGTCGAGTCCCAGCTCAGCTTGGCCGTGAGCAGGGGAACGAGGAAGGCGACGGCGGGGAGGGGGAGGAGCGTCGTCGTCGAGGTCGAGGCTGTCGGCGTCGTCGTCAGAGGCGACGGGGAAGCTCCTCCTCCTCGGTTTCCTCCACCCACGGCGACCAGCGCCGCGGGCTCGGCGCGCCTCCAACGCACGGATAGCTTCCCCGGAGGACACGCCGAGAGCGGCGCGCCGGGAGAAGAAGAAGAAGAAGAAGAAGAAGACGGCAGAGCTTTCGTGCTCCGGGCGACGAAGAGCGCGGCGTGTTCCCTGCCGGGCAGCAGCAGCAGCGGCGGCGGCGCGTCCTTCCCTTCTCCGCCTCTCGCAACGACCCCGGTCGCCGCGCCCAGCAGCTCCAGCCCCTCTGCCAGTTCGACGAGCTCCACTGCCTCGACCACCACGGCGCAGGGAGCCTCGCTGCGAATGACGTAAGAGAGGACGCAGGGCTCGCCCGCCGGGAGCAGCGGAGGAGGAGCTTGAGGAGAAGGAGAAGAAAAGGCAGCCGCTGCTGCTGCTGTCGCCGCTCCCGCTCCCGCTCCCGAAGCCGCCGCTGCCGCCGCCCTGATCGCCGCAGCGACGTCACCCGGGGAGTGCAGCGCCGCGACGCCGGGCTTCGAGGCCGCGGTCGCCGACGCCAGCGAGAACGGGGCCACGGCCCTGAGCCTCGCCGAGGCGGAGACGGAGAGGAGCAGCGGCAGCGATCGGTCCTCTCCTCCTCCTGCTCCTCCTCCGCTCTCGTACCGAAGCGTCGCGCGGAGCAAGGCCCTCCCGGGCTTGGGGAGGCGGACCGTGGCAGCGGAACCAGCAGCAGCGGGAGAAGCAGCAGAGGTGCTTTGGACGGCGACGGCCGAGCAGCCGGACCCTTCAAACGTGAACACGTTGCCGGAGCTGCCACCGCTGCTGCCGCTTCCTCCCTCCCCGGCGTCGACAGAGGCCCTCACGCTCACTTCCTCGCCGACAAGCAGCGGCTGCGCCGGGCAGAAGAGAGCCAGCTGGGGCCTTCCCCCCGGGGGGTCGATCTCGACGGACCAGCGGCAAGAGGAAGGGGAGAAAGAGCTCCCAAAGGGCCTCGAGCGGGAGAGGCTCGCCGGGGCGCGGCCGAGCACCAGAGGCATCCTTCGCTCGCTCTCCTCCCCGTCGTCGCCGCCGTCGTCGTCGCCGCCGCCGCCGCCGCCGCCGTCTCCTCGCTCCTCCTCCTCTTCCTCCCCTCCTCCGTCGAGGCTCCTCGCCTCCCTCGCCTTCTTCCTCGGCTTCTCCTGCCAGTCCTCTCGCCTCCACTCGAGAGCGGCCCCCCGCCCGAGCCAGGCCCGGACCGCGACGACAGAGGTCGGCCCCGGCGATGCCGGGGGCGCCGCCCCCCGCCCCAGAGGCGCCGCCAGGCGGGTCCAGCAGCCCGGGGGCGCGGCGACGGCGGCGGCGCCGGGGGGGGCGCCGGCGCCGGCGCCGCAGCACAAGCACGAGACGACGCGCGTGCTCCCCACCCCATCCGTAGCCTCGACCTCGACGCGCTCGAAGCGGAGCTCGACGGGGAGGTGGTTGAAGAGCGAGACCAGGAAGGTCGGCGGCGCAGGCGGCGAGCGGCGGCCCTCTGCGCCGCCGGAGAAGCCAGCGGCCAGGGCCAGCGCCGACGAGAGGCCCGGGAAGGCGCGAGCGAGGGGGGGACGAGGAGACGGCGAGGAAGCGGAAGGCGAAGGCGAAGGCGAAGGCGAAGGCGGGGAAGAAACCGGGACGACGCGAAGCAGCGCCGCCGCGGAGGAGCGCCCCCCGGGCCCCGTCGCCATCGACGCGAGCGACGCCGCCGCGGCCGCCGCGAGCGCCGAGCGCCGCGCCGGGTCCAGGGAGGCGCGCTCCAGCGAGGCCGCCTCCAGCGACACCGCGGCGTGCAGGAGAGGGGCGTCGCTGTCGCTGTCCTTGCTGCCTGCGGCTGCTGCTGCCTCTCTGCCGACGGCGTCCCTCAGCGAGAGCAGGGCTGACGCCAGCGGGGCCTGCCAGCCGTCGCTGCGGAACGCCGCGGCGGCCGCGAGGAACGCCTCCCTGGCCGCCGGGGCAGAGGAGGCCTCCCCCCCCGCCGCCGCCGCCGCCGCCGCCGCGGCCCTCCCGGAGAGCATCGCCAGGGCGGCGCCCTCCCGGCTGCTGGACAGAGCGGCTCCCTTCGGACGGTCGCCGGCGGGCACACCATCGACTCCGGCGCGGGCAGCGTCGAGCGCCTCTTTGGGAGAGTCCCTCGGGAGCGCCGCGGCGCTCGCGTCAAGCCACCGGAGCCACTCGTCGTCGTCCAGGCGGCGCCCTCGCCGCCGCCTCCGCCTCCGCCGCCCTCGCTGCATTCCCGATTCTTCTCCCTCCTGCTCCTCGGCCAAGACGACCTGTCCCCAGTAGGCCCCGGGGACGACCGCGGAGGCGGCAAAGGGCAAGAAGGGAGAGGAGGAGGGAGAGGCGAGTTTTTTGGAGGCGGCGGCGGCGGCCTCGGCGCGGGCGACGGCGGCCCGGGCCGAGGCGACGAGGTGCCTTGCCCTCGCGGCGGAGGAGGGGGCTCGCGGTAGTGCCCCTGCTGCTGCCCCCGCTGCTGCTGCTCCAGCGTCGACGACGGGCAGCGAGAGCAGGTCGGCAAAGGCCGCGTGCTGCCTCCCGATCCAGGCCTGCGAGGCCGCGACGGAGCCCGGGTGGAGGCGCCGCTGCCTGCTTTTCCCTCCCCCTCGCCGCTGCTGCCCGCCCACGCTCCCGCCGCCGCCGCCGCCGCCGGCCGCGTCCTGGAAAGCGCGGAGGTGCGCCGCGAACGCGGAGGCGGCCTCCCTGCCCCTCCGCTGGTGCAAGAGCAGCGTCGCCCGCTTCAGGTGCGCTATCTCGGCCACGGCGGCGATCTCCGCGAGGGCCTGTCGCCTGCGCGAAGGGGGCAGCGGCGGAGGAGGGGCGGGCAGCCCGCTCGTCGGCGGGGACGCCGGCGCGCCCCTCTCCGCCTCCTCCTCCCCGAGCTCCCTCCCGGCGGCGGCCGCGGCGGCCGCCAGGAGCCCGTGCGCCGCCCCGTAGTGCCCCTCCGCACCGCGCCAGTCCCCTCGGAACTCGGCCAGGGCGCCGGCCTTGATCTCCCGCGCCGCGGAGAGCGCCGCGGCCGAGGAGGGCGGTAGGGGAGGGGACGGGGAGGAGGAGAGAGGGGGCGCGGCGGCGGCGGCGGCGGCGACGACGGGGGACAGCGGGCGAGAGGGGGCGCCGCCGCGGCCGCCGCCGGCGCCGCCGCTCCCTCCCAGCGCAGACAGCGACGAGGACGAAGAGCCCGAGCCGGCCAGCGAGGCCGCCGCGACGACGACGCTGGGCTCCCGAGAGGCCGCGGCCGCCGCGGCCGCGCCTTCTCTCTTCCTCGCCGCGGCGTCCTCGGCGTAAAAGGCCCTCGCGTGCTCGTGCAGCAGCCTCGCTATCCTCCTGGCGCCGGAGGCCCCCTCGGCCTGCGGGGAGTAGACGGCGACGGAAGGGAGCGAGGAGGGGGAGGAGGGCGTCGTCGTCGCCGTCGCCGCTCCTCCTCCTCCTCCTCCTCCTCCGCCGCCGCCCCCGCCGCCGCCGCCGCCGCCGGCGCTCGGGAGGAGGGGGAGGCACCCCTGCCTGCAGAGGCCCGCCACCCTGTCCTCGGGCAGCGGCGGCGGCGCGCCGCCCCCTTCGTCCCCCGCGACGGACCCGCAGACCACGAGGACGAGCCGGGCCGGGGTCGCCTCGCGGCCCGCTCGCGCCCGCTCGGCGGGGGCGCGCGTCGGGGGCGGGGAGGGGGTCGAGCGGGAGGCGCGGACGACGTCGACGGCCTGCATGACCCCGGCCCAGGCCGACGGGCCCCCCGTCACGTCGGTGCGCCTCAGGAACAGGGCCGCGACGGCCGGGACGCGCTGGCGGTGCTTGGCGAACCAGCCGGCCTTGAAGATTCCCGCGGGGGCCGGAGGGGAGGAGGACGTCGCGGGAGAGGCCGAGCGGGCCGTGCCTCCCTCCTCCTCCTCCTCCCCTCCCTCCTCCTCCTCCTCCTCTCTCTCGCCCTCGCCGGGCCGCGGCCGCCCGAAGAGCTCTGCCGCGCCCGCGAGCGGGTCGGAGGCCGAGACGATGTTGCAGGGCGGGCGGTGCGCCGAGCGGAGGTACTCTGCGACGGGGGAGGTGTACTGGGGGTCTCCGAGGAGGGCGACCAGGGCCAGCGGCGGAGTGGCTATCTCTGGCGGGTACGAGTCCATTTTTTGAAAGGAAAAACGGAGAGCACGGAACAAGAGGTCGGAGAAGAAAAGAACAGCGATCGACCGACCGATGCCTCTCTCTCTCTCGTCGTCGATTGATCGACAAGGGACTCCCTCTCTTTCTCTCTTTCCAGATCGAAAGGACGACGATCGCCGGAGGGGTCCCTCGAACGCGCTCTGTGCTCTCGGCGTGGAGAGCGCCGAGGAAAGGAGAAAGAGGAGAAAGACTCGGAGAAAGAATAAGCCTCTTCTTCTCTCCGCTCGATGCCCTCCCCCCTTTGATTTTTTTCTTCTTCTTCTGAACATCAAAAGTCACCGCCGCTGTTTGAGCTCGCCCCAAAAACTCAAACGAACAAACAAAAGCAGCTCGAGAGCGGAACAACTCCGAGAGAGGTGTTCTATCCGCCGCTCGTCCTGTCCTTCTCTCTCTGCCGGCCTCCTCTCGACACAGCGTGCACATGCGTGCCTCCTGCAGCGCGCAGTCCGGCCCGTGCTCGAGGAGCCCCGTTCAGCAGCAGCAGCAATCGCCGTCGGCGTCTTTGAGAAGCTCGGCCGCCGTCGTCGCCGGGATGCGGCCAGGCGTTGCCGCCTCGGGCCTCCTCGGCCGCGCTCTGGGCGCTCTCTCGTCGTCGACTAGCAGCAGCAGTAGCATTGTTGCGTCCTTTGCTTCCGGTCGGCGAGCTGCCGTCGTCGTTGTCGCTGCGAGCGTTTCGGGAGCGGAATCGACGCCGCCAACGTCGATTGCACGCCGTCGGCTGGCCACCTCGGCCTCGGCCTCGACGCGACCCCTTCCTTTTTCTTCCTCTTCCTCGTCCATCCTCACCGCGGCGAGGGCCCTGTCGACCGACGCCGAGGCCCCCTCCGCCGCGGCCAAGGCGCGCAGCGACTCCAAGAAGGAGGTCGCCGCGGCCGCGGCCGTCGAGCTCCCCACCTCGGACGAGTCGGACGAGCTCCTGCGGATCAGGCACAGCGTGAGTTTTTGAGTTCTGTTTTTCCTTCTTTTCTCTCTCTCTCTTTTTCCCTCTGTTTTCTCGTTGTCGCTCACTTTCTCTCTCCTTTGTTCCTCAATTCAAAAACAAAATCAAACCTAGTGTGCTCACATCATGGCGATGGCGGTCCAGAGGCTGAAGCCGGGAGCGCAGACGACGATCGGGCCCTGGATCGAGCGGGGGTTCTACTACGACTTTGCGACGGCGTCGAGCTCGAGGTCAAGTGCCGCCGCCGGAGAAGGCGAAGAGGCCTCTTCCTCTTCTGGCTCTTCTGAATCTTCTTCTTCCTCCTCCTCCTCCACCTCCCTGACGGACACCGACCTGCCCCTGATCAAGAAGGAGATGCAGCGCATCATCAAGGCGAAGATGCCGTTCGTCCGCGAGGAGGTCTCGTTCAGCGAGGCCGCGCGGCGCATCGACGCCGCGGGCGAGCCCTTCAAGAGGGAGATCTTGGAGGGCATCGCGTCCAAGGATCCGACCGCCCCCATCACTATCTACCACATCGGCGAGCCGGGAGGCAAGGACTCGTGGTGGGACCTGTGCGCGGGCCCGCACGTGGCCTCGACGGGAGACATCAACGCCAACGCGCTCGACCTCGAGTCCGTGGCGGGGGCCTACTGGCGCGGCGACGAGGCGAGGCCGCAGCTGCAGCGCGTGTACGGCACGGCGTGGCAGACCAAGGAGCAGCTCAAGGCCTACGGCCAGCTCAAAGCGGAAGCAGCGCGGCGCGATCACAGGAAGCTGGGCACGGAGCTGGACCTGTTCAGCATCCAGGTGAGAGAGAGAGACAGAGAAAGAGGGAATTGGAGTTTTTTCTCAAGTCGAAGAGAAAAACTACGACGGCAAAAAGAGATGGAAAAAAAAACTCACCCTCCCTCCGAAACCTCCAAAAACAAATCTTCTTCTTCAGGACGCGACTGGCCCCGGGCTCGTGCTCTGGCACCCTGACGGCGCCGCCGTCCGCCGGATCATCGAGAATTACTGGACGGACGTGCACGTCGCCGCCGGGTACTCCCTGCTGTACACCCCGCACGTCGCCCGCAAGGACCTGTGGAAGACCTCGGGCCACCTGGACTTCTACGGAGAAAACATGTTCCAGGCGATGAAGGTCGAAGGGGACGAGTACCAGCTCCGCCCCATGAACTGCCCCTTCCACATCGCCGTCTACGCCAAGAAGCAGAGGTCGTACAGGGACCTGCCGATGAGGGTCTGCGAGCTGGGCACGGTCTACCGCTACGAGCGGTCGGGGACGATGCACGGCCTCTTCCGCGTGCGGGGGTTCACCCAGGACGACGGGCACGTCTTTTGTCTCCCGGAGCAGATCGCGCCCGAGATCGAAAACGTCCTGGAGCTGGTGCAGCAGATCATGGGAGCTTTCGGTTTCGTCGACCTCGAGGTCAACCTGTCGACTCGCCCCGAGAAAGCTGTCGGGAGCGACGAGATCTGGGCGACGGCAGAGTCGGCGCTCGTCGCGGCGCTGCGGGCGCGCTCGCTCGACTTCAAGGTCGACGAGGGAGGCGGCGCCTTTTACGGTCCCAAGATCGACGTCAAGGTGAAAGACGCGCTGGGGCGCAAGTGGCAGTGCTCGACGATCCAGCTCGACTTCAACCTCCCCGAGCGCTTCGGCCTCGAATACGTCTCGTCCGAAGTCGGCGCCGCCCGCCGGCGCCCCATCATGATCCACCGAGCGATCTTCGGCTCGCTCGAGCGGTTTTTCGGGATCCTGGTCGAGAACTACGCCGGCGCGTTCCCCCTGTGGCTGGCCCCCGTGCAGGTGCGCCTGCTGTGCGTCGCCGAGCCGTTCCGTGAGCACGCCGAAGCGCTGGCGGCCCGGTACCGCGCCGCCGGGCTCAGGGTGCGCGTCGAGTCTGGCGAGCGGATCGCCAAGCTCATCCGGTCCGCGGAGAAGGCCAAGACGCCCGTGATGTGCGTCGTGGGGGAGAAGGAGGTCGCCGAGGACTCGCTTGCCGTGAGGACGTACGCTGGCGGGGACGCAGGGAGCATGGGCAGCGCGGAGGTGCTGGAGAGGGTGCTCGAGGCGGTGGGGGAGAGGAGGGCGGAGTTTTGATTTTTGGTTTTCTTTTTCTTTTTTTGGAAGTGAGGGGTGAAACAATTTTGATGGGGAGCGGAGAGAGGCTTGGAATTTATTTCTTTTTTTCGTGCAAAGGACAAAACGAGGAGACGAGAGAGTGACTCGTGATGACGACGATCATGATGATGATGATGACGATGATGATGAAGCGAGAGACTTTTTTTTGGAAGCACAAGCGCGTTGGCGGGGGTGTGAAGGAAGCAGAAGGAGTTGTTTTGGGGTCGAGGTTCGAGGTTAAGAAAAGGTTGAGGTTGAGGTTGAAGAAAAGGAGCGGAAAAACAATCCACTTTTTGTTGGACTCTTTTCATCATCGCTTCCCCTCTCGCTCTCTCCGAAAAAGAACGAAACCCCGTCTTAGAATCATGGCCGCTCCTCAGCGCGTCCTCTATTGGGGATCCGGCTCGGCACCCGCGTGGAGGGTGATGATCACGCTCGCGGAGAAGAAGCTGGTGAGAGGAGAACAAAGAGATTCTCGATGGCTTGATCGACAATGGGCGCGCGCGAGCGAGCGAGCGACGACTACTCACCTCACCCGACCTCTTCAACAACAACAACAAAAAAACAGCCCTACGAGGCCAAGCTCGTCGAATTCTCGAAGCAGGAGCATAAGACCGACCCGAGGATCAAGGAGCTCAACCCTCGCCAGCAGATCCCCACCTTTGAGGACGAGACGGGAGCCGTCGTCAACGAGAGCCTCGCCGCGGTGCTCTACCTCGACTCGACGTACAAGACCTGTGGCGGCACCGAGCTCGTCCCTTCAGGGGAATCGAATGAAGCCGCCGTCGCCCGCGGGGCCGTCTTCCAGCGCGTCTTCGAAGCTGCCAACCTCCACGCCGCGATGCGCGACGTAGTCTATCCGAAGATGCGCAATCTTCTCAAATCACCGGAAGAACAAAAAGAGTGGGAAGAGGTGAAGGTCGAGGCCCTCAAGGCCGAGCTGGCGCGCTGGGAGGCGTATTTGACTGAGAACGACGACTGGCTGGTGCCCGCGGCGTCGTTCTCGGCCGCGGACGTCGCCGTGGCCGTGCTGGTGCTCGCGATCCAGCGCTTCGGGGCCTCGCTGGACGCGTTTCCCAAGCTCAAGAAATACGCTGCGAAGGCCGCCGAGCGTCCGAGCGTCTCGTCGACGTGGCCTCCGCACTGGAAGGAAGGCGAGGGTCCCGGGTTTATCAAGGGGATGCTCTGAAGCGTTTTGGAGGGTGGAAGAGAGACAAAGAGAGAGAAAGAGAGAGGAAGAGAGGAAGAGAGGGAAGAGAGAAAAAAGGGGGAAGAAGATGCAAGGACAAATTGTGTTTTTGCTCTCTCCGTTTTCTTTTGGTCACACTCAAACAGCGGCAGCGCACGGGGATTATAACTCGTCGACTCAAACAAACTAGGAAAAAAGCAGAACTCCCTTGCGCGAAATGCTCTGGGAAACGAACCTCTGTCTCTCTCACCCCAACAAACAAAAGCAAGAAAAACAAAACTGTCTAGAAAAAAAACTCATTCCAAAAAAAACTCATTGCCTCTCTCCATTTTCACTCCGCCTTCTCTCTTGTTCTCACCAGAAACAGAAGCCGGGCATGCGCAAGTTGATTTCCTGTTTTGAATTGTTTGAAGTGAAAAGTCGAGTGGAAAGAAGAGAGAGCGTGAGAAAAACGAAAGAGTTCTTTTCGTTTTGAAAACCTCGACCTCGACAAGAAAAAAAACTCTCACCATCGCGCCGCAAACGCCTCCCTCGCGAAACACCGAGTCGGCGAGAAAGCACGCCGCTCCAGCCAGGCCCGTGTACAGCCCGGCGGGGGCCTTGTCTGGGACCGCGGCAAACTCCTCCCAGCGCGCAGCGATCACGTCGCGGAAGCGGCGCGCGGCCGCCAGCGCGGCGCCGGCGTCTCTCTCCGAGGCCGCAACCTCCTCGGCGCCGCGGAGGCGCGCGAGCCTGCGGGTGCGGGCGTAGGCCAGCAGCGCGTAGCCGTTGCCGCTCATGCCGTGGCAGAGCCCCAGGCCCTTGGTGAGGAAGCCGCGGCGGGCGATGTCGCCGACGGCCTTTGTCGTGGCGGCGCGGAGCGCGGCGGCCCTCTCGGCGGAGACGCAGAGGTCGAGCGGAGGGGGGGGCTGCTCGCCCAGGGTGACGAAGTCCCTCGGGGGCGCCGCCCCCCCGCGGCGGTCCCTGTGCATGTCCTCCAGGGCTGCTTCGAGGAACAGCAGCCCGGGGCTGCCGTGGCACCACTGGACGAGCTCGTCCCTCTCCGACGCCGGCGCCGTCTTGAGGTTGCCCGTCGCCTCGACGGTGTTCCCGAGCAGAGAGTCGACGCCCCACTCCAGGGCGCGCTTGAGCCCCGCGCGCCGGGACCTGGGCATCCCGCCGGCGCCGCCAAACGCCGCGGCGGCGGACGCTAGCGTGTGCAGGATGCCGCAGAGGCCGTGGGCCGCGCCGAGGTAGTTCTTCCCGTGCCAGTCGAAGTGGAGCCCGAACTTGTCGCCTCCCGGCGGCGGCGCTCCGCCGTCCAGCTGCGCCGCAGCAAACTTGCGGCGGCCGGCGCGGAGGAGGAAGGCGCAGAGCGCGTCGGCGGCGTCGGCGAGCTGCTCGCGGGCCCCTCCGAATGCCCTGGCCTCGGCCACCGGGCGAGAAGGCCCCTCCCACCGCGGCGAGTGGTCGACGACGAAGCGGCGCAGGATGCGGTCGAGCTCGAGGCACGTGGCCACCTCGCCCGCGCGGCCGTAGAGGACGTCCGCCTCGCCCTCGGCGAGCCCCACGTTGGCGCACTCCGCGGCCGCAGGGTGTGGGACCTCGGCGTCCCACGAGGCCGACCTGGCCGCGAGGAAGAACACCACCCTCGAGTCCGGCCCGGCGTCCGGCCCGCCTTCGTCCTCCCGGGGAATGCCAGCGAGGAAGCGCCTGGCGCCGATGCGGAGGCGCACCTCGCCGTCGGTGCCGGCGCCGGCGCCGCCGGCCGCGCCGCTCGAAAAGGGGCGCTCGAACTCCGAGAGGCTTTCGAGCCCGAAGAGGGCCTCTTCCGACGTCGAGAAAAGCCCGGGGCTCTCGTCGGTCAGGAGCGCGTGGCTGCTCTTCGGCGGCACGCAGGCCGAGCCGCCGTATTCGTGCAAGAAGAAGCGCAGCCCGATCTCGCGGGCCCGGCAGCACAGCGCGCCGCTCGCCCACGACGCAGGTTGGCCCTCCTCGAGCTCCCTGCGCGCCACGAGCGCGCGAAGCTCCGGGGAGGCGCACGCGAAGGCCATCTGGACGTGGTTGAAGGCCGCTGCCGCGCCGCCGCAGCCGGCGTAGAGGCGGGAGTCGGCTTCGAGGTGGAGTCGCGGCGGCGGGCCGACCGGCGCCGTCCCCGCTACGGCGCACGCGATCGCCGCCTCGGCGGCCTCGTTGATGAGCGCGAGCTGGTCGCGGAGCGCCTCGAGGGCCTCGGCCTTGGCTTCTTCCTCGGTGCGCTGCTGCGGCGCGGGGCCAGGCTCGAAGAAGCGCGGCGGGACCATGGGCTGTGTTTCGCTGTTGTTGTTGTTTTGGCTTGGTGGCCGAGAAAGAAGGGGGTTAAGGAGTCGGAGAAAGAAGCAAAAGGGTGTTTTGGGGGGAGCAAAAAAAAGACGGAAAGGGAAAAGGAACAGATCGCGCCCTTTCTCCGGGACGCCTTACCGCTCCGCAATCACCTTGGCGACCCCACAGGCGAAGAGCACGAGGTCCGAGAGGGGCCTCTAGAGAGCGGAGAGAGAGAGAAAGAGAGAGAAAGAGAGGCCGCTTCGGTGCCGGAGAGAAGGCTTTCGATCTGTTTGAGGACGAGGGCGTCGATGGCAAAGAAAAGTGGTGAGAAGCAGTGATTTCTTTCAATTGAGCATCTTTTTTCCCTGCCTTTCTCGCCAGGAGAGAGGCAGCGGTGGGGCCCTTCCTTCGTCCTCTCCCTTCTTGTTGCTCGTCGACGCTGATATTTGAATGAAAATTCTAGAAGCGTTGATAATGACGATGATGATTGATTTTGGGGAAACTACACTCTTTTTCTCTTTCTCTCTGCCAAAAAACGGGGGGGGGGAAAACGTTCGCCTCTTCTCCAAAGCTCTCTCTCTCTCTCTTTCTCTCTCCTCGCCCCTCCTCCTCCTCAAAATTCTCACTCCTTCACGCCTTCACCTTGCTCGCCTCCCTCGCGGCCTTGGCGGCGAACTCGTACCCGTACTCGACGCACTTCCCCAAAGCAACGCCGCTCACATAGTTCCCGCCCAGGAGCACCCCCTCCCAGCCCGCCTTGCCCAGCTCTTTCTCGGCGGCGGCGAGCACGTCGAGGTGGCCGACGTTGAACTGCGGGATCGCGCGCGGCCAGACGCGCACGCCGATCTTCTTGGGCGCGGGGGCCAGCTGCGGGTCCAGCAGCATCGCCCTGAGGTCCCTGTCGACCTGCGCGACGATCTCGTCCTCGCTCTGGTTGACGATGTTGCGGTTGAGCGCGCCGCCGATGTAGCAGAGCAGCTCGACCATCTGCTCGGGGGCGCGGCCGGGGAACAGGCTCGACGAGTAGATGGTGCCGAGCGTGACGATCCCCTGGGAGCGCGGGTGGAGCTGGCCAAAGCCCGGGAGCGCGAGCGTCGTCGCGCCGGAGGTCGAGGTCGAGGCCTCCTCGCGCAGCCGGTCCCTCCTGATCGCAGAGAGGGGGTACGCGACCGTCACGGCGGCGACGGGCGGGTAGTCAAACTCGCGCAGGGATTTCGCGGCGGCGGGCGCCTTGCCCTCGACGAGGTCGGCGGCGACGTAGGCGGGGACGGTCAGCGCGACGGACTTGGCTCTCACGGTCTTGGGTCCCTGGGGAGTATCGTACCGGAGGGAGAACCTGCCGTCTACCTCTTTCGAGATCGACTTGAGCTGCCAGTTGAGCGCGACGCGGTCGGCGCCGAGCCTGTCGGCGATCGCGCTCGGGAGCGTGGCCAGTCCCTTGCGGAAAGACCCCACGGTCTGCCCCGCGGGCTTGGGGGGGAGGCGCTCGTCGCGCGGCGGCGGCGGGTTGGCCTTCTTCTCCTTCAGGAGGGCCAGGACGCCGCCGACGATCGACCCGCCCTTGAGCTCCAGGTCGTAGACCTTGCCAAACGCCGCCTTCATCGAGAGCTTGGAGGGGTCGCCGGCGTAGACGCCCGAGCAGAAGGGCTCGATCAGCCGCTCGAAGACCTCCGCGCCCAGGTTGCGCCTCACAAACTTCTCGACAGACTCCTCCTCGGCGGGCATGGGCGCCTTCCAGATGCCTGCCGCGCCCAGCCCCGCGCGGATCTTGCCCGGGATCGACATCAGGTCGAAGGTCACGACGTCGGGGCCCGAGGGCGTCGGCCTCAGCTTGCCCTCCCACCAAACGAACCGCGGCGCCTTGGGGTCGCCGAAGACCAGCTGGTCCGCGACTCCGGCGTCGACGGCGGCCTTGAGCATCGAGTCGTTGGGCTGGAACGAGTTGGGCCCTTCCTCCCAGAGGTAGCCCGCGGCAGGGTCGGAGCGCGAGGTGATGTTGCCGCCGACGCGCTCGCGCGCCTCGGTGACGAGCACGGAGGAGACCTCGGAGGCGTGGTCGGTGAGGAGGGCCTGCGCCGTGACGAGCCCCGAGATGCCGGCGCCGACGACGACGACGTCGTATTCCTGGAGCGCGGAGAGAAGAGGAGGGAAAGATGATCAAAAGTGAGGTGGAGCGCGCCCGGAGGGAGGACGAGAAAGCAGGTCGAGAAAGCATGGTCGATCGCGTCCGTTTTTTTTCCGCCGAAACAAGACTCTCGTCGATTCGGGCGCGGATGTTTGCCTCGATGTTTCTCTTGAAAGTTCTAAACGCTTCACCGGGTCGACACCGATGAGAATAGCAGTGGACAACGGGCTCGCGAGGGTAGGAAGAACGAGGTAGCGAGTCAAGCAAAACGTTCAACGGGTAAGGTTGTTTGAGAAAAACAAGCGGCGGCGGCGGCCAATGCAGCCGAAACGGCTAGCGCACGCTCGCTCGGTCTCTTTCAACCAAGCACCAAACGCCACCTTCTTACCTGTCCATCAGCCTGCGAGACGACGGCAGCGGGCTCGCCCGTCTTCACGGAAGACGCGGCCGCGGCGACCGTGGAGCCGCGGGAGACGAGGACGCGAGCGCGAGAAGGAGAAGAAGGAGACGACGATGCCGACTTTGCCAACGCCATCGCCGCCGCCGCCGAACGGGGAGCAGCAACAGCAGCGGTGGCACGAGCACCAGGGGCAGCGCCTGGCGTCGCCACGGCGGGGGATCCAGCACCACGGGCAGTGGCCCCTCCCGCGAGGCGCGGAGAGCGCAGGCAGGGAGCGGCTTTCATTTTAATTGGCAGTCGAATGGGAAGCGGGAAAAACGAAGATAAGAAGAGAAGTGACTTCAAGTCTTGGCTCGTCAACACGCGACCCTGGCGCTCTCTCGGTTTCTTTCAAAAAAAAACCCTTCTTTCAAAAATCCCTTCTCCGAAACGCACTCCGCTGCTGCTGGCGCTGCCAGTTTACACACGCCCGGAAAAACGCGCTATGCGCTCTAAGGTACACAAAAGTCACTACTTCCCCATCTTCATCCACTTGGGCATCCCGGCTTTCCCCTTGCCCTTGCTGTCGCCGCCGTCGTTCGACGCCGCCGCGCCGCTCGCTCCTCCTCCACCGCCGCCGCCTCCTCCTGCGCCTCCGCCTCCGCCCCCAGCCTTCGCCTGTGCCTCCTCCTGCTCGGCTTTCGCCCGCGCCTCCCTCTCGGCCTCCGCTGCCCCGGGAACGACGCCGCTCCGGCGCAGCGCGAGCAGTTCGGGCCGAAGCCTCGGGGCCTCTCTCGCTGCTCCTCCCGCCCCCGCTCCTGCTCCAGCACCGCTGCCGCTGCCGCTGCCAGCGCTCGTCGCGGGCCCGCAGTGGATGTTCGCGGCGGGGCTCAGTCCCAGGGAGAACAGCGTCTCCCTGGCGTCGTCCGCCGGCCTCAGCACCGTCTTGGGAGGGGCCGTGTACATCTCCCACTCCCAGGGGGCGAGTTTCGCGGGAGTCGAGGGGGAAGGAGGAGCATCGGAGGAAGTCGAGGCTGCTCCGCCGCCACCACTTTCGCCCCTCCTCTCCAGCGCCCTCGAGACCACCTCCCGCAGCACCCCGAGGGGCGCCGTCGCCGGCAGCCTGAACTGCAGGATGGAGCGGTCCAAAAAGTGGACCCGGAGCCGCACGTCGCCGGCGGCCGCCGCCCTGGCCGCCGCCTCGGCCGCGCGCTGCTGCGAGGTCTTCAGCGGGGCCGAGGAGGCGGCCTCGTGCCTGCCCCTGTAGGAGCCCAGGACGGCGCGGTAGTCCTCGGGGGTGAACTCGAAGAACGAGTCGGGAGTCGACGAGGGGGAGGCGAGGGCGTCGAGCGCGACCCCGCCCCTCGCCGCCGCCGCGGCACGCTCGAGGTCGTCGCGGCCGAAGACGGCGACGGCGCCCTCCTCGAGCCCCAAGCCGGCGACCCCGCCGCCGGGGGCGGAGAGGTGGGCGCGGACGGAGGCCTCGATGACGATGGCCGGGTCGGCCGCCCTCGGCGGGGGCTGGAGAGGGGCGCGAGGGGGGAGGAGGGCGGAGGAGGAGGGCGCGGGAGCAGGAGCAGGGCGAGCGACGGGAAGAGGAAGGGGAGGAGGCGCCACTGCCGTCGGTGCTGCTGCTGCTGGTGCTGCTGCTGCTGCTGGTGCTGCGGCTGCTGCTGCTGCTGCTGGAGGAGCGGCAGCAGCAGAAGAAGAAGAAGAAGAAGGAGAGGGCCCCGCAGCTGTTGCGGTCGTCGCTGTCGCGACGACGGGCGCCGGAGAAGGGGGCGGAGGAGGCTGAACAGCAGCCTGAGGGACAGCAGCAGCAGCTCCCGACGACAGCGGTCCCGCTGGCATCGATCCCATCATCTCCTCGCTTCTCTTCTCGACGACGACCCCCCCGGCCACGCCCAGCCCGCGCTCCCTGCCCGTCACGAGCTCAAGCTTGGCCGTGGCGGCGCTCAGGTTGGCGAAGCGGACGGGCGTGCCCAGCTCGGCCGGCGTCAGGACCTTCCCATTGACCTTGAGGGCGCAGGTCGACAGGGGGTCGGCGACGGGCGGGGAGAGGGCTGCCGCGGCCGCGGCGATGATCGCCGAGAGCGGCTGCATCGGCGTGACGCGCACGATCACGCGGCGCCCCTCTGCCGCGACGGAGAAGGAAGACGCCATTTTGATGAGGAAGAGAGGAGGCGAGAGAAGAAGAGTCGGTGCTCAATGCCTTCTGCTCGATCGATAGTGATTCTTTGGCCTCGTTTTTCTTGTTCTTTTCCCTTTCCCTCCCTGTCTCTCCCCCTCTTTCGTCTCTTCGACCTCGACGACGACGACGGGCCTTTGGAAAATACACGGCGCGCGGAGGACACAAAAACACAAGCACTCGTTCACTCTCTTCGAATCAAGCGCACGCGGACGCCGGGGGGAAGATCGCCCGCCGCACGCACCCGCGCTTCCTGCCCCTCGCGACGACGCCGGCGAGCTGCAGCTCGAGCAGCGCCGCCTGGAACCGCGCGCAGACCTCCGAGGCCGGGGCCTGCCTGCGCCGCTCCCTGAAGCTGACCATGGGCTGCGGGACGCTGGCCTGGAGCAGGGAGAGGGAGGTCTGGTTCTGGCTTCGCTGGCTCTGGTGTAGCTGATTCTGCTGGTTCCGCTGGGAGGCGACAGAGGGCGCGACGAGGCCGTCGCCCGTCGTCTGCGCCCCGGCGTGCCCGATCTTCTTCCGCTTCTGCTTCCTGCGCCTCCCGTCCCCGTCGATTTCACCATCCTCCTCGCGGACTCCGGCGTGGCCGTAATACACGGCGAACCGGACCAGGAGCTCCCTGATGTCGACGGTCTCGTCGCACATCAGCAGCGAGCGGTAGAGCAAGACGGCGTCGTCGTCGCCGAGGAGCGGGTTGTTGACGCTCTCGTGCTGCTGCTGCTGCTGCTGCTGCTCCCCGCTTCCTGCCGCTGCCCTCTTCGGCCCGAGGTAGGCGTCGGGCTCCGTCAGGGCCATGTGCAGGGCCGCGCGAGGCGCCCCGGCGAGCGAGGCCATCAGGGCCTTTCCTCCGCGGACCAGGCACGGCGCGGCCGAGGGCAGCGCGTGCGGGGGCGTGGACAGAAATCGCTCGGCGACGGCGCCGAGAAGCGCGGCGGCGCCGGCGGCGGAGGGGTGGGCCGCCGCGACCGCCGCCGCCGCGGCGGCCGCGGTGGCCGCCGCGAGGGCATTCCTGCGCCCGGCAGCGGAGCGGGCGAGGGGGAGAGGCAGGTCGGAGGGAGCAGCGGCGGTTTGGGCGCCGTCGGCGGCGTCGCTGCAGTCGCCGCCGCGACGGGCCTTTGCATTCCTCCCCTTGCGCTCCTCTTCTACGCCTCGGCCTTCCGCTCCGGCCCCGGCGCCGTCGCCGCCGCCGCCGTCCAGCGCGCTGATGAGCTCCGAGGCCCTCTTCAGCTCCCCGGCGAAGAGCTCCTCGGCCCCCTCCACGGCGGCGACGGCGGGCCCCAGCGCGGCGAGCGCGGCCCTCACGGCCTGCGGCGTCGCCCGCAGCGCGCGGTCCTTCAAAGCCGCGACGGCGACGGACCCCGGCTGGCCGCGGCTCATGAAGCTCGGCGCCCCGCCATCGCGGAGCAGCTCCCTCAGAGAGTACCCGTCCGCGGCGGCCTTGAACCCCAGGGCGCGGGCCGCCGACGAGACCCACCGCAGAGAGGCGGCCCACCCGGACCAGCACGCGCGGAGCCTGTCGAGCTCGAGGGCGGCCTCCGAGGCCCAAGAAGAGCTCTCGGAGCCTTCCTTGTACCTCCTCTTGCCGTCGCCGGCGGCGAGCTCGCCGTCGCCAAACCCGGCGAGACCGGCAAAGTGCTTCTGCAGGGGTTCGGCGGTGCCCTCGATCAGCTTCTCGAGCCGTCCCAGGCGTGACGACGACGACGACGACGACGTCGGTGAGGGCTCTTCCTCGGCTTCGGCAGCAGCAGCAGCAGCAGCAGAGAAAGAGACGCTCTTCTTCTTCCTGCCCTGTGCTCCTCCTCCGGCCCCACCACCATTCCCGCCGCCGCCGTTGCCGCCGCTCGCCGCCAGCGCTGCCGCCAGGGCGACCCCGGGCGTCCTCAGCGCGTGCGCGCCCACGTGCGCCTCCAGCACCCTCCCCAGGTCCGCAGCCGTGAAGTCTACGTCCATGAACCTCGCGTCGACCGCCGCCGCGGCGCGGTGGTGCAGCAGGATCCCAGGGAACGCGCCGCCGCCGAGCGCGGCGCCGAGCGCGACCTCGGCGCGCGTCGCGGTGCGAGCGAGCCTGAACCGCGCCGGCGACAGGGCGCGGCGGGCCGCCGGCGGGAGCGCCGCCTCGGCCATGACCGCGGAGGTGGCGACCCCGAGCACGGCGACGATCGGGAGGCGGTCGAAGGACTGAGATTGTTTTTTTAATCGCGGGAAAAAAGGTGAGAGAGAGAGAAAGAGAGAGAGGGAAGCGGCTGCGACGAAATCCAAAAAAAAAAACTCCAAAACTCACAAAGGCGTGCTGCAAGAGGCGGAGCAGGTCTCCCAGGACGGCCGGGTCCGAAGCCTCGACGGCCTCTATGACGAAGACGATCGGTGGCGGGGTCCCGGCGTGCACGGAGAGAGCCGGACGGCGAGCAGAACAAGGGAGAGCAGCAGAGGGAGCGGCGGTGGCGGTCGTTGCTGCTGCTGCCGTCGCCGTCGCAGCTGCGAAGGTCGCCGCGGCAGCCGCGGCAGCGGTCGGGTCGTCAACGGCAGCAGCGACAGGAACGACAGCAGATTCTTTCTCCTCGGAGGCCATCGCTGCCGCGGCCCTGGCCTTGCGCTTTTTCTGGGCTTCTTCGGGCACAGAAGTCGCCTTGGCCGTCGGAGCAGCAGCAGTGTCGGAGGAGGGAGAAGGGGGACAAGAAGCGCTCCTCGCGGCCTTGGCCCCGACGACGCTCCCCCCTCGCAGCGCGACGGGCACCACCTCCTGCTCGTACCACGCCCTGATCCCCGCGACGTCGTCGGCCTCGGCCTCGGCGCCGACGAGCTGCCTCGCCGCGGCCAGCAGCGCGCCGCCGGCGCCGCGCCGGCCGCCGTCGAGCAGGTCGCGCGGCGTGAGCTCGACGACGAGGCAGCCGCGGCGGCGGAGGTCGCAGGCGAGGCGAGAGATGGTCCTTCCGTGGTCGACCGGGTTGACCCCGCCGGCGACGGCGAGGGCTGCCGGGAGGCGCGACGAAGGCGGCGGCCTGCCCGGAGGAGGGGCCGGGCGGGGGGCGCCCGCCGCGAGCACGAACGCCGCGACGGCCTCAAAAGAAGGCCCGTCTGCCGCGGCCAGGGCCGCGTCGAGCCTCTTGGAGAGGCGAGCGGAGAGGGCGTCTCCCGCTGCGGCGCGGGCGAGGCGAGAGCACTCGGGCTCGCCCTCGAGCAAGGGAGGGTAGGAGGCGAGGATGGAGTCTTAGGAGGAGGAGGAGGAGGTTTTGTGGAGGAGGAGGAGAGAGAGAGAGAGGAGGAGAGGTGAGCGAAGTCATCGTGTCGGTCTTGTTTTCGAACGTTTTTTCGCGGGCAGCAACGTCACGATGATGGAATCGATCGTCTCATTCGTGCGATCAGTCTAACAGCTCAAACCATGAGCCATGAGATGACGAGGATTGGAAGCATCGAGCTCGCACGGAGCTCGAGAGAGAGGCGGAATGCGTTTTGCCGCCGAATCGTTTTCGACGTTGGTTTCCCGGCAACGACTCTCTCTCTCGTTTCGCAAGCTCCTCGAGCGACTCCGGTGCTCTTTTTTTTCCGCATCGACGCCGCATCGGCGATCAGAACGACAGAGACACACGAGGACAGTCGTCGTCTGTGACGCAAGGGACTTGGAGTGAAGTGAACGCAGGGAGCTTTCAACATTCGACAAGCAATCAAAATCGTCAATTCCAACCTCCCTCTTACCTCGCTCCCCTCGCGCTCCGCCGCCAACTTCGCTGCTGCTACCCTTCTTCGCGGGCTTGCGCACGAGCCTGTACGCGTCCTCGGAGACGTCCTCCTCGAGCGCCGCCGTGGACTCGGCCCAGAGGGCCGCATTGGCGGTGGAAAACATGGTTTTTTTTTTAAGGAGGAGAGCTGTGGTGCCCCGAGTTGACCATGAAGAAGAAGAAAAAAACTCGACCTCTCACTGAGACTCTTCCTTTCTTTTCTCTTTTTTTTCGATCTCTCGCCCGCTCTCTCGCATTTTTTTTCGTCTTCACCTTTTGGAAAGGAGAGCCTCCATCGCTCGATCCCTTAGTCACCCCGAAACAAAATGGCTTTTCCCTGCCAGAAGACGTCCCGCGTCACGTACCCGAAGGCGGCTCTCGACTCGGGTGTGCCAATGAGCGTTCGCGGTGAGTGGGGAGGAGGCTTTCGGAGTTGAAAAAAAAAAGCCCTCTGACGGACGACGAAGCCGACGGCGACGACAACGAAGCGAAAGAAAAGAAAAGGCAGGCCCTAGCCCTCGTGCCGCCGGCGGGGCGGCGAGCGGAGGGGGAAACAAAAAAACATATCCTCCTCTGGCGGCCAAGTCGCCCGAGCCCTCAAGCTCCTCGGCGACGACGACGACGACGACGACAACGGCGCTCTAGGTCTCTCTCTCTCGGCGCGAGACTCGAGCTCTCTTCTCATCAATAAAAACTCTCAACTCTCTCGAAAAACTTTCTAGGCTCCCTCGCCGGGGTCAACGTCACTGCCGTCCTTCGACGCGAGGTGGGACCCCCCTTGGGAGACTTTGTCCTCGAGATCAAGGGCAAGGAGGCCGCCGCCGCCTTCCCCCAGAAGCGCAAAGCGGAGGGCGCGGAGGGGGAGAAGAAGAAAGAGGGGGGGGCGAAGGAAGGCGGCGGAAGCGGCGGAAGCAGGTCGGGCGGAAGCGGGTCGGGCCGAGGCGGGAGCGGTAGCGGGAGCGGAGGAGGAGGAGCGGGGGAGGAAGGAGGCCAGGAAGAAGGCGAAAAAGAAGGCGACGAAGACAACAAAGATCAGGGCACCGAGCCTGCTGCGGAGGCCCCGGCGGAGCAGCAGGAGCAGCAGCAGCAGCAGCAGCAGCAGCAGCAGCAGCAGCAGTGGCGGCGGCAGCAGGGAGGAGAGCAGCAAGAGTCCGCGACTTCGAGGCCATGAGGTCGCGGGCGCTGTCGTCGCTCTCCGTGGCCGAGTCCGCGCTCATGGCCGCGGTGGCCATCGTGGACGACACCGCGGCGAGGGCGTGTCGCGCGCGCGAAGTGCGCTGCCTCTTGGAGTGGAGGTGGAGCATCGTCGAGGATGCTGCAGCTGCAGGTGGAGGAGGAGGGACGGAAGCGGCGGCGGCGGCGGCGACGGCGGTGGCGACGGCTCCCTCGGGGACCATTACACGGCAAGCCAGCACGGGCTCCTCGATCTGCTCGAGGAAGAGGGCGTGGGCGCGTTGGAGTCCTTCCGGGCCGAGCTTCCGAGGCGGGTGCAGCGGCAGGAAGAGAGGGAGAGGGAGGCCGCGGCGGCAGCGGTGGCGGCGGGAGGCGGGCGCGTTTCACCCGAGGAGGGCGCCTAGGCTTTTCTCTGTTCCTTTTTTCATGCGCTTCGCGTCCTTTGTTCGGTGAAGAGAGAGAGAGAGAATACGGTGTCGTTGAGAGAGAGAATGCGGTGTCGTTCAGAGAGGGAATACGGTGTCGTTGAGAGAGAGAATACGGTGTAGTTGAGATCTTGGAGCCCTCGCTTCGGAGAAGGAAAAAGAGGGGAAGCGAGTTGGCAAAAAAAAAAAGATTGGAATCTTCCTCCTCCTCCCGAAGATGGAGCTCTTCTTCCTCCTCTTCTCCCGCCTTCTTCCTCCATCCCGCTCTCGCTCCTTACACACTCGCAAGTACACGCGCTTGGCGGTCGATCAAAAAACCCCAGAACTCAAAACTTCACCAGCCGCAGCGCCTCCTCGACGACCCTCGCCTGCCCCGGCAGGTACGCGGGCTCCAGCACGCAGGGGAAGGGCGTGTCCCATCCCGTCACCCGCGCCGGCGGGGCCTCGAGCCTCAGGAAGCACGCGTCCGCCGCCGCCGAGACGACCTCGGCGGCGAACCCTCCCGTCAGCGGCGCCTCGTGCGAGACCAGCAGCCTCCCGGTCTTCTCCACGCTCGCGAACACGGCCTCCCTGTCCCAGGGCAGGATGGTCCGCAGGTCGATCACCTCGGCCTCGACGCCGTGCTCCTCGCTGAGCTGACCCGCGGCGCCGAGCAGCACGCCGACCTGCTGGCCCCAGCCGACCAGGGTGACGTCGCCCCCGGCGCGGGCCGTGCGGGCCTCCCCCAGCGGGATCACGTCCCGCTCGTCGATGCCGCTCCCGGCACCGCCCGCCCCCCGCCGCCCCCCTGCGCTCCCCGCCCCGGGCGGCTCGCCGCCCCGGAGGGGCGCGACGCCCTCGACCGAGGTCCGGTACAGCATCTTGGGCTCCAGGAAGATGACCGGATTCCTGTCGAGGATCGACCCCAGCAGCAGCCCGCGGGCCTCGCGCGGGCCGGAGGGCATCACGACCTTGATGCCCGGCACGTGCGCGAAAAACGCCTCGGGGCTCTGCGAGTGGTAGAGGCCGCCGTGCCCCACGGCGCCGCAGGGCGCGCGGACCGTCAGCCCGCCGCAGTCGAAGAGCCCTCCCGAGCGGTACCGCATCTTGGCGGCCTCGTTGACGATCTGATCGAACGCGGGGAAGATGTAGTCCGCGAACTGCACCTCGGCGATCGCCGTCGCTCCTGCCGCCGCGGCGCCGATGCCGAAGCCGACGATGCCCTGCTCGGAGAGAGGGGTGTTGAAGACGCGGCGGGCGCCGAAGCGAGGTGCGAGCCCGGCGGTGCAGCGGAAGACGCCGCCGAACGCGACGTCCTCTCCGAAGACCAGGGCGCTGAAACGGGTGGATGGGAGGGGGGGATGTGATGTTTTTTTTTCCATCGAGGTTTTGAGAGAGGGGGTTGGGAGGCGTTTTCCCTCTTTTTCTTCCTCTTTCTAAGAAACCAGAGGAGGTCGAAAAACGAGGTTTTTTTTTTTTCCGCGAGGGCAAGTCGTTCACCTTTCGTCCGCGGCCAGCGCCGCGGCCATGGCTTCGTTGATCGCGGTGCACATGTTAATGGACCTTTCAGCGTCGGGTGAAGCAGCAGCCGATGATGAAGAAGAGAGCAAGGGGTCTACCGCCGCCGCGGAGGAGAAGGCAGAGGAGGAGAGGGAGCGGAGGAGGCGACAAAACGATGGCCCTCGACTCAGCGTCGTCGCTACCATCTTTGTTGCTGCTCGCTGCTGCTGCTGCTGCTGGGTTTCTGTTTAGCGTTTGCTCGTCGCTGTCCCAGGACGGATCAGGGCTCGATCGTGTGATGCCGCAGCCGCAGAGAGACGCGTGTCGCGAGCAGCAAAAGAGGGCAGGAAAGCGCGCGAGAGGGAGATGGGTGAGAATGGGTGTGCGAACCGAACCGAAAGTTTTTTTCTTTCTTCTTCGCTCGCGCGCTCGCTTCAGAATTGAAAAAAAAGACAACAAAAAGTTGGGGAAACGAGAAAAAGCTCGTCCCCTTTTTTATCATTCTCTTTCTGCCCCCCATATTCTCATCACTCTTTTTGCTTTCTCTCTCTCTCTCTCTCCGTTGTCTCTGTGCGCACGCACAGACCTCTGTACGCTCCGCCTGCTTAAGAGTAGAAAGAAAAAGAAACACAACAAAACAAAACACCAACTCCTTCAAAAGAAAAAAAACATGGCCGACAACACCACCAGCGAGGATCATCAATCGAACAAGCCGCCGCCGGGCCACTCTCTCGCCGCTCCGCCGCCCGCGGAGGCTCCCGCTGTCCCCTTCACCGCGGAGCAGGAGCGCGCCTACCGCAACAGGAGCTCCGGGAGCTGGTTTGACGCGTCGCCGGCGGCGGCGGCGCCGTCGTATGGGGGAGGGAGGAGGGGAGGTGGCCGCGGCGGAGGCGGTCGTGGCGGAGGCAAAGATCGAGGCGGTCTCGGCTTTCCGCCGCCAATGCACTTTCCTCCGCCGCCGCCTGCTGCTGCTACTGCTCCTCAAGAGCAGCAGCAGCAGCAGCAGCAGCAGCAGCAACCGCCGCCGCGCTTTTCCGTGCGGGCAGGGACCACGCCGCTGGAGCTGGTGCCCATCGGGACGAGGTGCACGGGCGTGGTCGCGGCGCTCAGGGAGAGCTTTGGGTTTATCAGGTACGTTGGAATGGGTCGACGAAACAGAAGAAGAGAGGAGGAGAAAAAACGGGGGGGGAAAACTCACCCTCTTTCCAAAAAACCAAACGAACAAAACCAACAGCTCGTCCGACTTCAGCGACCAGATCTTCTTCCACGTCAGCGAGGTGCTGAAAGACGGAGAGACCCGAGAAGGGGAGGAGCAGCAACAGCAGCAGCAGCAGAGCAACAGGGGGCAAAAAAGACAGCAGCAGCAGCAGCCCCGGGACATTGCCGCGCTCGTCGCGCCGGGCACCGAGGTCGAGTTCACCGTGGGCGCCCGCGGCGGGCGCCAGTCGGCCCTGCAGGTCAAGACTCTGCCCCCGGGGTCGCTGGACCCTTACAACGTCTCCAAAGAGAGGCTGGTCGGGGTCGTGGAGAGGGAGCTCCGTGGAGGAGGAGGGAGCGGGCCATCTCGCCGCGGCGGCGGCGGCGGCGGGGCCGGCGCCGCGGGCTACGGAGGCCGCCTCGTCCTCGCTCCCCCGACTGGGGGCACCAGGGGCGGCGAAGGACACCCCGAGTCCCTCGCGTTCGACGCTGAGGACCTGGCGCTCATGGGCGTGCACGACGCCTCGCTCGCGAGCGCGGGGACGGGCGCCGTCGGCTTTGGCCCCCCGCCGTACGACCCGGGCCCGCGGCAGGGCGAGACGGTCGAGTTCTCGCTGGCGACCGACAAGAAGACCGGGGAGCGCCGGGCGACCCTCGTGGCACGCAGGCGAGAGCGCGGGCTCGTCGTGCACACCAAGCGCAGCAACGAAGGGCAGGGGGGGCTCTTTGGCTTCATCCGGCCGATCGACCGCAGGAACAGCGAGCAGCACGTCTACTTCCACGAGTCGCAGGTCGTGGCGACGACGCCGACGACTTTGACGCCGGCGACCGGCGACCTCTCCCTTCTCGAGCCGATCAAGCCGGGCGACGAGGTCACGATGGTCGTCGCCGTCCTCGACGCCGCAGCCGGCCGGGCGAGCGCCCTGGCGGTGCAGGTGCACCCCCCGGGGACGTTCCCCGATTTTGTCGCCATCCCGGGCTGCGAGCGCGTCGAGGGGCGGGTCGTCGCCGGCGGCGGCGGCAGGGGCGGGGCCTCGGGCGCCGGCGAGGGGGCCCTGTCGATCGCCTACATCGACGAGGAGACCGGGGCCGAGGCCAGAGTGCTGTGGAAGGCCGGGGCGAAGAAAGAGAATAGAGGAGGGAAGACAAAGTCGGGCGACGGTGATGAGGAGGGCACCGGGAGCAGCGACGACAACGGCGACGCTGCTGCTGCTGCTGCTGCCGCCGACGACGACGACGACGACGAGGCATCTGCCGCTGCCGATGCCAACCCTGCCGCCGCCGCCAACTCGTCCTCTTCTTCTTCGCCTGCCTCCGGAGACTCCCCGGCCGTCGACGACGACGTCGTCTTCACTCTGGCTCGCTCGGCCAGGCGCCTCGGAGGCGGGCGAGACCCGGAGGAGGACCGAAGGCAGGCGCTCGCCGTCGAGCTGGTGCGCAGGGGGTCGGACCGGAGGGAGCTCGGCGCCATTTCCGCGCTGAAAGGCTCCTACGGGCTGATCAAGTGCTGCGACAGGCCTGGAACGGTCCTGTTCCGCTACGAGGAGTTTGCGGAGGGAGAGGAGGGCGCTCCTCCCTCTTCTTCTTCCTCTTCCTCGACCGCCGCCCCTGCCGCGGATGCTGCTGCCGCCGCCGCCGCCGCCGCCGCCGCCGCCGACGACGACGACAGCGCCGAAGAAGGAGGCAGCAAGGAGCCTTCCCCCGCTGCCAAACTCGCCCGCGCCCGCCTCTCCAAGAATGCGGACGTCGATTTCTCCATCGCCCGGGACTCCAAGGGGAGGGCCGTCGCCGTCCGCGTCCGCAGAGCCCCCGCGGGCTCCGCCGTCTTCGAGGCCGTGTCCGCAAAGGTGAGGCAGGGGTGGGTCGTGGAGCGCCTGCGGGCCAAGGGGAACACGACCGTGAGCTCTGGCGTCGTCGAGTTTTTCGGGGAGGTCGGGGGAGGAGATGACGAAGAGGGAAGAGGAGGAGGAGGAAATGAAAAGGGCGGGAGAGCTGGGGCTGCTTCCGCTGCCACTACCGCGGCAGCCGCAGCGGCAGCAGCAGCAGCCAACGAGCCCGCCGTCCACCCCGACGCCGCCGCGACCGCGGCGGCGCTCGCGGCAGCGACGGCCGCCTCCATCCAGACGGGCCCTCGCTCCAGGCTCCCGTTCACCGCTGGGGACCTCGCGGACCCGAAGGCCAACCCCCGCGTGGGCGACGCCGTCGTCTTCCGCGTCGCGAAAGACCCCCGCGTCGCCCGCGCCGCCGCCAGGCGCGCCGGCGCGGGCTCGCTCGTCGCGCGGATCGCCGGCAGGCGCGCCTCGCGCGTCGCGCCGCTGGTCCTGCGAGGGAGCGTGGCGATGACCAAGGGGGCCTTTGGGTTCCTGGAGTACGACGCCGCGTCTCTCAGGGAGGCCCTGGCTGCTGGCGGCGGGGCTGCCGGCGTGGAGGCCGCCGAGAAGAAGGGTGGCGAGGCGGCGGAGGAGGAAGTGGCGGCGGCGGCGGAAGAGGGGAAGGAGGAAGAAAGAGAGGCGCCGGCGGAAGGTGACGAGAAGAGAGAAAAGGACGACGAGTCCGCCTCCAAGCCTTCTTCCGCTGCTGCTGCCGCTCCTTCCTCTGCGCCTCTTCTTCCCTCCGCGGCGCCGCACAAGACCAGGCTCCGCGTCTACTTCCGCGCGGGGGAGGTCGAGGCCATCGTCGAGAAGAGCGGCGACGACGGCGGCGACAAGGGCGAAGAAGAAGCACAGGCGGCCTCCTCTCCTCCGACTCCCACCGTCCCGGTCCTCCGCCGAGGCGACCTCGTAGAGTTCACGCTCGCCGAGAAGCCCAAGACGCGCGAGTCCGTGGCGCACCGCGTCAAGAAGATCGGGGACGCGCCGGGAGGGGGAGGGAAAGGAGGCCTGTCGCTCTCGTCATCGTCGTCCCGGCCGCGCCTGTTCCTGGCCGAGAGGAATCCGCAGGGGATCAAGTTTACCTCGAACGCCGCCGCCGGCGTCCGAGGCAACCTGGCGGTGCGCCTGGCCAAGTGCCCCCCCGAGGGAGGCGCGCGCGGCTTTACGCCCGAGACTTCTCCGGGGTCGCGTGCAGAGCTCGTTGCGAAATACCTCGAGATGAAAGCGGCCGCGGAAGCGGCGGCTGCTGCCGAGGCGGCAAGGCTGAACCCGAAGGCGGCGGAATTCGTTCCTCCGCAGGGGCTGGGTGCTGCGCTCGTAGCGGAAGGTGCCGCGGCGGACGAAGCCGCGAGCGAGGAGGCAGCAGCTGCTGCCGTGGAGAAGCTGGCCGTGGCGGAGGCCAACGAAGAGGCCAAGGAGAAGGAAGGAGACTGAAAACTAGGGGGGGGAGAATTAAATGTGCACTGCTTTTTTTTGACGTTCTTGGGGTGTTTTTGAAGGGTTTTTATGGCAGCTTATCTGTCATGAGGTTACAACAAAAATGCTCTGTTCCGATACGAGACGAGGCGACGTTTTTACGGCAGCGGCGGCGGAGAAAAAGAGACACGAGGCGGAAAAAGTGAGCTTCGAAGTCGAGCGTGATACGACAACCCTAAATTTTTAAAGTCGCGCTCGTAACCTCTCTCTCGATCATTAAGCAACGTTATTCACATTGCAAGAAAAAATACCAATGTCTCGTCACGTTTCCAACCGCAGCAAAAAAGGAGAGAGAGAGAGAGAGATGGGAGAGAGGACGAGGCACGCGCGTAGCGGGACGGAGAGAGATCAAGGTGGCTGAGAGATTCGGAGGCCTCTGTGGAAAGACGAAAAGAGACACCGAGTTTTTTATTTTAAAATTTTCTAGTCGGGTTTTCCCCCCCTCTTTGTGTTTACTCGTCTGTGGGAGTTAAGCGACTCCTTGGCGAAAAAAAGCGAGACCGCCAAAGACAGCTATCCGCTCAAATTCAAAAAAAGAAAACTCATTGAAATCATCGTTGTAGTGTAAAAGAACGAAATAAAACAACTACAAACTCGCTCATGATTTCAACCCGTCGTCGATCCGCGAGACTTGCACTTGCTGCAGCTCGCAAAGCAGTAGTAAGGCAGCGAGGCGCACCTCCCCTCCGCCGCCAGCGCATCACACGACTTTCCTCCGGCGTTCCCAGGCGCGACATCGGAGCAGCACCGAGCGCAGCTCAGGTCGCACGTCCCGACGGCCAGGCTCGCGCACTTCCCTGCGGCGGCGAGCTGGTCGCAGGTGTACCTGCTCCTGTTGGGAGCCCTGTTCGAGCACGAGCTGCAGGCCCCCTTCGAGCAGGTGAACAGGCACCTCCCCGTCATGGAACGGGAGGAGCAGGAAGTCCCCCTCTGGGAGACGACGGAGCAGTTCGCGGTCGCCGAGGGCGAGATGTCGGAGCAGAAGGCGGCCTGGACCGCCGGCGAGGGAGGGGGAGGAGGAGTCGGCGTGGGCGCCGGGGAGGGGGGGGGGGGCGCTGCAGCCGTGGGAGGAGG
>Ga0210003_1000605_pt1 | contig 32312 bp, 35 predicted proteins | sample LantaG_FD_182804 | JGI IMG/M metagenome (GOLD analysis project Ga0210003, IMG submission 182804) | Deep subsurface microbial communities from Baltic Sea to uncover new lineages of life (NeLLi) - Landsort_02402 metaG (SPAdes) (version 2) | ecosystem: Environmental > Aquatic > Marine > Oceanic >... | reverse complement strand
TGGCAAGAAGGACAGGGACAGGATAGTTTTATCTAAAGGCCATGCTTGTCCTGTTTGGTATGCGGCACTGGCTGAAAAAGGATATTTTGATAAATCTCATCTAAAAACTTTAAGGAAGTATGGAAGCATGCTTCAAGGGCATCCTGATATGAATAAAACTCCTGGTGTTGATATGACTACAGGGTCTCTGGGACAGGGACTCTCCTGTGCAGTTGGAATGGCTCTTGGGGCAAAGTTAGACAAGCTTGGATGCAGAATATTTGCAATAGTCGGAGACGGAGAATGTGATGAGGGCCAGATATGGGAGGCAGCAATGTCAGCCTCTCACTACAGGCTTGATAACTTAATTGCTATTTTGGACAGAAACGGTCTTCAAATAGATGGCTACACAAAAGATATTATGAATAGTGAACCTATGATAGATAAGTGGAAATCATTTGGCTGGGAAGTTATAGAGATAGACGGCCACAACTTGGCTGAGATCGAGAATTCTATTGGGAAAGCTTTAAATATTAAAGACAAGCCTGTGTGCATTGTCGCAAACACTATAAAAGGCAAGGGCGTATCCTTTATGGAAGGCGAGTGCGGCTGGCACGGTAAAGCTCCTTCTGAGGAAGAAAAGGAGAAGGCTTTAAGGGATTGCATGTGCAAAGCTTGAACAAATTATTTAGGAGATATCTAAAATTTTTATAAAATAAAATATAAATTCTTTAAAATACAGGGGGAGCTATATAATGATTCCAGAAAATATAAAAAAAATCTTGTCTAATGAAGACAAAGAAGTTGCTACAAGGAAGGCTTATGGCGAAAGGTTGGCAGAACTGGGTGAAAAAAATAAAAATATTGTAGCCCTTGATTGTGATTTGTCAAAATCTACAATGACTGCACTTTTTGCCAAGAAATTTCCGGATAGATTCTTTAATTTTGGAATTGCTGAATCGAATATGATTAGTGCAGCTGCAGGACTGTCTACGATGGGGAAAATCCCGTTTGCTTCAACTTTTGCAGTGTTTGCTTCTAAGAGGGCGTGCGATCAGGTCAGTATCTCAGTAGCATATCCGCATTTAAATGTAAAAATTTGTGCCACACACTCGGGTGTTTCAATTGGTGAGGATGGAGCCACACATCAAGCTGTAATAGATGCGGCAATTATGAGAGCAATGCCTGGGATGGTTGTGCTATCTCCTTGCGATGGGACAGAGACAAAAAAAGTTATTGACAGGATTGCGGAATATAAGGGACCTTGCTATGTTAGATTGTGCAGGGTGGCAAGTCCTGTAATATTTAACGAAAGCTATAATTTTGAGATTGGAAAAGGTGTTAAAATAATGGAAGGCGGCAGTGCAACAATTATAAGTGCTGGGTTTACTACCCATATTGCCATGCAGGCAGCAAGGAAATTAGAGGAAGATGGCATTGAAGTTGATTTAATAAACATGGTGTCAATAAAACCAATTGACAGCATGTTAATAATTGAGAGTGCTAAAAAGACAGGACTTGTGATAACTGTTGAAGACCACAGTGTAATTGGCGGGCTGGGGGGTGCTGTATGCGAGGTACTTTCTTGTAATATGCCAACAAAAGTGGTAAGGCTTGGAGTTCAGGATAAATTTGGTTCTTCCGGATCTCCTTCCGAGCTTGTTTCAGCACATGGCTTTGATGCAGCAAGCATAATAAAAACAGTGAAGGAAAATGTTTGTTAAAAACATGAATATTGAAAAATACAAAACAGAGGCTGAAACATTTCTGTCAGAAGTAGAAAAAGAATATTACCTGCACTTTTCAGGGCAGAAAGATAGTCTAAGCCTCAGCTGTATTTTTGACAGGTATAAATATTTATTTGACAGGAAGAATATTTTATATTTTAAAGATCTTGCAGGTAAAAACAGTGGCGAAAGCAGGAAGAAATTTTCATATCTTATAAAATTTTGCACAGAAGGCTATCTTGAAAGAGAAGCCAAGGATCTAGTTGACGAAATGGCGGCAGAGGAGGCAGAGGCAAGGGTAGAGATAGAGGGGAAAATGGTGCCATTCAGATATTCTGAGGTTCTGCTGGCAAATGAAGAAGATAAAATTAAAAGGGATATAATTGAAGAGAAGCGAAATAAAATAATAGCCGGGCATTTTAACAAAAATCTTTATACCTACTGGGATACTCTTCACAGGCAAGCTAAAAATTTAGGATTTTCAAGCTACAGTGATCTTTTCTCATATCTAAAAGGGGAAGATTTTTTTGAACTTGATGCTGAAATGGACAAACTCTTAAGCGAAACGCAACTCTTGTATGAAAAACACTTTGGTAGTCTGCTGGAAAGAGCGCTGGGAATAAAATTAGAAAAATCAAGAAGAAGTGATTTTGCATTTATTAAAAGAGCAAAAGAATACGACAGGTTTTTTGCAAAAAACAGTCTTGTCGCAATATTTAGAGACACTTTGCTTGGCATGGGGATAGATATTCAAAAGCAGGGTAATATTAATTTAGATGTAGAAGAAAGAGAAAATAAATCACCAAGAGCGTTTTGTTCTACGGTAAGGGTACCGCAAGAGATATATCTGGTAGTTATGCCAATTGGCGGACAGGATGATTATGAGGCTATGTTGCATGAGGGCGGACATGCACTGCATTTTGGCAATACTAAAGCTGGCCTTGATTTTGAATATAGATATCTGGGAGACAATGCAGTAACAGAGGGTTATGCGTTTTGCCTTGAACAGCTTATGCAAAACAGGCAGTGGCTGATTGATTTTTTGAGAATTACCGATGCTGAGGCAAATGAATTTGTATATTTTTCAAATATTGTAAAATTATGGTTTGTCAGAAGGTATGCCGGCAAATTAAAATATGAGCTAATACTTCATGGTGGAGAGCCTATAAGCAGTAAAGACAAAGTTTACAAAGATATTTTATCTTCTGTAAATCTAATGGAATATCCTGAAGAAAGTTATCTAAAGGATGTGGATGAGGGCTTTTATTGCACAAATTACATCAGAGCATGGATTTTCCAATCACAGCTTAAGGAATATATGCACAGGAAATTTGGTTGCGAATGGTACAGGAAGAAAAAAGCAGGAAATTTTTTAAGAGAGTTATGGAGCTATGGGCAAAAATATTCTTCATCTGAGGTACTGTCACAGCTTGATTTTAAAAAGCTTGACCCAAGCTACCTGGTTTGTTCTCTTACTGAGGAGATTAAAAATTATAAAAATAGTTAATTTTTGTGAGTTCAAAGAAAGGAAAAATAAGCTATAATAATATTTTATATAGGATTGTTTGTTTAAACAATAAAGCTTGGAAGGGGAGAAAAATTGGATTTAAAGCAAAAAATAAGGAATATTCCGGATTTTCCTAAAAAAGGAATAGTATTCAGAGACATAACACCACTTGTCAGGGACAGCGAAGCACTAAAATATTCTGTAGAAACTATGGCCGGGCACTACAATGGCAAAGAGGTTGATGCTATATTGGGTGCAGAAGCAAGGGGCTTTATATTTGGATCTGCAGTAGCATACAAAATGGGAATTGGGTTTATCCCTGTGAGAAAGCCGGGAAAGTTACCTTTTAAAACATGCAGTGCCTCATATAATCTTGAGTATGGGAAAAATATTTTGGAAATGCACATAGATGCAGTAAATACTGGTGATAAGATACTGATAGTGGATGATCTTGTAGCTACTGGCGGTACTGCCAGAGCAATGGCGGAGCTTGTAGAAAAAATGGGCGGAGAAGTAATTGGATTCTGTTTTTTAGTTGAACTTGAATTTTTGAATCCAAGAAAAATACTGGAAGGTTATGATATATTTTCACTTGTAAAATACGAGTCTGAGTAAAAACATTTATAAGTTAATTATTTTTTTAAGACAGGGGTGATTTTATTGTCTGGCAAAAAAAACAAAAGTGAGAAGAAAAAAAGAAGCAGTGGAAATGGCGAGGACAAAGAATTAAAAGGCAAGATTGGAGTTGTCAGCGAGGAAATAAAAGAAGAAGCTGAAAAAATAGGTAAAGAAGAGAAAAACGAAGCTGAAGAGAAAAAGAGAAAAAAAGAAGAAGAAGAGATGATAAGAAAGCTTCAAGAAGAGATTGATAAATTAACCATCAAAGACACAGTAATCCAGATAATGATGTCTCTTTCAAGTCTTGCATATAAGAAGATGGGAATTCCTGTTGGTATAAATGATAAATTTAAAGACAAGCAGCAGGCAAAACTTGCAATAGATTGCTTTAGTGCATTATTTAAAGTTGTTTCAGAAGAGGTAAGCGAAGCTGAGAGAGAAAATCTGCAATCTTCGCTATCTAATTTACAGATGAATTTTGTTAAGGCATTTACTTAGCTATAGGAAGCAGGGCTGGATTAACTTGGAAATTTTTAAGTCAGCCTCTTAAGCCTTTAATGTATTTTTTGGCTTCCCTCATTGCTATTTTTACTGCTTCTTTTGCAGTTTCAACCCTTATAATAAATGGCATATCCTTATTGTCACAAGGCTGTGCTTTCCAGGTCTTCAGGCCTATTATTGGCTTGTTATACGTTAGTGAATAGCCTATTTCTGAAAGTGTCCCAAAACTTCCATCTATGGCAATTATTGCATGGCCAGCAAGAACTATCGGAACATTTCTTGCATATCCAAAACCAGTTGGAATTTTTATGTCCACATACTTATTTGCAGTATTTTCTTCTTCAGATGGGAGTATGCCGATAGTAAGTCCGCCTTCTTTTTTTGCTCCCCTGCAGCATGCTTCCATTACTCCTGCAAGTCCGCCACAAACAAGTACAGCTCCACTTTTTGCTATTTCCTTTCCCACTTCATAGGCAAGTTTATAAATATCGCTGCCAACCTTGCTGCCGCCTATAACAGATATTTTTATAATTTTGTCACTAATTTTAATCATAATATTTTAAGCTTTGTATTTATAGTTTTAATGGATCAGGGAAGAATATTTAAAAATTTTAAATTGACAGGGCTGTATATGTTGTAATGTTTTCTATCAAAGGTAAAAACAGATCTAATTTTATTGCGTTCTATGTATGAGAATGACAAACAATCCACTAATCCAAAATTTATGTCACTATATGTTTTTTCAATTTTTAATGCATTAACAAAATCTATATAAGTGATTTCTCTGAGATTAAATATGTGAGAATTTACAGCTTCTAAGAATTTTTTAGAATAATAGTTTCCAAGTCTTGATTCAATTAAAAACCAGCACTCAACCAAAATAGGGGTAGTGATTATAAAGCTGTTTTCATTAACATTACTTTCAAAAAAAAGTGAAGCTACATTATGATTGGTATCTCTTTTATCAAAAATAGCGTATATAGCGCCACTATCTATAAATATCATTTTTTAAATTTATCCTTTAAGAAATCTTCAACTTTTTCTGAGATATTATTACTCTCTGAACCTTCTGCAATTCCTATAATATCTTTATAGCCTATTTCCCCTTTTTTAATTTCCTTTTCATCTATGAGCTTGTCAACAGCAGTTCTTATTGTATCAGACATGCTTAATTTATTTTTGTAACAATATTCTCTTAATTTATTTAATTTAGATTCATCTAAATAAATTGTTGTTCTTTTCATTTCGATTTGTTTAATAATATTTTATATATGTTAACATATATGTCATATTATATCAAATTATCTTTTAGATGGTAGCGTCAAGTTTTTTCACTTTGAGTATAAATATCATATCCACTAACTATAATTTTACCTGAAGTTGGAAGAAGAAGTCCACAGAGCATCCTTATAGTAGTAGATTGATCAGCACCATTTGGACCTAAAAACCCAAATATTTCTCCTTTTTTAATTATATTTTTTTAACCTATCGTACATCATTTTATTAGCTTATAAAAAATTCAAAAAACATTAATTGAATGGATTTTATTATGGCTTAAAATTTGGTAAAATTAATACATGGGAAAATTACCTTCTTTTTTACAAAAATATTTTTGGGATGTAGATTTTTCAAAAGTAGATAAAAAAACTCATAGCCAATTTATTATTGAAAGAATTTTGGAATTTGGAGACCAGAAGTCAGCAAAATGGATGAAAAATAATTTTGATTTAGATGAGATTAAAAAAGTAGTCATTGTTTCTAAGAATCTTTCTAAAAAAAGTGCTAATTTCTGGCAGATTATTTTTAACCTTGAAAGGGATAAAATTTTATGCTTCAAGAAGTTGTCTCCAGAAAAACAAAAAATGATTTGGAAGTATTAGAAAAAGCCGAAATTCTTAAAGATTTTTATCTTGCTGGTGGTACCGGCCTGGCTTTTCAGCTAAAACATCGCCTTTCTCTTGATTTAGATTTTTTTACAAGGAAAGATATTAATACTAAAATCCTTATCCAAAAATTAAAGAACCTGGGGGAATTATCAATTGAAAATGAAGCTGAAAATAGTTTAATTAGTGATTTTAACAGAACTCGAATAACTTTTTTAAAATACGATTATCCTTGCCTTTTTAATTTTAAAGAAATCCTTAAAGTTAAAGTAGCAGATTCTAGAGATATAAGTTGCATGAAAATAGATGCTGTCTCTTCTAGAGGAACAAAGAGAGATTTTATTGACTTATTTTTCATTTGCCAAAAAGTTTTATCCCTTGATAAACTTTTAAAGTTATTCCAAAGAAAATACAAGGGTGTTGATTATAATATAATTCACATTTTTAAAAGCCTAATCTACTTTGAAGATGCCGAAAAAGATCCCATGCCAAAAATGATAATTCCTATTTCCTGGAATAAGGTAAAAAAGTTTTTTAGGGAAGAAATTAAAAAGGCTAAAGAGGTTTAAATAAATCTACCAGTATTTAAGCATCAAGTAATAAAATTTGCATTAAACCTTTAATTTCTCTAAAAACCCGTGATTCATAGAATTTAATCTCTCAAGCAATAATAATCAACAAAACCATGTTGACTACAGTGACTATCTTGAGTTATAATAAATAAAAAAGATACAAATATTATATAAAAAAGGTTTTAAAATGAAATCTACTTTAGAAAAATATAACATAAGGGATACAAAAAAACATTACTGCGATATAAATAACAAAGTTTTATCTGGTCTTGAAATTATAACTTGTAAAGCTAATACATCAGAAAACGTTTCCCATATTAAGAAACAGTATATAGACCATCTATTGAAGAATATAAAATTTAGTATAAAAGAAAAATTTGATAAAGAATTAAAAGGTTGGACTATTTCTGTTAATGAGTTAAATCTTTACGGAGAAGGTGCTACAAAAGAAGAAGCCATTGAAGATTTACTGGATTCCATATTAGAGTTTGCAGAGATATATTTAGAAAAAGTTGATCTTTATTCCAAGGTTGAGTCCATAGAAACTCAGATCTACATGTTAAAAGTACTAAGATGCCAGGGCAGTAGAGATATCTTAAGGAAAGAGTTAGGCTTGCAATATGCCCGTAAGATTTGACCATAGGAAAATTAAAAGATTATTAAATTATTTTAATATGAAGCCTGCAAGAAAAGGCAGTAATTTATTTGAAGGTTTTGGTAAAGATGGTAAGTGGAGAAGGTGTAAATTTGATTATCATAAGGACAGGGATCTTCTTAAAACTGGGACAGCGAAAGTGATTGCCAGCTCTTTAGGTTTTAAAACCTGTTTAGAAATGAAAAAATTTATAGATAAAAAAATGTAAATAAGGTGCTTATGAAAGAAAAAATTAAAGATGCACAGAAAATGCTGAAGGATTATAAAGGGAAAGACTATACTTTTGGGATTGATTGCCTGGATATTCTTGGAAATTATGTCAGTGAGTTTGGCGGCAGCACATTACTTATAGTATCAGGAAGCAGCTGGGCAAAACCGCTGCGCAAAAAAATACTAAATATACTCCGAAGGAGCGGGATAAATATACTTGCCGAGTTTGATACTCCAGCTCCGAATACTCCGGCTGGCGATGTTATTAAATTAGCTGATGCTATTAAGCTAACCTGCCCTAAAAGCATAACTTGCGTAGGCGGAGGCTCTGCCATAGATTGTGCAAAAGATGCGAATGTTCTTGCGTCCCTAAGCCCTGAAAAAAATGATTTAGAACCTTTTTTTGGCGTAGACAAAGTTAGCAAAATAGCGCATGAAAAAAATAAAAAACTCATACCGCTTATTGCTGTTGAAGTGGCTTCAGGATCAGGGTCACATATCAGCAAAAATGCAAATGTTACGTATATTGAAAAGAAGCAAAAAAAGTTGATAAGTGACGATATTATAACTCCGCAAAGAGCAATATTTGATTACTCTACCACTATTACTGCACCCCTGGATCTGACAATAGACGGGGCACTGGATGGTCTTGCTCATTCACTTGAGATTTATTACGGGACAGGCATAAACAGCAAAGATTACAAAAAAATAGAAAAAGTTTGCCTTACATCAATTGCTATGATTGTTGATGCTCTTCCTCTGCTTGTAGATGACTTAAGTAACATAAAATATAGAGAAATAATCGGACTTGCCACAGATCTTGGCGGGTATGCCTTAATGCTTGGGGGAACCAATGGCGCGCACTTGAACAGTTTCTCCCTTATAGATATCATGACTCACGGCAGGGCTTGCGGGATACTGAACCCTTATTACACTGTATTTTTCTCAACTGCAATTGAAGATAAGCTTAAAAAACTGGCAGATATTTACAAGAAGTATATTGATGTAAAATCTACAGGTGGGGAAATATTAAATCTGGGTTCAAGACAGCTGGGTAAGGCAGTAGCGAGGGCAATGACAGCTTCTTCTAAAAAAATTGGTTTTCCGACAAAATTAGAAGAAATAAAGGGTTTTAATGATTCTTATATAGATAAAATGATAGAAGCTGCTAAGAATCCTCAGCTTGATATGAAGCTTAAGAACATGCCTGTACCTCTCAGCGCAAATTTAGTTGATGGGTACATGAGGCCCGTACTTGAAGCAGCTAAAGTGGGGGATTTTTCATTGATAAAAAATATGGAATAAATTAAATAAACACTTTCTTTACATAAGGTGAAGTTGATAACCTGAGCAATGCCGAATATTTAACATCAAATCGTATTTCACTTCCTACTTCAATACAATTGTTTTTTACGTGTAAAATTAAGTGATCGCTGCTTGCTCCAATTACAGCAGCTTTGATTCTGGGTTTTATAGCTTTTGTGTCAACGCTTTGTTCTCCAATCCCAACAATTACACGATTAATATTTCCAATGTCTGTAAAGTCAGGTTTATAACCAAATGCATTTTGACATTTATCACCACAAGGCAGTGAAGGCTTTAATTTGCTTTCTATTACCTCGCATACTAAAGTAAATGCATCAATATATAAATTTGGGATTCTATTCCTATGTAGAGTTTCTCTGCCCAGTAAAATAGCTTCTCCAATTCTTAAATTATTAATATTTCCAGTATTATCTGTTTTTAAAAGCCATTCGTAATTTGCTGAATTTCCACCTGACACCATAGGTAGTTTTATATGGTATTTTTCTTGAATGCGGCCCGCTATTTGAGATAATTCAGTCATATTTTTCTCTGATGGTTTGATACCTCCAAAACAAGCAAGGTTTGTGCCTATTCCATATAGTTCAATGCCTCCAAGCGGTATTGTTTGTTCAACAACAGAGTCTATATCTTCAGGCAGTATACCTTCTCTTAAATCACCTAGTTCCAGCATCAAAACTACTTTATGTTTTTTACCTTGTTTTAGGGAATGTTCAGATAATAATTTAACTGTTGATATTTCAGAGTTCAAGCTTATATCAGCATATTTAACAACATCAGGAACTTCGGTGTGCATAGGCAGGCGTGTAAGTAAAAATTCTGCTTTAACACCAAATTCTTTCATTTTTTTAATGTCTTGAACCAGAGAAACTGCTATAGTGGTGATTCCACACTCAAGGATTGCATTTGCAATTTCAGGAGATCCTGCCACCCCCTTTATTACTGAAGTAATAGTAATACCTTTTTTTGCAAATTCTTCTTTTAACGTTTTAGCGTTGTGCTTTATTTTATTTATATTTATTTCTAATCTGGGCATTAAATTATTTTATATCTTTTTAAAGCTGATTTTACAATTTCATCAATTAAGTCTGGAGCACTCATGCCATCTGCAACAGCCATAAAACCAATGTAACTACGTGGTTTTTCTTTTGGCGTACACATCAGTCCCGCAAAAGAATTACTTTCCAAAAGATAAGGACCTTCTTTAGTTAGTACAGTATCAATCCGTCCATAATCTTTAAAGCCAATAGCCCTGTAAGCTTTTTTTGCCAGTTCTTTGATTCTGTACATATCTTCATCATTTAATCTGGCTGGACAATAGAAATCATCGCTATCAAATTCTTTTTTATCGAACGTTAAAAAATTTGTAGCTCCATTAAAGGAAATTTCAAGCGGCGGGAGTACCTTAATATCATTTTCACTGCCTATTATGCCAACAGTAATTTCTGTTCCCTGCAAAAACTTTTCAATTAAAACAGGTTGCTTTATTGTATTTAATCTTTCTCTGGCACCTTTTACAAGTTGCTCATAATTTTTAATAACAGAGCTGTCGTTAATTCCAGCACTTCCTCTGCCTGCAATAGGTTTGATAAACAAAGGATAACCAAAGGGCGGGTTATCTTTAAATGCAGAACAATCTTTTACAAATTTTGCCACACGAAAAGGAGAAATTTGCAATCTTTCACTTTCCCATATTTTTTTTGATAATGATTTATCTGCTGCAACAGCAATTGCAGTAGTATCTGATCCTACAAAAGGTATTTCAAGCTCTTCTAATATAGCAGCTTCCGCCATACTTGAAACATTAAACACTAAATCGACCTTGCTGTCTTTCAAATCTTTAATAAAAGATTCACCCCAGTCAATGGTACATACTTCATACCCGGCATCAAGCAGTGCTTGTTTGTGGTGGGCAACTTCTTTATGTGTTTCGTCAACTACGCTATCTATGCCTACAAATTTTTCCTGTATTTTAAAATTCCCTCTTTTTTTGTTTAACAGGCCAATTTTGATTGTTGTCATTTCTATATAACCTAAAATTTTATGTGTTGATATAATTTAAAAAAATAAGATAATGGCGTATTTGGCTGAACCACTACAGTTAAAAACATTATACATCAAAGCTTCTTGAGTTAGAATGGCTGATGAGGCGGAAGGCAGGATAAGAGTAGTAAATCTCGCTGGTATGAGTATGGGAAGAAGTTTCTACAGATGAGCCTGGGGTACATTCTATGTAAAAGCTATTTCATAAAATTTTCTTTGGATTTTACAAAATCCATAATTTTTTCTGCCATGTCTATGGCGCGCCCTGCATCTTCTTCTATAAAAGCTTTGGAGGGGATACCTTCCGGAAGGCTGTCAGGGTATCTTGTAGGCATGTAATACATATCAAGAGGGCCTGCAATTGAAAACAGTTTTTCAAAACCCATGTCATATTTTGTAGCGTCATCACACAAATCGGCCACAGAATGCCCCCACACAGAATAGGCACCTTTCCTAAACAAGTACGCTTTCAGTATTTTTTCTGCAGACTGCTGAGCCAAAAAGCATGCTACATTATATCTGCCGCCAGACAGATTAAATTTAGCATCATCTAAATCCTGTTCAGACTGCAGTAGCCACCTAAGTGCCCCTGCTATCCTTTTTTGCTTTTTCATAGACTACTTTTCCATTTTTGGCTGCACTTTTTATAAAATTATTAGTCTTAATCAAACAAGAGAATTCTTCAGGGGTATAAACAAGTATGTCAATTGCACATCTTGGTTTCAGATAAGAATAAAATTCATCCAGTCTCTCAAGGAATCTTTTCTTAGTTTTTTTAATAATTATAAGGTCAATATCACTCATGTTGTGTATGTCTCCGCTTGCTATGGAACCAAACAGTATTACTTTTTCTATGTCAAGTTCTTTTATTTCAGAAATTATTCTTTCCAGTTCTCCCAGCAGCTTTGTTTTTCTTTTGTTATAAAACTTTTTTTCCTGAGGCATTTTTAAATAATACTTTTTTTATTAAAATAAATTTTATAGAAATGATTAAGGCTAAATTAAAATATTTGTATTTTTATATGCCTTAACATAGATTATTATACTATTTATAATATAACATTAAAAATAAATTAGAGATTCGGCAATTAGCAGAAATTTAAGATTGTCTATAAATATAAAAGTTATATAATTTTACACAAAGGCTAATATTATTTAAACTTATAAAAGGTACTTATGATAAGAAAACCTCTGTTACTAAAAATTTATGAAGCTGCGAGCATGCAAAGGTGGAACGACCAGATACGTATTGTAGAACTTACAGAGCTGGACAAACAGGCCCATAAAATGATAGTTGCTTATGTACTGGGAAAATGCGAGGAAGATATAAATGGAAAAGAGATAGACTGGATAAAAATAATTGAGACAGGACTGTTTGAATTTCTTCAGAGGATAGTGCTGACTGATTTGAAACCACCTTTGTTCCATAAGATAAAAGAAAACAATAAAGAGTACAGGCAGCTGAATCAATGGGTCTTTAATAAAATAAACCCCATTATTTCTCATTTAGGCGATGACTTTTGCAAACGTTTTGAAAGTTTTCTTATGAGTGATGAGGAGGATATAAACCAGAGGATTGTTGATGCTGCACACTTTTATGTTACTAAATGGGAGTTTGACATTATTAAAAGAGGAAATCCTGGTGGTTATCAAAACAATGAAATCAGCAAGAGCATTCAGTTAAAACAGGAAAAGTACAGCGACTTAAAAAGCATGAAAAAAATTCTTGGCTCAAAAAAGCTAACAGATTTTGTGAATATATGCGGGCAATTGCGTTTTCAAATACGCTGGAGCCATTTGCACAGGGTTCCCAAAACATCAGTTCTTGGACACATGCTGATTGTTGCAATATTGTCTTATCTATTTTCTTATCTAGTAAAAGCAGATAGGGAGAGATGCGTAAATAACTATTTTACCGGACTTTTTCATGATTTACCCGAAGTCTTAACCCGGGATATAATTAATCCTGTAAAAAAATCTGTTGAAGGTCTTTATGACATTATAAAGGAATATGAACAGCAGGAAATGGAGAAAAAAATCTATAAGCTGATTCCAAGACAATGGCACTCTGATATTAGAATGTTTACAGAAGATGAGTTTTCCAACACTGATGTAAGAGATGGGGAACTTGTAAAGGGAGCCGATGACCTGTCTGCGTTCATTGAGGCATACTTATCTTTAAATAATGGAATACAGAATGAAGATATGTCGTATGCAAAAATCAGCCTGAGTGAAAAATATAAATCAAAAATTATCTCTGGCATCAACTTTGGTGAAATATACGCAGATTTTGATTAAAATATATGGAAAAATTTTTCGCAGGGAGCAAAAGTAATTAAATAGCTAAATTGCCAGGGGTTGGAATAACACACAGTTATATAGGAAAAGGAAGCGGTATATTATGAAGATGGATGAAAAAATAAGGTATGCAATTGAGCACACAGAAATTTTAAAGTTACCTCAAAAGTTGCTTTCCACTTTTGATTCAACCACTATTCATTATTACATTCTGACGGAGCCGCTGTATCTTGAGTTTGAAGGAAGGGGGCCTGAGTCTGAAACAGTCATCAGGGAAGGAAAAATAACGTGGCAAAGACCAAAATTGATCACTTCGTCTTACATGCTCAGAGTGGAAGGGTTCAGCGAGAAGGCAAAGAGAGCTCTTGAAATGATTGCGCAAGAAAATAATGACCTTGCTGTATTGCTTTACAATTTAAAATTTAAAAGAGATTCTGAAAAAATGAATATTGTTCCAAATTCTTTAGAAACAATAGCTAAGAAAATTGCCAGTGAAATAGAAAAAAGAAGTGATCCATTTTGTGCCATCATTAAGGGAGTTGATGAATTCTGGGATGTTTCTTTATCAAAGTTTGTTCAGGAAATGATAGCCAGGAGTGCTTACCTTTCTCAGCTGCCTGACCTGAAGGAAAGGAGTATCATTAAAATTAGTGATGTTGGCTATCCGGTAATTGCCAGAGATACCTTTGGGATTCCAATTGCAGCCAGGGATGAAATAGAGAATCTATTCAAACTATTTGAAAAAGGAGAGATTGAACCATCCAAATTGAAGCAGGAGCTGGACATGTGGGGGCTATTCGAAGAATATCAGGATAGATTTTTTAAATTTTTTATGGGGAGTAAAAAATGGATGGGAAAATAAAAACTGCTATTGAGATTGCTATGGAAAAAGCATCTATGATTGGTGAATTAACGCCTGAAGAGAAAGAAAAAATAGAAAATGTAAAAAAGTTAAAACCTTTGATGGCGAAATTTTATAAAGGAAAAATTAGTGCAGATGGACTATGGAAGAGCTTAAAGGGAAGCAAATTATCGTTACTAAAGGAAGCGCAGCTAAACTTGATTGAGTCTATAAGATTGGGAAATTCCCATGCTGAATTTGAAAAGAGGAAAAAAGGAATTTTAGCAATTGAAGCTTTAAAAGAAAATCAAAATATGCCAATAATTGAGCAAGATCTTAATTTTATAGTAGATTTACAAAAAAGAGCTAAGGAAGAAAAAGAACAGGCCTACAGCAGTTTTAAAACGAGCATAGAAAGAAATCCACAGGCGATGATCAGGACAGTTAATCAGGGCAATAGCAAAGCAGTTGTAAAATTATCTGCAGAGGATGTTATCAAGCAAAGTCCTCAATGGAAACAGTTTCTTGCAGAGCATGAAAAAAAGTATAGTCAGGAGATTGCAAAGATAATTGAAAAGCTAAAAATTAATATAAAATAAGTTATGTAATAAAGGAGAGGTTTAATGGAAATTCAGGAAAAATATAACTATGGTGGATGGAAAAATTGCATACGCTTGTCAAATGATAATATTGAGCTTGTTGCCACCACTGATGTAGGGCCAAGGATTATACGATTTGGATTTATTGGTGGACAGAATATGTTCAGAGAATTTCCTGATCAGATAGGAAAAACTGGTGGCAGCGAATACAGATTGTATGGAGGAAGCAGGCTGTGGCATGGACCGGAAGCAAGTCCAAGGTGTTATTTTCCCGATAACAGTCCGGTTAGATATTGTCTGGATGGAAAAACATTAAAACTTACTCAGGATATTGAGGAAACTACAGGCATGCAGAAGGAGATTGAAATAATGGTAAACCCGAAAGACAATCAAGTAAATCTGCTGTACAGAATATATAACAAAAATTTATGGGACATAGAGTTTGCCCCGTGGGTACTTACTGTAATGAACCTTGGCGGAAGAGCAATTATTCCACAGGAGCCTTTTCAGTCATGGGAAGAAAAACTAACGCCTGTAAGACCTTTGGTCCTCTGGGCTTATACAAAGATGAATGACCCAAGATGGGTCTGGGGAGCAAAGTATATTCAGCTAAAACAATATCCTAACGCAAAATCAAGACAAAAACTTGGTATACTAAACACTACTGGCTGGGTAGCTTATAGCCTGAAAGATGATCTTTTTATAAAAAGATATAAATATGATCCTGAAGCTAAATATACGGACCTTGGGGTTAACACTGAAATTTATACAGATCCAGACATACTGGAAATAGAAACGCTTGGAGCTTTTGATAAAATACCTGCTGGAGGATTTGTAGAGCACAGAGAAAATTGGTCACTTTTTAAAGCTGATGTAGGTGATAGCGAGGAATCTATAGATAAAAATGTTTTGCCGCTGGTAGAGAAATCTGAAAAGATATAGAATGTGAAAGTTTTTATTAAGATAAATAAAATAAGTGTAGAAACTATAAAAAACAGTCTATTTCTATCTTTTGTTTAGTAAACCAAAAAAAACCTTGACACAAAATAATATCATTGTATATAATAATGAAACCTGTTACAGTAACAGGTTTCATTATTAGGATTTTTTATTTAGGATTTTTATGGCTAACAATAATGAATACCTTTTAGAAATGAGTAACATATCAAAAGAGTTCCCAGGAGTTAAAGCGCTGGATAATGTTACGTTTAATCTAAAAGAAAGAGAAGTTTTTGCAATTGTTGGTGAAAATGGTGCTGGCAAATCAACTCTTATCAAAATCTTGTCAGGCTCATACGGGAATGACTTTGACGGAGAAATAAAAATCAGCGGTGAAAAAATTAACATCCAGGGGCCAAAGCATGCAATTGAATTAGGTATCAGCACCATATATCAAGAAACTTCACTCGTGCAAGACATTACAGTTGCTGAAAATATTTTTTTGGGAAGGCAGCCTACAAATAAGTTTGGCAAAATAAACTGGGAACAAATATTTAAATATTCTGAAAAATTATTAAAGGATTTATCTATAAATTTGACGCCGCATGTCTTGGTAAACAGCCTGTCTACTGCCCAGCAACAGTTAGTTGAAATAGTAAAAGCATTTTCTGTAAAATCAAAAATAATAATAATGGATGAACCTACTTCTTCTATTACAGAGGAAGATACAGAGAATTTGTTTAACATCATTAGAAGAATAGTAAGCGGTGGAACTTCTATAATTTATATCTCCCACAGAATAAAAGAGATATTCATGATTGCAGACAAGGTTACAGTTTTGCGTGATGGAAAAACAGTAAAAACAATGGAAGTAAGTGAAACTGACGAAGCTGATATTGTAAAGTACATGGTTGGAAGAGAATTGGGTGACTTGTATGGAGAAAAAAGCTATAAAGCCAGCCAAAAAATAATTTTTGAAGCTAAGAATTTAACCAGAAAAGGTAAATTTAAAGATGTAAGTTTTACGCTTAGAGAAGGAGAAATATTGGGACTTTCCGGTCTTGTTGGTGCTGGAAGAAGTGAGATTGTAAGATCAATTTTTGGCTTGGACAGGTTGGATAGCGGTGATTTATTTTTATATGGGCAAAAGGTAAGTATTAAAAGTTCTGCAGATGGAATCAGCAATGGATTTGGCTTTGTATCTGAAGATAGAAGAACGGAAAGTATTATTCAGGGGTTTTCAGTAGCAGCTAATATAACTATTTTGTTGCTAAAAAAGATTTTATCCAGAATAGGACTTATCAGTTCAAAAAGAGAAAAAGATTTAGCCAAGCGTCATGTTAAGGAATTCTCAATCAAGACCCCGTCTTTGGAGCAATTGGTTATGAATCTAAGTGGCGGAAATCAACAAAAGGTGGCACTTGCAAGATGCCTTTCGACAAATCCAAAGATATTAATTTTAGATGAGCCGACCAAAGGAATTGATGTTGGGGCAAAAAAGGAAATACATACACTCGTTAAAAATCTTGCCAACAAAGGTGTGTCTGTAATAATGATTTCTTCTGAACTTCCGGAGATAATAGGTATGTGCCATAGAGTTGCTGTTATAAGAGAAGGTATCCTGGTAAATACATTTAATAAAGAGGAGCTGAGCGAAGAAAAACTGCTGAGTGCAGCGGTTGGAAATGCTTAGTCAGGGGAAAAATGATGAATGATATATCAACCAAAAGTAGTGACATAGGTTTTAAAAAAAGCTTTGTAAAGTTGTTTTACAGTCAGGCAATGCTTTTGGTTCTGATTATTTTTTTGGTACTGATGAATTTTGTCTCGGATAAATTTTTAACTTCAGGGAACTTATTTAACATTATCAGGCAAGTAACTGTGCTTGGGATAATGGCTTGCGGGATGACCATAGTTGTTATTGGAAAAGGAATAGATCTTTCCGCAGCTTCTATTCTTGCTTTATGTGCAGTAGTAAATGTAATGCTGCAGCCTTTTGGGTATATAACTGCTATCTCAGCTGCAATTTTAACCGGGATTATTTGTGGCTCTATTAATGGGTACTTAATAGGAAAGATTAAGGCCAACTTCATTATAGTGACCCTTGGAACACAAATTTTGTTTACAGCTACAGCTTTGATAATGACTGGTGGGAGAAATTTAAAAAGCAGAACAGAAAGAATTTTTTCATACATAGGGGATGAAAGTATTTTAGGCATACCGGTAATGGCCTATATTTTAATAATTGTGTTTATCGTATTTGGCATACTGTTGCATAAAACTGCAGCAGGACGAAGACTTTTTGCAACAGGTTTAAATGATAAAGCAGCTAAAGTTGCTGGAATTAATACTTCTAATATTATAATGGGCAGTTATGTTATCAATGGGTTTATAATTGCAGTTGCATCAGTAATTCTCACTTCAAGGCTGCCAAGAATTCGAGTAGGTACAGCTTCATATTATCTTTTTGATGTAATAACCATAGTGGTTTTAGGAGGAACGGCGCTTTCAGGCGGGGTTGGCGGGATTTATAAAACAGCAATTGGGCTAATGATATTTGCTGTTATGAATAATGGTATGATGCTCATGGGAATTCCATTTGAATACCAACAAATGATTAAAGGAATTATATTGATTCTCGCAGTTTTATACGATGAATTCAATAGAAGAAAGAGGTTGCTATATTGAAAGTGACAGCAAAAAAAATAACTAATTTTGCTATAGACAAGAAACTCCTTTTTATAATAATCGTTTTAATTATAGTTTTAAGTGCCGCAGACAAAAGTTTTTTTACTATAAGAAGCTTAACAAGTATTTTAGACCATACAACCATCCTTGGAATTATGGCAGTTGGTATGACAATACTTCTCATAAGTGGGTGGTTTGATTTATCTGTAGGCGGGGTTATGGCGTTTAGTGGAATTATAACAATACTTCTCCAGCCTTTTGGGTTGTTTATTTCTATTCTTGGCGGTCTCCTGGCAGGTACCAGCATCGGCGCTTTAAATGGGCTTTTAGTAGTAAAAGGTAAGATTAACGCCTTTATAGTAACGCTTGGTACGATGATAATCTTTAGGGGCCTTGGTTTGGGTATCACCAAAAGCACACCTATTAAGGGGACAATTGACGCTTTTCAGATTATAGGGCGAGGTTCTGTATTTGGGATACCTTACAGAGTACTTCTTCTAATAATTATGTATGTGGCTGCATGGTATATTCTAAAATATACAAAATTTGGAAGAAATGACTATGCGATAGGGGGGAATCCACTTTCTGCAAAACTGGCAGGAATTAATGTAAACCTATATGCTTTTTTATACTTTGTTTTTTGTTCGTTTACTGCAGCTATTGCAGGGATAGTTTTAAGCTCCAGCGTTAATACTGCATCAGCAGTTTTCGGCTCTGGCATAGAGATGCTTGTAATTGTTTCAGCTGTTTTAGGTGGGACGAGCCTGTTTGGCGGGAAAGGCGGAGTTGTCGGAACGATACAAGGAGTAATAATACTGGGGATCATAGAAAGAGCAATGGTTATATTTAACATAGATACTAATTATCAATCTTTGTTTAGAGGTTCAATAATAATAATAGTTGTAGTCACAGATGCGCTCACAACCAGGAGACAGGAAATGACCTTAAGGTAGGAGGTGATGGATGGCAAACAAAAGTGAGATTTGCTTATTAAGGTTCCAGACGGTCTAACAAACTTAAACAAATCTCGCACCTAATTTTATTAAAAGCTTATAAAATAGTAAATGAGAAAGGGGAAAAAGTGAAAAAATCAATCATACTAATACTGATTGCAGTGTTTATGGTATCGATGCTGTTGGGAGCAGGCTGCAAAAAAGAAGCTGTAGAAGAGAAAACAGTGGTAGGTTTTTCAATGCCATTTATCGAGGATAGTCCGTATTGTTTTCCTTATGCAGAAGCTCTAAGGAAAGAAGCTGCAGAGAGAGGATGGGAACTTATATTGACCGATGCCAAGGGAGACATAAATACCCAATCTAATCAAATAGAAGATATGGTGGCTAAAGGTGTTGACGGGCTAATGATAATGCCTGTAGATGCAGCTGGCATAGTAGCAGTAATTAAGAATGTTTATAAAGAAACAGATGGAAAACTTCCTATGTTATCTTCAAACGTTATGACTGATCCTGCAGAGATTGATGAATTGAGAGGATTTGCTGGACCTAATAGTTATCTCGAAGGTAGAGCGATGGGTGAGTATTATGTAAACTATCTTGATGAAAATGGAATTGAGAAAATTAATTATTGCCACGTAACAGGAACAGCTGGTTATTCAGCTGCAATTGACAGGCAAAACGGCTTTGATGATCAACTGAAAGAAATGGGAGCAACTGACAGATTTAATCTTTTAGATTTACAGCCTGGTGACTGGTCACCTGACAAAGCCCAAGCACTTACAGAGAATTGGATTACAACGTATGGCGATGAATTGCAGATGATTTATTCGCACAATGATGGTATGGGTATTGGCGTTGTAAATGCACTCCAAAACGCAGGGAAAGAGGCAGGACAAATTATAACAAACGGATGTGATGGGCAGGTGCAAGCAGTGGAATACATACAGCAGGGATGGATGCTGTTTACAGTATTTCAGTCACCCGCAACAGATGCTATTACTTCTATGGAAACAATGGAAAAAATTCTTGCTGGTGAAGAGATTGAATACTTTAACTATATGGAAACGCCAATTATAGATGCTAGCAATGCAGATGAATACATTGAAATATGTAGAGAATTGTGGGAGTAAAAGAGATTATATAGTAGTTTGTAGAATATAACTATATAAACTATGTGTTGCTTAAATTACTAGCAGGAATAGTATCTTTGAGAATATGGCCTAGTGCTCTACAGAGTATTAGGCCATAACAATAGTAAAGCTAATTTTATGAAAATACAATTTTAAATAAGAGGAATAATGTTTTATAAAGAAAAGAGCACGAAGATAGGGTTAATAGTAACAATGTCGCTTGATACCACATGGCCTGATACTTTTATAAGCAAAGTAAAAAGTTATCTTCCAAGGGCAAGGGAAGCTCTAAAGGGAACGGGAGTTAGTGTATATGACTGCGGGGATATTGCCAGGACTAATATTCAAATGTCCGAGCAGGGTGAAAAACTGCGCAGAAAAGGGATTCATGCACTGGTAATCTATGTTGGAACATGGACTTATTCAAGCACGGCAGTCATTGCAGCAATAAAGGCAGATGTTCCAGTTATAGTGTGGGCTAATTCAAGTATTGAAACATTTGGCATTGTTGGAGGTGCTATAGTAAGAGGAGCCCTAGACGAGGTAGGAATAAAGAATTATCTAGTTTACGGAGATTTTGATGATGAAAGAGTTCTGGGTAAACTTAGGATTCTTTGCAATGGAATTGCGGGAGCAACAAAGTTAAGAGGCATGGTATACGGTGTTGGTGGAAGTAGATGTATGGGTATGTATACAGCAAAAATAGATCCTTCTGAGTGGATGTCAAGGTTTGGAGTGGACGTTGATGGATTTGAGCAAGTAGATATTATTAGAAGATCTAAGAAATACTCAGATAAACAAGCTAAAAAGTTTTTATTCTGGATGAAAAAAGAATTTGGTGGTGTAGAAGTTAGAGACGAAGTAATGGTAGCCCAAATAAAGCTCTATTTTGTACTCAGAGAAGTAATCAAGGAAAAGGGATATGATTTTATTTCAGTGAAATGTCTTCCGGAGATGCCATCATGCTATACTACTTTTTGTGTTGCCCATGCTCTTCTAAATGATACATCCAATGATGGATTTAGTGAGAACTGCTCTTTTGTTGCTGCTTGTGAAGCAGACTCTAATGGTGCTCTAACCATGCAGATACTAAATAATATAACTGGTGGGACAACTATGTTTACCGATGTACTTTATTATGACTACGAAGATAACATGATAAGAATGTGCAACTGTGGTTCCCAACCTACTGATTTTGCAAAGTCAAGGAAAGATGTTATCTGGGTAACAGAGGGGCTACGGGAGTTCTACTGGAAAATTGGCGGAGCATGTCCAAGATATGTAGGTAAACCTGGCAATGTTACTATGGCCAGGCTATCAAGAGTAAATAGAAAGTATGTAATGTTAATAACTACTGGTGAAGCTCTGGATATGCCGCTTGAAAAAATTAACGAAACTAATTCTCAGCAACCTCATGTTTTTGTACGACCTGATTGTAGCCAGGAAAATTTTATTAATTCTCTTAGATCTAACCATATTCATGTGGTAGAGGGAAATTACAGGGAAGAGCTGGTGACAGCTTGTGAAGTTTTGGGAATTGAAACCATTTTGCCGGATTAATGGCAAGTGCTATTTGAGTTTGTTGAGTTTTTGATATGGCAGCATTGCTGTTACTAGCTATATGAATAATTTTTTAAAAGCAGAAATTTTTACAGTAAAGATATGAGAAAAACAGGGAAGCAAAAAGTCAATATTTATATTATTGCAAAAGAGGCCGGGGTATCGGTGGCTACAATCTCAAGATTTTTTAACAGGAAATCTTTGGTTAAGAAATCTACGAGAGCAAAGATATCAGAAGTTTGCAATAGATATAGTTATGAGCCATCAAAAATTGCTAGTGCGGTTACCACAAAAAAAACTAAGACAATAGCTTTACTGGTGCCAGATCTGGAACAACCTCTTTTTATAGATTTAATCAGAGGGGTGGAATTCATATTGTATCAAAATAAATATTGCATGAGTGTTTTTAATGCCGAACAAAGTCTAGAAAAAGAACTTGAAATTGCAAAAATTATTGATAATAGATTTATAGACGGAGTTATTTTTTCTGGAGTCTATGGAAACGAGAGAGAAGAAGCTTTCATTACCGAAATGCAGAAAAGAAAAATACCATGTGTTATGGTTGATAGAATTATTCCAAATGTAAACACACCGTATGTTTCAAGCAACGATTATCTTGGTGGAAAATTAGCTGCAAAATTTTTATTGAAGAATAACCATAAAAGAATCGGCATCATTTCTTATGATACCAAAACTTATATTTTTGATCAGAGAGTCAAAGGATTTACGGATGTTCTAAATTTAAATGGGATTGGAGAAGAATTTGTTTTAGACGTACCATTGGAATACAGAAAAATTGAAAAATCTATACATAGCAATGGAAATAAAATATTAGAAAAAAAACCATCAGCTATTTTTACAACATCTGATTCAATTGCTATTCTTTTAATGAGTTTTCTTTCGGAAAAGGGCATTAAAATTCCTGATGAAGTTTCTGTAATGGGCTATGATGACATGATATTTTCGAGATTTTCATTTCCAAAGCTTACAACTGTGCATCATGATATGTTTGAGTTAGGAAAAGTAGTTGGTAAAAATTTAATAAATAAATTAGAAAATGGAAAATACTCAAAGAGGGTGCAGATACTAAATCCCAATTTGGTAATCAGGGATTCAGTCAGAAGAATATAGATATTTTTTGATTCAGGAAGGCAAAAAAATGAACTCGCGGGAAAAATTTTTAGAAACCATGGATTTTAATCCAAAAGCTGCTGCAAATAAATGGGAATTCGGAATCTGGGGTGCGACAATTGAAAGATGGTACAGAGAAGGTTTGCCCAAAAAAAAATATCCTCGCATTCCAACCAATACTGCCAATACTACTACTTCTTTGTATACGCCTGTGTGGATAAATGAATGGCAAAAAGGTAAAACATTATTTGAAAAAATATATAATGAACCTGAGAGAGAGGTAAAACTTCCAAAGGGCATAGCTTCCATGATAGGAGGCCTGTACTGGCCTACTCAGGGGTTTCCGCTTGACTGCGATATTAAAGAGTATTTTAACTTAGATGCTTGCCAGATGCTGGTAAGCGCAGAGCAGTTTATATATCCGCATTTTGAAGTAAAAATATTACGTGAGGATGAGAAATATGTTGATTATATAGATATTGACGGTGCAACAAGAAGATATTCAAAAGAACAACAAGTTCTTCCAAGCGGTCTTGGCTGGCTGGTAAGAGATTGGAATTCCTGGAGCCAGCTAAAAGAGGAGAAAATGAGGCTTGATAATATAAAAGAAAGGCTTCCCAGCAATTGGCCTGAGTTAGTTAAGGAATACAAAAATAGAGATTATCCGCTGGCTGTAGGCGGTTATCCTAATGGGCTTTTTGGAAGCCTAACCCATCTTATAGGTTATGAAAATTTGTTTATGTTTTACTATGATAAGCCTGACCTTATTAAAGATATTTTAGATAGGCTTACAGATATCTGGATAGCTTTGTGGGAGGAAATTCTCTCTGATGTAGATGTTGATTTAGCAAACTTATGGGAAGATGTCTCATCAGGAAGAGGTTCCATGATCTCGCCTAAGCTATTCAAAGAGTTTATGTCTCCTTATTATAGAAAATTAGTAAGTTTCCTAAATAGCAAAGGAGTAAAAATAATACTGGCTGACACTGATGGAGACTGCAATGAATTAATTCCACTATTTATGGAAGCAGGTATAACTGGACTTTACCCTATGGAAGTGAGCGCAGGAATGGATGTGGTTGCTGCCAGGAAAAAGTATCCTACTCTTCAAATAATGGGAGGAATCCCAAAATTAGATATAGCTTTAGGTAAGAAAAGAATAGATGAATTTTTAGAACCCGCAGAATGGTTGCTAAAACAAGGAGGGTATATCCCGTACGGGGACCATTTTATACCACCAGAGGTTCCCTGGAGGGAGTTTAAATATTACAGAGAAAAACTTAATGATATAATAGATAAAGTGTCCATATAAATAAAATTAGATAATTAAAAATATTACAATTCTGGAGGTATTATGAGCAAGGATGTAAAAAAATTTATCAAAAAAGCTCTCGAAACCAATAACGGGCTATTGCACCTGGCACCAACCTGGGTACCCAGGGCTTTCTGTATACCAGGGAGAAGATTAAAACTCCACACTGATGATCTTTTTGCCTTAGGGACAAATAGGGGCGGAATAGACGAGAGATGGTTTTCCTCTGCTTGTCAGGCAGACAACGGTCCTGGAACCCCAGAGGATGAAGGTATGAGCTATGTAGTATGCGGCAATGAGAAAATGTTGCTGAGGAATTTGATAGAAGCTGATGGAGCGGCAATCCTTGGAGATAAAGTGATGAATAAGTGGAAAGGTCTCAAGGTTTTTGCTAAATTTTTTGATAATATGGATGCTCTTCCACACCACATACACTTAAGAGAAGAACATGCAAAGAATGTTGGTATGGAAGGAAAGCCTGAAGCTTATTATTTCCCTCCTCAGGTAAATTTTTCTGAAAATAATTTTCCCTATACATTCTTTGGGTTGGAACCGGGTACGACAAAAGAACAAGTAAGAAAATGTTTAATCGACTTTGAAAAAGGCGATAATAAGATTACTAATCTTTCAAAAGCTTACAGGCTGGAGCCAGGAACCGGATGGCTTTTGCCTCCAGGAATACTGCATGCTCCAGGGTCGCTATGTTCTTTTGAGCCTCAGTGGGCGTCAGATGTATATGGCATGTATCAGTCGGTAGTAGCCGGGAAACCAGTAGATAGATCGCTTCTTGTAAAGGATGTACCAGAAGATAAAAAAAATGATGTGGACTACCTGCTGGATGTTATGGATTGGGAATTAAATGTAACTCCTAATTTTAAAGAAAGATTCTTTTTAGGGCCTATTTCCATAGATAACCCTACGCCAGACAAATATATTGAAAAGTGGATAGTATATGGAAAGGTATCAGGAGTTGAGGTGTTTTCTGCAAAAGAGCTAACAGTATATCCCGGAGCTGAAGTTACATTAAAAGACAGTGGAGCATATGGTCTAATTACTATCCAGGGTCATGGTACAATAAACGATATAGCTGTAGAATCTCCCACGCTTATTAGATTTGGAGATCTAACAAATGACGAGTTTTTTGTGCCCTACCCAGCTGCAACCAGGGGAGTTTCTGTTAAAAATGAAGGAAATGGACCTCTGGTTATGCTTAAATTCTTTGGGCCTGATTGTAATCCTGATATGCCAGATAAGAAATAAAACTAAAAAATTTAAAGAATTTTGCCCTGATAATTTTATCAGGGCATGGCAAATGTATCATAAAACAAAATAAGGGGTTGCAATATGAAACTTCAGAATTATCAATTAATCGATCAGGAGATAAAAAACAAATTCATAGAGCTTAAAAAGAAAAATCCTCAGGCTTTTAAAAATAGGATAAAGTTTTCCTGGTCTAACTGGGGATTTGGTGTAGAGTCGCTGGAAGATTCAGCAAAGAGATTAAATAAATATGGTATTAAGCATATAGAGCTGCATGGAAACAGGTATGGCCAGGATTTAGGATATAAGGCAAGCGAAGTTAAGAAAATTTTGTCAGATTATAATATAGAAGCAGCTGGAATATGCGGAATGTTTTCTCGAGATAATGACATGTCTTCCAACAGGCCGATTATACGGCAAAATGCTATTGACTATATAAAAAGAAACGTTGAATTAGGTGTGCAGCTTGGAGTTAAATACTTTTTAATTGTGCCTGGTGCTGTTGGCAGACCTGATGCTTATGATGATATGGAAGTTTACAGGTCAGTTGAAACTTTGAAGATAGTGGCTGGCGAATTTGCAGGCGCTGGCATAAGAGGTGCAATTGAACCTATTAGATCTGCTGAAGTAAGCTTTTGCCACACATTTTCAGATGCTAAAAGGTACATAGAAGCAGTAGGAAGCCCCGGAGTGAAGCATATTAATGGGGATGTATACCATATGCTTGTAGAAGAGGATCATATTGGAAAAGCTATCATAGAGGCTAAAGGAATGTTGACTAACTTGCATATGGCTGATACCAACAGAGATGCTCTGGGAGAAGGCTTTCTTGACCTTGATACATTAATTATGGCTCTGTATGTAATTGGTTACAACAACGATGATTCTTGTTTTGTAACTCCTGAGCCGTTGGGTCCAGGAGGAGATCCATATCCTGCAATGTATGGGAAACCGGCTCCAGAGAAATTAGACAGGCTTGTAAAAATATCGGTTGAGTACTTTAGGGAAAGAGAAGAAGAGGTTACAGGCGGCTAATAATATGTATGTTAGTTTATAAAATTATTTTAATATTTGCTGAATGTTTGTATTATTAAATACAGGCAGGCAACTCAATAAAAAACTATAAAATAAATTTACGAAAGGATTGGGCCAATGGGTGAAGATAAGTATGTAATTGGTATTGACTTTGGTACTGATTCGGTACGTTCTGTTATTGTTAATGCTGTCACCGGGAAAGAGGAATCTTCCCATGTTTCTTATTATGCGAGATGGATGAGGGGAGAGTACTGTGATCCAGCTAAAAACCAGTTTAGGCAGCATCCGCTTGATCATATTGAAGCTCTTGAAGATTCAATACTGGGAGCTTTAAAAAAGGTATCAAGAGATATTGCTGATAAAATAATAGGTATTGGAGTTGATACGACTGGCTCCACCCCTGCACCTGTGGATAAGGAAGGAACGGTACTAGCCCTAAAGGAAGGATTTGAGGATAATCCAAATGCAATGTTTGTACTGTGGAAAGACCATACTGCTATAGGCGAGGCAGAGGAAATTAACAAAGTTGCAAAAAACTGGGGAGGCATAGATTTTACAAAATATGAAGGCGGAGTTTATTCATCTGAGTGGTTCTGGGCAAAAATTCTTCATGTGCTTCGCAATGACGAAAAAGTAAGGAATGAGACATATTCCTGGGTTGAACATGCAGATTGGATTCCGTCGCTTCTTACAGGAAATGTTAATCCTGCTACTTTGAAAAGAAGTAGATGCGCAGCAGGGCACAAGGCAATGTGGCATCAGGACTGGGAAGGCCTGCCTCCAGAAGAATTTCTTGTAAAAGTTGACAATCTGTTAAGCGGGCTAAGGGAAAGACTTTACAGAGCAACATATACTTCAGATGAAAAGGCTGGGACTTTATCAAAAGAGTGGGCTCAAAAACTTGGGTTAAACGAGGGGATAGCTATTACAGTTGGAGCATTTGATGCTCATATGGGAGCAGTAGGAGCAGGAATAAAGGAAAAGACATTTGTTAAAATATTGGGCACTTCTTGCTGTGACATAGCTGTAGCTTCAAGGGAAGTATTGTCTGACAAATTGGTTGAAGGAATTTGCGGACAAGTAGATGGCTCGGTTATTCCAGGGATGATAGGTCTTGAAGCAGGGCAATCATCATTTGGGGATGTATACGCATGGTTTAAGGATACCCTGTCCTGGCCTACTGCAAGTCTGCTTGCTGAAAGCAAAGTAATAGGTAATGAAGCTGCAAAAAAGTTAAAAGAGGAAATTGAAGATAAGATTATACCTGTTTTATCAGAAGAAGCTTCCAAATTAAATCCTGAAGATACAGGGCTCCTGGCTCTTGATTGGCTTAATGGCAGGAGGACGCCCTTTGCCGATCAGAAACTAAAAGGAGCAATTATTGGTCTGACCCTGGGAACAACTGCTCCAAAAATATTCAGGGCTCTCGTAGAATCAACGGCATTTGGAGCAAGGGCAATTGTAGATCGTTTTCGTGAAGATGGCATAAATGTTGAAGATGTTGTTGGAATTGGAGGCATTTCTCAAAAATCTCCATTTGTCATGGGGGTGCTCAGTGATGTTCTGAATATGCCCGTAAGGGTAGCTAAATCTGAACAGACGGTAGCACTGGGGGCAGCAATGTTTGCAGCTGTCGCAGCTGGACTTTACAAGACAGTTCAGGATGCTCAAAAAAATATGGGAAGTGGTTTTATTACCACATATTATCCTAATTCAAAGAATGCTGGCACTTATGAAAAATTATACTTAAAATATAGAGAATTAGGAACTATATTGGAGGATCAATTAAGAGGTTTGGTGTAAACTCTCATGTTAAAAAATAGATTAAAAAAACTCAGAGAAGATGTTTGCAAGGCTAACTTAAATTTAGTAAAAAAAGGGCTCGTTACACATACTTTTGGCAATGTCTCGGGGATTGACAGGGAAAGCAATATAGTAGCAATAAAGCCAAGCGGAGTTGACTATGGCAAGCTTTCTCCTGAAAATATGGTTTTGGTAGATTTAGATGGCAGTACTGTTGAAGGAAATTTAAATCCGTCATCTGACACAAAAACACATATCACGTTGTATAAAGAATTTAAGGATATAGGCGGGGTAGCGCATACACATTCAAGGTATGCAACTGCATGGGCACAATCAAAACGCTCATTGCCATGTCTTGGAACAACTCATGCAGATTATTTTTATGGAGAAGTTTCATGCACAAAGGTAATACGTGATGATCAGATAGAAAAAGATTATGAGAAAGAAACAGGCTCTTTGATTATAGAAACTTTTAAAAATGTTGATTATCGCTGCATGAAAGCAGTACTGGTTGCATGTCATGGGCCGTTTACATGGGGAAAAGATGCTGAGGAAGCTGTATTTATAAGTGTAATGTTAGAGGAGATTGCGCATATGAATTTCATATCTGTGTTACTGGATCCCGGCTTAGAAAATATTAAAAAAAGCCTGCTTGGCAAACACTACCTGAGAAAACATGGCAAGGACTCTTATTATGGTCAAAAAGATAAAGATTAAAAGATACCACTGCAGATAAATACAGCAACAGTGATTCAGACATAAGGAAAATCAGGTAAAAAACACCACTATATTAGTACACCTATAAATTTTTTTACTACAATTTTGTAAAAATTGAATATTTTGCTTGTAAATTGGATAAATAATATATATAATATATCCAAATGAATAAAAAGAGTGATTTAAAACCAGATGAGATCAGGAAGGCAATCTGGGGACTTTCACAGAAAAGATCCAAACTCCAGTCAAGGTTAATGTCACCTTCTCCAATGATAGAAGGCTGTCTTCACAAGATCTACAAAAAATGCGGAAATCCAAAATGCTACTGCAGGGACGGAAAAAAACACGGGCCCTACTGGGCCATATCTAAAAAGACGGGTGACAGGGTAAAAATTACCTATGTCAGTGATACTGATACAATAAAAAAATCATTTGCATATAAAAGATATAATAAGGATCTGGCACGCCTTAGAAAGATAAATGAAAAAATATACTACTGGCTAAGAATACTAAGGGATAAAAATACTTCCATCTATGAAAAATGAACTTGTAGTATTTAAGAAAAACAAGCCCAGAGTAATAGCAGCACTTAAGAAGGGCGATATTGACTATGTGGACGGAACGTCCTGGAGCTTTTCCGATAAGTTCTTTTCATTTCTTCTAGCTATTGGCTTCTTTGAATTTGTGGAGGATACATACCCTAGCCCCAGGATAAGAAAAAACATCCCCTTATGGATTCTTATAGGACTTATGTTCCAGCTAAAGCTGAGCCAGAAAAATTCTTTCTACAAACTTCCGGGCATACTAAAAAGCGGCGCAATACTTACAAGGACCAGTTTTAATATCGGCAAGGTAGAGGGCGGCTTTAACAAGAGGAATAAGCATCCAAGAGGTAAGGGCGAGATAGTAAACCACGACACTTTAAGAAAACATTTTAAAGATACGGATGCAGATGAGCTTACCGGCTGGAATAATACTGATGTGGTAAAATTTTTCTCTAAAAAACAAATGGTACTTGGCAAAGGTATATTTTTACTCGATACCACAATAATTACCCTTCCGGATAATACAAATTACGAAAAGGCCGAGTATTTACCCTTAGATAGCGATAAAAACTATGTAAATGTAGATAAACTGACAAAGGAAGAGAGAGGAAAGTTCAAATATACCCTGTGCTACAAGATGGTAAACCTCCTTCATATATCAAAGGCCAAGGATTACTTTATCTTTTTGGGAACTAAAGTAGAAGGAGGACGCTCTCATGACAAGCCCATGGGAGAGGCCCTTGTGGATGATTTTGTAGCCAATATGGGGAAAGGAAAGATAAAGACACTTATTGCCGACAGAGCATTTTTAGATGGGACCATGATATCTTGCTTTAAAACAAAGTACGGCATTGATATGCTGGTACCGCTTAAGAAAAATATGGACGCATACCTTGATGCTAAAGGACTTTTAAAACTTGAGGACAAACCCTGGAAGGATGTAGATAAGACTACATCCTGCTATATGGCTAAAAAGATAAGATCCTATCAGGGGATAAGTGTTGATCTTAATGTGATACTTGTAAGGCAGGAACTAAAAAACGGTAAAGTAAGGCTGTGGTCGCTTGCCACTACCAAAAACTACAGGGATCCTTGCGATGCCGTAAGAGATTACAGGCTCCGGTGGCAGATCGAAGAAAGATATAAGCAGATAAAGGCCAGCTGGCTTGATCAGGGATTTAAAAGTACCGATTTTAATCTGGTATCAGCTCATATAATATTTACACTGCTGGTTTACTCTCTTATCCAGGTTTATCTAAACATAGAAAAACTAAATGATCTGGCAAATAAGACCATGGAATCATTAAGATATGAGGAAAGTCTCGGAGATAATGCAACGATTATGTATGCTGACGGATATTATGCCACCCTTGACAATGATGAAGGGCTCTATTATGTAGCATTCCTTGAAGGCGAGCCCTTAAAGAGATTTAGAAAGTGGATAAAAAAATTTATAGGTCAAAAATATAGAATACCGGATGATCCTTAATGGGATATTATGATTTTAACCCCACTAAAAAATTAATTTCTTTTTTCATCCTAAGATAAGTATCCTAAAAATCCTACTAAGTTTTGAGTATCTGTATAAATATTTTGCCCCACCGATTAATAGATAATTTTTTATTCTTAAATTGACCATTTTTTAAATCTTTTAAAAATATTAAACGGATTTCCCGATTGTATTACGATTATGGGGCTCTAATGTCTGAATCACAGGTACTTGAAAGGGTACATTGACACAATGGTATGTTAAGGTATACCATTTAACATGTGTACGTAAATATATATTTAAAAGCTTATTGTAAAGTGCGGATAATGTATATTTAATTTATGTAATAGAGTGAAGGAAAAGTTAAATGTTTAATATATCTAATAAGTCTAAGTTAACTACAATTAAGATTAAGATACCCGTTTTTATAGAAAAAGATGAAAATGGTTTTATTGCTTATTGTCCTGAACTTAAAGGATTAATAGCAGATGGTGATACCGAAAAGGAAGTTTTGGATAATTTCGCAAATGCAGCTGTAGCATATATAAAATCATTAATGAAACACAACGATCCTCTTCCTGTATGTTCAGCAACTCATGTTGAAGATATATCAACAAAACCAACTATTAGGGAGATTGAAATTCCACTTCCAGTAATTTTAGATAATAGATGCAATAGTGCTGTATGAAATATTCCAAAAATGTCTGGGAACAACTTAAAAGTGTTACAGTTGAAAAGCTTATCAAAGCTTTAGAAAAAGATGGTTGGGTCCATGATGAAAACTGGCGTCAGGCATATGTTTATTATAATCCTAAAAATGGAAATAGAGTTACCATTCATTTTCATCCTGGAAAAACTTACAGACCTAAAATGCTAAAATTAATTTTGGAATCAATTGGTTGGGATGAAAAAGATATGAGAAAATTAAAATTAGTAAAATAAGACGATAAAAACAATCATTGATAAAAATTTCTGGTAATTGTTTGAGGACCTT